>WNFI01573417.1_pt1 | contig 40569 bp, 46 predicted proteins | sample 5400471 | NCBI WGS metagenome assembly WNFI01 (sample SAMN13153348, study PRJNA577476) | soil metagenome | isolation source: 100 cm saprolite on Douglas fir-dominated hillslope | place: USA:California | collected 2013-09-17 | reverse complement strand
GGATGCGTAAAGGCAATAAGACCGTCAAGGTCAGTATACGTGAAAGGTCTACGGCCCACAAGCCTTTTTTAATCTCGTACCTCGATTAAAATCCAAACTTTTTCGTCTCTGTTACATAGAGTTGGTCTTTAGTACAATTTTTTGCCCCACTTTTCGTATTTGACAAGGAAGATCTGTAGACGCGAAGCGTCACCTCTAGTATATAATGCGCCATGACATAGCCGAAACGGCGAGAGCCATTCTAATAGGTCCCAACTATCCATTCATGCGTCTCGGCTGCGGAGCACCGGAAGTGCCTCAGAAGCATGTGTGTCCTGAGATGGTGCCATCTGTTCGTGCATCCTTCCAATAGAACACATATGGAAACAGCACAACTTTAGAATCGACGAGCAAGGGATGTGAATTACCATCTTCGGTACGGTGCCAGCGCAAGTCCTGGGTGTCATATCAGGAGCCCTGACCAATAGCAGAGAGTCGCCAAGATAGGGAGAAAAATATGCCTGCAAGATCAGGGAGTGCATTTTTATTGAACACAGAAAGGAAGGGAACCCAAACACATTGCTGACCACATTAGCAATAAGGCCAGAAATGAGTAGGATGCTTTCGCTTTCTGTGCTTCATTCTTTACGCTCCAATCAATTTTCTGACCGCATCCATCAGCACAGGAACCGGTAAGTAATCCAGAGCAAACCTAAAGAAGAAGCAAAGATGATTGGATGTGTAGGCCTGAAAAAGGGATGATGAATCAGAGACGAGTTACGTCCACCAGAACCACCTAATGGAGAAACAGTGGAAGGGCAAGGAGAACAATTCATATATAATCGATGCTTCCATTTAAGCGAAGTTTAAGTTTTCCGCCTTCCCGCTCAGCCTTCACAACAGCTGGGACGGCCCACATTCACCAGCGCCCAGGCCCGACACGACACCAATAACCGCGACAACGAGCCTATGGGCCCACATTCATTCCCTCTCTTGTTTGTGCATAAAAACGCCCCTGGCGATTCCCTGGGGTGAGAGCGATGTTTGAGATGCTTGAGTCGTCAGTTAATCCATCGATACATGAACATGCCAATTGATGGTTCCTATGTCTTCACCATTCCGTTTGTCATTTCTCTCTCTTAAAAGTCTTGTATTACAGTGTATTACTCACCTGGAACGCGATTATCTAGCGTGTTTGATATCGCGTTCAGGTAAGCTCCCTGTTGCTTCACGGTACGCACCATACACATGACATCCAACGTACTTGACATCATAGCTGTCGGATTGAGTTTTTCAACAAGAAAACGAGTCCATTAGTTGAACTGGTTTGTTGCACCACGCTACTAGTTCCCGCCGGAGGGAGGCGGTTAACTTTCAGGCTATCCGGGCACATAGTCCATTCCGATCCTGGGGCGTAACCCCCTTTTCCTACTATATCGAGGCCCGCGTGACTTCATGACACCCTGACGCCTACTGCCTAGGTTCGATAAGATGGCACACATATGTCGGTGATGATGATTACCCCACGGTCGCGGGTACACATATGTATGTCGGTGGCCGAGTGTGTTAAATAAGTGATACGGCTTCGGCGTTTGCCGCCTTATTTGGTAATCTCTCGGGCTTGACAGCGCCTTCGTCTTCCACGCTCATAGGCCTCCATAGGTATCATCAACGAATCCCCCACTAGCCTGAAAGGAGGGGGTTTGTATCCTTACGGGTTTGGGCTCAATGTTGGCCTCCTCCAATGCATCATCGACTAGCGACGACTACCATCGCAACGTAGATTCAGGATGGAACGTCCAGCATGTAGCGGATGATTATCTCTCAACCACCACATCCCTTCCTCGCCAGTCGATTTTATCCTCTTTATCACATTACGTAAAAACCAACTTCAGTGCCTCCCCTTCTCACAACCGGCGGAGACCCAGCATATCGCTCACCGCTCATGGCCATGAGGTGACTATCTCACCCCCATCATATTCTACCGTTCGTTTTGTGTTCTTGTGTTCGCTTTGGTACATGTCATCCGCCATGTCGTCGAATACGGGCAAGGTTATTCTGAATCACTTCCGCTTCCCTATTACACTCACCATTGTTCAATTCGCATTCGTATCGGGGCTTTCTGCTCTAATGTGCCACCCCATGTTCAACCTGAGTACGCTTCGGCCCCCAACCAAATCAATCCTTTGGAAAACGGTGCCAATGGCTGCTTTCCAGGTTGGTGGCCATATGTTCTCGAGTGTGGCGATCTCGAGGATTCCAGTCAGCACAGTGCATACCATCAAGGTACGGGGAAACATTCAACCCCTGCCATTTTAGCGACTTACCCTTTGTCCCAGGCGCTTTCTCCACTTTTTACGGTTGCCGCCTACGCGTTGCTATTCAGAGTCGAATATTCCCCCGCCACCTACATATCATTATTGCCTCTTACTGTCGGAGTCATGCTTGCCTGCTCATTCGATATGTCAACGGCAGATTTCATCGGACTTGCATCCGCATTTGGGTCCGCCATCGTATTCGTCTCCTCAAATATTTTCTTTAAAAAAGTTATGCCCAGTAACTCAGGTGGTTCGGGAGCGCTCACGAAATCATCGCAAAAATTAGACAAGATCAATCTCCTGTTGTACTCCTCAGGAATCGCTTTCAGTCTAATGATCCCGATGTGGGTATCATCCGACTTTGGGCCGCTTATGGATCTCTGGAGCTCGTCAGGCATCCCAGACAATGTTGTCACGAATAGTCGACAGATCGTCATTTTTAATTTTCTCCTCAACGGCGTTGTTCATTGGGGCCAAAACCTAATCGCCTTCGCCATCCTGGGCCTCACTTCACCTGTTACCTACAGCATTGCTTCCCTTATCAAGCGAATCGCTGTTATCTGTATTGCGATACTTTGGTTCAATCAACACATTCATCCTATCCAAGGATTTGGAATCTTCCTCACGTTCGTTGGTTTGTGGATGTATAATAACGCAACGGGTGACGTGGAAAGAGGAGAATGCAAAGTTCGAAGGATGGAGGCCAGGGCGCAGACCTTGCTTCCTGTATCGCAGCAGGATGTTAAGTTACAGCAAGGGTCGCCTCCGCCTGGGGAGAAAGGAGATAACGAGAAGAGTGATACGAACCAATTCGAAGGGCGCTCAACGGCTGTACCACGCGTCGAGTTTGCGAACGGGTACATCCCCGCAATCTCATCCACTCGTACGGACATTCCCCTTCCAAGCCACAGTAACGTTGCTCATACTCGTCGCGTCCTTTCCCCAATTACCATCCCATCACATCAGATAGACCACGCAACGAAAAGAATGGATACAGGTGGTCATACTCACCAACCACAACCCATCCAGTCGCCGAAGAGATCGTACCCATCGCCTCCGTTATCCAACTCTGAATCTCCTCCGCATTCATCTCCTCGCCATGGCCCTACAGACGAACTTTTCGATGCCCATCCACTGGACGCCCCGCACGGTTCGCATCTCCATTTCCAGAGCTTGAAGGCTAGACGTGGAGTTGGATCGTCCGAGATTACAGTTGGGGAATTAAAGGATTTGATGAATATTCCCAATGTTTCAATCACTGCATCTTCTTGAGTTACCCAGATTCACTCTTTCACTGACCTATCTGTCAACCATTTTAATTTTAGAGCTCAAGTATGCATCACAAGTGCGGACACTATATCTATACAGCATTGTCCAGACTTTTTCCTAGTATTCTCGTATTGTCTTTCCTTTGGAAATATATATATAGGTCTGACCACTCTTTGAGCCTCTTCCACCTGTGGATGGAAGACAGAAAATGTGGCAGGAAGGCTAAAGAAGGAAGAGAGCTTAGCGTGAGCAGGAGCAGATCGTAAGGATGAGGTGACTCTGAGTGGTTGAAAGTCGAACATCGATCAGGTGATGAGGTCATGGCGAAAAGTACATATTAGAGAAACCCGCTTTCACTTGTTGAATCTGTTTGAACATGGCCTCAATCATTGGGCGCGTGCTCTCGGTGACTGCGGTTCTGACACTATTGCATGGTTAGACTTCGTTCCATCGGAGGTGTAAACTTTCTTCTAACATTTTCTCGGTCACATATAGCTGCTTTCTCAACGTATGAATGTCTGTGATAACCATAAGTTTCTGACAAGGTCGACACGCCATATAGCTGAATGGTAGTATAGACCTCTCGCAGCTGAAAGCTTTAGACAAACTTTCGAACACCCCTCGGTTGCCATCTGACGTGAGTTGATCTACGAATGGATTCACAGAATTTTTGCTTAATTTAGCGCGCTTGTGCTCTGTCATCTAGATTGTGATTGAACTATTCGTGGCACTTTTTGCATTTATTATCGGCACAACTCTCGGTTCAACACCATTAAAAGAAGTGACATGGAGTAGTGAGATGGCCACAAGGTTCGCAGAATTCTTCTCCTCGATGCTCAGCTTCTGACCCAAGCTTTGACACCGCACATGCGGACCGTCCCCGATTCTGCCATCGACTACCAGGACGATCGATGAGATGGATTCACGTATTGGATTTGCCTCGATAAATCATCGTGGCAAAAATTTCTTTGGTCCTGGAGCACGTTCGTGACTTGTCGATTGTTAATGACTTGATTAAATAATACATTAAAAACTTGCTCAGTTGTGCAGTTATGCAGATGAGCAAGAGGGATGTATGGGTATTGCGAGAGATATTGACTCACAGGTATCTCGAGCTAGGACGATTATGGGAAAGAATCGCATTACCGATCCTTAATCCATTTCTTCAACGCCTGCCGGACTGATCCCTTGACGCCCACCCAATCGGGCTTCTTATCTTCGAAGGTCTCTATACGCAAGTTTGGTGGCCAATTATCCCCAGCAGCCTCCTGCCGCGCGACGAGTTCCCGGATGAGCGAGGGCCCTTCAACACGTATTTCAGGTTTTGGTCTCTCAATAACTGCAGCTTTTGGAATGGCAGAACGAGGCAAGAGACGAATGAACGATGGTATCGAGACCCGCATTTGAACGTGCAAGTTTTGCGACGAGAGCGGCAAGCGCCGTTGAACTTCCAATTCAAATCCTCCGGTGCCGAACCTCTTCGCAATGTCTCTCAGTAAAGGTGGGAAGGGTAAGCGCGCAGCATCTGAAATAATAGATGAGCCCGGTCCAGTTCTTTCGAAGAAGTTTCGTGCTACCAAGGCGCAGTTTACATCGAAACCTGTCGAGATTAAACGCGAATGGCCCGAATATTTCGACTCGGTAGGCCGAAAGACTCAGTAGTTATTACTTGTGTTCACTTCGTATATTAGCTCTTCAAGGTTTACAAGGTTCTAAGAGATTTTCCCCTTCATAATTTACTTCTCCAGAGTCATTCAACATTATAATCTAGGCGCTTAACACCGTGGTGGCATTTTGTGCTTCGAGAAAAAACCTGGCCATAACGTTCCCAGTTATCAAAACTTCTGTGGAGAAGATATTAAAAAGGTGGAGATTTCGAAACTCGATATAGTTGATTTTCCAATACACCTGCACCCAATAGTCCGTTAGAGCTGAATCAAGTGACCGAGATAAAGTCAGTCAATGATCACCTCATCTCGGATTCGTATCTGTGCTTAGACTTGAATGTAGAGCCCTTCTTCCTGATCTTGTTCGCTTTGCATACATACCGGCCAATGATCATCGAGTCAATGAACCAGCGTCGCCTGTAAAGAATCATCATCGTGGATCATCTCCCGACATTTACGCCCTAAATAGTGGCGTTGACGAAGGCCAAGATCACGTTTTAATAATGGAATTTGCTCAGAATGCTAGGGTCAGCCAAGCCAAGTGAGTATAACGTTGGTCTAGGAACCAGGTTCTGAGTATGAGTATAAAGAAAGCCTGTGGGTCTCACTCCTGTACCGGCCATGTCCCCCCAAGCCGTGAAAAATTTGATAGAGAAGAGGAACAGCCGGTTTGCAATTGCAGTCAATGAGTAAGAAGACGTTCTTACAGTCCTTCGAAACTTCGGTTGATTTCATGCTACTAATAGGCTGATACTCGCCTGTCAGGCTAGCGATGAGGATCCAGTCACTCTGCTTCAAAAGGCCGGTGTAGAGCATGTTCCCGCCAACCCCTCAGCGCCAAGACCGAATATCTCAACCTCTGCCGCGCTCGCAGAACTCGACGTTCCAGAACTCGTCCCTTCACCTTCGGCACGCCCATCCGTTGTCTCACTCATTAGGGACGTAGAGCAGTCAGACTCGTACAAAGGGCAAATACGTTATCGTCAAGTGTTTGAGGAGCGTCCAGCTCAGTATGGAACGCTTAACCGACCACTATCGCAAGATCTTACTAAAGCGCTTGAGGAAGCCAGAGGCGTCAACTGTTTTTACACCCATCAGGCCGATGCGATCAACGCATTTTGGAACGGGAAGCACGTGGTTGCGTCGACGAGCACGGCGTCTGGAAAGAGTATCATTTATCAGGTTCCTCATTCCTCAGGCTCTCCTGGTGGTGGTTGCTTATGCTTATGCTCAATCTCGAAGGTACCGGTTTTGACAGCGCTTGAAGATGATAAAGATTCGACAGCTATCTTTATCTATCCGACCAAGGTATATGTTGTCGAACTCGACGCGGACTTTCCAATCCACACGGGATGGAATATTTATGTTTCTTTCTACTTAGGCCCTCGCTCAGGACCAAAAGATTTCTCTTCAGCAGCTTCTTGCTCGATGCGATTGTTTACAGCAGTTGCGAGTTGAGACCTATGACGGTGATACTCCTCAAGAAAAACGGCGAGAGATACGAGAGAATGCTTCAATCATCTTCACCAACTTTGATATGCTTAATGCAAGCATTTTGCCGAACGAAGACCGATGGAGGAGGTTTTTGATGAACATGAAGTTGCTCGTAGTGGATGAGTTGCATTATTATTATGGACTGATGGGCAGGTGTGCCATTTCATTCGAAATTCTAACCACATTCCATGAACGTCCCATGTAGCCATGTAGCGCTCGTTATGCGTCGCCTTCGAAGAGTCTGCACAGCAGTCGGAAGTGAGCTGTCTGTGCATCGCCTTCTAAAATAGCTGACTGATGCGATGCGTAGATCGACAAATGCGATTTGTTTCGTGTACAGCGACGATCTCGAATCCGAAAGGTCATATGCAGAATATATTCGGCATCGAGGTCCGTGATCTATTTAGCCAGCCCTGCTAGACAAGTTGATCTAGATATCATCGCAGGATGTTGAGGTGGTAACGAATGATGGCGCACCTTCTGGGCGAAAGGATTTCCTGATTTGGGAACCACCTAGGGGAATTAGGACCATTGTATTCTGCAAGGTGCTGTCTCTCCTCCCCCACAGTACGTCATGCTCACACTCTCTTGGCTACCCCCATAGGCTCGACGGTCATGCGAACTGGCAAGTATTCTATATACCATGCCCCATTCAGCACCCTAAACAATTCTGACTAGTTCATGAAAACCGTTCGCGCCAATTTGCTTTCCGAAGGCCGCATGGATATTGCCCACAAGATACGAGCATATCGAGGGGGGTACTCGAAAGAAGTGAACATGATACAATCTTGTGTTAATATTGGGCTTACGTATGGGACAGGATCGAAGACGGATCGAACAGGAGGCATTTTCGGGAGAGTTGCTGGGTATAGTGGCTACAAATGCCCTTGAGTTGGGGGTCGATATTGGATCACGTACGTCCTGGTCGTATATTAAGAGTTGGGCGCCCATTATGCCATTATACTCACATATCATATTTAGTTGATGCTGTTGTCACCCTAGGCTTCCCGTTTAATGTGGCCAGCTTCGTGGGTTGATTGATACTCTCATCGTTTTATGTAACCTATCGACTTTTTTCTTCCAGCGACAACAATCAGGGCGAGCGGGGCGTCGTTCCAGAGACTCCATTTCGATACTAATTTCCGACTCTCTTCCGATCGACAAGCACTTTATAGAAAATCCACAGGAGGTTTTTGACAGTGTATGGCTCGTCTCCATGCTCTGCCTACATATTTCCTGACGGTTCGGATACCAGCCAATGGAAGACCTTGTCATCGACATCGAAAATAAAGTTGTCCTAGAAAGTCATGTTCAGTGTGCAGCTTATGAGATGCCCATTGACCCAGACAAGGACGAGGTTTATTTTGGGCCAAATCTGAAGGTGCTATGCGCAGAAAGACTTGAAAAGGATTCTGAAGGCTGGTCAGTATTATGTATTCTGGGTATTAGCTAAGTTGAACGATATATAGGTACCACACACAAACCAAATACCTCCCCAATCCAGCGAAACATGTTGCTCTTAGAGGCGCACGTGAAGACAAGTACACTGTGATAGACATCACCAACAGATCGCGGCCAGGAGGAAAATCGAAAATACTGGAAGAGATTGAAGTCTCACGGGCACTTTTTGAGGTGCGCTTCCGTCACTATTTGGTCTTCGTCCAACATTCTGAACTCCCATAGACGTACGAAGGCGGCGTTGTGAGGATTGTTCTCAAGTGTGATTGTCTTGCTCTCACTCTAGCAATTAGTTCATGCATCAAGGCATTACATTCATCGTGCGTCATTCATCATTCATCATTCGTATACTGACTCCTACTAGGTTAAGGAAGTTAGTCATGATGAACGAACAGCTAAGGTGATCCGCTCTGACGTAAATTGGACAACAAGGCCTAGGTACATGATAGAATCACTTATCTACCATGCTACTGCCTAATGTGGACTTCGCAGAGACTTTACGTAAGAGGCTCTCGTTTAGGATTATGAAACAAGGCCAATCCCGTCTGTACCAATAGCAACATCGATCCTACGCACACCTACCGTATACGCGAAATACGGGGTTCGCCCGTGCTCACCTACTTCGGACAAATCGAAATCGTCACTGTGGTATTTGGATTTTACAAGATCCGGTTGGCAAAGCTTTTCTTTTTTTGCGGGGCAAAAAGATGATACTTGCTTTTGTGAGGGCAGCAACAATGCCATTCTCGATTCTGTACAGCTTGAAACGCCACCATTTGAGCGCGAGAGCACGGGAATGTGGGTCGATATCCCGAGGCACTGCGTGGAGCTGCTCTTCCGGAAAGGTCGAAATCCAGCTGAGGGTATACATTCGGCCCAACATGCAGTCCTCAGCCTCACTCCGCTGTACTCCATGTCAGCAAAGGGTGATGTGAGGACTGAGTGCAAAGCTCCGGAAAAGGAGAACAGTGTGAGAGGATCGAAGCGAAAACGTCCTGCGAGGTAAATATTATTCAAATTTCGGTTGTCCACGTACTTCTCCAAACTGCTTCAGACTTATTTTTTACGACGCCGCTGGAACCGGAAGTGGCATCTGCGCGAAAGCTTTTGACCATAGTAGGTGACTCCTAGTTGACTAAAACCGATTGCGTATCCATGACTGTCTCCCAGTGGGTGATCTTCTGCGACAAGCGCTCTCAGTCATCGAAAATTGTGATTGTACAGAAGACGAAGGATGTGATAGGTGTTAGTCATCTCAATTTATTCGGGTATGTACCCTACTTACAAACACTCAAGGCATCAAACTGGCAACTTGCAAGGAAGCAAATGTTGTCGCAAGCAAGGTCGGTGCCAAAGTGATCCTACAAGCTGTGCTTGGTTTGCGTTTAAATGAGGATGAGCTGGGTCCCGATCGTCCCGAGCATGAAGTTATCCTTGAAACTATCGAGGTGGCTGCACCTGTTCGTGCAATTGATAAGGTTTCAATTGAGAAGGACGAAGGCGAGTGAGGTACTGGGTACGTTTCATCTTTGATTTATGTACTTATTATCGGATCTGTCCCACAAGTATTGCATGTTTCATGCGTTCACAAAGTTCTGACAATGCAGGTTACGTCGACCGAGGATGGGAAACTGTACTAATCTGCTCCAATAAGAGAGGAAGTCAGTGTCCATTGGACGTACGCCAGACATTGAAAGCTTCTCTTTTCGCCCAGTCTGCGAAAAATCTGATAGAGTGTTGATTGTTAATGCATGCGGTGATCTCATTTGGGAGCCTCCAGTTTCTGAAATCAGGTTCAGCCCCAAAACCGTTCCACATCTCAAACACCCCTGGGGGACGCGATCCACTTAGACTTCCGACACCGAATTTAGTTTGCAGACCCATACACGCACGTCTACTCTTCTCGTCGTCAGATCGGCCTGAAGGGAGGTGACGAGCGTGATGTGGATGGCCAGGCTCATGGATCTGGGAATGTCCCCTAGAGAGGGCGTAAATTACTGCAATTCCCTTCAATAGTTCAGGACTTCTCTTGGGCATACATTGGGCAGTAGATCGTCACTCAATTTGTCTGGGGGTTATGTATATGATGTATTTCTGCTTGCACAGAGTAGCCTTCTCGCTCGCACCTTTCACCAATTGACCTCCTGAAAATCCTCTTCACGTTGCTTTGGCTCCTCACTTGAGTTGTTCTTTAACTTGTCCCTCATTATTGCTCGAATCCTTTCCGGTGCAGGTGGGGCTAAGTCTGTCATAGTAGTTGGAGATGAGTTAGGTGGCTGGTTATCTCAGTCGATGGTATTGCTGCCGAGGCGGGCGGCCGAGACAGTCTTTCAACATATTTCACAAGTCGAATCGATTACTACGCGTCATGACTTGGACGGTTAATTCAACAAAAAGCAAAATCCTTCACGTATGATCCTTTGCGATCCGTTTTCTATCCCACTAAAGGCAACATTTCAGATAGAGTTGGAGGGAAAAAAAAAACAGAAGAGAATCGCGGCCCCTAGCTAGGATTCCCTAGTAGTCTACCGTGGTACTAACTAAGCGGCACCCTGCTTAACTTCACAGATCAGACGCGATGCGGTGCTTTCAAAGTCCTGGCTGCAGATACTGTAAGTACATATTTAACATCCCATAAGGTCTTTTCATGACCAAACTGACAACGCAATCCCCAAATGCCTATTTATCGTTGGTCTCTTAATATAGATCAAAGTGCTGCCATATCCGTCCAAGCTGAAGAAGTACTACCAATAGTACCCCTGTGCTATTCCATCCTCTCCGTTGTTGTCTTCTTTTCAATTCAAAATTTCCATTTTTTTCCTTCACCCCAATCAGGCCTGAAAATAGGCACTTTTTATCGCTGCGAGCATTCAGGGGGTCCGGACCAAAAAAAACCACACGGAAGCCCCCCTTTAGAGGACCGTACAATACTGGGGCCCAAGGGCGCCATATACGTACCGTAGGAAATCTGTACACTTGTATGTATTGTGGAATGGCGTGAAAACTCTGAGTACCAATAGTGCCCCTTGCTGTGGCTAACACTTCCTAGAGATTCTAGAAATTTTCGCATAAATACAGGAGACGAATTCCCGCTGGTTCTCGTCGCTTTCTCGTTGAGAGAGCGAAGTCTGTCCAGGAAATTGATTACCTGGGACCTAGCGATATCACCAGAACCAGGTTTCATATTTAGTGGAGAATACGATATGGCTGAAGCTACGGATCTAGAAGATGGTAGATGAGAAAGCAAAGCATAAGACGGATTAGGGATCGCTGCAAGAAACGGGATTTCAGCATGCGAATAACGATCAGCAACTGGTTGTATTGCAACACGAATTTCATAAATTGATACAATCACTATCAGTAGTACCTGGGTGACGAGAATGTGGGCAACACGATGCGACTTCACATAAGATTGAGACGCACTTCTTAGTTTGTCCGGGCACGAGTAACAATTCGTCTGGTTCTCCTTCTAATACCCTCCTCCTCTTCTCTCTCTGCTGCTGGAGTCTTCGGTATTCGTCCTTGGTCTGCTTCTTTATTCCGATCACTGGTTTGAACCGAGTGTTGTCACGTTCATCGTCATCTGACTCTACAATCACACGTTTCCTCCGGATGGTACTTTTCCCTCTGAAAGGGTGCTCGCCTGAATATCCTAGATCATCGCCTTCAATATCGCTTGGGCTCTCCATGTCGGGAATCGCGCGATGCTGCGGGGTGTGAGGTGAGGCCGGATCGGAAGTAATATCATGACTTTCAGGGCTTGAGCTGTGTAAGAGCGTATTCTGAGAGCTGGAAGGACTGGCAAAACTTTGGAGCAAGAGCTGAACTTCGTCAGATGAAGGATGCTGTTGGATCCCAATCTTATCGCTGGATGGCGTTGGTTGGGACGGAGCGTGACTATCATCAAATTGAAGAGCAGGAGAGTTCTCAGGTGATTGGACCACGGATGAAGCGACGATATAGCCATTCATGTCCTCAGCAACATTTCGAGCACCAGCATCCAATTCGAACGATGAGAACATATGCAAAAGGTTAGAGTCATAGGCTGCTCGATGCGTCATTGTTCCGTCGTCAAGGATTCCCGGGACTGGCGAGGGGCTCAAGAGGCTTCCTTGAGAATTAGAGACGTCAACAGCTGTATGCGAATTGTCCATCCCATAAGTGGCGTAATCCATTTCGTCATTCACACCTAACTGAGTGGGTATCATTTCCAAGGCATCGTCAGGCAGCTGTCCAACAATATCATCAATACCATACAGTGGGGAGAAGTCAAGAGGGTCGCGGGAGATCCTGTTCGCCTTCGTGCGAGCATTAGTTTGGACATTTCTATCAGACACTGAAGGAGGAGTAAAAGGCTTGAGGATATCGGCTAGGTTCATAGCAGTTCGTGGACTTGAATCGTGCTTAGGGTAATTCTGACTCGGAGCCTTGATTGTAAGTTGGCAGTCAGAACTGTCATGGTGATTGAGACTGTTGAAACGAGCAGAAGGTGAAGCATTCCTTTTGGGAGTAGAGAAAGCTTGCGGTGTTTGAGAATAGAAACTGAGCAAAGACATCTCAGGCTGGTCTTCTGACGCCGCACCGGTATCAGTCTTAGAGGCAGAAGATTTTGCCGTAATAGAGTTTGAAGCGATGGATCTGATGATTGATGAGGACCGCGGCACCTTTAGCCAGGATTTTGACCTGCGACGACTCGAAGTATTCCCGACAGTACTCGATGTCTGTCGCTTTTGAGGCAAAGCCTGAAGAGGTCTCATTTTTTTTAAAGCTCCAGTGGATGCATGTCTAACTTCCACTCCGGCAGGTTTAGGATCAAGCGTCCTCAGGCGGCGAGTCAGTCGAGGGCTGGACGCGGTGGTGCCAGGAGCTCCAAAGGGAGATGCAAGGAGAGAGGATGAAATTTGCCGTTGATTTTGGTCAAGAAGTACTGTGCTTGTGAAGATAGGAGAGGAGCAGGAAATATTCTTTGAAGCAGGGTCAATATTGGGAGATAAGCATTGGACGGGTGAAGAATTTATGAATGCTATCAACTCTACGCGTCATTCCTCCAGAAATATTTCTATTGGTATGGGGAATACCTTTTTTTTGTGTTTTATCGGCCAGAACGCGTCGAACTGGTGTAGATTCATCGGTCGACACTTTAACGCGTTTGGTTTGCATCGATGGAGAATTAATGGAGGGAAGATCATCGATAAGAATTCTCTTGACTCTTCTTCTTCCCTCGTAAGTCCGAGTGGCATATTTTGACCTGGACGTTGGTGGCGACTGCATCGAGCCTCAAGATGACGGAAAGGGGGATCAGCAAAAAAAAAAAAAAACTGGGATTTTGGTCACGTGTCGACCGCGTTCAAATTAAATAATTGTTCCTCCCAATCTCGAAACACGGACGTCTTATGTCTTCCTCCTCACTCTCGAGCTGCCCTGAGGCTGAAGGAGCGAACGATATCACCCGTTCACTGATGGGCAAGCAATCTCTTCGGGGTAAATACCATCATTAGCTCGTTTTATGAGAGTACCCACAAATTTACGCACGTTTTTGTAACCACGGGTTGATTCACTGCTTGGCATAGTGGAGGTGCCTTTCGCATCTGAGCCAGATGCATGCGCTGTAAAGTATTTAAAGGATACAAGTGAGTAACAGCGTTCATACTCAAAATCCGGTTGAAAATCGCTAAGTTTGGCATCATCGCAGGTTTTGAGCAATGGTTGAGGAAGTATGACCCGACGATGACATCGCCGTCCAGTTACCTCCTCTCTCTCCTCGGAGTCACTATTCCGGTGAGTAACTTCCATTCACGTGTTCTAGAGGTGAAGTTCACATGATTAATTACTGGATTAGGCTTCCATGGACGAGGGCATGGCCGTCAAGTTGCTACGTAGAACGATGCATAGGATGTGTGCAATAGTCTCAATTGATTTACACATGACATTCAATTCAAGTATTCTAGCCGACAACGTCGCGAGAGACTCACACAACACAGTACAGTCGATGATGCTTTACGTTTGTTGGCATCCGCCCGCAAGATCATGGTCGTCACAGGGGCTGGAATATCAGTTTCTTGTGGTATTCGTGAGTACAGATGTACCTTCGATCTTACGGAACTGATATCGGGCGGTACTGTAATTAGCTGACTTCCGGTCTCCCACTGGCTTGTATGCAAGGTTGGAGGAATTCGAGCTCGATGATCCCCAGCAAATGTTTGATATTGACCATTTTAAGATGAATCCTGAAGTCTTTTAGTGAGCATGACTTTTTCAAACGTACCTAGAAATCTAACTTGTAGAAAACTTCCCTTTCAGTTCTTTTGCTCAGTACATATTGACTTTCACCCCTGTGTATCAGCTTCCGAGCTGACCACACCATTTATGGTAGCCAAATATATCCATCTAATTTCGTACCATCTCCTTGCCACCGTTTTGTTAAATTGTTGGAAGACCGCGGGGTGGTAAGTCGTGTCCTCCCACTTTCACCCCGTCATCGTGGCTAATTTCGCTAATTTCTCTGTAGCTTCTGCGGAACTATACACAGGTGGGACAGACTTACACAGATTTCGGCGCCCATTACTGTCTCTTATCTGAGGAACCTCTTTCTTATAGAACATAGATAATATAGAGGGTATTGTTGGGATCAAGCGATTGTTTCAATGTCATGGGTCGTTCGCCACAGCCTCTTGTATAGTCTGCCGAAATCAAGTCCCAGGGAGCGCCATCAAAGACCACATTTTCGCCAAAACAATACCATTTTGCGAGATTTGTACGAAGCGCACGGCGGCGCTGAAGCCTAACAATAAGGGCAAGCGCAAAGGCAAGTGGGATGATGATGATGAGGATGATGATACCGCGCGTCATCTTATGAAGGTCCGTACATTGACCATCACTTTGATGCGATGATGTGAATCCTCGAAATGTGAGCTGGAACTGACTGGATACTTGGTGAGATAGCCGGATATCACCTTCTTTGGGGAGAAATTGGCTTCGAACTTTGAAAATCTGTTAAAGGAAGATATGCGCTCTGAAGAGTTTGACCTTCTCCTCGTCATCGGGACCTCTCTTAAAGTGCGCTCGTGAACCGTCTGCGATGACGCTGGTGGCTTGCTGATTTTCGTACTTAGGTTGCCCCAGTAGCGGACATTGTATGTAAGTCGTGAACGAGAAGAGATTATGATATGCCTCGAGACTTATGGACTCCTATCTGCCGCAGATAGTATACCTCATTCAGTTCCTCAGATCCTCATCAACAAGACACTCGTGACCCATGCCAACCCTGATGTAAGTATCATTGCTAATTATTATAATGCTCGTAGTTGATGAGAGAGTTTGGAGCTTATATATTGAACCACCTCTGTGCATTTAGATCGTTCTCCTTGGAGATGCTGATAGTATTGTGCAGTATCTCTGCCGATGCTTAAAATGGCATATTCCTCCACCTCTCCCGAACCCGGATGCAGACAACGGGTTACTCAGGAATGATGGACTTCATAAAGGCAGTACCGTATCATTACTCGATGAAAGCGGAGGGATACGTAAAAAACCTACAAGGCTAGGTAATAGGTGACTAATTATATCTCTTCATGAGGAATGAACATCAAAGTTCAGTACTGACATGGACGTTTCTTATCCTTAGCCATATCTGGCTGTTCCAGGGTGCGGAACCGGGTCCACTGTTAAATATTGCAGGGACGAATTCTGTCAAAACAAACGTTTCTACTGCTTCCACAGCTGCTTCTTCGCTTCAATCACTAGGCCAACTCCGACCACGGTCCGTTTCGGCGTCTTCGAGCCTCAGTTCCCTATCCTCCTTGGAATCCTTACCACCGCCCAAGCCTCCAGTGGCTCGGGGGAGACCTCGTTTGGACCTGGGTGCTCATCGGGGCAATGCTAGGGATCAGAAGCGGGCCCGTCGAGATTGACAACCGGAGATGTCCCGCTTTGGCAAGTGGTCATATGAAGGAAAGGAAATTTATCGGGCAATGAGGACATTATCTGATCCCACTAATCTGGCCCGATTATGAAATTCCTGATGAAATACTCATTTGACCCATAGAGTGTGTTTCGTGGGGGGACGTAGTTGGCGCTGAATGTAACCTGAACTGCGGTGTACAGTCGTGGACAGTCAAAGACCTTAAACAAAATTAACATCTACAAATCCGCTCAGATAAGCTTGGAAAGTAGCTAAAACGTTTTTTACCTGTATCTATATACTGTCACAATTCCAAACCAATCCAACAACTTTTTTTAATTTTTGTTGGGTGAAAATTTGGCCACGAGGCACTTATTAAGCGTTATATGAAAAGCTACAGCTTATGCAAATATCATTATGAGTGTTAGTGGCAGGAAATATGGTTTTTGCTTCCGAACTTGAGCGGAACCCAATCGAATATGTTGTTCTTGAGGGCTTCTTCTGATCATTCCTCAGTATACCAAGTACGGGTGCCGAGAAATATGGAAATGGTCATTCTCGGACACAGAGGATGCCATCTTACAGTGTCTGAACTCATGTCCACTTGACACCATCTGCCATTTCACTGATCGTGCTTGGAGATTCATGGATGCTTATTGCCAGGGACTCACTGCAAGGGCTGCCCAGTAGGCTATTAAGAAGCAAAAACATCACCGCTGTATTTCCGAATGCACAATGGCCGAAATGGAAGCTGCTGCAAGTCAGAGATAATTAGCTGCTATTTCAATATACTCTCCTTCCGTTATATACTTGTCTGCATTCGTACATACTCGTTAATCATTTCTATGTACTTGATTCTACACATAGCCTGGAATAGTTTTTGTTTTTTGGGGCTCAAATTTGGCCAGCGCAAGAAAATGGCCGGAGAAACTTGGAAGTGGTATTTTTGGATAGCTACAGCCAATGTGAGCCCAACTACATCAATTTCGAGCTTATTCAATCAGCCGATCCCGCGGAAAATTCCTTCAAGTCTTTGGCTGTTCCACGACTGTACTTCTCCAATGATGGTCAGGGAATGACCCATGTCCGCCCTTAACTGACCCACGCCCATCGTGTGAATATTGTAGTGAACTAAATAAGTGGATCAACTGAGCACCGCCACTAACAGCTTACGTATTCGGCATTATCTACTTTGGGGTAATAGCCTCGCCGCGGCTGCTTCTGATCCCTGAGACGACGCCCTGGGCAGAAAGGAAGAAGCCCCTTACCGACAGAAAGGGCGCCTTCTCTGGTGCTGCTCCAGGCAAGAGAACGCGCCTCGTGTTGCGGCCACTGTTGGTTCTCTGGTTCTGAGCTGGCTCTTGCTACTCAACCTCAGCGCGCATAACGCAGTCGTGCGTGTGTCGGCGGTGGAAACGCGTTGCGTTGGCATACGGATTCTCTTCGGAACATTGAGCCCCGTCCTTCATAAGTATAGACTTTATCTAAATGGGTTCTGCGGTGGCTGCGGCGCCTAGTGCTTCATCACCTTGCACCCTTCCCCAGCAGAGACCTGTCAAAAAGACCCTCCGCTCGTCATTTCAAGAGACGCTGAACAAGGCTACTGGCCATGTGAAGAATAAGGTTTCACGAGATGCGTTACCTGATCTTGCGACCCTCAAGGGACACCAACGTGTAGACAAGGGAAGGGAAAAGGAGAAAAGGGAGCTAGCTCCTGTGGCACGCAATGAACATCGCGCTCCCTTTTTCTCTCGCTTCAACAGTAGGAACAAGTATAGCTTTAGTGCTCATGGCCCGGCTTCATCAGCTTCTGATCCGCAGCCTTCACAACTGTCTCCGTCGAGAGGCGCAGGCGCATGCACTGGTTTCCAGGCCCCGTCTATCTCAAAAGCGACTTTCTCGAGTCCTGATTTGCGTTCGCCACCGACATCCATTGCCGATGTCTTCACGACCCAGACTACAAATGTATCGACTACTACACTCAACCTCTCCACCCCAAACAGTCCTACTGACAATCGTCCTTTTACGAAACGTCCTCCGATATCAGGGATAAGGTCACAACTGACGTCTCCGTCTACCCCTACCTTATCCAAGCTGACTTGGGACTCCAATGTAATCAATGGTCAACGGCCTACCCCTCGCCGAGCGACAATCGATTCTCCTTCAAAACCATCAAATCTCTATTCATCTTCTCGATCCCCTGACAGCAATTCCGTGGCACGACCTCATATATCTTCTCCAAAACCACTCGGCTCCATCGCTCGTCCATCCAAGATCAACTCTTCTTCTACAACGCACCTTCCCCTGTCGACTTCTCCGACCTCTTACAAGCACTCATCTGTATCTCCACCCCCTACTCCTTCCTTCCAGCGTCGACACTCTGGCTCCTCCATCCGCTCACCGTCATCACTAGCCTCCCCTGACAGCGGACGTGCTCGTTCCCCATCATCTCCGCGTTCCCCTACATCCCTTATTTCCACCTCGGGTAGTATATACACCCAAAACCAGCAAAACTCTAGTGCAGTCTCTCTCTTGATCCCTCTCTCCCCTGAGCGCGAGGCCATCCGTGCGGCAACACGTTTTATTCTAAAGGAGGCGCTCAAGCCGCCAAACGATCTAGGGAATGGAACTAGTAATAATATGCTGAACAGGCAGTGGAGCGAAGAGATGGAGCTGAGGACTAGGAAGCTGGCGAGGATGGAGAGAGGCTGGAGTAAGAGGGTCGGGATGGGGACAAGCAGTGGTGAGGAAAGGGAAAGGGCAACGTTTTGCGAGGCACTGAAAGATGGATATGTACTTTGTCAGTGAGTGTCATGGTCTTGTTCCTCTGGTTGGACCTGTCGTGTTATTCGTGGCTAAGCTGACGTGATATGGTGTTGGTAGGCTGATGAATAAGTGGCACCCCAATGTCATCTCCCGCATCGACCATCGCGAGGATGGAGTCTCAAAGAACTCGAATATGTCACGGTTCATCTCTGCCGCTTCAGAGATTGGTGTACCCAAGGGTGAACTATGCGCGCGCGAAGACTTTGTCCAGTGCACGCAGGAATCCTTAGGGCGCGTTGCCAACACGATCATAGCCCTGTCAAACCTCGTTGAAGCACTTCCGTTTGCGATAAAGGCGGTTCGAAGAAACCAAATATGCGAAAACGCAGGTGATAGGACGTTCACAGCGTCAACACCTTCTCTTGTCTCTGCCAATGTGACCATGTCGAAGCGTCAATCCCCCCCAGTTTTCCGACAACCAATAGACTCGCTACCCCCAACTCCTTCTCCACCACCCCGCTCGAACTTGCGTACCGCCGCGATATCCTCACCCGCTTCTCGCACATCCCTCGCTAGTACCTCAGCTGCGACGACGACAACCGATACAACGAGCGTGTACTCCTACGGTCCGAACGATAGGTTCTCGAAGTTTGGCAGTGTAAGAACGAACGTCACCGAGGCGACGTCAATGGTTCCATCATCGGGACATCCATCGCTCTCGAGATCTGAAGCTAAGGAAGCCGCTGCTGAATTAACAATTAAGCCGACTAGCAATTGTGCACCATCGCTCGATGATGTTTTTTTGGATATGACGCCTTCGAAGAATGGTGGTACCAGCAAAACTGGATATGGGTGGAAGAAGCTCACGGAAAATAAAGCTGTTCCGGCGCCGCTCAACATTCCGAGACCGAGCGGTATGACCACGCCGAATGCATTGCATGAGCTTCCGAAGCCTACGCCTTCACCCTTGCCTTATCCTAGGGAACGCCGGATCTCGGATCTCAAGCGCGTCAAGGAGGAGAACAGTGATGAGGATGACTCTGCTGGCGGAAATACCAGTAGCACTGATGGAAGCGTTATTCGTCACGAGAGTCCCTCCGTGTCGCCTGCTCTGCCTTCTTCACCGACGCGCATGAAACGTGGGAGCGGTGAGAGCGGTAATGCTGTTCGGTTAGGGAAGGGAAAGTGGCCTGAGGACTTCATCAATGTTTTTGAATGTCAGGATAATTTACCTCTGGCATCGAGTTCTGCTCGTGCGTCGAAGGAAGAAGATGAATTGGCTCTCGTCTTCCCTGAGACGCCCAGGAGGAAAGTTACCATTCGAACCGGGAGGAATTTGAGCCCCTCTCCGTTGTCTGCTTCTCCACATGCATATACGTTTACCCCTACCGAGCAGCGGACCGTCAGTCCTACATCCCGCATCCTGAGATTCGGACGGAGCGTTCCCTGTAGCCCCGCGCCGAGTCCATCAAGGCTTGATAAGAGTCAATCCCCCCTCGACAACAGACCCAGAAGCCCTAACCGCTCCAACTCAAGAGGTCCCCTCGTTCCCAAGATAAGTCTCGAAGAGCGTGCTCGTTCTTCCTTCGATGGTGGTGGCGCTTCGACTCCAATCAGTCCCTCTGCTTCGTCACCTGCTGTACCCATTCCTTTCCCCCGTCGTAAATCCCACACAGATTCGAATCGTCTACAGATGTTCCCGTCCATTTCTGTTGGTTATCCTTTGACCTCTATCCCTGGATCAAGAGATGGTCTCGATGAGGAGGTCAAAGGCGACGATGATGAGCCTGCGTCCGCCGAACTATCATCCTCTAGAAACCCCTTTCCGACACGTATGACATCACGCACAAGGTACCAATCAGATGCCGGTGCCATGGGCGGTGGACGCGCCATGCATGTTGGCCTGGAGCGTACTCTTTCTGGTAGAGCTGATGACTTGAAGCGAGGCAGACGGTCTCGGTATGAAAGCATGATGGAGCTATCTAGTAACTCGAAGGAGCCCAAAGTAGATATATCTACTATTCGTAAATTACTGATCGTGAAGGAGATTGGTTCGCCCCCTGTGCATTTTGTGAGTTCTTTATCTATCGGGTGATGATGGAATTCGGTGCTTAGGCCATCTTTTGCAGCAACTTGGGAATTGTATCGGGCGTGGACAATTTGGCTCCGTGTATCGTTCTCTTAACCTAAATACGGGTCAAATGGTTGCTGTGAAGCAGATTCGACTTGAGGGTCTCTCGGAGACTGAAGTGACCCAACTCATGAAGGAGGTGGAGCTCCTCAAGAGACTCTCTCACCCGGGCATAGTTAAGTATGAAGGAATGGTGAGGGATAAAGAATATTTAAGTATTGTACTTGAGTGAGTCTCCTCCGATTGTGACTCCTTAATGACACTCTTAGGATGTTCATCTTATAGGTACGTTGAGAATGGGTCACTAGGCCAAACTCTCAAGGCTTTTGGAAAGTTCAACGAGAAACTTGTTGCGAGTTACGTCATCAAGATCCTGGAGGGCCTTCATTACCTGCATAGCTCCAAGGTGAGTCGCGACTGGCTAGTACTATCCTACGACCATTAGCTCCAATTGTCATCGATCGTAAGGTTGTGCATTGTGATCTCAAGGCAGCCAACATCCTGACAACGAAAAATGGGAATGTTAAGCTCTCTGATTTCGGAGTATCCCTTAATCTGCACGCTATGGAGAATATCAAGAATGATGTGGCTGGTACTCCTAATTGGAGTGAGTGCTATCATCGGTGATAAATCCGCGTTTCCTGATGCAGCGGCACCTGTAGTGGCCCCCGAGGTCATTGAGTTGAAAGGAGCTTCCACGGCATCTGACATATGGTCTCTCGGGTGCACGGTTATTGAGCTACTCACCGGCAAGCCACCATATGCGGAGATTCCTAACGGGCTTTCTGGTCAGTATTATGTTCTAGCCATCTCGCTGTCCCGTACCATTATCAATGTTTTCTGCAGTGATGTTTCACATTGTCGATGATTCCAGTCCTCCGCTCCCGACGGAATGCTCAGATGACTTGAAAGATTTTCTTGAGAAGTGCTTCAACAAGGACCCCAAAATGCGGCCGGACGCTGTGACCCTATTCGAACATCCATGGCTCAAGAGCTGTTGGGGCGAGCACAAGGCGAGCGAAATGCCTTCAAAACTAATCCATTCTCATCGCCATCGTTTAGGAGTTGCGACCACAGGACAGTCTCCCATTCCTGAGGCGTGTGAGCGCCGATCTGCAGCGCAATCTCCTGGCTCATCAAATCTCATTTACCGCGAGCGATGTGCCTAGTACAACTGCCAGACCTCTCTCTCAGGAGCAATCCAATGAACCACCTTCAATCGAGCAAACCAAAGGACACGCATTTGTTCGGACGTCGTTTGTCGATGGTAGGTCGCGTGCGCCTCCAGGTCATCCTAAGTACTCATATATTCCTCGCAGCTGTTGACTGTCGTGCGTGCCATACACCCGTGATGAAGAAAGGGATGCTATGTCAGGCATGCAGTCTTATCTGCCACTCTCGATGCGTTCCTGAAGCATCGAACGTCTGTGACCTACAAGAGCAAGCACGTCTTCATACCGCGTACTTGGCAAGAAAGGTGGCCGAATCTCAACTGACACAGCAGCGGCAACGCACGGCGTCGAAAACTCGGCGTTCTATCTCCCCGCCCCACCCAGCGCGGTCTGGTTCACCCTCGTTTTCTGCGCACATTATGACAAATTTACGCAGGATACGGAATAGCGCGTCTTCGACTATAAATAGTGATGCTCGCCCACCGTCCCGGATGGATGATTCACTTAGGACAGGTGTAACATCCCCTGAACAAGCTCACAGCACATACAGCTCGACATCTGGGGGCGAGCATACAAGTGTGGTCACTCGTGCATCCGCCCGAGGATCATGGTACCTCGCGAACATTCTCGACGGAAAAATCGTGCATTCTCCCAGCCCCTCGATTGACGACCCACCCCAGCTCATTCCAAGCACTCCCAGTCCCATTCCTCCCCGTCCCGAACCCTCTCAGCCGGTGGTTCTCACGAAACGAAAGATCGAAGTCGAGCAATCCAAACCAGGGTGTGTTATAATGTAGCACGAACTTCTTCGCCACTGATCCTTCAACCTTGTACGCTTTCCCTACATACGTTCCTCGCGTTCATGCGTATACCCTCATACCCTTAACTGGTTCATTAATTTTTATACCTGGTTCTAATCTCCTGTCTTCCTATTCATGCGTGAGACCCCAATAATTCGTTACCATCACTCTGGACTTCTCTTTCACCCGACTGACATTGCATTTATCGTACTTGAGCCCTAGTCACATGTTCTCACAAGAATTTTATGTATAGCCTGTTGTTGTGTGTAAGTTACTGTGCATATTTTCCATTGTTGAGGCGACAGCCAAGATGAGTAGTTTTCATTAACAGGGTGCTATCATTCCTCCTATGGCTCTGAACGCCACCAATTATTCCAAATACCGGAGCGTGCGAGACAAGTTGCATGCTGCACTTATGAGTGTGACATGCGTGAAGCCTTGTACTGCGTTTCCGAGACCTTCTCCGAAATCCTGGATCAAAGGGTGTGCCTATAAATCCGGAGGACGGGAAGAAACAGGATATAGACTGACTCTTCCGAGAATAAGCCGACATGGTTTCCGTAGTCTATAAACCGAGGATGAGTTTTACTCAGCTTTTGATGGTTTGCGAGAACAAACCGAGGAATTCCTAGGGAAAGTATGAAAGGCTGCGCGACGACGACAGAAGAGAGCTCGCCTCGAATATCTGTACCGCCCTGTCCAGATCCCCTGACCTCGACAGTCTATCGTCCAGCTAGGTGAAAGACAAAGCATTGCAGACCAGGATGTGCTTACGCTTCAACCGCCCACAGAGTGCATAGGGAGAACGCTGCCGAATTGGAGTGGATTAGATGTACGCCCTGGTGAAGTGAGCAACTCACCACCCTCTTCACCCCCTACCCCGTCATCTACCTCAGCTGCGTTGTATCGATAGACTAGATTGTTAGCAAGGAGTCCACCTCTCTCTGGACTCCTCATGATCGCCTGGAGGGTCGACAAGAACCTTTGTTGAGGAGCCATCAGACAGAAAGCGAAGCGGCAGAATGTACGCTTAGCTCACCGAGGCTCACTGGCACTGCAGAAAAATGCCAAGGGCATTACGAGCAAAGAACTATCAAGTACATCCTAATGGCGGCAAGGTTAGGAGAATGAAGTAGGGTGTGATTTGGCATCCTCAACTTTAGCCTCATAAGACTGAGCGAAGAACCCTTTCCTAGGGTTCCATGCCTTGTGCATAATCTCTTCATACAAAATGTCCCGTCTCTTATACCAAACATCGCGATTTGGGGTGCTAGGTAGGGTGCAATCAGATGATATCGGGTCTGCCCAAACAATTTGAGCCGACATACGGAAGGGAGCGCTTCTCAGAGAGACGGATCCCACGATCGATAGCCACCCTTGTTTGACATTACGAGACTTAATTCTATCGTGCGCCTAGACTGAATGCTCACCACATCATGACCTTGGAGTACTACATGATAGGAGTCATGATCATTTTCGTCTCCATACGACGCACTAACCACTCACAGTGAAATTCCTTTCACGGCTCCGGACCTCCCTTTCGAATCGGTGAGCTCCTTCCCAATGTGTAGCATACCCGGGCATGCCACATACCATATTAACCTAAAGGGACGAGATTAGAATCAAAATGAGGATTGAGTTGGTTATCACTCACAGATCCAAACGATGACAATTTGCAACAACATCTGGAAATTGAAATCAACCCCAAGAGGCATCTGACACACTTGACAAAACACACAGTCGACACTAAGAGTGCCACATCAGCACAAGTAGAACGGTTAAGATGTTCCATGATGAGTGGACTCATAGTTCTCGCACTTGCACCCTGGAAAGAGGGATCGAGGAATCAAGTGACAATATGACTCCACAAATGATAGCATACCAGCGATCGTATCCCAAAGGTTTCCCAAATTTCTGTCCCAGATATACAGTCCATTCTAGCATCCAAATCAGTCAAAAACCACGGCAAGACTTGTAAACACGATGCTGACAGCTCTCCATAGATATCCTTGAAGTATGTTGTAGGATACGTCAGCACCAGGATATAGAATTCAATACATATGCGTTTCCTACCAGTTGAATGTGATCGGCAGCGCCGTTACCGATGCGAACTGGCTTCGAGCTTTTATGGCCATCTAGATGTGTCAGCTCAATTTCTTCAAGACCCTTCCCGCCTATATTCATGCCACAGCTTCACAGTCATTGCATGACCAGCGGACGAAAGACTTACCATGTATGCTATACCTAAGCACTCAACTCAGAAAGACGATTTGATCCAAGTACAGAATGTCACTTACATGATCTGTAATGATCCATCTTCGTTCTAGTCACTGATTAAGTTACTAGCCACGTCTTTGGGAACTCTCACCGCCCACCTTATGTTGCAATCGATCAAAAATGAACTCAGTGTATGCGCTAGCCTCTTCAGTGAAGCCGAGGCGAATAAGTGCGTAGAGAGTGAAGGACGAGTCTCGAATCCAGGAGAATCTATGCGACATTCCCCGGTGAGAGATCAAAATCAAAATTATTTAGCCTTACCGATAATCCCTGATCGTTTGGCATCCAAACCAACGAAGTTCACACTGTGATACACAATTGTGTGCGCCAAGACATACCAATTGCGTGTGCCTCCGATATTCTCGGGTAAAGAGAAGGTAGGGCTGGCGACAATTGCCCCTACACGAGGAATTTGATCAATCAGATATTCAAATACTACAGCAACCAACCGGTTGGCTCGAAAATCAAAAGCTTCAGAGCAAGCGCACTGCGATGGACCGCCTCGCGCCACGATCCCTTGTAGGTTGACTTTCCGATCCAACTGCGCCAATATGCCTTAGTTTCCTGCCAATGTATGTGTGAGGTCCAATTCCTAATGGTAATTGACCCGAATACAATGATTCACTTTGAGAAGCGTCGCCATGAGTTCTTTGGTAATCATGGGATCATCTCTAGGTCGCAACTTTGCCGCTCCAAAGCGGAGAACTAATTTCACAGTTCTGAGCAAGAGTTGATGGTTGGAGTTATCTAATTATTACCATCATATGGGATTCCTGCTTGAGCTGCTTGGTCCTCGGTCAGGTGGGGCGAATTGCTGTGCTCCATAGGAGGCGTCCGGAGGATGAACGTTACCGCTTGTCCCTCCGTTAGTTCAAATTCGGTGTAGGCAGATATTCCTAAGTGACCCTAAAAGAGTTTCATGTCAGTATCTGGGCAAGACGTGAAAAGCCAACAATCCTACTTCACGACGCAGATCCAAGTATCCAAAGTCAACCTTTGGGAGGGACTCATTGACACCCGACTCGGTACCGCCCTCGACAACGAATCGCAAGTCGAGGGTCATACTTTCCGATTCGAAGGGAACTTTGTTCGTCCGGTCGATCGAAGAATCGTCCAGGACGATCTAGCATGTTTGAGTTGTAAAAAAAAAGGATTACATTAATGGGGAGCGACGGACAGAGATCTTATGCGGATCCCGTGCATAATTGAATGCGGGTGCAACTTCGAGTCTCAAGGGTACTCTTCCACGCGTTACTTCGACTTGGCGTATAAGCCAGTGTAAGAGTGGCTTATTTGGGGACGGCTGCGCCTGACGAGGAAGGAAGTCTACCACCCTCATTGATGTTATATTTTCTATCTGGACGCAATCACTCACCTATGACATTGGCGACACCTTGCTTGTTAAGGAACCTGTGGATCATACCCTTAGCATCCAGTGGGTATACAGAATCATTAGTCATACTTCGTTGAGAGGACCTAGAGGTGAGAGTGTGTCAGACGAGAACACGGAAAGTCGGAGGTCGACATACATTGGTGCTCGGCACATATCCCTGTTTCGGGTTAGTCTTGATAGTGGGTTGAATGGCGAAGTGACCGCCTTTCTTGGCATCCAGCATTCTAGCGAACACGCTCGGAGAATCGAAGTGGGGAATGCAGTAAGATCCAATAGTTCCTTCAATGCTGACCTACAGTGAGATACAAAGGTTATACACTATTATGAAGCTTAAACTCATCTCAGCTAACCATTGCAGCAGTCCTGAGATTGCCAATCCTATCCATATCGGACGCGTCAATTAGACATCCCGATGAACGCTCCCAACCGGCTCACAAAGCATGGTCTTCAATTTCTGTGTATTTGGCTGGAAGAATGGATTGGGTCTGAGTAGGCAAAGGCATGCTGGTCCGTTCCGATTACCAGACAGATCTCATCATGTGGCCTCCCCCTAGACCCAATACGAGGCGGACAACCTATCCCTATTTGTGCGTGTAGGAGGAAATTGCTCAGAACCATCTGAGCAATCAAGATTTGGTCTTCATCGCCAGCCCAATCTCAAACTGGTCCAAAAACCTCGTGTTTATAGGATTCGGAAATATTTTGCATCTGCATTGGGATGAACGCGGGGAGATTACATAAGCGAGGTGATAGTGAATGGCAACCTGGTAACATCATGGGGGACGAATACTTCACCACAGACCGCGAAGCGGAAGTGGCACCACTACTGACCAGAAGTGTACAGGTGCAGAGAGTATTCGATATTGTTTCTAACCGCTAACAGTCGCTTGTTAGATGACATTCCAGTCAACACCTGTTTACCCAGTGATCCAGCTAATTCGTGAAGATCTTATTCACTACGTAGATACTCCCCTCAGCTATGAGGCCGTACGCTACCGCATACCATCTCTCCGCTTTGGTTCCTAACAATTATCTTAGCTCACCGCCCCTGATTTGACTTATACTCTGGTCCGGTATGCTTCGACCATGCAGTTCCATTCTTTCCACTTAACTCATGTAGCCTCTTAGACCGCTCACAGAGAAGTACAATAAGCTCCAAAACATGTCTATTCCATTTTGTCTGTTGCTGAATCGTGCCAACTTCCTTGGCGACACGAACATCGCGACGCGTGCTCTCTCCTTTTCTCGTGCTGAACTCTGCGAAATCCTAGCAATCCGTGCGATACGTCATTGGGCCCATGATACTCTTGATCTAGCCATGGTCATGACTACCTCGTGGCTCATTTTCGCCGGTGCTGGCGATGAAGTACTCGTCAAAGTCGAGGAGGATGGAGAAGAAGCCGTCGATCCAGACTTAAGACTTGGAAATGCAATCGAGATGGCGATTCTCTCTGACGCGAAACGTTTCATAAAATCTTCTCCTAGCCAGAAAATCATTGGTATGCGTGCAACTCACATTATGTCTGCACGCCATTGACATCAGAGCAAGATGGAATCTGGAACGGCAAGATAGTTTACACACCCGAAAGTGATCATGCTATCTTATCTGATGTGAGGCGATACTTAGTCTTAGCTTCACTCATTGATGAGTCATATCTTTTGCGGTTTGACCATAGACTTACAAACGTGCCCCCGTTCATTTTTATGATCCCTTAAAGGCACCCTTGTTGGATCACTATCGGCAAGTTCTCTCTCGTTCTTTCAGTTTTCTAGGCATTTGTATGACAGAAACCCATCTTTTAGACTTAAAGTTCCAGCTATCCGAGCTGTGCTCGATTACCTGAAGTGCGTCCTCGACCAGACCATAACAAATCCGATGAAGAAGTCCCTTACTTCTCCGTTTCCTTAAGCTTCCTTCTCTTGTTCATCCTCTTCGTTCTACTTTTGGAGACAAATGAACTCGACCGTATCAATGTCTTCGAGTGGGCATTCATCATTTATGCTCTCGGTATGTTAGATCGGATCTGGGTGGTCCTAACTCTTATCCAACCATGGGACCTCCAGGCTTCACCGTCGATAAACTGGCCTCCATGCAGGAACACGGGCTTAAATGTAAGTCCATATCTACCAAGCAGTGGCCAGTGAGTTAACAGTTTTCACCTTAAAGTGTACGCTTCGAACGTGAGATGACCTACCACCGTCCTTGAATCCACATAGTCACGAAATCCCTTTTAGCTATGGAACGGATTCGATTTGGCATTTGGTTGGGTTATCGTGCGTTCAACATGCTCATTTCTTCTAATCACTGGTTCCCTAGTTTGTGCATATCTCCCTTATATCGTGCTGCGGTTCTATGGCGCGCACAAGCAGATGCCGTGGGCGTCTGAGCTGAGCGTTGACATTATTTCCCTTTCTGGTATCTTCATGTTTCCTCGGTGAGCTCACTTGTTTTGATCTTTCTTCTTAGCAGCTGATGTCCCTTTTAGCATTGCATTCGCCAGCCTGTCGAATAATTTAATGGTTCTGTATGTATCGCATTGCTTATCTTTGATATTCTACCAAAGTTTATGGTGTGTTAAGATCTTTACGATCCATGTTTATGCAATTTTTTCAGCTTATGGCCCTTGCGATTTGGTGCTTCGGGGGCTTCCTTTATGCTCTTTGGACGTAAGTGCCACAATCTTTCCCTGACACAGGGGAGTTCTGAGGGGTCATTTGGGATTATAGATTCGGAAAGTCGAAGTAAGTTACACCCGCGAAACTAGTCCCGATTACGTTATTGAGTTCGCGCAGGTACACCGCCCCTCAGATTGCTTGGTGGATGGCTGACCTATGGTTTGGTCTTGATGCAAGTGGATTTGAGCTGGCTAGTAAGGCGGGATATGTACAGACTGAAGTTCTCAGCGCGGTTAAATCACTCTATTAGGTACCTTCCACCCAGTATTCGGACCGTCATTGATGGTAAGTTCTCTCTATTTGCAGGCCAATTCGAACATGGGTCCAAGTTCTGCCCATAGGCTATTTATGCGTGTTGCTCCAATACTCTTTTGCTGACAGGTCTGTGGAGTGCGACTGAGCTTTTAGTGAAAAGAATGTACTAATGTTCGGAACATTCAATTCAGTCCTCGTGTCTGTGAGTAAAATTACTCTCACCCGTGGTTGAATCATGTCGCTCATAGGATCTTTGGTTAGATTCTATCACAAACATTCAGCACTCTGAGCGCCGATGCAGCCGCCGAGGTAAGCCTCCTGCCCTCCTTCGAATTTACAGACTCCTCATGTTGGTTAGGCTATGTTTCGCCGTGCTGTCTCCACCATAGAAGGGTAAGGGCTTGGATTAATGTGTCGGCTCACAATTAGTCACCTTTGTTACCCGTGACAGGGTCAAGGCAGATGCACTTTTCTCTTATCAGCCCCCTTTGAATCTATTCGCCTTCTTATTCATGTGGCCATTGAGTTTCATACTCAGCCCAAGATGGTTCCATAAGGTCAACGTGCTGATGATTAGGTACGTTACAGAGTGAGGGTATGACCTCCAGAACGTCCTTACTGACATCATCCCTAGAATTACTGCATTTCCGATCCTTGTCTCGATAGGACTGTATGAACGGTGGACTCGATCACCACAACCTAGGGTGTTCGAAGCAATCTTGGACTTAGTCGACATGTTACCCCGAAGGTTGCGTCCCTTGAGTACGTCGCCGTCACTGACACATTACTGCGTCCTATTCAACGAAGTTCTCAAAGGTTTTCTGGAAGGTCTTGCAGGGCAAGGGTCACAGATCGAAGCTATATTTGAAATCGAAGCGCAGGTAGTTGACGATCAGATTGATTTGTTAAATCCACGGCCAAGCCACGAACATGATCGACAGAGTCAAAACATTGATATCCCTTCGAAACCCCTTACCCCCACACCATCCGGCTCGTCTTCTCCCACGAAGAAGGCTTCACCGTCGCCCGTAAAACTTCCCATGTCATCTTCACCACTTCCATTCATTCGCTTCCCGGGTTCAACAACCAGAACGTCATCAGGTGCATTGGGATGGACTGCTATCTCCTCAACAGCTTCCTCCGCGACATGTTCGCACCAGACGTGACTCCCTAGCATATCTTCGAAAGCGTGCACTCAGCGGAGGGGCTAACACCCCGTCTACAGCCACAACACTTAATGGCAATTCTCAATCGCCGCTCGGACAATTATACGGGACGATCGTAGTAGAAGATGAGGATGAGGATGATGGGGTGTCAGCGACAGAGCCGCCTCCACCCCGAAGATTGAGGACAATATCGAACTTTTCTGAAGGCCTAGCTCTGCATCGTAGAAGACTGTCGAATCCACCTATGCAGCGGCCGATCCCGGAGCAACCCGAGCCAGAACCAGAGACTACTCAGGAAATCCAGGATGAGGAAGAAGAAGAGGGCAGTCCAATCGCAGAGAATAGGGAATTGAGGCATATGTTGATGGACTTGGATAACAGGCAGAGGAGGATCGAGGGGCAATTAGAGAGGCTGATCGCCACATTGAGCACACGCAAGGGCGAGATCGTTGATCCATTTTAGTCTTTACACGATCTCTAGGTAACCCTGAACGATCAGATGCTCAATGTCAGACCGTCGAATCATAAATCTTTGTCCTCGTTTGAAGTCGACCGTTCCAAGTTCCGTTTGAATCGTCCCACACTCGCGAATAACGCGTACTTCCACGTACAAGTCCTTAGGTGGATTCGTGAGGCCGGCAGCAACATCCAACACATCTAACACGTCTGATCTGTAGTCCATAATGAGTGCATTGTACTGCCTTAAGAAGTCTACTTCGTGAGGCGACAGCTTCTGACGGATTTCGGGATCGTTGAGAACGTGGGGAAGTGCACCATTCGATGCCCAGTAATTATCTTTCAGTCGATCAATTCGACTTGCGAGGTATGCGAGGAGACAGCGTTTATTGTGTTGAATGGATGAGTTGTAAATGTGCATCTCGCACATCACTCCCCTCGAGGGCTCTGCATCAGGATCTTCCTCCAAGCTCTCGGTGACAGCGACTTGCATGTCAGTATCGAGAGAGCGGATTTCGCGCACGACATTCCGTACGGTCTCGTCATTATAGCTTAATAGCGTGTCCAATGCCTGAGACCTTCGCGCCTCCGTGATGAGAGAGATTGCGGTGTCGCCAAACATGATCGCGGATGACCTCTCCGATGGTGTTGTTTACAAGTGTTTGGTCGACGCGTACAGACCTGATTCTGTACCAAAATGAAGGTGAAGATAAACCGATGGGCAGCTATTGCAGCTTGGAAGTGGGACTTGGGAAAGGAGGATGATGTCAATATGGATGATGATTCTGAGGAGGACCTCTGTGGTATCTGTCGACTCAACTATGAAAGCTGTTGCCCGGATTGCAAAATTCCTGGCGACGACTGCCCTCTAAGTGAGTCCTATTCCTTTTTCTGTGTTTTGTAGATGTTGCTAAAATGCACAATTTATCGAATCACAGTATGGGGGAAGTGTTCTCACGTCTTTCACATGCACTGCTTACTCAAATGGATAGCTACACCGTCTTCAAAGTCGCAGTGTCCTATGGATCGGAGACCTTGGGGTAAGCAAATGAGTCCTTCAACATCGTCCCCGGTTTCACTGGTCCCTCATTATAGAAACTGCCCAAGGCTCCGTGAATCGTACTGTCAATGCTACATGATATCAGCCTTCTCTCTTCTACATCGTCCACCCTCTTTGCCGCGAGCATACAACCCTATTACAACAATTATCGGAGAAACCTGTAAGATATAGGTGCTAGTCTATAGACACGAAATGTAACATCGCAACCACGTTTGTTTCGCGCAAACTGGGATTCTCAGTTCGAAGGCAAGCGTCCATTATACAATCTTTCGTAGCTCCTCATCCTCGAGATGTCCGAACGGGTCACGCCTACACCACTAAACCGCGGCGATCCATCGCTTTCGCTACCACCGACAAGATCAGAAGAATCCCGGTCCACATCCAGTGACGAGCTCGGCGAAGGTGCATGGCGATCATCTGTATCACCAGTGAAAGCGGTATCATCGGAACGAGGGATAGCAATAGGGTCAAGGACGGATGCTTCAAAGCTTGGGAGAGCCCCCTCCCCGAAGGGTGCTTCCGGGGTCGGGGTCCGGTGGGGTAGGACTGGACCGATAAAGGGCACAGGAAACGTCCGGGAAGTAGAAGCAGCAGGCTCAACGACAACGGGATCTTCAGGCGGAATCGGAATTCCAGTAGGGTCCGCTAACCTTGCATCTTCCAATTTCTCGTACGTGACACCTCCGAGGGGCTTCGACGCTCTCCGACGGTAGAATAAGAGGTACGCATTCGAGTTCTGTGCAAAGATTAGTGAATGTTACGATAATGGAAGATCGAATACCCTTACTACTGAATCTTCCGCACGAGCTTTGCTCGTGTACGAATCATCGAAGTGATACCATTGGTCATCTGCCTCATTCTTGGCATAAGCACGGTAATGACCTCCACCCAATCCGCCCATATGTTCGTCCACGCCGAACAAGTCATACACAAGAGGCTCATTCAGAGCGTGTTCAAGGCCTGTTCCAGTCAAATCCTGGCCTTTGGCTTGCAACTCTGTTGCGACCCGTTTTTCTTCCACGCGATTCTCGAGATTTAGACCATCGACCGGGAACTCCACAAGCACATCTATCTTGTCGCGCAATAATCGTGAGTTACTGAAGCGCTTGAGATGCACGACAAGGATGTCAGGAAGTTTCCAGATCTCAAATTTCTTTGTTGCTTGACGGTGTTCCTTGCATCGTGGACAATACCACAAATCATCCTCGCCAAGTTGCTCTTCTTTGGTGAACTCGTCCAGACAATCTTCAAGGTTGAGTGGCCGCGTCTTTTTCTGGGTAGCTTCTGCCACTTGACGCTCTTGGGCTGCTAGGATCTCGGGGTCCACGTAAGGCTCGAACTTGTCCCACCTAGCCTCCTCTCCCTTTCCATCCGCACCAAAGAAGTACAGCAACATCTGAGGATCCCATTCGACTACGAATGCATCCGAACCACGCAGATGTGTGCGCTGAAGCGGCTCGAGAGTTTCTTCTGAGATCTCCGTGACCACCAGCGAGTCCTGAGTACTCGTAGGATCGACAGCACGAGCATACATTTCAACATCCCTTCCCCTGCCTATGTCCAATACCTGCACATCTATTTCATCCATACGAGAGATCGTCTCGCGAATATGGAATCGGAAGAGAGAAGACTTTGGTCCGATTGGCGCGATTTCGTCTGATTGATCGATGGGAACGGAGGCATGGGTAGAAGCAAGTCCAAGTGATGATGAAGATGGCTCCATGTTACTCTGGGAGGCATCACCGTTTGGAACGCCCTGCTCTTCCTCGATGGGAGTGCCAGGATCGATCTCGGTATCAAACTTGGTTACGTGGTGCCAATCGTACAGGTGTGATGCACAACCCGTCCATCGCGCGTATCGTTCCAAGATGGCGGTATAAATTTCACCCGGAGAAGGTGCGGTACCATTCACATTCTCTAAACACACGAAAAATGGAACGCCGTACAGTCTGCTGTCGATACTTGTCGAGCGGAAACCGCTGCGGTACATTTCCACAGGCGATGGAAGGATTTGGAAAACTGGGATAATGAAAGGGCCATTTGCAGAAGAACCCCCTTTTTTCGAGTGTGGCCGTCGTACAGGAGAGGGAAGTTCGTACACAAACGTCTTGTCATTGTTGGTAATCTCGCTAACTGACTCGTGGTCTGAATAAATCTTGTAAAACCGGTAGCGGAAGTAGTCTGCCGCAAGTAGCTATGAAAAGATGGTTGAATGACCTGACTTCTTGGGTTAATGATTTTGACTCACGCAATCGACATCTGTTTGGAACCATCTGGCTGCAAGTTGCTTCAGCGCGCGAATGGACGAGTTAGCCGGCAACTCCACTCGAACCTGGGGTGATGCATGCGTATGAGTGCCCCAACAAGGATACAGAGGAGATAACGCATCATCATACCGAGACATGCGGCTTCTGGGCATCCCAAGGAATGTAAAACACTTCGTGATTCCATGTCTTATGGACCGGTAGAGGAAGCGTAAGATACATGAAAGGGTCGAACGTAATCGAAACCTACAGGGACGAACTTCAGAAATCTCTCAATGGCTTGCCGAGTGAACACAGCACACCTTGGAGCATACAGGACACACCAGAGTGCTCTTGTACTGACCCTGGAAGAAGTCAACAATAACACTGTCGTTCCGCCTGAGATATCCCTCCCACGTATCCTTTGCGAGCTTAACGAGGTCCTTCAAGTCACCACCTTCCCAATCGGGTTTTTCGACATATGGTTTCTTTAAGATACGATTCAAATCCTCATGCAAGCCGTCGAGGAGGAAGGCAAGTAACTCTTGAGAGTCATGCTGCTGGTACCCCGCGAAGGCAGGGGCATGCATGCCAATTCGGTGCTTGAACTCTCGTGGCGTGTAGCAGGCGGAAGTGGCGTTGGGCGCGAAGAGATTTCGGAGGAGGTCGCCGTATGAGCGAGCCAGAACGCCACCAGTGCTAAGAGGGTTGTCGGGATTGAGTTCGGACTTGTGGACTCCGCCTAAAATGAGTCAAACGTGGAAACGGCATTCGCATCTATGATAAGAGTTGTACGTACGAAGGAAATATTCGGTGAGCTCGGGAAGATGAACTAGACACTGTATGGCAGAGTTCATGAAACATGTGTTTCCGAGATTCGTCAGGCCCATTGTTCCCGGTGTACGTGCGGGCATTGCCAATTTTGCTCCTGCAAAAAGTGGGCTTGCCCGACCGGAGTGGGTGGCATTAGTGGTCACGAAATGGTTACTTGTCCGTGAGCCGGTCTCAAGCTTGGTAAAGAAGTCATTCCCAGACCCAAAGATAGGCGGTGGGGGCGCCACAGGAGCCTTAGAGGGATGAGCCCGGTTCTCCGCCTCAGCAGATGGCGTTAGGTCTACGACAAAATCCTCCAACTGGGCTGTACTGAAGCCAATTGCTTCATCAATAGAATTGGAGAGTTCTTCTTCATCGGGACTCGGTCCCAGAATGGGTGTGAGACCGATCTCTCGGAGATCTTCGCGCTGAAGTGGGGTATCGTCCTGCCAACTCTGTCTCACATCTATTCGATATAGCTTTGCACGATCGCTCCATGTGATTTGAGGGATAATGTCTGAAAATTTGTCTCCTTTTAGTAGTTGTAATTTGCTGTTTCTTGGTATTTGCGTAGGATCAGTATGAGTGTAGAAAACCCGGAGTATACGTGGATATAATTCAATGAATCCACTTCTGTTGACATGACGAGGGAAGACATTCGTTGGTGGGCCATACCTAGTTCAAGGGTAAGGTTATAAGTATGACAACTACACCAAGTCCCAATCGTACCATTCTACCAACAACTTCCAAGCCTCCTCCGGGAGAAACTCGACATCGTCTTCTTCTTCCAACAGAATAGGCTCTAGCCTGAGGGATCCGTCAGGACCGGTGATACTATCATTACGGATCGGCCCAGGAGATGTAGTAGGCGCGATAGCGGTTTTGGATATGCGCCCAGAACACGCGTCATGCCAATTTTGGTACCAGTCTCGTGCAACAATGTACCATGTCTCTCTATGTTGGGGTCTTCGTCGCGCTAATGTTTCGATCTGAACGAGCTGTCCACTAAGCGAAGTCATCGGTTCGGATGAAGATGGAATCGAATCATATACAGGAATGGAGGCGTCGTCGTGCAAAGCGATGTCCCCTGACGTTTGTTCTTGCATGTAGGCATCCACATCTGCCGGACATGTCACCATTTCGGAAGGTGTGCCTGCCGCGGAAGCGACAACATCCTCAGACGCACCGCGTTTGTAAGTTGTGGTGGAATCGGAGGACGTCGTTGAACGAGGACGCTTACGCGTCACATCATGAGATCCTTGAGGCCCACCTCCCATCAAAATAATAGTTGTATTAGGGTGCGAGGGATGAGGAAGCGCTAGAAATGAACGAGTGATGCGGGAGGACGGTCAAGTTGCTATCGCCTGTTTTGGTTCCTTGATGTAAAGGGATTCAATGGCATGCGCCGCGTCAATTGTTCCACTGATTCGTGCACGTGGCCCGACCGCAAGAACTGTGACCGCCAGACAAGCCTCCTTGTTTACGAGCGACGCTTTGGTTTCTGTTAGGAGATAAGGTGCCGAAGGTTCTGGTATAATCTATACTCGCTTATTAAGGGAAACGCACAATCCTTTGGAATGTACTAGAAATACGTTGTATGTACAGCAATACAATATAAAAGCGTGCGCGTCTAACATAATAATTAACATATCATGACTGCTGGGCTAGAAGAGTCTCCAATAACTTCGGTGTGGCGTACTTTTCTGGTCGTAGAACGCTATAAGAGAGAGCATGACATCTAACGAACAAGATATCGTGCTCAGATATCATGAGCTTGCACATCCAAGAAGTATTCGGTGTTCGCTGTCAGTGACTACATGATCAATGTTCTGGCACAGGTTGACAACTCAGCCGCTCCTAAGAGGGTATTTCAATTACCGATGATGCCCTTGGCACTTGTGGAGCAATGAAAACATAAATCTTTCAAACCCAGTCTCTGGTGCTCACATTTCCGAGCAGCAGTCTTTTCATTGATTGCATTCACTTCAGCTGAAACAAACAAGCATTGATGAGCCGATGCCATTTGAGTGATGTCAGGGCTGCAATCAGATTGTAGTGCACCCAAGACCTTAGACCGAGGTCCAATCAATCATTCTCGGCAAGGTACAAAGTCTCAATTTTCTGCTTCTACATCATTGGCTCAAAATATTTATGGGAGACCGCTTGGCTCATCGGTGCTGCTACAGATAGACTGCTTCCAGAAACACGGGTTGAAGCTGCATCCTATTATTTGGGGACAGGGAGCCTTGACTACCTTCCAGATGACTCGGATACCATCCATGAGCACATTCAAGTCATCATCAAGGCTCCCTGTCTCTAGATAATGGCACATAGCATCAATATGCATCATCGGAAGAGGTTTGTCTATGGTGGTTCCAAGGAGCCAAGTGGCCTCCCAACTCACTTGCTTGTCCTTGTTTCAGACAAAGTAGTCTCTCGTGGGAAGAGGAAGAGCCATAGTGTATGGAGATGAAGATGTGGAAGGTTGCCTCGCCCCAGCACTCACTTCCAGCCTTATATCTGCTGGCTGTTGACATTGGAATTGCTGGATTTGGGGACGTTGGGCGGCCATTGACAGCCTCAAGAACATGTGAGGCAGTCACAAGGCACACGTATTCAAATGTAACCTTACACTCACATGATTAGGACCCCGATCGCCCTCCATATTCGGTGACAGGCGCCGGATGTTTATGGATTTTTCAGGAAGCTTCGCCCCTTTTCTAGCATGGAATATGCCGGGGTCCGGTCCTTTTTCGGATTCGGATTCTCCAACCACACCCATCAACACTATCTTACGCTCATCCATGGTTAGTGCTGGAGCTACGGATGAGTATAAGCATGAGGGTCAGACCAGTGTGGATGTTGATGTGGTCCCGGTGATCGAGGCACAACGGGGAAGAGATGTTACCATCAAGGCAGATCGGAGACGAAGCCCCTGTCAGTGTCAGGTTCATATTTCTGGTATACCGGTTGTGCCAGGTGTGATGGTGTGAGTGAGTTAATATTGGCAGGCAATGAAGAACTATGGCAAGCACTCCAAGCCGCTTCCGCAAATGGGCGGTTCAGTAACATTTTGAACCGCGGTTAGTGATGCTTGCCTTCGCATAACCGAACAAGAAAAATCAAACTCAGATGATACACGGACTTGACCTGGGGATGCGTACTTTGGTAGCTCCCCAGCCGCCGCTTGTTGGTCCGACTCACCTCCACTTCGGAACAGTGACTGGGGCCAATAGGCGGCGGCATTGTTCTGGGGTGAGTATGGCTGTTCCTGATATGTAGCTGCTATGTCTGAATAACCTTCACTAGTCAACGGTAGGGTTGGATTGCCATTACCCACAATGACCCTCTTTGTTTAGCGGCCTTCGAATCTTTTCAACCGAAGTTGATTCGTTTGGATGACGAGACTCTACTCAACTCAATGAATAAATCCCAGTGTGAAAGATGTCTACAACAGGGCGTTCTCGATTGTGCAAACCTCAGGTAGCGGTGAGTCCCGCTTGGAGAGGGTTGCGTAATGCAGGTTTGCTTTTCCTTTGAATGTAAGAACCCGAAGGCTACAGGTGAAGATCTTCGATCTCCCGCAGGAAGCCCATTTTCTGACAATTGTTCCTCAAAGCCTACCCTCCTTCTGATGTGCACGTCTAGAGATGTCCGCTACCTAAGCCCCAAGAAACAGGTGACAAAGACGCATGTTTTCTTGTTGCAATGTTCCGCGAAGCTTTGCCTTGCATTGACGATTTTGGCACTGATTTGCATGAGGGACTCGCAAAGAAATGGCATGATTGACTCGGAGAAACAGGACCATCACGACCCTGAAAAGGACGGCATTCTATGTGGAGGTAGTTGATGATGCCGAGAAGGTGATATAATCTGTCCGCCAGTAAACCTGGTGGTTCGCCTTCGGCGGGATCTTCCTTCTTTGGCACTGTGCTTCATCGAAGTATGTGACTACTTTGATGAGGCACAATCCCTTTTACTGTGGCACCTCCTAAGGTCAATAAATGTAATTGTTCTGCTTTTCATGCCCTTGGATGCGTAGCCGATGTAGGCCAATACATGTCCCAAGGCATGAACAACGTAGTTACATTGTTTTTATCGACGAACTCCGCCCTCCATTCCCCTGCTGCATGAACGCATCCATCCTCAAGACTGAGTGAAAAAAATTACTTGCCCCCCTACACGGAGCTTCCTTTCGTTATTTTTGCTGACGGCCTGCCTTCCCGGATCCAAAGAGGGGGAGAATTTACTCTTGACTGTATCACTGAAAATGGAATAAATGGCTCAGTTTGGCAGGCCTCTGTCTGTATCTCTTTGCCTCTTCCTCACTCTTGTAATGTCATCGTACTCTCAAAACCAGTTTCATCCAATTGAGCAAGACTTCGTCGAATTTGCGATGGAAAAATTATTTTACCAAGCAGTCTCGTTACTATCCAATCCATACTATACAATATGAATTACTGTAGTCTATGGTCAGGTTACTCCGCTCCCAGGTTCGTGATGGTGGTGACAGGGAAACGCGATAGGATGCGAAGAAATACGTTTCGGAGAGATAGTAGCGTTAAACCATCCGCATGTCTCCCGGTTTCTTTTCATCCTTCCTGCGGTCATTCCTTCCAGGACCGAAATGTATTTCAGAGAAGTTATATGTCAGGCTCAGAGGAACATGGAGATAACAAGAGGGGTTATCAGTAGTAGAACATTGCTTTCTAATAACATGCGCCTGGGGACGGACTTAGACCTTTAGTCCTCTTCAACCCTTCGCGCTGCAATCGACTGTAAGTCATTCCCTAGCGTGAAGGGGCTTATCGCTTACGTGTGCAGCCCAGATCACTTATACAGTGAGTTATATCAACGTTCCCCTTTCGCCTCCTGTGTATTTTTATTTACGGTCACTCTGTTGGTCGGCGCGCACCGCAATAAAAATGACCGTTTTGGCCGTCCCCACTATAAAAACAGGCTGTTTGGTCCGATTAGATGGGACCTTGTGTCTGTCGATGGAACTATTCTAGCTCAGCGGTCGGCCTGGTGGGATCGAAACTAGTTCAATTCTCATTAAATACTTCCTCAGTGCGCCCTTTTATACCGTGTTTCTAAGTACATTCCAAAAATTACACATTCCCTTGGTAAGCGTGTACCAGATTATTCCGGACATCCTAACAGTGACGAACGTTTTGGCACCAATCGGGCGCAGACTAGTTCTCTGCCATTCTCCGCGCGAGTACTCCCAATTCGGCATCGACGTCCAATAAAGAACCCTGCGTGCCTCCAACGTC
>WNFI01061918.1_pt2 | contig 40582 bp, 41 predicted proteins | sample 5400471 | NCBI WGS metagenome assembly WNFI01 (sample SAMN13153348, study PRJNA577476) | soil metagenome | isolation source: 100 cm saprolite on Douglas fir-dominated hillslope | place: USA:California | collected 2013-09-17 | reverse complement strand
GCGTTCATCCGCACCGACGCCGGCATCGGCTACCGCTTCAAGGTCCAAACGGAATGAAGCCCGCGCACTCCTGAGCGGCTTTACGAATAATTGACGCCGGGCGGCGGGTTCTCCATGCGATCTTGACGGGCTCGCGTCTAGCGTCGATCCCATGGCGCGCCTCTCTGAGCATGGGCTGCGCAGAACCGTCGGGGTGCCCGGTCTGTTCGCAACCGCCTACGGCAACGTCGGCTCCTCGATCTACTACGCCCTCGGGCTCGTCGCGGCGCATGCCCTCGGGCTCACGCCGGTGGTCTTCATGTTCGCCGGCGGCCTGTTCGTTCTTACCGCGAAGACCTACGCGGAGGGCGCATCGATGTACCCGGAAGCGGGGGGCTCCTCGTCCTTCGCCAGGCACGCCTTCAACGACGTCGTGTCGTTCTTCGCCGGCTGGGCACTGAGCCTCGACTACATCATCACGATCGCGATCTCGGCGTTCTTCGTGCCCCACTACCTCGGCGCGTTCTTTCCCGCGTTGACGCACAACCCGGGAGACATCATCGGCGGTCTCGTCACGATCGCGCTGCTCGCCGCCCTGAACATCCGCGGCCTCGGCGAGTCCGCGAAACTCAACCTGGTCCTGGCCGTCACGGACCTCTGCACGCAGGTGCTGCTCGTGATCCTCGGCGTGGCCCTGGTGCTGAACCCGTCGCTGCTGATCGACCAGGTGCACCTCGGCACGGCGCCGAGCTGGACGCAGGTGATCTTCGCGCTGTCGGTGGCGATGGTCGCCTACACGGGCATCGAGACCGTCTCGAACATGGCCGAGGAGGCCAAGGACCCCGGCCACGACATCCCCAGGGCCGTCAACCTCGTGCTGATCGCCGTACTAGGGGTGTACGCCGGGATCTCGGTCGTGGCGCTCTCGGCGCTGCCGGTGATCCACCACGGGATCGGCTACAGCCATGCGCTGACCGAACATTTCACGAAACCGGGCTACGCGACAGCGCTCGGGGGCCACTTCGAAAACGACCCGGTGCTGGGCATCGTCGACAAGCTCGGGCTGCACGGCGCCACGCTGACCGTCGCGCGGTACTACGTCGGCGTGCTCGCCGCCACGATCCTCCTGATCGCAACGAACGCCGGGTTGATCGGCATGTCGCGGCTCTCATGGTCGCTTGCGGAGCATCGCCAGCTGCCGAGCATCTTCGCTCAGCTTCACCCCCGGTTCCGCACCCCCTGGTTCACGATCGTCTGCTTCTCGATGCTCGCCGCGCTCTTGATCCTGCCCGGCGAAACGACGCTGCTCGGCAACCTCTACTCGTTCGGGGCGATGCTCTCCTTCACCACCGCCCACGTCTCCGTGATCGCCCTGCGCGTCAAGGAGCCCAACCGGGAGCGCCCCTATCGGATGCCCTGGAACGTGCGCATCCGGGGCAGCTCGATTCCGCTCACGGCGGGGCTCGGCGGCATCGGCACGTTCGCGGCCTGGGGAGCCGTCGTCGCGCTGCATGGGGAGGCCCGGACGATCGGCATCCCCTGGATGGTGTTCGGATTGCTCGGCTACTACGTCTACCGCAAGCGCCAGGGCCTCGACATCCGAAGCTCCTACAAGATCGCCCGCCCCGAGCGCCCGGAAGACTTCGAGGAGCTGGAGTACCGGACCGCGCTCGTGCCGATCTTCGGCGGTGATGTCAGCGCCGATGCGCTGCATAGCGCGGCCAAGCTGATCGGCGAAGACGGACTCGTGTACGCCGTGTTCGTCTTGCCGGTGCCGCGCCAGCTCTCGCTGGAGGCCGGGCTCGAGGAGGAGGAGGCAGCCGGGCGGGCGGTTCTCGAGAGCGCCCGCATCCAGGCCCGCCGCGCCGGCATCAAGATCCGCACCGGTCTGATCCGCACGCGCAACCCCGGCTCGGCGCTGGTCGAGGAAGCGGAACGTGTCGGCTCCGACGTGATCTACTGGTCAGACATTCACGCGCCCGCCAACGAGCACGGGATCGGGCCGACCGCCGCCTACCTGCTCAGCCGCCGGCCATGCCGCGTGATCATCGAGACCGACAACAGCCAAACCCGCGGCGCTGCCGAGCAGCGCGGCGAGCTGGCCGGAGTGCCCTAGCTCGCCCGGTCGGCGAGCGCCGTCTGCAGCGCCTCGTCGAGCTCGGGGTGGCGATAGGAGTAGCCGAGCATCAGCGGCTTGGCGGGCACCACGCGGGCGCCCCCGGTGATGATCTCGGCCATCTCGCCGTAGAGCAATCGCAGCGCCAGGCCGGGGACGGGCAGCAGCGCGGGGCGATGGAGCGCGCGGCCGAGCGCCCGCGAGAAGTCCCCGTTCGAGACGGGGGCCGGAGCGGTCGCGTTGGCCGGGCCGCTCCAGCGGTCGTCCTCGAGGGCGGCCCTGTAGATACCCGCCACGTCCGCCGCGTGGATCCAGGGCAGATACTGCCGCCCCCCGGCGATCGGGCCGCCGATGCCGAGCTTGAAGGGCGGGAGCATCTGCTCCAGGGCGCCGCCGGCAGCGTCGAGCACGACGCCGGTCCGGATCGTCGCTACGCGCATCCCGAGCGCCGCTGCGGCCTCGGCGGCGTTCTCCCATTCGACGCAGACCTTGGCCAGGAAGTCCCGGCCCGGTGTTGACTCCTCGTCGATCGGCTGGCGTTCCAGCGCTGGGAGACCGGTGCGCCGGCGAGGCTCACGACGGCGTCCCGCCCCGACAGCGCCTCGGCCGGAGCAGCTTCTGAGAGCAGGTCCCAGGCGTGGGCCTCGACGTCGCTGCCGAGTCGCTCGCGGGCTCGCTCGGGGTTCCTGGTAAGGACTGTCACCCGCCAGCCGGCCGTGCTGAGCTCATCGACGAGCCGCGAGCCGATCAGTCCCGTGGCGCCGGTGATCGTCACGCTCCGCGAGCTCATGCCGAGACCTTAGAGGGACGCTCAGCCGCGGACGTCGGTGGGGGCGGCGGGGGTCGAGCCGAGGGTGTCGCCGTGAGCGAAGCCGACCTCCATGCCCGCCAGTGCGGTGCCCGCCGCGCGAGCTTGCTCGCCGACCGCCGCGGCCACGGCGGGCGCTACGTCGCGGTTGAAAACCGAGGGGATGATGTAGTCCTCGCGCAGCTCGGAGTCGTCGACGATCGCCGCGATCGCGCGAGCAGCGGCCATCTTCATGTCCTCGCTGATCGCGGTCGCGCGCACGTCGAGGGCGCCGCGGAAGATCCCGGGGAAGCAGAGCACGTTGTTGATCTGGTTGGGGTAGTCCGAGCGGCCGGTGGCCATGATGCGCACGTAGGGCGCGGCCTCCTCCGGATTGACCTCGGGGTTGGGGTTGGCCATCGCGAAGACCATCGCGTCGTCGGCCATCCCGGCGAGAGCCTCGGCCGGAAGCGCGCGGGCTCCCGATACGCCGATCAGCAGGTCGATGCCCTCGACCACGTCGGCGGGCGCGCCGGAGAGGCCCTGCGGGTTGGTGACCTCGGCGAACCAGCGCTTCACGGAGTTCATCGAGCCGTCCTCGAAATCGCGTCGGCCGGTGTGGAGCACGCCCCGGGAGTCGGCGCCGATGATGTCCGTGACGCCCGCCGCGCGGAGGATCTTCGTGACGGCGATTCCGGCCGCGCCGAGGCCGATCACGAGGACTTTCAGGTCCGCGAGGTTGCGGCCGGTCAGCTTCACGGCGTTCAGCACTGCGGCCATGACGACCACGGCCGTGCCGTGCTGGTCGTCGTGGAAGACGGGGATGTCGAGCTCCTGCACGAGCCGTTCCTCGATCTCGAAGCAGCGGGGTGCCGAGATGTCCTCGAGGTTGATGCCGCCGAAGCCCGGCGACATCAGCTTCACCGTGCTGACGATCTCCTCGGTGTCGGTCGTGTCCAGGCAGAGCGGGAAGGCGTCCACGCCGGCGAACTCCTTGAACAGGCAGCACTTGCCCTCCATCACGGGCATCGCGGCCCGCGGGCCGATGTTGCCGAGGCCGAGCACCGCGGTTCCGTCGGAGACCACCGCGACGGTGTTGCGCTTGATCGTGTACTGGAAGGCCTTGTCTTCGTCGTCGGCGATCGACAGGCAGACGCGGGCGACGCCGGGCGTGTAGACCATCGAGAGGTCGTCGCGGGTCTTCAGGGGATGCTTGTTGGACTGTTCGATCTTGCCGCCGACGTGGAGCAGGAATGTGCGATCGGTAACGTCGATCACCTCGGCCCCTTCGACGGCGTTGATCGCCGCGATGATCTTGTCCCAGTGCTCCCGCCCGGTGGCGTCGACGACGATGTCACGAAGGCTCTGACCGGCGTCGGTCTCGACGACGTCAACGGCCACCACGACGCCGCCGGCCTCGCCGATCGCGCTCGTCGCGCGGCCGAGGACGCCCTGGTTGTCGTCGAGCTTCACGCGGATCGTCAGGCGGTACTGCGCGCTTGGGGTTGCGCTCACTTCTCGGGCTCCTCGGTGGTTGGCGGCAGGGGATCTTAGGAGGTATCCGCGCCGCGCGGATACGTAGAGTGAGGACGATGGCCGTGAGGAGTACAAGTGAGCCGAAAGCGCGAAGCGCGGGCCCCAGCGCCGCGGGCCACGAGCGCCGCTTGTTCCTGATCGACGGCCCGAGCCTCGTCTATCGCGCGTTCTTCGCGTTGCCCGAGTCGATTGCGACCTCCACGGGCGTGCCCACCAACGCGATCTTCGGCTTCGCCTCGATGCTCGTGAAGATCGTCACCGACTACGGCGTGCAGCCGACCGTCGTCGCATGGGACGCCGGGACCTCCGGTCGCAACGAGCTGTTCGCCGACTACAAGGCGCAGCGGCGTTCGCGGCCCGATCTGCTGAAGGAACAGTGGCCGGTGATGGAACCGCTGGTCGAGGCGTTCGGGTACACGAACGCGAAAATCGAGGGGTACGAGGCCGACGACGTGATCGCATCGCTCGCCGAGCGGGCCCTGCGCGCCGACCCTCCGGTGCCGGTGATGATCGTGACGGGCGACCGCGACGTCTTCCAGCTGATCGACGATGAGGGCCTCGTGAAGGTGATGGCGACCTCCCGCGGCATCACCGAGACGAAGATCTACGACCGCCAGGCGGTGGTGGACCGCTACGGCATTCCCCCGGAGCTGATTCCAGACTTCTACGGGCTCAAGGGCGACACCTCGGACAACATCCCCGGCATCCCCGGGATCGGCGACAAGACCGCGAGTGAGCTGCTGCAGAGCTTCGGGTCGCTCGAGGAGGTGCTTGCGCACGTCGAGGAGATCAAAGGGGCGAAGCGCAAAGAGAACCTGATCGAGCACGCCGAGGACGCGCGCGTGTCAAAGCAGCTCGCCACCGTTCGCCGCGACCTCGATGTGAACCTCGACGTCGCGATGGAGGCGGACCGCGAGCCCGACAGGGGGCGGGTGCGGGAGGTGTTCCGCGAGTACGAGCTCCGCGATCCCTTGCGGCGGCTGGAGGAAGCCCTGGGCGACCCCGATGTGGCGGCGCCGCCCACCGCTGCCGAGGTGACGCTGACCGCGAGCCTGCGGGCGGGGAAGCCGGCGGACATCGAGCGGCTCGGCGGGGCCGGCAGCGAGGTGTGCGTCTTCGTCGCCGAGTCCGAGGCGCCGGAGGGTGAGCTGTTCGCCGAGGGGGCTCCTTGGCGCTTTGCCGCAGCGAGCGGCGGCGAGGTGATCGCCGGCGATTGCATCGGTCCCGAGGAGGTCGTGGCGGGGGCCGTGGGCAGGCCGGTCGTCGCCCACGACGCGAAGGCGCTCCGCACTGTTCCCGAGCTGCTCTCCCACGACACGCTGCTCGGCGCCTACCTGCTCGAGCCGGCCCGCCGCGGCTATCCGTTCGCGGAGCTATGCGAAGAGCGGGGGCTGTCGAGCGACCTCGAGGATCCGCTGGCGGCGCAGGCGGTGATGCTCGGCGCGCTGGCCGACTGGCAGCGAGAGCAGATCGCTGAGCGTGGACTCGGCGAGCTGATGGACGAGATCGAGCTGCCTTTGGTGCCGGTGCTGCGCGAGATGGAGCTGCTCGGCGTACGCATCGACCTCGAGCGCCTCGCGGGCATCACGGCACGCGTGCAGGAGGAGATCGAGGAGCTCGAACGCGAGATCTTCAGGCTCGCCGGCGAGGAGTTCACGATCGGCTCGCCCCAGCAGCTCGGCGAGATCCTGTTCGAGCGCCTTGGCCTGTCGCGCAAGCGGCGCGGGAAGACGGGTTACTCGACCGACGCGCGGGTACTTCAGGCGATTCGCTCCGAGCACGAGATCATCCCGCGGATCGAGCGCTGGCGGGAGCTCTCGACGCTGATCAAGACCTACCTCGACGTGCTGCCGGAGCAGGCCGACGCGGAGTCGCGCATCCACACCACGTTCCTGCAGGCCGTTGCGCAGACAGGGCGCCTGTCGAGCACCAACCCGAACATGCAGAACGTCCCGATCCGCACGCCTCTCGGGCGCGAGATCCGTGGCTGCTTCGAGGCCGAGGAGGGAAACGTCCTGATCTCCGCGGACTACTCGCAGATCGAGCTGCGGGTGCTCGCACAGGCGGCCGGCGAGGACGTCCTGATGGAGATCTTCAAGCGCGGCGAGGACGTGCACACCGCGACGGCCTCCCGCGTCTTCGGCGTGTCTCCCGATGAGATCGACCCGGGCATGCGCTCGAAGGCGAAGATGATCAACTACGGGATCGTCTACGGCCTGTCCGACTACGGCCTCGCGGACCGCCTCAACATCCCCCGCGAGGAGGCCAAGGAGTTCATCGACGCCTATCTCGAGCGCTTCCCGCGGGTCGCCGCCTTTATGGCCGCGACGATCGAGCGCGCCAAGGAGGAGGGCTACGTCAAGACGCTATGGGGGAGGCGCCGCCAGATCCCCGAGCTGCGGGCGCGCAACTACCAGGTGCGGACGCTCGGCGAGCGCCTTGCCGTCAACACCGTCATCCAGGGCACGGCCGCCGACATCATCAAGCTGGCAATGGTCCGAAGCCACGCTGCCCTCGCAGCCTCTGGCCTTGCGACGAAGCTGCTGCTGACGATCCACGACGAGCTCCTGTTCGAAGGGCCCCCGGCCGAGGCCGAGCACGCGCGCACCCTGATCGAGCGGGAGATGATCGGCGTGTGGGAGCCCCGTGAGCCGCCGATGGCCGTCGAGGCCGGCGTCGGCGCGAACTGGCTGGAGGCCAAGTAGTGCTCCGGGCACGGCAAAAAAGCCGGCGCGCGCTGCGCGCGGGCCGACGTTTTTCGCCGCACCCTCCGCTCTGCATAGGTCCACCCCGATACCACTCCGCCTGCGCGGGGAGATCGACATGAGCAGAGCTCTGGCGGTCCTGCTCGGCGCCGGAGCAGGCTGCCTGGTCGGCATGCAGGCGCCGATCAACTCGCGACTCGGCAAGACCCTGGGCGGCGTGCAGGCGGCGACCTTCTCGTTCCTGGTCGGCTCCGCTGCGCTCGTCGCGATCAGCTTCGTGCTCCGCGGCGGGCTCGCCTCCCTTGGCAACGTCGGCAGGGTGCCGTGGTGGGCGCTCGTCGGCGGCCTGCTCGGCGCGGTCTATGTGTTCGTCGCCCTCGAAGCCGTGAAAACGCTCGGCGCCAGCGGCCTCACCGCGGTCGTGATCGCCGGCCAGCTCGCGATCTCGGTGGCGATCGACCGCTTCGGACTGCTCGGCGTGGCGCGCTCGCCGGTCACGCTGCAGCGGATCGTCGGCCTCGCGCTGCTGGCAGTCGGCGTCGCCTTGGTCGTGCGGAAGTAGGACGAGGCTCGGACCGGTTCGGGATTGACTCAACCACGGGCTTCGATCTCGAGAAACGCCTCGGCGAGCAAACGCACGCCCTGCTCGATTGCGGGCGCGGCGAGGTTTCCGTAGCCCAGCAGGATTCCTGGACTTCCCCCTTCTGTGTAGCGGTGCAGCGACAGACCCTCGATGCCGACGCCACGAGTGGCGGCGGCGTTCACCAGCGCCCCCTCGTCGGTGTCGGCGGGGAGGTACGCCAGTAAGAACAGCCCGGCGGCGTCGCCGCGGCCGATGTCGCATTGCGGCAACCACCGTGCCAGCGCGCCGACCAGCGTCTCGCGCCTCGCGCGATAGCTCAGGCGCATCCGCCGTATGTGTCGATCGAGCTCACCGCGCGCGATGAAGTGCGCGAGCGCGAGTTGCCCGATGATCTCCGAGCCGCCGTCCTCGATCGTCTTGCCAGCTGTCAGCTCCCAGGTCAGCCATGACGGCAGCAGCATCCAGCCCAGTCGCATCCCAGGCGCGAGCCGCTTGCTCATCGATCCAATGTGAGCGATGCGTTCTGGCGCGAGGCCCTGCAAGGCGCCGACTGCCACGCGGTCATACCGGTACTCCGAGTCGTAGTCGTCCTCGACGATCAGCCTTTCCTCCCCGGCCCAGTCGACAAGCGCGGCGCGACGCTCGGCTGTCATCACCGCCCCCGTCGGGAACTGGTTGGCCGGCGTGACAAGGACCGCGGCAACGTTCGTGGCGGCTAGTGCATCTACGACAATCCCATGCTCGTCCACGGGTATCGGCACGATCTCCAAGCCTGCCTGCTCGGCGATCAGGCGATGGACGTGCCAGCCGGGGTCCTCCAGCGCGATCTGCTCCACGCCGCGGCTCGCAAGAGCGCGGCAGAGAAGCGAGAACCCCTGCATGAACCCGGTGCAGAGGATCATGTGCTCAGGGTCGGCGTCGCAACCCCGTACCCTGCCGACGTAACCCGCGAGCGCGTCGCGCACCGACGGGGCGCCACGGGGATCGCCGTAGGCCAGCGCGTCGAGCGGCGAATCGCGTAGTGCAGCTCGCACAGAACGCAACCATGCGTCGCGGGGTAAGCCTGCGAGATCGGGCAGCCCGGGGTGGAAGTGATACGGGAAGTGCTGCAGGAGAGACCCCGCCGACGGGCGCTCCACCTCATGCACGACCCTGGCCACCCTCACGGGTGCGCCCTGGCGTGCCGTCAGATATCCCTCCGCGGCGAGCTGTCCGTATGCCTCCGTGACTACGCCTCGCGAGACTTCGAGGGTCATCGCCAGTGTGCGGCTCGACGGTAGGCGCGTGTCTGGGGGCAGCCGGCCCGACCGGATCTGCTCGCGGAGCGAGCCTTCGATCTGCGAGTGCAGAGCAAGGCCTCGGGTGCGATCCACGTCCAGAAGCACCTCTGTCGAAACTGGCCCTCTTCCAGAGGTCATTACTGGAACTTTACGCAAGACCAGTCGCGCGGGTAGCCTGCACGCAGAACATCAGGCACGCTCCCGACCGTCGCGGGCGGCCACTCCTCAAAGACCGGGAGGCACGTCATGACTTCCGCTTCACCGAACGGCATCCAGAGGCGCGAGATCACCGTCGTCGGAGGGGGTTTGGCCGGGCTCGTCTCGGCGATCTCCTGCGCGGAGGCGGGCGCGAGTGTTCATCTGCTCGAGGCCCATGACCGTCTGGGCGGCCGGGCGCGCAGCACCGAGGGTCCATACAAAGCGAATCTCGGGCCGCACGCGCTCTACACGGGCCCGTTTTGGAACTGGATGAAGGAACGCAGCCTGCTGCCGGCGCACGTCCGGCCGCGCCTCAGCGGCGCGCGGGTGCGTCTGTCGGGTTCGGTCAAGCTCACCCCGCCTCTTGCGGCGATCCCCTCGGTGCTACGGCTGCGGGGGCGCAAGGCGCCGGTCGATGTCGACTTCCGCACGTGGGCCGCCGGTCACACAGACCAGAGCACGGCGGACATGCTCTCCTCGGCCGCCGGCGTGTACACGTTTCACCACGACCCCGGCGAGTTGTCGGCGGCCTTCGTTTGGCCGCGTGCTGTTCGCCTGCTCCTCTCAGTGCCGATCTCAGTCCGTTACCCGGTGGGTGGCTGGAGCGCACTGGTCGCGACGCTGGAGGCGCGCGTACGGGAGCTGGATGTCGACGTTCAGACTGGAAGGCGCGTGTCTGCGCTGCCCGGCGGTACGCCCGTGATCCTCGCAACGGAGCTGGACCATGCCCGCGAGCTCATCGGCGACGAAGGATTGCGCTGGAAGAGCGGAAACACCGTCTGCCTCGACCTTGGCCTACGGCGTCGCCGTGGAGATCCAGCGGTCGTCTCGGACATGGACGAGTCAGGCTGGATCGGTCGGTATTCCACGACCAACCCTACGATCGCGCCGGAGGGCGAGGAGCTGATCCAGGCACAGATGCCGATCCGCCCCGGCGAGAGCGTGGAGCAAACCATGAGTCGCCTCGAGCGGCTGCTCGATGCCTCGCTGGAGGATTGGCGCTCACGGGAGACGTGGCGGCGGCGCCAGGTGATGAACGGCCGCTCCGGAGCGTTGGACGATCCCGGCACGACATGGCGAGACCGCCCCGCGGTCGATCGCGGAGACGGCATCTTCCTCGCGGGTGACATGGTCGCGGCACCTGGGCTGCTGTGCGAGGTCTCCTGGTCGAGCGCGATCGAGGCCAGTCGGTTGGCGCTGGCCGCGTGCGGCACGACGAGCCGGCCGGCACCACCACACTTGCGTGAGGTTGCCTGAGGCTGATCCTCGGCTACGCCAACCTCGCCGAGCCGGCGATCGAGGAGGGGATCCGGCGGCTCGCCCTCGCGCTGGCCGAGTTGCCGCCCGGGCCCGCTCCGACGTAGGAGGGCGGGGCGATCGCGAGGTACTGGTCGAACGCCCACCCCGTCAGCCGGCGCGACTCGAAGGCGCGGACGATCTGGGTGACGGCGCGGCTCGGTGTGATCTGGCCGATCGCCCGCTGCACCGCGAGCAGCCAGCGAAACTTGCGCTCATGGGAGTCTGAGAAGGCGCCGTAGCCGCGGAGCGCCTGATCACGGCTGCGCGAGCCGGCAACGACGGCGCGCAGCTCGCGGCCGCAGGCGATCCCGAAGTACAGCGCCGTGCGGATCCCCTCCGCGGTCAGGGGCAGGCAGTGCCCCGCCGAGTCGCCCGCGAAGAACACGGCGTCCTCGGTGGCGCGGCGAAGCTGGTGAGGTATCCAGTTGCCCTGGTAGCCCTCCGCGGGCACGCCGAGCTCAGCGGCGAGCTGAACGGTCGGCTCCTTGACGTGGTGGGAGGGCCAGAAGGAGCCGACGCCGACGCGAAGCTCGTCGCGAGCGGGGAAGCTCCAGGAGTAGCCCGCCCGCACGTAGCGCTTGTCGATCCACAGCTCCATGTCGCGGCCGCTGCCCGGCGGGTGTACCTCGAGGCCCCGCGAGAGCCTCGCGTTGGGGGGCTGGATCGGCGTGGCGTTGGAGAGCACGCGGCGCCAGCCGAGCGCATCGACGATCAGCGGCGCGGTCACCCCGCCTCGGTCGGTCAGCACGGTGTCTGCGAGTCGGCCGGTGACGGTGGCGGTCTCGAAGTCGGCGTCTCCGCAGCGCTCCCAGAGCAGCCCGCAGAGCTCCCGGTAGTCGAAGGTGGAGAACGACCAGGGCAGCGGCCAGCGGGCTGTCCGCCAGGGCGTGTGCACGACGAGCTCGTCGAAGCGCTGGCGCTCGGAGGCGCCGAGATCGAGGGCGGTCAGCCATTGCGAGGGGATGCCACAGGCGGAGGTCTGACGCTCGCCGATCTCGTAGCGGTCGAGGACCAGCACGCGCGCTCCCGATCCAGCCAGCTCGGCGGCCACGGCGAGGCCTGCGAAGCTCGCGCCGCAGACCAGGACGTCGCAGTCACGCTCCAAGCGGGTGCGGTCCGCTCCCCGCTTCGTCGCTCGAGTAGGCATATGCCCGGCAATGATACGGCTGCGCTACGCTTCGGCCGGTGCAAACTCTGATGGAGAATCCGCAGGCGAGGGTGGTCGACGGCTCGAACGGCCTGCTGCTGGAGGTGGACGGGCAGATCGTCCCCAACTACGACGCGACCTTCCGCGCGATCGAGGAGGGCGAGGTTGTCACGGGCCACGTGGTGCGGATCGACAAGGACGAGGTCCTCGTCGACATCGGCTACAAGTCCGAGGGCGTGATCCCGGCCAACGAGCTGTCGATCCGCAAGGCCGTCGACCCCGCGGACGAGGTGCACCTCGGCGAGGAGGTCGACGCGATCGTCCTCACCAAGGAGGACCAGGACGGCCGGCTGATCATGTCCAAGAAGCGGGCGCGCTTCGAGAAGGCCTGGCGTCGGATCGAAACGGCGGCGGAGTCGGGCGAGCCGGTCGAGGGCACGGTCATCGAGGTCGTCAAGGGCGGCCTGATCATCGATCTCGGCGTGCGCGGCTTCCTGCCGGCTTCGCTGGTCGACATCCGCCGCGTGCCGAACCTCGACGAATACATGGGTACGAAGATCGAGACGAAGGTCATCGAGCTGAACCGATCGCGGAACAACGTCGTGCTTTCGCGCCGTGCGGTCTTGGAGGAGGAGCGCAAGGAGGTTCGCCAGCAGATCCTCGACCGTCTCCAGCCGGGCCTGGTGGTCGAAGGTCAGATCTCGAACATCGTGGACTTCGGCGCCTTCGTGGACCTCGACGGCATCGACGGCCTGATCCACATCTCGGAGCTCTCCTGGTCGCACGTGAACCACCCGAGCGAGATCCTCTCGATCGGCGACACCGTCAAGGTGAAGGTCCTCGACATCGACAGGGACCGCCAGCGCATTTCGCTGGGCCTGAAGCAGACCCAGGAGGACCCCTGGCAACGGATCGTGGACACCTACAGCGTCGGCGACGAGCTCGCCGGGAAGGTCACGAAGGTCGTCACCTTCGGCGCCTTCGTGGAGATCCTCGACGGCGTCGAGGGCCTCGTGCACATCTCCGAGCTCGCCCCTCACCACGTCGAGAGCCCGCGGGAGATCGTCCAGCCGGGCGATGAGATCCGCGTGAAGATCCTCGAGATCGACTCCGAGCGACGGCGCCTGTCGCTGTCGGCGAAGCGCGTCGAGGACCAGATCCTGCCGGTTTCCCGTCCCGAGGGGGAGCTGCAGGGCGAGTCGCCCGCCGGTGAGGCGGACGCCCTCGAGGCGCCCGCGCCCGAAGGTGTGTCCGACTCCGGCCAGCCGGAGGCCGTCGTCGAGGCGCCGGCCGCCGACGATGCGACCGCGCCCGAGGCGCTCGCCGAGGACACCGCTTTCGCGGCGCCTGCCGAGGAGGCCGTAGAGGAGCCGCCTGCCGAGGAGGCCGCGGCCGAGGACCCCGCGGCCGAGGTCCCGACGGAGGAGCCCCAGGCGGAGGAGCCCGACGCCGAGGCGCCCGCGGCCGAGGAAACCGTCGGTGAGAACGTCGCGGGCGACGCCGCGCCGCTGCCCGATGCAGCAGCCGCCGAGGCGGAAGCCGCCGGCGGCCCCGAGCACTAGCGCGGGTATCGCGCTGGGGCGAGGAGGTGGCGCCGGGCGGCGTCGTCGACAGGACGGCCGTGGCGCGGCGGGCCTTCGCGAGCGACGAGGAGCGTAGCTGGCTCGAGGGGCAGATCTGGCCGCTGGTGGGGGCGCGTGTGGCGAAGTGGCTCGAGCGGGCCCGGGCCCGTCAGCCCGCGCCGCCGGCGGCGGTAGTCGAGGTGCCGCTGCTGTTCGAGGCGGGCCTCGAGAGCATCTATGACGCGACGATCGCGGTGGTGGCAGCCGAGGAGGTGCGTCGCGAGCGAGCTGCGGCACGGGGCCACGAGTCGCTGGGCGAGCGCGATGCACGGCAATTGCCACAGGAGGAGAAGGCGCGCCGGGCGACGTATGTGGTGCGCAACGACGCGACGTTCGAGGACCTGGAGACGCAACTGTCGGATGTGCTTGGCAAGCTAGGGAGATGAGTCATGTCGCAAGCCATGCGCGGGTCAGCCGGCGGCGGTCCGGCCGCGGCTGGATGCTCGCCCTGGCGGCGGTGCTGCTGGCGGGCGTGATCGTCTATCCGCTGCTGAAAGACGGCGTCCACCGCAACGGCCTGCCGCTGAGCGATGCTTCGGTGATCCGCCGGCAGGCCGGCGACAAGCATCTCGACCCGGCTCTGATCGCGGCGGTGATCTACGCGGAGAGCAAATTCGAACCGCGGCCGTCCTCCGCCGGTGCGCAGGGCCTGATGCAGATCCTGCCCGGGACCGCGTACTACATCGCGCATCTGTCGGGAGGGCGCACGTTCACCGCTGCCGATCTGGCGACCCCTGAAATCAACGTGGCCTACGGCAGCTACTACCTGCGTTACCTGCTCGATCACTACAACGGCGAAGAGAAGCTCGCGATCGCGGCCTACAACGGCGGCCTGACGAATGTGGACAGGTGGGTCGCACATGCCCGCGAAGCCGGAGAATCGCTGACGATCGAAGCGATCCCGTTCCCCGAGACGCGGGAATACGTCCAGCGGGTGCTGAGCGCGCAACAGGCCTACCGCAGCACCTACCCACGCGAGCTGGGGCTGCAGTAGCAGGCGCGCCGCGGGGCGGGCCGATCTTGCCCGCTCGCTACCGTAGTGCGGTGCCCGACTTCAAGCTCGACGACGTCTTCACGCCCACGGCCGATCAGCCTCGGGCGATCGAGTCGATGGCCGAGGGGATCGTCTCCGGGGAGCGCTTCCAGACGCTGCTGGGGGCGACGGGGACGGGCAAGACGATGACGATGGCCGGCGTGATCGAGGCGGTGCAGCGCCCGACGCTGGTGATCGCCCACAACAAGACGCTCGCGGCGCAGCTCTGCAACGAGTTCCGGACGTTCTTCCCGGACAACGCGGTCGAGTACTTCGTGTCCTACTACGACTACTACCAGCCCGAGGCATACGTGCCGAGCCGGGACCTGTACATCGAGAAGGACTCCGCGATCAACCAAGAGGTGGACCGCCTCCGCCACGCCGCCACGGCGGCGGTCTTCGCGCGCCGGGATGTGATCGTGGTGGCGTCGGTGTCCTGCATCTACGGTCTCGGCTCGCCGCAGACATACGAGATGAACATGCAGATCCTGAAGCGGGGCGAGATGATCGACCGCGATGCGCTGCTGCGGAAACTTGTGTCGATCCAGTACAACCGCAACGACCAGGTCCTCTCGCGCGGCACCTTCAGGGTGCGCGGCGAGACGCTCGAGGTGTTCCCGGCCTACGCGGAGACGGCCTTCCGGGCGACGATGTTCGGCGACGAAGTCGAAAGGCTCCAGCACTTCGACCCGCTGACGGGGGAGCTGCTCGCCGATGACCTCGAGCACGTGGCGATCTGGCCGGCGACGCACTACAACGTCAAGGAGGGCTCGATCGAGGCGGCGGTCGAAGAGATCGGGCGCGAGCTGGGTGAGCGCACTGCGGAGCTCGAGAGCGAAGGCAAGCAGCTCGAGTCCCACCGCCTGCGTCAGCGCACCCAGTACGACATGGAGATGCTGCGGGAGGTCGGCTTCTGCTCGGGCATCGAGAACTACTCGCGGATTCTCGACGGGCGCCGGCCCGGAGACCGGCCGTACTGCCTGATCGACTACTTCCCGAAGGACTTCGTGTGCTTCATCGACGAGTCCCATCAGACGGTGCCGCAGATCGGCGGCATGTTCGAGGGCGACCGGTCGCGCAAGCAGACCCTTGTCGACTATGGATTCAGGCTGCCGAGCGCGATGGACAACCGGCCGCAGAGGTTTGAGGAGTACCTCTCGATCACGCCGCAGATCATGTTCGTCTCGGCCACGCCGGGCGAGTACGAGCGAGTCCGCTCGACGCGGGTGGTTGAGCAGATCGTGCGCCCCACGGGGATCGTCGACCCGATCGTGGAGGTGCGGGAGACGAAGAACCAGATCGACGACCTGATGAACGAGGTGCGGACGCGGGTGCAGCGGGACGAGCGGGTGCTGGTGACGACGCTGACGAAGAAGATGAGCGAGGACCTGTCCCAGTACCTGCTGGAGATGGGCTTCAAGACCCGTTACCTGCACTCCGAGATCGACACGCTCGAACGAATTCAGATCATCCGCGACCTGAGGCTCGGCGAGTACGACGTGCTCGTGGGGGTGAACCTGCTGCGCGAGGGACTCGACCTGCCTGAGGTTTCCCTGGTCGCGATCCTGGACGCCGACAAGGAGGGCTTCCTGCGCGGCGAGACATCGCTGATCCAGACGATCGGCCGGGCCGCGAGGAACGTGGATGGGACCGTGCTGATGTACGCCGACAAGGAGACCAAGGCGATGAGGGCCGCGATCTACGAGACGAATCGCCGGCGGGAGATCCAGCAGGCCTACAACGAGGAGCACGGCATCACGGCCGCCACGATCGTCAAGGGAATCTCGGACATCGCGGAGTTCCTGCAGGCCGAGTCGAAGGTGCCGCGGGGTCGCAAACGCCGTACCGCCAAGCGGGGCAAAGCTGAGGAGATGCCGCAGCACGAGCTCGAGAAGATGGTCGTGGAGCTCGAGGAGGAGATGCTGGCGGCCGCCGAGGACCTGCGCTTCGAGTACGCCGCTCAGCTTCGCGACGAGCTGCGTGAGCTGCGCCGTGACCTGCAGGAGATCCGGGCCGAAGAGGCGGGTGGGCGGGTCTCGGTTTCAGAGCCGGCGGCAGGTGATCCTTCAGCCGGGGACATGCCCTAGGATGCCGCGCGTGGAGCTCGACCGGCAGGCGATCGAACGACGCGACTTCCCGATTGGCCGTCGCGGCTACGACCGTGCGGCCGTGGACGCCCACCTGAGGACGCTGGCGACGGAGTTCGAAGAGCTGCAGCGGGCCGCCACAGGCGCGCGGGGGGACTTCTCGCTCGCCTCGACGGCGGGCACGCAGGTCCAGACGATCCTCGAGGCCGCCGAGCAGGCCGCCGCGGAGATCGAGAGGACGGCAGAGGAGAATGCCCGGCAGGTCCGCGACGCAGCCGACCACGATGCCAAACAGACGCGCGATGAGGCGCTGCAGAAGGCCCGGGGCCAGGTCGCGGCCGTCGCGCAAGTGTGCGCGACGCTGCTCGAGCGGGTCGGCTCGATGGACTCCGAGGTCAACGCTTTGATCTCGAGCTTGAGATCCGGCGCGGGACGGCTCGCCGCCGACCTCACTGCGGTCGACGCGGGCATGGGCGAGCTGTACGGCGCCGCCTCCGGCCGGACGGTCGAAGCGACGGAGTCGCAGCCTGTCGCCGTGAGCGCGAGGGACACAGCCGAGGCGTCGCACGACGCGGCGACGTCCGAGCCTGTAGCGCCGGCGCAGGCGCCGCCCGCCCAGGCAGTCCCACAGCCTGTCCCAGCTATGCCGCCACCTGCCCCGGCGGCCCCCGAGCCCGTCGCAGAGGCGCCCGCACCGGCCGGGGCGGATCTCGACGGCGCACGGCTGATCGCCCTGAACATGGCCCTCAACGGCGAGTCCCGCAGTGATACGGAGCGCTACCTCGCGGAGAACTTCCAGTTGGCGGACCGGGGCAAGCTGGTCGACGAGGTCTACGCGGCGATCGAGGGCTGACCGATCACGGTGTATCGCCGACGGGGCAGTCGTCGAGGACGAGCCCGTTGAGCTGAAGCCAGTGGCGATGCTTGGTGTCGCCCTCGGCTTTCCACGGTCTCGCGACGCCAAGCATCAGCATGCAGCCGACACCGCGTCTCAGGCGTTCCGCTGCCGCCTCGACGAGATCCCTACGGATCGTCCCGTCCTCCTGCTCATAGAAGCGAACGTCGGTGACGGGAAGATATGTGGGCGGGTCAGGATCCGACCATTTGAGCTGCAGTCGGGGGTTCCCGAACGTCTCGTCTATTTCGAGCGTGGGCCGGGACCCGCAGCGCACTACCGCGAGTGAGCAGTGCCCCTCGCCCTCGTCGATCGCGAACTTCCAGCGTCTGCGCCTCAGGGCGGGGCCAAATGCCGCGTCCAAGTCCGGCCGGGCCACGCGGCTCAGGAGCGCGTGAAACTCGTTCCCATCCAGATCCCGCACATGCCTCAGAGCTGCCCTGTCGAACCTATGGTCCTCCGTCTCTGGTGCCGAGCCATCCGGCCGGACATGCCCCAGGTCGACTTCAGTGCCGAGCGCCAGCGGACCGCCGTTCACCTCCAACAGATCGTGCGTGATCGGGTAGCCGGGAGGGGTGGTCGGGCGAACGTGCCGCAGGCTGCGGGGATCGATGCCTGCGAGGCAGATTCGCGGCGTTCGCATGCGAGTGAGGTGGTTGATGACGATTCGCATCAGGTCTCATAGATGGACCGCCTTCACACCGGGCCAATGCGCCGCGAAGTGCTCACAGACCAGGCGCCGGTGACAGCACTCAGCGGTCGCCTCGCTGCACAGCAGCGCGGTCCGCACGTCGAATTCCGATGGAGAGAATATATCGATTATTCGGCGCTGTACCATCAGCGCAAGGAAAGCTGACTCGTACTCCTGCCACGACGCGCCTCGCTTCTTGTACGCATCCAACATCTGCTGCGTCGGCGCCAACCGTGGCTCATGTTCGTAGCTTGCACCCACGAGCCGATCGACGAAGTACGGAAGATCAGCGGCCTTCGCGAAGCCCGCGAGCTGCGAGCTGTTGTTCAGCCTGACGTCGAGCAGCCGCTCGATCCGCGCATCGGCTAGCCGGCCGAAGAAGCGCTCAGCCGTGCTCTGCGTGAAACCGATTGTGTAGATCTCCACGGCACCTCTTCCGGGAGCAGTGAGGATTGGGCAGCGTTCTCGCCGGGAAGCGCGACTCTGCTTTCGGACTCGACGCGCCCGGTCGGGAGGATGTGCCTGAGTTGCACGCCCAGCTCGGCCAGGACCCGTCCGACCAGGAGACGCCGGTGGCAATGGGTGGGGTCCGCCTCACTGCACATGAGCACGATGCGGTGCTTGCCGGCGCCGCGACAGACTCGCGTGAGTGCAGCTTGAAAGTCCGGTCGTTCAGCCATCGGAGCGTAGAGCGCGTGCCCGTCCTCGTCGTAATGCTCCGGTGTGTCGGGACGCCCGCCGAGCTCAGCACCGAGGAACATGTAGCCGAAACCGCGTTCGGCAAGACCGTCGGCCAGCTGCTCCCGGTTGAACTGCGGAGCGATCCGCGAATATGGATAGGAGCGTACGTCGACGACGTAGGCGATCCGCTCGCTGCTCAGCAGCGAGGCGAAAGCGTCGAAGTCGTGATTCGAGTGTCCGATCGTCCATACCGCGCGTTCGGGCATGTGGACATCCTAGGCTGTGCGTCCGACGAGTCCGTGAGGCACGAAGGTCTCCACGCCGCCCCCCGGGACACGAACGTCTGTTCGCCGTCATAGAATGGCTGATCTATGGCATCGGGCAACAAGATCGTGGTCTCGGGGGCGCGGGAGCACAACCTCAAGGACATCTCTCTGGAGCTGCCGCGCGACGCGCTGGTGGTGATCACGGGGCTGTCCGGCTCCGGCAAGTCGAGCCTCGCATTCGACACGATCTACGCAGAGGGGCAGCGCCGCTACGTCGAGTCGCTGTCGGCCTACGCGCGGCAGTTCCTGGGCCAGATGGACAAGCCCGACGTGGACTCGATCGAGGGTCTCTCGCCGGCGATCTCGATCGATCAGAAGACGACCTCCCGCAATCCCCGTTCGACGGTCGGCACCGTCACGGAGATCTACGACTACCTGCGCCTGCTGTGGTCGCGGGTCGGCAAGCCGCACTGCCCGATCTGCGGGCGTCCGATCGTGGGGCAGTCCGCCGAGCAGATCATCGACCAGGTGATGGAGCTCGCGGAGGGGAGCCGCTTCATGGTGCTCGCGCCGGTCGTGCGCGGTCGCAAGGGCGAGTACGGCAAGCTGCTCGACGAACTGCGCGCGGATGGCTTCGCGCGCGTGCGCGGACGGCCTCGTGGAGATAGAGATAGTGGGCTCCGGCCTTGCGGCCTCCGCCGTGAGCGGGTCGGCCGAGGGAGACGCCGGCGAGAGCACCAGACACGCCACCGGCGCCAAGGGCGCGCGCGCGGCGGGCGCGCGGATCACCCCGGGGGCCTCGCCCGAGGAAGGCACGATCTACACCTTCTCGGAGCGCTTCGCGTGCCCCGAGCACGGCCCCTCGCTGGTCGAGCTCGAGCCGCGGATCTTCTCGTTCAACTCGCCCCACGGCGCCTGTGACCGCTGCACCGGACTCGGCTCGCAGATGGAGATCGATCCGGAGTTGGTCGTCCCCGATCCCTCGCTGTCGATCGACGAGGGCGCGCTCGCGCCATGGCAGGGCAGCTCCTCGAATTACTACGAGCAGGTCACGGAGGCGATCGCGGAGACGTATGACATCGACCGCTCGACACCTTGGGAAGATCTGCCCGAGGAGACCAGGGAGGTCTTCCTGCACGGCACCGGCGGCGAGCCGGTGCAGGTCACCTACCGCAACCGCTACGGTCGCCAGCGGAGCTACTCGACGCGCTTCGAGGGCATCGTTGGCAACCTCGAACGGCGCTACCGCGAGACGGACTCGGAGTGGACGCGCGAAAAGATCGAGGAGTACATGTCGCTGCGCCCCTGCCCCGTCTGCGGTGGCGCCCGGCTGCGTCCGGAGTCGCGCGCGGTGCTGGGTTCCTCGAGAACGTCGGCATCGGGTACCTGTCGATGGACCGCGCCGCGGCGACGCTGTCCGGGGGTGAGGCGCAGCGGATCCGGCTGGCGACGCAGATCGGCTCGTCGCTCGTCGGCGTGCTGTACATCCTCGACGAGCCCTCGATCGGGCTGCACCAGCGAGACAACTCCAAGTTGATCGCCACGCTCGAGAAACTGCGGGATCTCGGCAACAGCGTGATTGTGGTGGAGCACGACGAGCAGACGATGAGAGCGGCCGACCACCTCGTGGACCTGGGGCCCGGGGCCGGCGAGCACGGCGGTGAGATCGTCGCGCAGGGCACGGCGGCCGACGTCGAGCGCGTCAAGGCCTCCCTGACGGGGCAGTTCCTGGCGGGTACGCGGACGATCGAGGTGCCCGAGCGGCGCCGCACGCCGAGCGGCTACATCGAGATCCTCGGGGCGAGTCAGCACAACCTGCGGGACATCGACGTCAATGTGCCGCTCGGGGTACTGACGTGTGTGACGGGCGTCTCCGGATCGGGAAAGTCGACGCTCGTCAACGACGTGCTGTTCAAGGCCGTGGCCAATCGCCTGCACCGGGCGCGGAAGCGGCCCGGCGCGCACCGGGCGATCCACGGGCTCGACCAGCTCGACAAGATCATCGCGGTCGATCAGTCTCCGATCGGCCGCACGCCGCGCTCGAACCCCGCGACCTACACGGGGCTGTTCGACGCAATCCGCGAGCTGTTCTCGAAGACGCAGGAGGCGCGGGCGCGAGGCTACAAGCCGGGCCGGTTCAGCTTCAACGTCAAGGGGGGCCGCTGCGAGGTCTGCCGGGGCGACGGCCAGATCAAGATCGAGATGCATTTCCTGCCGGACGTCTACGTGCCGTGTGAACAGTGCCACGGCAAGCGCTACAACCGCGAGACCCTGGAAATCCGCTTCAAGGGCAAGTCGATCGCCGACGTGCTGGACATGGCCGTTGAGGAGGCGCTTGGCTTCTTCGAGCACATACCCAAGATCCGACGGCGCCTCGAGACCCTGGACGCCGTGGGTCTCGGCTACGTGCGGCTGGGCCAGCCTGCGACGACGCTCTCGGGCGGGGAGGCCCAGCGGGTGAAGCTCGCGACGGAGCTCTCCAAGGTCGCCACGGGGCGCACGCTCTACATCCTCGACGAGCCGACCACGGGACTTCACTTCGCGGACGTGCAGCGTCTCCTGGAGGTCTTGCAGCGGCTGGTCGCGGCGGGCAACAGTGTTGTGGTGATCGAGCACAACCTGGACGTCATCAAGAGCGCCGACAGGATCATCGACATGGGACCCGAGGGCGGGGAGGAGGGCGGGTTGGCGATCGCCGTGGGCACCCCCGAGGAGATCGCCGCGGAGCCGCGCTCCCACACGGGCGAGTTCCTGGCCGGGCTGCTGACCCCGGCGTCACGTCCGGCGAAGCCGGCGCGCAAACGCCGTCCGAAGCTCGCCGCGGCAGCCTAGCCTCGCGTAGCCGCGCGGCGCTCCGGCGGCTCGCCGGGAATGCCGGCTCGCCGGGAATGCCAGCGGGCGGCTGGCCGCCGTGGCGCCCGGGCGGCTAGCCGGGAATGCCGAGTCGCGCCGCCGCGGCGGCGGCTTCTCCGCGGGTGTCCACGTCGAGCTTGCGCAACACGGCGGACACGTGATGGTCGACGGTCCGCTCGGACACGACCAGTTGCGCGGCGATCTGGGCGTTTCGCAGCCCATCGCAGAGCAGCTGGAGCACCTCCAGCTCGCGTGCCGTCAGACCGGCCGGGTTCTCGCGTGTACGGGGGCGGGGCCCGCGGGGCACGCCACGTACGCCCCGCTCGCGCAGCCGTCGCGCCGCGATCGCCGCCGCCGGAGCCGCCCCGAGCCGCTGTAGCTGCTCCATCGCTTTCCTGATGTCGCGGTCCTCGTCGCTCTCGGCCAGGGCCAGTGATGCCTCATAGGGGCAGCCGAGACGCTCCCAGAGCTGCGCGGCGGCGCCGGCCTTCCCGGAGATCGCCACCTGGAAGGGTTCGGCCAGCGCCCCCGCGGGCAGCTCCTCGCGGATCCCCGCCTGCCAACGCCAATAGGCGAGCTCGCCGGCCACCCAGCTGGAGGAAACGCTCAGCGCGAGCAGCAACGCCCCCTCGGTGGCGTCCCGAACCCCATCGCTGTCGCCGGCAAGCCAAGCAGACTCGGCGCGAGCCGCGGCGACCGCCCCTGTGCGGTCGACCTCTCCGGTCGACCCGACGATCGAGTCGGCCTCATCGAGCAGCTCGCGCACGCCGTCTTCGCCGCGGCGGGCGCGGATCACCGCCAGCACCGCCAGCGCCCATCCGCGGGGGACGGGTGTGGTGCGCGGATCGCCGAGCACGGCCCCGGTCGTCTCGACGGCGTCCTCCCAGTGGCCGAGATCCAGCTCCATGCGGGCACGCAGCGCGAGCAGGTACAGCCGCCACATGTCAAGGCCGTGTTCATTGCAGTAGTCCAGGCCCGCGCGCAGCTGCTCGGCGGCCAGCGCGAAGCTGCGCTGGCGAACCGGCCACGTCGCGAGCTGGTTGAAGATCCGGCCCGCGTACTCCTCCAACCCCTCTCGCTGCGCCAGCGTCAGGGCGCGTTGCAAGGTCGGCGCTCCCCGCCTGCCGTCGTTCTTGGTCTTTGCCCCGCCGATGTTCGTCAGGGCATAGACGGTCACCTCGCTGTCGCCGAGGCGCGTGGCAAGGCTTTCCGCGACGGCCCCCCACTCCAGGGCGCCCTCGGTGTCCTCGACCACCATCCGCCGCTGCGAGACGTTCGCGTAGGCCATCGCGAGCTCGTGTCCCGGGGGCTCGCGTTCGAGCACCTCGACCGCCTGCGCGGCCAGCGCCTCGCCCTCGTCGGTTCGGCTCGCAAAGAACATCAGCCGCGAGAGCCTCCGGAGCGCATCGCCCTCGCCGAGCTTCTCGCCGGCACCGCGGTATAGCTCCAGCGCCTGTTGCTGGGCGGCGAGCGCCTCCGCGAAGCGGGCGATCACGTAGCACTCTTCGGCATAGCGGGTGAGCAGCTCCGCGTGGGTGACGGGCGGCAGATCGCTCGCGAAGCGGAGCGCACGTGCATACTGCGCCGCCGCCTCACGATGAGCCCCGGCCGAGACGGCCCGCTGGGCGGCGAGGGGCGCGAAGCGCAGGACGGCCTCTGCGTCGCCGGCCGACTCGGCATGATGGGCGAGCCGTGCTGGATCAGCCTCGCGAGCGCTGAGCGCCGCCAACGCCGCGCGGTGGAGCTCGCGACGGCGCCCGGGCTTGATCGCCTCCTCAACGGCTAGCCGCGACAGCTCGTGCCTGAACGCGAGCTGGTCCGCTCTCACGTTGAGCATGCCGCAGGCGAGGCACTCGTCGAGCTCAGCGAACAGCTCTCCCGCGAGATCCTCGAGCAGCCCCAGCTCGACGGTGCCGGGGACCACAGCGACGACCTCGAGCAGCATCCTGGCGGCGCTCGACAGTCGGGCGCTGCGCGCGAGCACGGCGTCGCGCACCGTGTCGGGGATCTGCTCGCCCTCGCTGGCCAGCACCTCGGCGACGTAAAACGGGTTGCCGGCGGTCCTCCGGTACAGCGCCTCGGCGTCGATCGACCGCTCGGCGGCGAGCTCGCCGACGGCCGCTCGCGACAGCGCCTCGAGCCTGAGACGTCCAGGGCCGCGAACCAACTCACCAAGCACGAAGCGCAGCTGCTCCGCGCGATCAAGCTCGTCGTCGCGGAAGCTCGCCAACACCAGTGCCGGGACCGCCGAGAGCCGCGTGGCGAGCAGCGTCATCACGTCGAGCGTCGCATCGTCGGCCCAGTGAACGTCCTCGAGGACGAGCACGGTGGGCTCATCCCCGGCGAGCTCGCGGAGCAATCCGCTGGCAACCTCGTGGGGGCGCGCAGGGACAGTGAGGAGCTCCGCGAGCTCGCCGCCCGTCTGCTCGGCCACGTCGAGGAAGGGACCGAGCGGACGCGGCGTGAGCAGCGGCTCGCAGTTGCCCCAGAGGACACGGGGCTTCCGCAAGCCGGCGCAGAAGCTCCGCAGCAGAGCGGTCTTGCCGACACCCGCTTCGCCCCCCAGCAGCACGAGCCTTCCTTCGGAACGCCGTCGCACCGCCGCGAACATCGATTCGAGCGCATCGATGTCCGCTGCGCGCTCGAGCAGTGCGGAGGCATCGCCAGAGGCAGCGGTGCTCACCGCAACCGCCCCGCCTGTCGAGATGCCACGCAACACGCGCGCCCCATGTCCGCGAATCAGTCTCCCATGCGTGTGGCTCCAACAGCGGCCGACCGGGTTCAAGCGAGGTGGCCTCACCACACAGCGGCCGGGCGGGACCGTGATCGACCCCGCCCGGTGTGGGCACCGCTTCCCCGCTCAGCATCACTTCCCCGCCCGGTGTGGGAACCGCTTCCCCGCTCAGGGGCACCCTTCCCCGCTCCGTGTCAGCCCATTGCCGAGGTGCGGACGCGGCGGCGCCTCGTGGAGAGACCGGCGGCCGCGCCGGCACCCACGAGCAGCACCGCTGCAGCCGCGCCGATGCCTGCGTCACCCCACTGGAATCCAGCCTGCCCCGATTCCGCCGGTGCCGGCGTTTGCACCACGACGGCGGGCGTGCCGCTGATCGCGTTCGCGTTCGGCCGTGCCTGCGCGGCCGCGGGAAGCGCGACGGCCGCGACGATCGCGCCGCTCGCCAGTATCGATGTGATCCGGTTGCTGATGCCCATTTTCAGTCTCCTTCTCGATCCAGGAAGGCGAAGGCTCCAGATCCCTCGCCCGACACCCTTTCGCTGTGATGCCAACGTACGCGCGGCTTGGCGCAGATACATCGGCGGGATCACCCAGATTGGCGCGCGCCGATACCCAACTTGTGGCGGCCGAAGACTGCCGTCGCGGACAGCTGCGAAGCTCCCCGCGGTGAGCGATCTGCCTTCACGTGCGCGCCTGTGGGCCCAGAAGTGGCGCTGGTATGAGCGCAACTCGCTGCCGTGGAACCGCGCCCGCATTCACTGGGAGCTGGCGTGTCGCGGTGCCTTCGCGCGGTGGCCGCTCGAGGGCAACGTGCTCGAGGCGCTGCGCGATGGTCGACTCGAGGTGGGGGAGGGGACGCTGTTCGAGCCGGGCGTGTGGATCACGGCGCCCGGCGATGCGCGGGTGAGGATCGGCGAAGGGACGTTCCTCAACCGCAACGTGATGGTCGCAGCCCAGGAGCTGGTCGAGATCGGCGCTCACTGCATGCTGGCCAACGGATGCTTCGTGAGCGACGCCAGCCATCGCTTCGACGATCCGCAGCGGCCGATCACGTGGCAGGGCTTCGAGAGCAAGGGACCGACTCGGATCGGCGAGAACTGCTGGCTGGGGGCCAACGTGGTGGTGACCAGCGGGGTGACGATCGGAGCGCGCTGCGTGCTTGGTGCCAACAGCGTCGTGACGCGCGATGTCGAGCCGTTCTCGATCGCGGTGGGGGCGCCGGCGAAGGTCGTCCGTCGGATCACCTACGAGAACGGGTAGCGTCCCGGCGATGGAGCTCTACGACGCGATGCGCTCAGCGCCGACCAGCCGGCGCTTCACCGCCGAGCCTGTCGAACGGGCGGCGCTCGTTCGAGCGCTCGATGCGGCTCGCTTCGCCCCGAGCGGCGGCAACCGCCAGGGGTGGCGCCTGGTCGTGGTCACCGACCGGTCCACCCGGGAGGCGCTCCAGGACCTCTACCTGCCCCCTTGGCGCTCATATCTGGAGCTGACCGGGGGCGCGCAGATGCTCGCCGAACCGGATGCCTTCGACCCCCGCCGCACGCGGATGGTGCGGCTCGCCAACGAGTACGCCGAGAACCTCGCCGAGGTGCCCGTGCATATCGTCCTCGGGGTGAGGCTCGGCGATCTGGCGGTCACCGACGAGGGGCTTCCGCGCATCTCGATCGTCGGCGGCGCCTCCGTCTATCCGTTCGCCCAGAACCTGCTGCTCGCGCTTCGCAACGAGGGCCTCGGTGCGTCGATGACGACGCTCCTGATACCGGCCGAGCGCGAGGTCAGGGAGCTGCTCGGGATCCCGGAGGACATCGCTCTCGCGGCCCACATCGGCGTCGGTCACCGTGCCGATCCCTGGCCGGAGAAGCTCGCCCGGCGCAGCGTCGAGGAGTTCGCATTCGCCGAGCGCTTCGGCGAGCCGCTCCTCGACGCCTAGCCCAGCAGCGGGTCACGGCTATTCGGCGGGGGGGACGGGAACCCCGTTGAACGCGGTGGTGCCAGGCGCCACGGCGAAGCCGGAGCCGGTTGCTTTGTTCGCGTAGGCGAGCTCCTTGGGGAGAGAGCCGACGCCGTTGCTGCCCGGGGTCGGGGCGAGCTCGACCGTGGAGAGCACGCCGAGGGCGTTGCCCGAGGCGTCCATGAAGCCGCTTCCGGAGTCGCCGGGGATGCCGGGGCTGAGCGTGTAGACCTGCTGGCTCCAGCCGGCCGATTCTTCGCTTTCGCCGAGGCTCACACCCGTCTTCGGGCTCAGCACGGAGACGCCGAGACGGAGGATCGAGTTGCCGTATGTGTAGACCTGGCTGCCGGTCCCGGCGACGCTCGAGGCGAGGCCGTCCGGTCCGCCCCACACGGGTATGGTCGGATTGACGTTCTTGACCTGGCTCGCTTCGACTTTGATCAGTGCGAGGTCATTGAATGCGCAGGTAGCCGCGTCTTTCTGCCCTTCTTTCTGCATCGAGAGCCAGGAGTTGTAGGCCAGCGTGCCGACTTTCGTGCCTGCCTGCACGCCGCCGTTGACGATGTCCCCGGTGTAGATCGCTGTACCGAGCGGCAGCGATTTGGCGCTGCAGCCGTTCGTTTCCGTGGCTTCGCCGGTCGAGGAGCAATGCGCCGCCTGGCCGATGTAGACGTTGCCCGCGGAGTCGGTGAACACGAAGTTCGAAGTGCATTGGGCGGCGCCGCCCAGGAACGACGAGGCATTCGTGAAGAGCATCACCCCGGGGTGGATCGTGGCGCTCCCCGCCGGCGCCCATGCGGAGGCGCTGCCGGCGCTCGTGAACAGCGCGAAGACGACGATGCACGGCAACACCAACCGGCGACTGACGCGAAGCTTCATCGACAACTCCTTTGTTGTGTCTGGGGGAAGGTGCGGGCGCGGGAAACTCAGGCGCCGCAGGCGGAATACCCGTCAGAGACCCGACGAAACGTCAAGTCGGCAGAACGCGGACCAGCCGGCGTATAGAACCGCCGGGAGGAGGCTAGCCCAGCAACGCGTGCAGCTCGGCCAGCTCGGCCGGATCGATCTTGTAGGTGTGCTCGGGTCCGGGGTAGCGGCGGGTGCGAACGTCCTGCGCGTAGGCGGCGACCCCTTCGTTCATCTCCTGCTGGAGGTTCGCGTAGCGCTTGACGAAGCGGGGGCCGAGGCCGTCGCGGATGCCGAGCAGATCGTGGAAGACCAGCACCTGGCCGTCCGTGGCGGGCCCCGCGCCGATGCCGATCACCGGTACCTCGATCAGCTTCATCAGCTCCTCGGTGACAGCGCTGGGGATCGCCTCGAAGACGATCGCGAAGCAGCCTGCGCCCTGCAGCGCGAGCGCCTCTTGGGCGATGCGCGCGGCGGCCTGCGCGGTGCGTCCCTGGGCCTTCCAGCCACCGAGCGCGGTGGAGGTCTGGGGGGTGAGGCCGACATGGCCCATCACCGGGATGCCGGCGCCGATGATCGCCCTGGCGCGCTTGACGGAGGATTCGCCGCCTCCCTCGAGCTTGACGACCTCGCAGCCCGCTTCCTTGACCATCCGCATCGCGGTCGTGATCGCCTGCTCGTCGGAGACCTCATAGGAGCCGAAGGGCAGATCGCCGATCAACAGCGGCGTGGTCAGGCCGCGCCGCACCGCGCGGGCCAGAACCAGCATGTCGTCGAGCTCGACCGGGGTGGTGGCGTTGTAGCCGAGCACTGTCGTCGCGGCCGAGTCGCCGACGAGCACGAGGTCGACGCCTGCGGCCTGGGCGGCACGCGCACTCGGGTAGTCGTAGGCGGTGACCATCACGATCGGGTCGCCGAGCCGCTTCTTCTCCATCAGCAGCGGCAGGGTCATCGGCAGCCGGCCGGGGTCGGCGGGTGTCTGGACGGGGGAGGGATGGCTGGACATGGGCGCTGAGTCCTCTCTGACGATGGTTGACGCGCTGGTGGCTGGGAGCGACGGGCCCCTAGGTCAGCAGCGTCGCCACCTCGTCGTCGATCGTGATGATGCGGTTGGTCTTGGCCTCGACGTGGACGACCCGCGGCTCGTAGCGTTCGAGGTCGGCCTCGTCGTAGCTCGCGTAGGAGATCACGATGATCGTGTCGCCGTGGTGGACGAGGCGAGCGGCCGCGCCGTTGACGCAGATCTCGCCCGAGCCGCGGCGGCCGGGGATCGTGTAGGTCTCGAAGCGGGCGCCGTTGTCGACGTCGACGACGTGCACCTGCTCGTGCTCGAGGATGTCGGCCGCCTCGAGCAGGTCGGGATCGAGGGTGATGGAGCCGACGTAGTGCAGGTCGGAGTCGGTCACCGTCGCACGGTGGATCTTGGACTTGAGCATCACGCGCTGCACGTCTGAATCGCCTTTCCTCGGGGTTTTGGACGGGATGTCGGCTGGAGGATCGTGTTGTCGATCAGGCGCACCTGCCCGATGCGCGCGGCGACGAGCAGCAGTGCGGGACGCTCGAGGTCCTCGACGGCCTCCAAGGTGTGGGGATCCACGAGCGCCAGATACTCGAGTTGCAGCTCCTCGGCGGCGAGCACCTCGTGGCCGGCGGCCAGCAGCGCCTGTGCCGAGCGCTCGCCGTCGGCGGCGAGGCTCGCGGCGGCCTCGAGTGCGGCAGACAGCGCCACGGCCCGCGTGCGCTCGCCGGGTGCGAGCAGCGCGTTGCGGCTGGACATCGCCAGGCCGTCGGGCTCCCGGACCGTCGGCAGCGCCTCGATCGCGACAGGTAGGTTGAGGTCCGCGACCAGCCGGCGGATCACCACCACCTGCTGGGCGTCCTTCCGGCCGAAGTAGGCTACGTCCGGCAGCGTCATGCCGAGCAGCTTCGCCACGACCGTGGCGACGCCCCGGAAGTGCTCGGCGCCGCGCGACTCGCCCTCCAGGCGCTCGCTCACGCCCAGTACCTCGACCGAGGTGGCGAAGCCCGCCGGGTAGACCTCCTCGACGCAGGGCGCGAACAGCACGTCGGCGCCCGCGGCGCCCGCAAGCTCCCGGTCGCGATGCTCGTCGCGGGGGTAGCGCTCGAGGTCGCCGCGCTCATTGAACTGGGCGGGGTTCACGAACAGCGAGACCACGACTACGTCGCAGTGCTCGCGTGCGTGTGTGACGAGTGACAGATGGCCCTCGTGGAGGGCGCCCATCGTCGGCACCAAGCCGATCCGAAGCGCCTGCCGGCGGGCCGGAGCGAGCACCTCGCGTAGCTCTGCGACGGTGCGCACGACCTTCATCGGGCGGCGGGGGTCGTGATTTGTGAGCTCATCGGCTTCGGTCCAGTTCCTCGCGGATACCGGCGCGATCTCAGATGCGGTGCAAGAACTTCATGGGTCCATCCCGGGAATCGCCGGTGACGGCCTGGAATCGATGATACAGATGGGCATCCCGGACGCAAGAGAGCCCGGGCTTTGTGTGTCGAGCGTCACACACGTCCTTGACGGAGAGAGATCCTGCGGGAAGATAGCCCGAGTGGGCGTATTCCTGATCGGCACCGCGATCGTCGTGCTCCTCGGGTTTCCACTGAGGAAGTTCGGCCGATGGGTCCAACGCAAGGGCCGGGAGTTCGAAAGGAAGCGCTGAGATTCCCCCGTCGGCTAGGAGCCGTCGCTGCTCGGGTCGTCCTCGAGCTCGCGTTCTTCCCGCCCCGCCGCTTCGCTCAGCTCGGCCAGCTCTTCGTCGCTGAACGGCGGCTCATCGACGGCGAGCAGGGCGCGGGCGCGCTCGAGGTCCTCGTCCTCGACAAAGATCGTGCGGCCGCCCGACGCGCCTAGTTCGAAGTCGCCGGTGGAGCGCCGCGAGACAGCTGTTATCCCGGCCTCCGCGAGGCGCGTGACGAACAGCTCCGCTTCGGGTTCGTTGGTCGTTCCGGCCACGGGCCTGAGCATGAACGAAAGCTTCCCAGATCCCCGACGATCGACTACCAGGCGTCGATGTTCGGCCGCTTCTTGCCCGGCCGGCGCCGCCAGCCGCCGGAGCCCTCGTCGAACAGGGTGGCGATCCAGCGGCGCGAGTCGGCCGGGTCGATGACGTCGTCGATCTCCCCGTAGGCGGCCATGTTGACGCCGCGGCCGCGCTCGTAGGCGGCGGCGACGGTGGCCTGAAAGACGCGCTCGCGCTCGTCCTCGTCCTCGATCGCCTCGAGCTCGCGGCGCATGCCCAGTCGCACCGCCCCCTCGAGGCCCATCGCTCCGAACTCCGACGTCGGCCAGGCGACCGTGAACAGCGGCGCCTTGAAGCCGCCGCCGGCCATCGCCTGCGCGCCCAGGCCGTAGCCCTTGCGCAGCACGATCGTCCCCGTCGGCACCGAAAGGTTCGCGCCCGTCAAGAACATCCGCGAGAAGTGCCGCACGGTCGCCGTCGCCTCCGCTGCCGGCCCGACCATGAAGCCCGGCGTATCGCACAGGAACAGCACGGGCAGCTCATAGGCGTCGCACAGCTGCAGGAAGCGGGCCGCCTTGTCGGCGCCGTCCGCGTCGATCGCGCCGCCCAGATGCATTGGGTCGTTGGCGAGGACCCCCAGCGGCCTGCCGTCGACGCGCGCCAGCGCCGTCAGCATGCCCGGTCCGAAGCCGTCGCGAAGCTCGAGCACCGATCCTTCGTCGAACAGTCCCCCGACTACCCGGCGGATCTCGTACACGCGCTTGCGCTGCTCGGGGATCGCCTCGCGGAGCAGCTCCTGGTCGGGGACCGGCCCAGGCTTCGCCTGCCCCGAGAAGTAGGACAGGTACCTCCGGGCCAGGGCGACCGCCTCGGCGTCGTCGGAGGCGCGCAGGTCGACGACGCCATTTGCGTGCTGCACATCGATCGGGCCCACCTCGCCCGCTGCGAACACGCCCAGGCCGCCGCCCTCGATCATCGCCGGCCCGCCCATCCCGATGCTCGCGTCCTCGGTCGCGATCACGACGTCGCAGCAGCCCAGCAGCGCCGCGTTGCCCGCGAAGCAATAGCCCGAGGCGATGCCGACGAGTGGCACCAGGCCGCTGAGCGCCGCGAACAGCTCGTGTAGTCATAGGACATCGCCACACACGGCTCGCCGTCGATCGCGCCGACGCCGCCGACGAGACCATCGGCCGGTGTCCGGGCGATCAGCTCCTCGCGGGTGCGCCGCTGCTCCTGCGCGGCGAACAGGAGCGGCCCGTACTCGACGAAGCTGCCCTCGTCGAGCAGGTCGGCGAGGTTCTCCCGGGCGGTGCGCCGGCCGTGCTCGTGGCGTCGCGCCACCGCCTCCGGCCGCGCCGCGTCGAGGCCGATCTCGTGGCGCTCGCGGACGGCGCCGAGGTCAGCCCGCTCGCCCGCCGGGGCGGCGCCGTTCGCCGCGGGGGGCGTGACCGTGAGCCCCTCGCCCGGGGTGATCGTCAGAAGCAGCTGGCCCTCCTCGACCGCGTCTCCGACCGCGACCGCGAGCTCGCCGATCACGCCCGCCGTCTCCGAGAGCACCTCATGCTCCATCTTCATCGCCTCCAACACCACGAGCGCCGCTCCCGCGGCCACCGGCTCGTCGCTGCCGCCCTTGATTGCCACGATCACGCCCGCGAACGGCGCAGTGACGCTGATCTCGCTAGATGCGGCCATTTTCAGATCATCGCTCACCCGGCACGAACTAGCATGCGCCGATGGACTCCACGAGCGTCCGCCCCTCCGCCGCCGAGCGCCGCGAGGCGCTCAAGCAGCTGCTGATGCAGGCTCGCTCCTGCACCCGCTGCGCCGAGCTGGCCGCGACCCGCAAGAGCGTTGTGTTCGGCTCGGGCAACGCCGATGCCGATCTGATGTTCGTCGGCGAGGCGCCCGGTGCGAGCGAGGATGAGCAGGGGCTGCCCTTCGTGGGGCGCGCCGGGAAGCTGCTCAGCCAGCTGCTCGAGGAGATCGGACTCCTGCGAGACGACGTGTTTATCGTGAACCCCCTCAAGTGCAGGCCCCCGGGCAATCGCGACCCGCAGCCGATCGAGATCGACAACTGCCACGAGTACCTGCTCCGCCAGGTCGAGCTGATCGAACCCTCCGTGATCTGCAGCCTCGGAAACTTCTCCACGAAGCTCCTCCGCAGCGACCCGACCGGCATCACCCGCCTGCACGGCCAGCCAGAGGTGATCGAGATCGGTAGCCGCGCCGTCCGGCTATATCCGATCTACCACCCCGCCGCGGCCCTCTACACACCGCGCATGCTCGAGACGCTGCGCGAGGACTTCGCGCGGCTGCCCGAGCTGCTCGCGCTCGGTCCTCCGGATCAGCCCGACGCGACCGAGCCGCCACCCGCGCCCACCGTCGCGGCCCCCGAGGCCGCCGAGGCGCTGCCGGAGGCCGCCGACGCGGTGCCGGAGGCCGCCGAGGCGGTGCCGGAGGCGGACCAGCTCGGCCTGTTCTAGTCGCCGTCCACTCCGCGTCCAACGCCCGTCCAGCCGCTCTGGACGCGGAAATCCCTGCAAACAAGGGGTTTTTCGGCAGCCGTCGAAATAATTCGGCAGGACCCTCAAGTCAACGGCCACGGCCGCCGATGAAGGTCCTGTCTCCATCCCTCCAGGAGTAACGACCGGCCCGCGTTTCATTCTCCCGCGGGCCGGTCTGTTTTTGGGGGCAGGGGCGGTGCCGGCGCCGCGACGGCAGGCTCTAGAGTCACCGTAGTGGCTCACCGCAGGGTGCAGACGACCGCTCCCGACGAGACGGAATCGCTCGGGGCCGAGCTGGCCGCGACGCTCGTCGGCGGTGATCTCGTGCTGGTCCGGGGCGAGCTCGGAACCGGCAAGACGACGCTGGTGCGGGGAGCTGCCCGCGCCCTCGGCGTGGAGGATCCCGTAACGAGTCCGACCTTCTCGATCGGCCATCGCTACCGTGCCCGCGGCAACGCCGTGTCCCATCTCGACCTCTACCGCCTGTCGGGTCTCGGAGCAGAGGACCCGGACCTGATCGCCGACTATCTCGGTCCCGGCCGGATCGCCTTCGTCGAGTGGCCGCCCGACGGCGAGCCGGAGCTGGCGGGCGCTCGGATGATCGTGACCCTGACCCATGCCGGCGGAGAGCAGCGCACGATCGAGATCCTCGATCTCGCCACGGCCGGAGCGCCACGGTGATCGTGCTCGGCATCGACACCTCGACCTCCGCCACGGCGGCTGCCCTCAGCATGCCCGACGGCGCACTGTTCGAACGGCGCGATGACCCTCCCGCCGGGTCGCACCCGGGCCACGCCACGCGCCTGCTGACGATGGTCGACGGCCTGCTCGCGGACGCGGCGATCGGGCTGGCCGACGTCGGGCGGATCGCTGTCGGCGCCGGCCCCGGCACCTTCACCGGGCTGCGTGTCGGGATCGCGACCGCCCGCGGGCTGGCCCACTCGCTCGGCTCCGAGCTCGCCGCCGTCTCGAGCCTCGAGGCGCTCGCGTTTGGGGCGCTCAGCGCCGGGGGCGCCGCCGGGCGGGCTGTGCTCGCCACGATCGATGCCCGGCGCGGCGAGGTCTTCGCCGCCGCCTATTCTCCCGATCAGCAGGAGCTCGCCGCCGGCCGCGCGCTGGCGCCCCAGGAGCTCGGCAGCCTGCTCGCGGAGGCAGAGCTCGAGGCGGCCCTGCCGCTCGGCGTCGGAGACGGGGCGGTGCGCTACCGGGCCGCGCTGGAGGCCGCCGGGGCCGAGGTACCGCCGGACGACTCGCCGCTTCACCTGTTGCGCGGCGCGGCGATCTGCGAGCTCGGCCGCGTCGCCGCTGCGGTGGGCTACGCCGAGGTCCTGCCCGACTACCTGCGACGCCCCGACGCCGAACTTGCGCTCGAGGGCGCGACAGGGGGCGCGGATTCGTGAGCGAGCGCACCACCTTTCCGTCCAGGGCCGATGCGCCGCCGCCGATCCAGATCCGGCCGCTCGCCTACCCGGATCTCCCCGGGGTGATCGCGGTCGAGCGGCGCGTCTTTCCGACGCCATGGTCGCTGGCGATGTTCGTGCTGGAGCTCTCCAAGCAGTCGGGGATCTGCCTGGCGGCGTTCAGCGGGGAGCGGCTGGTTGCCTACCTGATCTGTTCTCGCTACGACACTGTCTGGCACATCATGAACATCGCCGTCGACCTCGACTTCCAGCAGCAAGGCCTGGCGACGGCCTTGCTGGCCGAGCTGTATGAGCGCGTCGGGGATCCCAACGCGCGCTTCACACTGGAGGTGCGCCGCTCGAACACAGTCGCGATCCGCCTCTATGAGCGGGAAGGCTTTCGCGCCGCCGGAATGCGCCGCCGCTACTACCAGGACAACGGCGAGGACGCATTGGTGATGTGGCGCACACCGGCGACGCTCGCGGGCACGCTCGACGATGTGCCCAATCCCGGGCCGGTATGACGATCCTCGCGCTCGAGACCAGCTGCGACGACACCTGTGCCGCTGTCCTCGGCGGCGATGGGCGAGCCCGCTCGAACGTGATCTCCTCACAGCACGTCCACGACCGCTTCGGCGGCGTCGTCCCGGAGATCGCCTCCCGCCACCATCTCGAGCTCGTCGACGCCGTCGTCGACCGCGCCCTGCTCGACGCGGGGGCAGAGCTGGGCGACGTCGACGTGGTCGCCGCCACCCAGGGCCCGGGCCTCGTCGGCGCGCTGCTCGTAGGCCTCTCCTCGGCCAAGGCCCTGGCGGCCGCCCGGCGGCTTCCGTTCGCGCCCGTCGACCACCTTCAGGGCCACGTCGCGGCGAACTTCCTGTCCGATCAGAGCGGCGCCTTCGAGCCGCCCTTCGTCTGCCTGATCGCCTCCGGCGGACACACGCTGCTGGTGCTCGTCACAGAGCACGACGGCTTCGAGGTCCTGGGCCGCACCCTCGATGACGCTGCCGGTGAGGCCTTCGACAAGGGCGCCCGCATGCTCGGCCTCGGCTACCCGGGCGGGGCGGCGCTCGAAAGGCTCGCCGCGGACGGCGACGACACGGCGTTCTCGTTCCCGGGCTCCCCGGGCAAGGTTCGTCGTGGCGCGCCTCGCAAGGCGTTCGCCGAAGGCCTCGATTTCTCCTTCGCGGGGCTGAAGACAGCATTGCTCTACGCGATCCGCGAGCTCGGCCCCGAGCAGGCAGCGGACCGCGCGGCCGACCTCGCGGCGTCCTACCAGGCGGCGATCGTCTCCAGCCTGATCGTGCGCGCCGAGCGTGCGCTGGAGCGAACGGGGCTCGACCGCCTCGCCGTCGGCGGCGGCGTCGCCGCCAACGGCGAGCTGCGCCGGCGTCTCAGCGCGCTCGAGGCGACGGTACACGTGCCCGAGCGCAGCCTGTGCACCGACAACGCCGCGATGATCGCCAGCGCGGCGCGTTACGCACCGCAGCTCGACTATCCCCTGTATCTCTCTCTCGACGCCTACGCCACAGGGGAAACCGTCCGGTGACGGTGCTGACCGTGTACTCCAAGCCGGGCTGCCATCTCTGCGAGCAGGCCCTCGAGGTGCTGCGCCGGCTGCAGGGCGAGCTCGGCTTCGAGCTGGCCGAGCTCGACATCACCAGCGATGAGCAACTGCACCGCGACTACTTCGATCGGATTCCCGTGATCCGGACCGAGGACGGGGAGGATCTGTGTGAATACTTCGTGTATGAGGCGGTCGTGCGCGAGCGTCTAGAGTCACGGCGATGACCTACGGAGAACCGGCGGCGGGGGCCGTGCAGTCCGGTCGGGACGGCGTGACGCCATCGAGCGAGCGGCTCTCGCTGGGAGTCGCCGCGCGCCTGTCACGCTATCTGCAGGTGCTCACACAGGCCAAGAAGATGGGCAAGGAGACGATCTCCTCGCAGGAGCTCTCCGACTACACCCACGTCAACTCCACGCAGATCCGCCGCGACCTCTCCGGCTTCGGCAAGTTCGGCAAGCGCGGCGTCGGCTACAACGTCGAGGCGCTCGTCTCGCAGATCCGCAAGATCCTGCGCACCGCCGGCCAACACAACATCGCGCTGATCGGCGCCGGGCACCTCGGCAAGGCGATCGCCTCCTCGGAAATCTTCGCCGACCACGGCTTTCGTGTGGTGGCGATCTTCGACAACGACCCGGGCAAGCTCGGCAGCCAGGTCGGAGCGCAGGCCGTGCGTGACATCGGCGAGCTGCGCCAGGTGGTGGAGGACGAGGACATCGTCGTCGGCGTCCTGGCCGTGCCGAACCAGGCCGCCCAGGGCCTCGCCGACGAGCTCGTCGACGCGGGCGTGAAGATCATCTTCAATTACTCCGAGTCGCTGCTCGACGTGCCGCCGGAGGTAACGGTCCACACCTCGAGCCCCGCGGTCGATCTCTTGTACGCGCTGTACTTCTACCTGACCTGAGCAGCGGCGACGTCGCCTCACGAAACGCACCGCATGAACCTCGAGGACCTAAACCGAGCCGAGCAGCGGTTCGCCGCTTCGACCGACATGACCGTCGGCATCGAGGAGGAGTTCTCGATCCTCGACCGCGACAGCCTCGACCTCGTGCCTCGCTACGAGGAGCTGCGCGCCGCCGCCGACGCCGAACCGGGGCTCCGAGAGGCCGTCGCCGGCGAGCTGATCTCCTCGGAGATAGAGGTGATCTCCGGCACCGGCGCGAACTTCGCCGACGCGCTGTCGCGCCAGCGCGAGCGGCGCGGGCGCCTGTTCGCACTGGCCGCCGAGCGCGGCGCGGCGCTCGGCGCGACCGGCACGCACCCCTGGGCCGACTACCGCTGCCAGGCGATCATCGACACCGAGCACTACCGGCGCGTCGAGGAGGGCCTCAAATACGTCGCATGGCGCAACAACACCTTCAGCCTGCACGTTCACGCCGGGGTCAGCGGCATCGACCGGGCCGTCAAGGTCTGCGACCGGCTGCGGCCGGTGCTGCCGCAGCTGCTCGCGATCTCCGCCAACTCGCCGTTCCTCGACGGTCGTGACAGCGGCCTGCACTCGGCCCGCACGCAGAGCTTCACGAGGTCCTTCCCCCGCTGCGGCATCCCCGACCACTTCGGCGGCTGGGATGCCTACCGGGCCTACATCGAGTTCCTGATGCGCACACGCTCGATCGTCGAGTTCACGCAGGTCTGGTGGTCGGTCCGGCCGCACTTCAGCTTCGGCACCGTCGAGGTCCGGATCTGCGACGCACAGGCCGGGGCGGGCGAGTCCGAGGCGCTCGCCGCGCTGATGGTGGCCTGCATCGCACAGGCGCTGCGCGACGTCGACGAGGGCGTGCCCTTCGAGGCCCCAGCACCGAGGCTGATCGAGGAGAACATGTGGCGGGCGATCCGCTTCGGCCTCGACGGCAGGCTGATCGACCTCGAGGCCGCCGAGGAGTTCCCTGCCCGCGCTGCGATCGAGCGGCTGCTGGCCTGGACCGAGCCCTTGCGGGGCGAGCTCGGGCTCGAGCCGGTGTTCCCGGACAGAAACGGCGCGCAGCGCCAGCGCGCGATGATCGCCGCCGGCGCGAGCCGCGAGGAGGTGTTCGCCGCCTCCGTCGCGGAGACCGCCCGAACCTACCCCCAGGAGGTGCCCGTATGAGTGATCCTCAAGATCCGAGACAAGCAGCCGACGCCGGCACGGAAGGCCCGGGCGCCGCAGCCGACGCCGGCACGGAAGGCCCCGGCGCGGGGCCGATCGGCGCGCCGAGCGAAGAGGAGCTCCGCGCCGCCTACGAGGCCGAACTTGCGCGGATCACGGCGGTCGACATGATCGCCCAGTCCGCCGTCTCGCTGCTCAACATCGGCGCGCGGAGAATGGGGCCCCCACCCGGCCCTCCGGCGGGCCGCGAGGGCGAGGCGGGCGCGCCGCAACGCGACCTCGAGCAAGTCCGCGACGCGATCGACGGCGCACGGGCCCTGCTCGCGATCCTCGAGCGGCGGATCGGAGCGCAGGAGCTCGCGCCGCTGAAGGATGCGCTGTCGCGGCTGCAAATGGCCTACGCGCAGGAGGTCGGCGGCAGCGGCACGCCGGGAGGCGAGCCTCCCCAGGGTGGCCAGGGGCCGCCGGGCGGAGCGACGCCGAAGCCGGGCGAGGAGCAGCAGCCGGGTGCTCCCGGGCCCGGGCCGGCGGAGTCCAGCGGCCGCTTGTGGGTCCCCGGCCAGTGACGCCAACGGCTGGCGCACGCGGCATCTGCAGGGGCTTTGCGGCGCCGGTGGGCTCCGCCGAGACGGCACCTGGCCGCCGCGCACGATAGACTGCCGCCGCGTTTGCGCCGGTAGAGGCTCGCCCCGAGCGAACCGGCCATACGTGCGCGCGACGATCCTCGCGCGGCACTCCAATCAGACCGCGGAGGATTTCTGTTGAGCAGCTTTCTGACGAACCATGGGGTCGTCGTCGCCCTCGTTTGCGCCGCCTGTGCGGTGGTCTACGGCGTTCTCACGACCCGCTCCCTGTTGGCCCTCTCGCCCGGGAACGAGCGCATGCGCTCCATCTCCAAGGCGGTCCAGCAAGGCGCGCAGGCGTACCTGAACCGGCAGTACGCGACGATTGCCGTCGTCGGCGTGGTGCTGTTCGTGGCGCTGATCTTCGTCCAGAACATCGCTGTCGCAGGAGGCTTTGCGATAGGCGGGCTGCTGTCCGGCGCAACCGGGTACATCGGCATGAACGTCTCGGTGCGCTCAAACGCCCGTGTCGCCGAGGCCGCCCAGGGCGGCGTCACGCCGGCCCTGCGGGTTGCCTTCCGGGGTGGCGCGATCACCGGCATGCTGGTGGTCGGCCTGGCGCTGTTCGGCGTCGCCGGCTACTACGGGGCGCTCACGGCGATCTTCAACGACAGCCCGAAGACGGCGGTCGACGCGCTCATCGGCCTCGGCTTCGGCGGCTCGCTGATCTCGGTCTTCGCGCGTCTCGGCGGCGGGATCTTCACGAAGGCCGCCGACGTCGGCGCGGACCTCGTCGGCAAGGTCGAGGCGGGCATCCCCGAGGACGATCCGCGCAACCCCGCGACGATCGCCGACAACGTTGGCGACAACGTCGGCGACTGTGCCGGCATGGCGGCAGACCTGTTCGAGACCTATGCCGTGACCGCCGTCGCCGTGATCCTGCTCGGCGTCCTCACCTTCCATGAGGCCACCCGCGTCGCCCTCTACCCGCTCGTGATCGGCGGCGCCGCGATCATCGCCTCGATCATCGGCACCTTCGCGGTGCGCACCAAAACCGACAACGTGGAGCGCGCCCTGCTGCAAGGACTGGCGGTGTCCGGCGTGATCGCCGCGGGCGTGTTCGCGCCGATCACCTACTGGCTGATGCGCGGCTTGACCTTCGCCGCCGCGCCCGTCGTGGGCGGCTCCGTAAGCACGCCGAAATGGTGGCACCTGTACCTGTGCTCGCTGATCGGCATCGCGGTCACGGCGCTGCTGTTCGGACTGACGGAATACTACACCTCGACCCGCTTCTCGCCCGTGAAGAAGACGGCGAAAGCCTCGATCACCGGGCACGCGACGAACATCATCCAGGGCTTCTCCTCGGGCCTCCAGGCGACCGCCCTGCCGGCGCTCGTGATCGTGCTCGGCGTGTTCGGCGCGTGGAAGCTGGCGGGCGGTGGCGTGACGGGCATCTACGGCATCGGCGTTGCCGTCATGGGGCTGCTGTCGCTGAAAGGGTTACGCGATCGGCTCGGCCGTGCTCGCCGCCGTCGTGCTGTTCGCCGGCTTTCAGAAAGAAATCGAAGCCAAGGTGGGCCACGTGATCTCGTTCGGGATCAACGAACCGCCGGTGCTGATCGGCCTGATCCTGGGTGGCCTCATGGTCAACCTGTTCGCATCGCTCTCGATCGAGGCGGTCGGACGTGCCGGCGGCGCGGTCGTCGAGGAGGTGCGCCGCCAGTTCCGCGAGCACCCGGGGATCATGGACGAAACCGAAGAGCCCGACTACGCGCGCTGCGTCGACATCGTCACGCGCACAGCGCAGCGCGAGATGATCCTGCCCTCGCTGCTGCCGATCGGCCTGACCCTGATCGTCGGCCTGATCGACGTGCAGGCCCTCGGCGGGCTGCTTATCGGCGTGATCGTCGTGGGCTTCTTCTACGCGGTGATGATGACCGCGGGAGGAGGCGCCTGGGACAACGCCAAGAAGCTGATCGAGGACGGCGCCTTCGGGGGCAAGGGCTCCGACGCACATGCCGCGTCGGTCACCGGGGACACGGTCGGCGACCCGTTCAAGGACACCGCCGGCCCGGCGATCAACCCGATGATCAAGGTCGCCAACATCGTCGCGATCCTGATCATCCCGCTGATCACCTGAG
>WNFI01053490.1_pt1 | contig 40585 bp, 66 predicted proteins | sample 5400471 | NCBI WGS metagenome assembly WNFI01 (sample SAMN13153348, study PRJNA577476) | soil metagenome | isolation source: 100 cm saprolite on Douglas fir-dominated hillslope | place: USA:California | collected 2013-09-17 | reverse complement strand
AGGCCTGATCCGCCCCGCAATTCCTTGCCGGGACGCCCGGCAGAAGGAGCCCTAAATGGCTGGCCCAAACACCTCGTGGCCGGAGATCACGACCACGACTCTCTATAACCGCAGCGGCAAGCTGCGCGATAACGTCTCGAAAAACAACGCGATCCTCCGCCGCCTCAACGCCAAGGGAAAGGTCAAATCGTTCGACGGCGGACAGGCCATCGTGCAGGAGATCGAATACAGCGAAAACGGTACCTATAAGCGGTACAGCGGTTACGATGTGCTTTCGGTCGCGCCGTCCGATGTCTTCACGGCGGCGCAGTTCGCCATCGCGCAAGCAGCCGTCGCCATCTCGATCTCCGGCCTCGAGATGCTGCAAAACTCGGGGAGGGAGAAAATGATCGACTTGCTGGAGGCGCGCATTGGCAACGCCGAGCGCACCTTCGGCAACAACCTCTCCGCCGACATGTACTCGAACGGCACCAGTGATGGCGGCAAGCAGATCGGCGGGCTGCAATCGCTCGTCGCCGATACGCCGACATCCGGCACGGTCGGCGGCATCGATCGCGCAACTTGGTACTTCTGGCGCAACCAGAACCAGAGCTTCGCGACGAACTCGCTGACGCCAGGCCCCGCGACCATGCAAACGATGATGAATCGGCTCTGGCTCAACCTCTGCCGCGGCGGCGACAAGCCCGACCTCTTCATCGCCGACAACACGTACTTTCGCTACTACTGGGAGAGCCTGCAGGCGATCCAGCGCATCTCGTCGACCGACGAGGGCATGGCCGGCTTCGGGTCGCTCAAGTTCATGACCGCGGATGTCGTCTTCGACGGCGGCTTCCAAGGCATTGGCTCCGGCACCGGCCGGTGCCGATCGACCCGGACCGCTTCGCCGTCAACCAAGATGCGATGGTGAAGCTGATCGGCTGGGCAGGTAATATGACCATGTCCAATGCGTTCCTACAGGGCGCCATCGTCGCCTGAGCCGAAAGGAGGATCATCATGGCTTTCACACCCACGGAACATCGGCTCGGCGGCCCGTCGACCTTCGCGCAGATCGACAGTGCGGCAAACTACACGAGCAATTCATCGACCGCTGCCACCAACAACTGGTGGCCGATCGGCACCATCCTGCGCGGCGTCGACGGCACCCTCGGCGGTGGCGAGTTCATCTACCTGCAAGGCGTCGCCTCGAACGCCGCCGGCCTTGTCGTCAGCTACAACGCCACCACCGGGGCGGTCGTTCTGCTGCCGAGCACCGCCAATCTCGGCACGCCGGTCGCCGTCTCGATGTCGGCGAACACTTCGGCGGCGAACTACTCGTGGTATCAGATCGAAGGCCTCTCGACGGTGCTCAAATCCGCCGTCGCGGTGACGCCGCAAGCCAAGGTCTACATCAGCGGCACGACCGGCCGCCTGATGCCGACCTCGGCGAGCGGCAAGCAGATCATCGGCGCCAAATACGCGAACCTGGCGACGGTGACGAGCACCACGAGCACGGCTACGATTCTGCTGTCGCGCCCGTGGGCGCAAGGGCAAATTACTTGAGCATGCAAGGAGGTTGATTGGTGTTCTAACGCGCGGTATTATAAGCCTCATTTATATGGAGGCTCGTATGCCGCGCGGTGGGGCTAGACAACCTGCGATTCCAGGTCAGAAATTTGGTTATTGGACGGTCGTTGAAGATGGCAAATCTGGCCTTTGGCTTTGTGAATGCGAATGCGGAACACGGATTGAAAGGCCAATCATTAGCCTCGTCAGGGGCACATCGAAATCGTGCGGCTGTCACGGGAAAGACTGGTGCACGTCACATGGTCAAGAAGGAACGCCAGTTTACATCATGTGGTCAGGAATGATTCAGCGCTGCGAAAATCCGAACTCTGGTTCCTATGGTAGATATGGCGCCAAAGGGATTCGTGTTTGCCCGGAATGGAGAGTGAGTTTCGAGGCATTTCAGCGCGATATGGGATTATTCCCCGGCAAGGGTTATTCCATAGGACGACGTGATGGCACCCTGGGATATGGTCCCGACAATTGCCAATGGGAGACTGTCACCGAGCAGAACCGCAATCGGTCCAACACGGTTTTCCTTGAACATGACGGCCGGCGGTTGCCGCTCGCTGAATGGGCCGAAATCTACAAGATTGGCAGACGACAGCTTGCGGAGCGCATGCGAACTGGATGGAGTGTCGAGCGGGCGTTGATGACGCCAGTAGCTTACAAGGCGAGCCGCGAGCGCTTTTGGAAGGCGCACGCTCGAAGGCAACAGTCATGCTGACCGTGTGTTGCGTCCGCCAAGGCGAGCGATATGGGCCGGAGTACGTGCGCCGGCTCTACGCCGCGGTGCGACGCAACATCACGGCAGGCACGGAAGGCCGGTTCGTCTGCTTCACCGATCAGCCCGACGAGCTTCCGGACGCCATCGAGATGAGGGCCCTGCCCGAGGGCGTCGTCGGGTGGTGGAACAAGCTGTACCTCTTCAAGGCCGGCCTCTTCGACGACGGCGACCGCATCCTCTACTTCGATCTCGATACCGTCATCGTCGGCGATCTCGACGCCATCGCCGCCTATGACGGCGAGTTCGCCATCCTCCGCGATTTCTACAGTCCACTCTGTGTCCAATCTTCCGTGATGGCGTGGCGGGCCGGCTTCGGTACCGATATTTGGGCGAAATGGGAGGCTGCTGGGTACCCCGATATCATGGGGGGTGATCAGGCGTGGATTGATCAGTGCTATCCGATTTGCACGACGTGGCAATCCATCCTCCCCGGCCTCTTCGTCTCGTTCAAGGAGCATTGCCGGCCGCTACCGCCCGAGAGCGCCAGCGTCGTCGTCTTCCACGGCGATCCCAAGCCGCACGATTGCGGTGTGCCGTGGGTCGAGGCGATGTGGAGCGAGGGCGACGCCGGCCACTTCACGTTGCCGATGGTCGCCAATGTCGGCCTCGCGCAAATCCGCGCACAGTCGAAATCGTCGGCCGCGCGCGACGTGCCGCACCTGCGCTCAGAGCCGGCGAACCAACTCGAGGTGCTGCTGATCGGCGGCGGCCCCTCGCTCGGCGATCCCATCAGCATCGTCGAGATCCGCCGCCACCGGGCGGCAAGGGCGCGTGTCTGGGCGCTCAACGGGACCTATGATTGGCTCGTCGAGCACGCCATCGTACCAGACGCCCTCGTCATCCTCGACGCCCGCGAGGACAACCGCCGGTTCGTTGAAGGCGTCGGACCGCCAACCCTCATCTATCTCGCCTCGCAGTGCCATCCCGCGCTCTACGACGCCATTCCGGCCTTCCGGACCGTCCGCTACGACATCGAGACGCTCGGCGACTGCGGCACCACCGTGGGCATGCATGCGATCGCCGTCGCCCACGTCGAGGGCTATCGCCGCATCCACCTCTACGGCTTCGACAGCTCCTACCGCGGCAACGATGGCCACGCCTACCGGCAGGATCTCAATCGCGGCGAGCACACCGTCGACGCCCATATCGGCGACAAGGTGTTCCGCGCGGCGCCGTGGATGGCGCGCCAGGCGCAGGATTTCGAGGGCATCGCCGCCGCGATCGCCGAAGCCGGCGGCGAACTCGTTGTGCACGGCGATGGCCTCCTGCCGGAGGTCGCGCGCGTGCTTGCGGAGGCGTCGGCCAGCGACACCCGCATCGTTAACGGCTATATGTGGCCGCGCGGCGACAGTGATTGCGCCGCCGTCGTCTTCAACGGCGTCGAGGATCTGGCGCACGCCTACGCGCACATGACCGAGTTTGGCGTCGCGGTGCAGGCCGGCGGCAATTGCGGCGTCTGGCCCAAGGCGATGGCGAGGAAGTTCAAGACGGTCTACACGTTCGAGGCCGACCCGCTCAACTTCCGCTGCCTCGCGCACAATGTGCCGGAGGCCAACTGCTTCAAGTTCAATGCCGCGCTGGGCTACGAGCGCCGCGGCGTTGAGATGGGTCGCGCCGAGCACAATGCCGGGGCGCACCACATCGACGGCATCGGCGCCATCCCGACGTTGCGCATCGACGATCTCAACCTCGTCGCCTGCGATCTCATCTACCTCGACATCGAGGGCTACGAGATCGAGGCGCTGAAAGGCGCCGCCGAGACGATCGAACGTTGCCGCCCGGTCATCGCGATCGAGGACAAGGGCCTCTCGCTGCGCTATGGCCACCCGCAAGGCTTTGCCGAGGAGTTGCTCGCAACGCAGCACGGCTACCGCGTCGCCGAGCGCGTCCGCCGCGATGTCATCTTCATCCCGCCGCCCCGCAAGGAGAAGGAATCCGCACCATGGCGCTTGATTTTGAACTGATGGCGAAAGGCATGCCTACGGGGCTCGCCGGCTCGATCGGCGGCAGCGTCTCCGGCGTGCCGACCGGGCTCACCCTCACCGGCAGCACCAGCCAGGCCAATGGGCTGGCGCTGGTCGCCGACTACAACGTCATCGCGACATCGGGAGCGAGCACGAATTCGTGCGTGCTGCCGACCGCCGGCGGGGCGAGCGAGCTCTGCGTCTGCGTCGCCTCCGGACAGACTACCGTCAATATCTACCCGGCGGTGGGCGAGAAGATCCTCGATGCGGGGACATTGGGGGCGGCTAACGCCGCCGTGACGCTGGCGGCCAGCAAGAACGCGTATTTCCAGCCAGCGGGCACCTTCTGGATCATGATCAGGAGCGCATGATGCAATCGGGCATTTATACGCGTACCGATCTCGGGCGCAGCGGGCTGGCGTGGCCGCGCTTCTACATCGAGACATATCACGACGAGGGCGCGTCGGGCCGGGCCGGCCGCCCCATCTTCGGCGAGCGCGAGATGGTCGAGATATTCCTCCCCGGCAACACCCTCAACCGCCCGGTCGAGATCGTCCGCGAGCATCACCGCCTGCAATGGGCGAAGGAGTACGAGGCGTTCACGGCGGGCCGCGAACCCTCTGCCAATGGCTGGCCGCTCGAGCAGTGGCCGGCCCTGCCGCCCGCCCGCATCATGGAATTGAAGGCGCTCGGCTTCCGCAATGTCGAGGACGTGGCCGGCATGTCGGAAGTGGCAATCTCGCGCATCGGCATGGGCGCGCGGAAGCTGAAGGAGCTCGCTGCCGCCTTCCTCGATGAGGCAGAGAACACGCGGCAGGTCGTGCAGAAAACGGAAGAGGTCGAGCAACTGAAGGCGCAAGTCGCGGCGATGGCGAACCAGATCGCCGAGCTTGGCGCGCTGATGAAGAAGATGCACGAGGATGCGATGGCGCGGGCCGCAGCACCGGCGCAACTTGCCGGACTCCCACAAGCAATGGCGACGATTCCGGGAACGGCGGAGATATCGCCGATCGCGACGCATGGCCGCGGTTTCGACGATCTGCCGGCGCCGCGACGGCGAGCGGGCGGGATGACCGACGAGCAGCGCGCCGCCGTGGGCCGGCGCCTAAAGGAGGCGCGTGCGGCGAAACGCGCCTCGTCCGGCCAGGAATGACCATCGACGAGCTGAAGACGATCATCCGCAACATCGAAACCGCACAAGGAGCGAAACCAGCCTATGTCACCATCCCCCGCGAAGACTGGCTGAGAATGCGCGACGAGCTCGAGGACGCCGTTCGCAACCTGCCCGCCCACGAGCGGCCGGGCAATGATATCGGCCTCTACGAGTTCACCCTCGACGGCGTCCCGGTGATCGCCGAATGAGCCTCCTCACCATAGCCCAGCAAGTTGCCAGTTCGATCCCCCTCGCGGTGCCGACCGCCATCGTCGGGCAGAGCGACGACACCTCAATCCTGCTGCTCGCATGTGCGCAGGACGAGGGCGAGGCGCTGTCGCGCAAGCCCAGCGCCGGCTGGCTCGAGCAACAGGTCGAGTACGACTTCACGACGGTGGCATTTCCCAATTTGTCAGGTACGCTCGCCAACACGGGCGCGGGCGGCGTCGGAGTTATTACGGGCTTATCGTCCACGACAGGGATCGTCGCGAAGACCTTCTATGTCACGGGGACGAACGTGCCGGCGAATACGACGGTCGCGTCGGTCGATAGCGCAACGCAGGTCACCCTGACGCAAGCTGGCACGGGCACCGGAGCGGGAACCTTCACCTTCGCCAAGTCGGATTACGCGCTGCCGAGCGACTACAACCGGCTGATCATGGGCTCGCTCTGGGACCGCTCGCGCTATTGGGAAATGCGCGGGCCGCTGTCGCCGCACCAGTGGCAGCTATTCAAGTCCTCGATCATTGGCCGGTCCACCATTCTGCGCCGCTGGCGTGTCCGCCGCATCGCCAGCACGGTCGTGCTCTCGATCGATCCCGCCCCAACCGATAACGGCGCCGCACTCGTCTTCGAATACGTGACGAACGCGTGGTGCCAGTCCGCATCCGGGACCGCGCAGACCAAATGGGCGGCCGATACCGACACCGGCATCATCGACGAGTACCTGATGCGCCTCGGCGTCAAGTGGCGGATGCTGCGCCGCCTCGGCATGGCCTATCAGGATGAAATGGCCGAATATCTGGGCGAGGTCGAGAAGACCATCGCCAGGAATGGCGGCGCGCCGGTCATCCCGATCACGGGCGGCGCCTGGGACGGGCTTTCGTCGCCCGGCATCGTCCTCAGCGGCGTGCCCTACGATGTCGGCGGCTAGGCGATGATCGGCGCGGCGCAACGCCTCCAATTCGCCGCGCGGCCGGTCGTGCGGCCGATCACCATGCCGCCCCCCATCAAGGGATGGAACACTAGGGACAGCCTCGACGGCATGGACCCTCTCAACGCGGTGACCTTGGACAATTGGTTCATCGACGGGGCCGGGCTCAAGTCGCGCGGCGGCTGCTCGAGCTTCGCCACGGGGCTGGGGGCCGGCGCGGTCGAGACGCTGGCCGAATACTATTCCGGCGCCACCCGCAAGCTGCTCGGCGCCTGCAGCGGCAGCATCTTCGATGTATCCGCCGGCGGCGCGATCGGCGCGGCGCTCGGCAGCGGCTTCGGAAGCAATCGCTGGCAGCATGTCATGTTCAATACGCGGCTCTTCCTCGTCAACGGAACCGACGCCGGGCAGACCTTCGACGGCGCCGCGCTCGGCGCCACTGGTTTTACTGGGCCGTCCTCGCCGCTCGTCGGCATCGCCGTCTTCAAGAACCGCATCTACGCCTGGGAGAAGCAGGCCAACCAATTCTGGTACGGCGGCCTCAACTTGATCACCGGCGCGATGACATCGTTCCCGCTCGCCACCGTCACCGATAGCGGCGGCAATATCACGCTCATCACGACGATGAGCCACGACGGCGGCGACGGCGTGCAGGATTATCTCTGCATTTTCATGTCGTCGGGCGAGACGGTCTTCTATCAGGGCACCGATCCCAGCTCGGCGACCACCTTCGCCCTCGCCGGCCGCTACCACATTGCGGCGCCCGTCAACGTCCGCGCCGTCTGCCGCTACGGTGCCGATGCGTACGTGACGACGTATGATGATCACGTGCAGCTGTCGCAGGCCCTCGCCGCGCTGCGGCAGGGCACGCGGCCACCGAAGAGCGAGGCATCGGGCGCCGTCGTCGACGCCGCGGCATCGGGCGGTGCCGCCCTCTTCGGCTGGCAGGCGATCTACTACCGCCAGGGCAACCGCATTCTCTTCAACGTGCCGAACAGCAACGGCACTTTCTATCAGCACGTCTACAGCGTCCAGGCGCAGGCATGGTCGCGCTTCACCGGCATGAACGCCTCGTCATGGTCGCTCTTCGGCGAGGCGCTCTATTACGGCGGCGCCGGCGGCACCGTCTATCTTGCGGACACCGGCGCCACCGATGTCGGCAACTCGATCGCAGTCGATGCGACGCAGGCGTGGAACTCGCTCCGCATGCCGCAGCGCAAGCGCATCACCGCCGTCCGCGCGCTCGTCGTCACCTCGCAGCCAACCTCGATCGCGGTCGGGCTCGGCTACGATTTTGGCGACATCAACGTGCCGGTCGTGATCGCGACGGCGCCGGCATCGTCGCTCTGGGATGTGAGCCCATGGGACACCTCGCTGTGGTCGACGGAGCAGGCCGTGGACACGCGCTGGCGGGCGGCAGGCGGCAGCGGCATCGAGGTCGCTGTGCGCGTCCGCGCCAGCGTCAAGGAGGAGATCCAGTGGATCTCGACACAGTACCGCGTCGAGCCGGGGAGCGCGCTCTGATGCTGGTCATCGGCCATGACGAGGCGGTAACGCGCTGGGTCGGTGCCCGGCTCCGCATAGAGGATTTCGGACCAGCGCGCGCGATCGGCGTCATGCGCGGCGACGAGATGATGGCCGGAGCCGTCTTCCACAACTGGCAGCCGCGGCACCGCTCGATCGAGATCAGCTTCGCCAGCGCAACACCTCGCTGGGCGACCAGGGAGGCCATCCGGGGCATTCTCCGTTACCCCTTCCTCATGCTGGGCTGCAACCGTCTCACCGCGATCAGCGAGGCGGGCAACCGCTCCGCACGGGCCTTCATGCTACGCCTCGGCTTTACCATCGAGGGTTTCCATCCCGAGGCGCTGGCGACCGGCGACGCCATCAGCTTCGGCATGCTGCGCCGCGACTGCAAATGGCTGGAGGATTAAGTGGGAAAATCGGCACCATCGCCTCCGCCCGCGCCCGATCCCTCCGTCGTCGCCAGCGCGCAGGGCGCCGCCAACACCAATACCGCCATTGCGCAGGGCATCCTTAACAAGACCAATCAGGTCACGCCCTATGGCAACCTCACCTATACGCAGACGGGTACCGGCGACGCCGGCGGAACGTCGGTTCCGCAATATACGGCGACGACGACACTGGCGCCGGACCAGCAGGCCGCGCTCGACCAGTCGAACCAGCTGACCCGTTCGCTCTACGGCATCGCCAACGATCAGACCGGACGCATCAACTCGGCGGTCGGCCAGCCCTTCGACATCTCGAAGGCGCCGGCGATGCCAGGCAGCCCGATCTCGGTCAACCAAGACGTGACGAACGCGCTCTACGGCCAGGCGACCTCGCGGCTCGATCCGCAGTTCCAGCAGCAAGAGCAGCAGATGAAGGACCAGCTTGCCGAGCAGGGCCTCGCCCCCGGCAGCGCCGCCTACAGCCAGGCCATCGACAACTTCAACCGGACGAAAAATGATGCCTACACCTCCGCCCTCAACGCCGCGACGAGCACCGGGGCACAGCTCGGCGCGCAGGATTACGGCCTCGCGCTGACCGGCCGGCAGCAAGGTATCCAGGAGCAATCATTCTTGCGCGAGCAGCCGCTCAACGAGGCCATCGCCCTCATGGGCGGCGGGCAGATCCAGAATCCGAACTTCGTGCAGACGCCGCAGACGGCGATTGCGCCGACCGACGTGCTCGGCGCCTACGGGCTCAACCAGGCGGCGCAGAATGCCGGCTACCAGGGCCGCGTGAATGCGGCAACATCGGGCAACAGCGCGCTCGCTGGGCTCGGCGGCTCGCTCGGTTCGGCGGCCTTGCTGGGGCTCATCTGATGGGCGCGATCTTCCCGACCTATGCCGAGCCGCTGTGCGATCTCGCGGCGCAGCTGCGCGCGCTCATCGACCCGGCGTCACCCAAGGACACGGTATTCATCGCCGTCCGGCCGGAGGGGACGCTCTTCACGACGCGGCGCGAAAAGGCGGTTGCTTTCGGCGAAGCAGACGATGCCGCGCTCGGCCGTCTGCTCGGCTATCCGGAGGCCAAGGCCGAGGTAATGGCGAAGCCGGATGATGCCGTCGTGCTGCAGGTTCTCGATGAGGGCGGCGCCGTCATCATCGAGGCGGCGGCCTCGCGCGACCGGGCGGCGGAGACGCTGCTCGCCTTCGCGGCGTTCGTGCCGGCGCGCGGCGCCATTCAATGGGCGCACCCGCTCGCCGTCCTGGGGCGCCGCATGCTACTGAATCAGGAGATCGGCAATGCCAAGTCCTGAAGCGATGAAAATATTGATCTCAGGCCAGCGCGAGATGGCAAAGGGTGCCGATGAATTCGCGGCAATGGCGGCGGACGAGAGATACCCAAAGCTGTGGCGCAAACGGTACGCCGTTCTCGCCAAATCTCACCGTCGCGATGCCGACGAAATGGCAAGCACTCTGGCATCGTTGGGGGTCGGCAATGCCGATAGTTAACGTTCCACCTTTCATGCAAGGCGGCCCGCAGGCACCGCTCGGCGGGCAGATGCAGCCATCGCCGCTCGCCGCGGCGCTGCTCGCGGCTTCGATGCGGGCGCCAGCCGCCGGCGCGGCGCCCAATCTCAATCTGCCGACGCGTGGCGAGATGATGGGAGCGCGTAATGACTACAATGCCGCCCGCGCGGGCGGCATGCCGAGCCTGTCGGAGTCGATGATGGGCACGCAAGGCCAGCCGGTGTCGGGCGGCTTTGTCGGGCCGCCGACTGCGGGACAATCGCAGGGCTGGTTCGGCCAGCTCGGCAGCCTCTTCGGCGGGCCATCGGCCGGCACCGCGACCTATCCGACGCCGCAAGGTTACGGCGCCCCATTCTATCAGTCAGGCTTGTAGTATCGAGGATCGATCATGCCCGACGATCCCAATGCGGTAGATCCATCAGGCGGCTACGGCTTCGGCGGGCTCGGCGGCATGGCCCAGCCCGGCATGATCCCGCCGTGGATGGCGCAGGCCTACGCCGCGGACCCGCGCCGCATGCTGGTGCAATCGATCATGCAGATGGGGCAGCAGAGCCTGCAGCAGCCGACGTACTCGCCGTGGAGCGCGCTTGCGAAGGCGCTCACCATCGGCGTCGGCGGGGCGAGCGCGGCCAAGCTCGCGGACCAGTATTCGAGCGGCAATATCGACGGCAACGCGATGTCGAAGGCGCTGGAGCCGATTCTCGGTGCCGATCATGCCACGACGGTTGGCGTGAAGAGCAGTGATCCCAACGTCCGTTTGATGGCGATGAACAGCATTCCCGGCGCCATCGCGGCTATGAGCAAGGTTCAGGGCGCGAGGCCGAATGAGATCGTTCGGACGGTGCCGGCCGGCGGTACGCTGACGAATGTTCAGCCGCTCGAGGCCATCGGCAAGAAGATCCAGGACCGCAACACGCTCTTCGGGCAGAACCCGAACGATCCCGGCTTGCGCGCGATGGATAGCGAGATCATCAAGAACGGCGCCGATGCCGGCTTTGTCTACGGCTACGGTCCGGACGGCACGATCCGGCAGATGGGGCCGATCGGCGCCGCGCAGCCGGGATACAAGGGACAGGTGGCAGGATCAGAGGCCGCCGGCAAGCTACCGTCCGAGAAGGAACTCAAGCAGACCGTCGGCCCGACCGTCCTAAGCCCCACGGACAGGCTGATGGTACCGGGCGGCGCCGGGAATGCCGCGCCCGCCGGTCCTGCCGCCACAGCGCCACCAGGCGGCGCAGGCGGGCCATCCGCACCAGCGCCGGGGCTCAATGTTGGTGCCCCGGCGCAGTATCCGCCGACCGATGTCATGGCGCCACGCGTCAAGCTCTTCAACGATACGATCGCCAAGGCGCATCTCGCGACCGACGAGGCGCAAACCGCCGCTCTCCTTCGGCAACGGCTCGACGCCATGGGCGCGAACGGACCATCCGCCCCATTCTTCGCCAAGCTTTCGCGATACGCCCAATCGATCGGCGTACCGGAAGACGTCTTGAAGCAATTCAATTTGCCCAATGGCTCGTCGGAAGAGACGGCGCAAAAACTCTCGACCGATCTCCTCAATGTCGTGATGAAACAGACCTTCCCGCAGCGCATAACGAACGCCGATATTACGCTGGAAAAGCCGACGCAGCCGAACACGTCTCAGATGAAATCGACGTATGATTTTCTCTTTGATAATGTCATCAATCCGCGAGTACAGCGGGATATCGAGCTTGGCCGACATGTCGCCGGAATGGATGCCTCAGATCCATCGCTCAGTACGCTCAACAAGAAGATTCTCGATTTCAACGCTGAGCATCCGCTAAGCAAATACACGCCGGCCCTGCAGCCGCCAAAGCCGACGATCCAGCAAATCGAGCAGGAAATGATGCGCCGCCGGGGCGGCCAGTAATGGCGCTCGATCTCACGCAAATGTCGGATGCGGAACTACTGGCTCTGCGCGGCTCAATGGCCCTGCAGGAAGGCATGTCGCCGCAGGCTGGGGCTAGTCCCGATCTCTCCGGCATGAGCGATGCCGATCTTGCGGCTCTCCACGCTTCGATGAAGCCGAAAGAGGCCGCCCCTGCCGAGCAACCTCCGCCGCGCTTCGCCAACTGGGTCAGCGATACTGCGATGACCGAGGCGCATCCAGGCTCGGCCTACCCCAGCACTAGCGACGTGCTCATGGGCCGCGGCGATCCCTTCCCCTACGCCGCTCCAGGCTCGTGGGGCGACATGGGAAATTTTGCGTTCCGTGGCCCGCGCACGCTTGCCCATAATCTGTTGACCGGCGCGGAGCGCGTGCCAGGCGCTCTGATCTCACCATTCACGCAGACCACGACGCCGACGACCGGCCTCGTTCCGCCGCGTGAAAACCAGATGCGGAATCCACAAGGGCAAGCTGACGATCTGCTCTTCAACTGGCTGATGCCGCCATATATGCCGGAGACGCGGGCGGGGCGCATCACGCAGGCGGCCGGTGCGGGATTGGCGGCCGCGCCGCTCGGCCCACTGGCGGTCGGAACCGGCATGCTGGCAGGTGGCGGAGCGCAAGCCATCAACGAAACCGATCTGTCGCCTTGGCTAAAGGTGCCGGCGGAAACGCTCCTGCCGCTCGCCCCTGGCGCCTATTTCACACGCCGTGGCGCTCTCTCGAATGCCGTTCGCACGCGAACGGAAGGTATGACGGATGCCGACTGGATACGCGCCAGCGAGATCGAGCGGCGGTCGCGGGATCTTGGCGTCCCGCTGATGGCGCCCGAGGCGATGGACAGTGGCCCGCTACAACGTTTCACATCAGATGTCAGGGCATCGCGGACAGGCGGTCCGTTGATAGATGCTCTTTTGCAGATGCGGCCCAATCAGGTCCGCGCGGCGGTGGGGCAGGAAGTGCTCGATCCGATTACCCGCATGCCGCTACCGCAGTCGGCGCTCGGATCAACCGTTCAGGAGACGGCGAGCAATGCGCTCTTACGCGCCGAGCGTGAGCGCACTGCAGCGTCTCGCCCACACTTCGATGCCGCCAGCAACGCAGATCTCCCGGTTGCCACGCTACAGCCGATCCTCAACGATCTAAACGTCAGGATCGGCCGTCTTGGCAGCACTCCCGCCCGCGCTGAATTGACTCGCCTGCGCGATGCCATCGGCGACGAAAACGGCAACGTTCTGCACACGAACGTCGGGCAGATCTCTGACCAGAACCAGAGCTTCTTTAATCGGGCTGGGTATGATCCAGCGAATCCGAATGCGGTCGATAAAGCCACAGTCGGCATCGTCACGCCGCACGCGCAGGCGATCGAGAGGGCGCTGCAGACTAACCCAGACTTCGCAATGGGGCGTTCCGAGCATGCCCGGCTGACGCCCGCCGTCGAGCAGGCGCAGGGCACCCCGCTAACACCGCTTGCGCGCACGACTGAGGCCGGAACGCAGGGGCGTGCTATCGGACCATCGGACGTGGATATCTCGGGCGATATCAGGCGAACCTGGGGCCGGATGATGATGGTCAATCCGACCGCGTGGCCGCAGCTCGCGCGGGATTATTTTCAGCGCGCTTTCGAGCCTGCCACAAAGCCGATTCAATCAGGTGAAAATCCGGCGATGGGCTACAACTTCGCGAAGTCTGTCAACGGCACAGATGCGCAGAAGGCGAATAATCACGCGATCCTCGAGGGGGTGGCGCAGGCCAATGGTGTTCCGCCCGGCGAATTGATCGCCGGTTTCGATAATGCGATGGAGATCCTGGATCGCACGGCGCGCATTCCTGGCATCGGGTCGCAGACGGCCGAGCGCGGCAATGTCCGCTCGGAATTGAGCCGAGGGCCGGGGACCGGGCTCGGCGTGCTCAATCCGCTAGAGATTCCAGACAAGATGGTCGGTGCGCTAAAGGGGATGTATATGTCCCGCGCCTATCGGCAGTTTGCCCAGATCATCACGCAGCCCGAAGGCGTCGCTCGCCTTCGTCAGCTCTCTCAATTCGATCCCGGCGATGCTCGCGCACGCGCAATCATCGGCGGAATGATCGGCCTATCGACCGCTGACAGTCAGGGCCAATAGCAAGATGAGAAATCCGAGCGGGATCAGCAGCGGCAGCAGGCGGACGAACAGCACCGCAAGCGAGATGCTGATCATCACGGTGAACCATCCTATGATGAGGGACATCGGATCACTGCGCCGGCGCGTCGATGATCGTGTTCCACAGCTCGAATTGGCGCCGCTGCCGCCCGAGATGGGGCGCCGGCATCGGGAAACCGAGTTGCTCCCAGAGATGGGCGGATGCGACGACTCCGAAAAGTCTCTCCGAGCGTCCGACAAGGCGAAGTCGAGTGTTCACGGTCTCATTCGACCACTGATGAAACGGCAGAGAGCTGTTCAGCGGCTCGCTATCGGTCAAAAGGGGTGTACCACCCGGTATACCCCCTTGCCCCAAAACCGGTTGGTAGGACCCTGTTTTCCTGATCGCCGGCATCACTTCGTGAGCCAACCACCTCTTTACACGCTCGGCCTTTTCGACACGGCTTGTGAAAATCAGGTGATAAAAACCCGGTTCGGTGACGCCAATAACGGTCTGATCGCCACCAGGGGTCCCTATGGTAAGGGTACCCCTTTCATCGAAAGGCAGCCTCGCAAGCGCCTTTTCATGCTGCTTAATGCCCAGAAGGCGACAAATATCGACGCCGACGAACAGAGCTTCGCCGTTTTCGCCGATCCCTTCGCGGACGGTGTGCTCATTCTCGAAAAGAAATGGTACGATGCTGGCAACCAAGGCGCGCCTCCATCACAGGCCGTTGCGGTCAGAGACGGCGATGCGCCTCCAAAGCGCTCGCCGTCTCCCATGGCTATAATCCATCAAATTCCCAATCTCCGCAACCGCGCAACCGGGTAGCCATGCTCGCGCACGAGGGGTGTCCAAGTGGGATATAACGGAACCGGAACTTGGTCCAGATTGTACAACTGGGTCAATGATAAAAACTCGGCGGTTCCCATCACCGCCTCGCGGATGGACGCCGAGTTCAACGATTACGCGAACAACGGCTTCGGCAACACGCTGACCCGCGACGGCCAGGGCGTGCCGACCGCGAACCTCCCGATGGCGGGGTTTCGCCATACCGGCGTCGGCAATGGGGTCGCCGTCACCGATTACGCGACGGTCGGCCAGGTCCAGAACGGCGGCCCGCAATTCTGCTCGGCCGGCGGCACCGCCAACGCGATCACCCTCTCGCCGGCGCCGATCGTCGCCGCCTACGCGACCGGGCAGAAATTTGCCTTCCTCGCCGCCAACACCAACACGGGCGCGACGACGGTCAACGTCAGCGGCCTCGGCGCCAAGAACCTCTTCCTCAAGCGGGCCGGCGGTGCGCCGAGCGCCTGCGTCGGCGGCGAGATCCAGGGCGCGACCATCGTCGAGATCGCCTATGACGGGACCAGGTTTCAGGCGCTCGATGCCGCTCCTAGCGTGCAGGCATGGGCCAATGTCGGATCCGCCGGCACGGTCAATGCCGGAGATAACGTCTCGTCGGTCACGCACTCCGGCACCGGCGCCTACAGCGTCAATTTCACCAATCAGCTGACCGATGCCAACTACGCGCCGGTCATCACGTGCGGTGCGGCCCTCGCCGTGGCGACCTCGCTCTCGACGGCCTCTTTCGCCGTGACGACCGTCGTATCGAGTTCGGGCGCCAACGTCGATAGCGCCTTCTTTGTCGCCGTCCTGAGATGAGGTGTCAGCGATGAAGTGCATCACCTTCACCGATTCGCACGGTAACCCGGCCGTGCTCTGGCCGGCGCCATCGGCGCAGTACGGTGGCGAGAGCGACGACGCCTTCGCCGCGCGCATCATGGCGCGGGATCTCCCTGGCGGGGCGACCGGCGCGCAGGTCATCGATGCGGCATCCTATGTCCCGCCGGCGCCTGCTGCCGCCGCAGTGGCGTTGCAGCAGCTGCAGGCGAGCGATCAGCAGATGTTCCGCCTCCTCGAGGCGATGGCCGACGTGCTGATCGTCAAGGGCGCCATCCAGGCGAGCGACTTCCGCGCCGACATCCGGGCGCTCTATACCGCTCGCAAAGCACTTCGCACCGCGGCGGGCGTGCCGTGACCGGCAAGATCGCATTCGCCGCTGCGCTGCTTCTCGCCGCCGCCGCACGTGCGCAAACCGTCACGACGGGCAGCATGCCGCAATGGCACTCGACGGTCGCCACCACGACTTATACGCCGGTCACCAGTACGGTATTCATCGATGCTTGCGGCGGCGGCGGGGCGGGCGGTGGCGGTCAGACCACGGCGGCGACCTCGGGCGGCGGCGGCGGCGGCGCGGGAATGTGCGCCATCGGCTTTCCGTTGGCCGTCACGGCCGGCTCTGCGCTTACGATCGGCATCGGCGCGATCGCGGCCGGCGTCGGGCTCGACACCAACGGCACGGCCGGGAACAGCACGACGATCACGGGCGGCGTCGGCACCTTTCCGACGCTCAGCGGGGGCAGCGGCGGATCGAAGGGCGCTGGCGGCACGGGCGGGACCGGCGGCGCCGGCGCACCGACAGGGCCGGCGGGGTCGGGCGGCGCTGCTAATACGGCAGGAACGGCGGGCGGCGCGCCACAGGGATATATCGCCTCCGGGAGCGGTGGCGGCGGCGGTGCGACGACCGCCGGCACGGCCGGCGTTGGCGGCAGCTCATCGATGGGCCGCGCCGCGAATGGCGGCACCAATGGCGGCGGCGGCGGTGGCAGCAATCCCTTTGGTGTCGGGGGCGCTGGCGGCGCCAACAACAGCGGGACGGGCGCGGCCGGCGCCACGGGCACCGGAGCCGGCGGCGGCGGTGGCGGCGCTAATACGGCGAGCGGCGGCGGCGCGGCCGGGTTTGTAACGATCAGGGAGCTTTATTGATGCGCAAGCTCGCGACGGCGATATCAGCGGTACTGCTCTTTGCCAATACGATCGCGCTGCCATCGGCGGCACAAGAGGTCTTCGCGACGCCATCGATCACGCCTGCCAACATTACGCCGGGATATTTCAACCTCGATCAGTCGCTGCTGCCGCACTGGCGCAATTGCGTCGCCAAGGTCCGGCTCGGCACCGCCCGCTGCAAGCTAATGACGCTCGGCGACAGCACGACCTCTGGTGCGGGAGCCGGCACCTCGGGTGCTATAAATCTGGTCGGCGCCCGCATCAACAGCTATCCAGCGGTGCTTGCGAAGATCCTCGCCGGCTATGTTGCGATCAACGACAACGCCATTCTCGCTGACCAGAACGTGGTGGCGCAGGGCGTCACATATCCGCAGTACGACCCGCGCGTCACGCTGGGCGCGAACTGGGCCAATTCGGCGAGCGGCCCCGCGCTTGGCGGCGTCCTCTTCCACTTCACGACCGGCGCCGTCAACAACATGACCTTCACGCCGCCGGCGGCTTTCGACACGTTCGTTCTCTATTACGTCCGCAACGTTGGGCACGGCACCTTCACCGTCAACGTCGATGGCGGGTCATCGCTCGGCACGGTCAATGCGGCCGGCTCCGCCGCCGTCCTGACGCAAACATTCTCAGTCACCAAAGGTACGCATACGATCAATATCGTCCCGACAAACGATGCTCAGTTTTTCATCGTTATGATCGTTCCGCAGGACAGCACCACATCGGCGATCGATCTCTACCAAGCCGGGATGTACGGCGCGACCTCGACGACCGTCAATTCCACCACGACCGCATGGAGTCCGCTGAGCCTGCTGCCCACGATCGCCCCTGATCTGACCGTGATCGATCTGACGATCAATGACAGCAACAATGCAACCGGGCTCGCGACGTACTCGACCAACATGCAGGCGATCATCACCTCGGCGAAATTAAGCGGCGATGTCGTGCTGATCGTCGGGCCGCCGAGCAATACGGCGGCGGCGACCAACGGCACGCTCGATACCTATATCGGCGTCCTGCAGAATCTCTCGGTGAGCAACGGCGCGCCGATAACGAACATCAAACAACGCTGGGTCAGCTACGCGGCGATGAATGCGATTATGCCGTATTTCGACAGCCTGCATCCGGCCGCGCCCGGCTACCAGGACATGGCGGAGGCACTGACGAACGCGATCGCCCCCAGCGATGCGCTCGGTGCGGCGACGGGAACCGGCCTCCTCGTGCGCGCGGCCTCGCCAGTGCTGATCGGTCACCCCACCTTCTCGGGGAACACGCCTGTGCTCAGCACATGCGGCGGCGGCTCCCCGGCGATGGCGGCGGGCTCGACCGATAACAGCGGCAAGTTCACCGTCGGCACCGCAACGGCAACCTGCACCATGACGTTCGCGACGGCCTTCACGACGAGCGTGCGGTGCATCGTCAACTCGGAGACGACCCTGGCAGCCTTTTCGTATAGTTATACTACTTCCGCGATCACCGTTACCGCGACAGTACTCGGGGGTGACATAGTGGACTATCGTTGTGATGGAACCTGATTGGACATTTCATGTCCAGTGTCACTAGAGCAGAATAACAGCGAGCCAGGAGAGGCGTTGTAGCGCACTCTCCGGCTCTAACCGATGCAACCGAGTGAGGGCTGCTGTGGCTGATGAAAATTCTATCAGTGTTGAGTGGCGTGCGATACCAGATCATCCTGGTTACGAAGCATCGACCGATGGGCAAGTCAAATCGCCACACGGCGGCGGGAGAGTGCTTCGTGGCTATATGTGTCATCAACGCGGACGACCTGTCTGCAAAGTTGTAACATTTATGTATAACGGCAAGAGCATTCCCGAGGCTATTTGTCGCCTGATTTTGAAGACATTTATCGGGCCATGTCCAGACGGAATGGAGGCTTGCCATTGGGACGGCAATCCAGCGAACAACCGTTTGGACAATCTTCGCTGGGACACCAGAAAAGCCAATCAAGCTGATTCAATTCGCCACGGGACGAAATGCTCACCTCCGATGCGCTTTGGAGAAACCCATCAAAAGGCCAAGCTCACGGATGAAAAAGTCCGTTTCATTCGTGGGATAAAAGAATGGCCGTTCGGAATGCAGCAGGAAATTGCACGTCTTTTTGGCGTCCACAGAGATACGATTTCCCGTGTCAGGATAGGCCGTTTCTGGCGCGTGGCTGGACGCGGTGATCGGCGGCATCGTCGACTGGATCGACCATCACGGCGTGCCGCTCGTGATCGCCGCCATCGCCATCTCGGCCGTCATCCTGCTATGGTGAGACAGCGGCCCTTGCGGGGATCTCGGCCGGGTCCAAGCCGGTCGAGAGAGGGAGCGGTCATTTGAAGCTAGAACTTCCAGATGGGATGAGTGATGATCTGTGGGCCGAAGCAATAACGGTAATAGAGGACTGGGAAGAACATCCATCAACTGCGACAGATTTAGCGTTTTCCCTATTTCGCCTCTATCACGGCAAAAATCCGAAAGGACACATCATGCAAAGCTGGATAGGGCTGTTATTCTGGGCGCTTCGCACCGTGCCGGCAGAAATCGCCGTCGTACAGAGCGGCGTCAATCAGCACTGGTCGGCCGATCATGTCGTCCAGGCGCAGAAGGCCATCGCGCTCTTGAGCCAAGTCGTCGAGACGGCGGCGGCTGGCATGCAGGCCGGCACGGTCGATCCGTCGCCGTCGCCGGAGATGGGATCGGCACCGCCGCCGCACGCATGATCGACACTTTGTCTATCGAGCGACATGTTCATTTCTTACCCCTCAAATGAGGGGACAGAAATGAACATCGGCTCGGCGGCATGAGCGACCTTCCGATCGAGGTGCTGTGGCTGCTCGGCCTCGCCGCGTGGGCCGGCGTCTGCATGTGGCTGCACTATCTCGGCGCGCAGTGGGCGGTGGCGTGAACCATTCCTTCACCATCGGCGCGATAGTCTCGCCCCGTCCGCCTGCTTTCGCCGACGGGCGGATGTCCCCGGCCCGGTGTCCCTGAGGGCGCCGGGCCACCCAACTCCGGACCAATCGACCGCCGCCAGCGTTCCCCGCCATGGGGGATCGCGGAGGGCGCGCCATGGCATGCTTCACCCTCGGTTGGATCGAGCAAATTCTGATCTGGCTGATCGTCCTCGGCGCCGTCGTCGCGCTCATCAAGCTCGTGCTGCCGCTCGTCCTCTCCAATCTCGGCGTCGTCGGCAGCACGATCGTGGCAGCCCTCAACATCGTCCTATGGGCGATCGTGGCAATCGCACTCGTCATCTTCATTTTCGATCTCATCGGCTGTCTGGTCGGCACTGGCGGGCTCGCCTTCCCGCGCCGGCCGTAGACATCGCGGTCCGCTGCCCGTAAATTTGCGCGATGCAACCAACGTCAGAGCTCGAGGCGATGATCGCGGCGGCGGCGACGCGGCACGGCGTGCGGCCGGAACTGCTGCGCGCGCTCGTCGAGCACGAGAGCAACTTCGACCAGAACGCAATCGGCGACGGTGGCCGGGCGATAGGGCTCTGCCAGCTCCACATCGAGGCGTGCAAGGATGTCGGCGCGGACTGGCTTCACATGCGCAATCCGGCGGCGAACCTGGACGCTGGCGCGGCGTATCTCGCCGTCATGCTCGACGAGTTCGAGAGCGAGCGGACGGCATTGATGGCCTACAACGGCGGCGCCGGTACGGTTCGACATGGACCCAGCGCTCGTTTTTTTCAGCAGGCAAGCGAATACGCCGAAAAGGTGCTTGAGTTGACCAAAGCCAAAGATGCTTAGAGCCGTGCCGAGCTTAGCCGCGCCGAGCTACGCAGTACCCTGGAACGCACTACCGTGGACGGGCACGCCGAACCGAGCAGCGCCTAGCCGCGCATATATAATCTAACACAGATTCGCTCATATCGCCTCCGGCTTAGGCGCGGCAGTCACGGCTCGACGACCAAGGCGATAGATCCAGCCGCCCTGTACGCGCAATCGCCGTGTGTTCGTCTGCGGCTCGACGCTGATCAACTGCCACTGTGCGCCGCGTATTTCGTCGCTCATATCGCCTCCGGCTTAGGCGCGGCAGTCACGGCTTCCACCATGCCGGTTTAGGAAAACGGCTTGTGAACACGATTTCCTGATCCGGAACGCAATCTATCTGCCTTGCCTCTGGCCAATATTCCTGGATCTGATCTTCGTTATCGACGTAGGCAACCACGACTGAGCCAGTCTCGTCGCCATGATAGCCACTACACCAGTATGGTCCTGGCGGCGGCCATTTCACCGGGCGGTAGTCGTCGAAGTCTGCCGTAAATCGTGCGCGGATCATATTATCTCCGGCTTAGGCGCGGCATCGCACATCGCGCGCCACGCCTCTTTCACATTATCTTGCCAGCACGGGTCCCCGGTGTGCTCGAATCCGGCTTCAGCCATTTTGTCTGTCGGTTCCCTCGGACAAATCGCGTATCCCGCCTCCGCGAGCGCGGCGTCGGAGGCGGCGATGGCGGCGCGGGATTGTACGGCATACCAAAGCTTATATCGGGTGGGCAATTCCTTCCAAGGCGTGCCGCCGTCCGCCTCGCAAATCGCCCGTGCGACGCGCTCGACGCGGCTCGGGGCGGTCACCTTCTCCTCCCGAGCGCTGGCTTGTCGGCCCAATATCCCGATGACGGACCCGAGCCCGTGAAGCAGTAGCCTCGGATCGTGTCCACGTTCGCCATGACATTGGCGCTCGGCGTATGATAGCCCGTTCCGTGACAGACGTTGCACGTTCCCATGTGAACGCGCTGGCCGCGACAGGAGCAGCCACCGGCGCCGTTGCAGCATTCCGTCCACCATTCGCCGTTTTCGCATGAGCGGCACGGGACGCGGCTCGGGGCGGTCATGGCTCAATCACGAGGCGAGCCGTCAGGACGGCGAGTGATTGCCACGTTCGCCCACATGGCGTTTGAACGGTGCGCTCGAATGACAAACGTTTTATCGGGGCCTTCCGGCAATTCAGCTTCAAGCACCTCGCTATATGCCTTTGCTGCCGCCCGGACTCGGGTCATCTGTTCGATCTGATCGTCAGTGGGCTTAAGATATTCATATGTTGATGCGTGCATGGTGTTCTCCTTTCAAGATTACGTCGTCTCTCCCTGTGCTGGCGCTGGCGCGTCGCCTGGCAGCGGCAGAGCGCGGATGTCTTCCGCCGACAGACGGACGGCGGCTCTGCACCATCGTGTCAAATCATGCGCGCTGAAGGTCTTCTGCACCTTGCCATGCTTGGGGAGGACTATCGCCTCGTGATTTTCTGCGAACAGTTCTCCCGCTTGTGCCGCCATCTCGCGCATCTCCTGTGCGCCCTACCGTCTGCCGTCCTTGCGGGCGGCGCGGAGGGCAGCGGTATCTGGGCTGATCGACAGGGTGATCGACAGGGTGAACATCTGATGGCATTTGGTGCATTCGATGTTGTTGATCTCCTCGCCCTTGGCGAGTTGCCTCTCCGGCGCTCCGCAAATGAAAAAAGCCTCACCGCCGCAAGAGCAAGACAGCCGATTAACGATATAGATCGGCGCCATCGCAACTGGCGCCATCTCGCGGTCGTCTGGCGTGTCGATCATCGCGGCGGCTCCAGTCGGGTTATGACGATCACTGCGGCGACTGCGATCACGAATACGATAGAGAATCCGCCGAGCAAGGCTGTCACGATCCTCGTTCTATCGGTCGGCAGCATCAGCCAGGACAGCGCAGCCACACACGCCAGAATTGCCGCATACCAAGCGAAGCCGCGCGCAATATCGAATGCAACGGTCATCGCGGCGGCGCCTTGGCTAAGACGCATGTTATCTCGTGCGTTGGACGAAATCCCTGCGACGACATACCACCGCAGAGCACGCACCGATAGCCGCCGAAGGTATCGAGAACAATTGCTCGTGTTTCAAGCTTCCGCAGCGCTGCCGCCAGCTCGGCGACGCGGGCGCGGAGTTGCAGCAACTCGTCCTGATGCTCAATCATCGCGGCGGGTCTTTGGCGAGGATGCGGTACTTCTCCGTTGCCGCCTTTACGTATTCCTCGTCAGACCCGGCGTAGCGGCTGCAATTCTCGAATTTCTGGGCAAGCTCGAGCAGAACGTCGCGCAACTCGGCGACGCGGGCCTCGGCCTCATCACACGCTCCGTCAACGTCAGCGAATTCCTGGCGCAGGGCTTTCAACTCTCGCGTCAACTCGGCAATCTCCGCCCGCGCCGCGTCGAGCTGGCGCAGCAGCACGGGCACCGTCGCCTCGGCGTATTCCGGCTCGCGATAGAGGCGGTGGCAGTCGCGGATCGCGGCCTCGCGCTCGGTGTCACTTTGGGACATGTCAAGGCGCTCCGTCACACCGATTGATGTGCTAAAATGACAGCGAGCCAGAGGGGCGTTTGCGCGCCCGCCCTGGCTCTGACCGAGAGCAACCGGCTGAGGGGCTGCAATGGCTATTGATGAGCATGGCGTTGAATGGCGCCAAATCCAAGGCTTCCCGAACTATTCCGTTTCTGATGATGGGCGCGTAAGGCGCGAAACACTGGCGCCGAAGGGCTCTTTCAGCAGTGGCGATCCACCATTTCAGATGACCCTTCAACTCAACAGCAAAGGGTATCGCCACATCGGTCTTACCCGTGACGGAGTGCAAGTGACCCATCTCGTCAGCAGATTGGTGTGTCAGGCGTTTCACGGCGAACCGCCAAGCGCCAAGCACGAAGCGGCTCATTGGGACGGCGATCAGGAAAACAATCGCGCATCGAATCTGAGATGGGCGACTACTAACGAGAACCATGCCGACCGGTATCGCCACGGCACGACGGCAAAGAAGATTTCCCGAGAAGCCGTTTTCGATATCAGGAAACGTGTGGCAGCTAAGGAGCGCTGCAGTGTGCTTGCCGAAGAGTACGGCGTTTCTGCGGCTACGATCTACCATATCGTTAGGGGAAAAACATGGAACTTAGTCATGGGCGATGATCTTCTGATCGATGCGCTCGGCCGGCTGCATCTCCCGATATCGGCGACGGTCGGGATCTTGCTGTTGGTGTGGGCGACGAATGTCGCGCGGCTGGTCCTGCATTTTTGGCTGGCTCGGCGGCGCGATTCTCCGGGCGGCGGCTCGGAGTAGCGGGGGTGCGGGCGGCGGGCATTCTGCATATCAGGGTGCCTGCCGGTCGCGCGGCGAGGGGCGATCCTCGATCGCATTGCAAGCATCTTCGCAGAGACGCTGCACATCGGCGGCAAGCTCGGCGATGTCTTTGACTGTCACGCCTTTTAAGTCCTGCAGGAAAAGTCTGGCTAGATCGTAGCATACCGGATCGCAGCTCATCTCGCCGTCTCCGAAATCTTAACCCCTGCGCGCGATACTGCCGCGATGACGCCGCTGCAACTCCGTGTCTGCCATAGCGCGCTGGCCGCGTGGATCGCGCTCCTGTGGGGCATGGCGCCGGGCCCGGTCATCGCTCGTCCTCGCGATTCCGAGATGGCGCCGCTGCCGCTGTGCCAGTGGGTGCCGGACCTCGAGGCGTGGATGGTGCAGCCGCGGCGGTAGACACGTCGCCGGGGAGGGGTAGGGAGGCGATCGAGCGGGCCAGCTCGCACAAGCCTTGAAGAAAGCCGTCTTTGACGATCGCCGGAATCTCTGTCACAACGGCCAATCCCTCAGTTGCTCGAATGACCTTTGTCATGTGGTCGCGGATGATCTCGCGCATCTCCTGTGCGCCCTGCCGTCTGCCGTCCTTGCGGGCGGCGCGGAGGGCGGCAGCCTCGGCACGATGCTTCGCCGGCTTGGCGTCGAACCAACGCCCCGTCAAACGGCGGTCATCCGGTGGTGCGTTCATCGCCGGCCGTCTCCACTCGACAAGAACTCAGGACTGCGGCGGGCCATTACCGAGACGATCGCGCTCGCCGGCAGCCCAATGATGCGGCGGCGATCCGGCTCCAGCCATATGTCGTAACGCCGCTCGCCTGCAACGATGGCGATGCCGTTCACGACGCCGGCGCGCTCCACCCCATCGGCATCGCGGAACAGCACGCGGTCGCGCAGATGCGGGGTCACGGTTCTATCAATCCATGAAGAAGCGCAGCGGGATGCCGCGCGAGAATGGATCGAACGTTGGTTTCTTCATTTCAAGCAGCTCGGCTGCGAATCGTGCATTCACCTCTTCGTCGTGCGTTTGCGGAGAGATCCGAGTAATGAAGGCGACGACAGGCACGCCGGTGTCAGTCGCACCCTCCCAAACGCGCGCCGGAACGCTCTTGCCATTGATCTCCAAGGTGACGATGGAGTCGGTATTTTCGACTGTGATCTTCATGGGCGATCACCGGGGAACGTGTCATCCGTCGGCTTGGTCTCGCGTTGCCGTGCGTCGGCCGCGTCGGCGATGCGGCGCAGCTCGGGGCCGTACTCGCTGAGCAGCGCCCGGATATCCTTCGGGAGCGTCTTCCAGTATTCGCCGAGCGCGGGACCACCGGATGCCGCCACCTCGCGCGCCGCGTGCAGGTAGCGGTCCTTATCGGTGACGACCTCGCCGGTTTCGACGTCATAGACCGGGTTGCCGGCATGGTCGGCTGGCTTCTCAATGCGTGGCGCTGGTTCCGGCGCCGTCGCCTGCCCCATCTCGTCGCTGGTGTAGAGCCCCGATAGCTCTTGCGGAAAGGCTTTGCGCAAAGCCAGCCCCTCGGCACACTTGGCGATCATCACGTCCGGCATGACCCGCCAGAAGCGGCTCGGCTCGCCGCCCTTCTTGGTCTGCAAATACGCCTTGGTGCGGGCGACGCCCCAGCATGGCTTCGCGAAGTCGTGACGCAGCACGCCGACGCGACAGGCAACTGGAGCGGTATCGGACAGCCACACGTCTTTCCACACGCCATCCTCGCCGCACCAATAGGGGCCTTCCTGACCGGCGTATTTGCCGGTTCTTTCGGCGACGAGGCGGAAGCCATCGATGGCAGTCTGGATCGACATGACCTCCCGGCCGGCGTCGCTGTCCCAGCGTTTCACGGCGTAGATTTGCCGGGCGAAGGGGTCGAGGCCGCTACGGCGACACTGCGTAATGAATAGCTGAAGCTCATCATCGCTGGCACCGCGGCAAATCGTTCTTTTAATCAAGCCTATCTGATCCGGCGTGAATTGCGTCGCCGCATGATCCTCACGAATCGTCACCGCATTCACGCTCATGATCTGTCTCCACTTCCATTGGGTGCTTTTGGACGAACCGGGATTGATAGCGCCCTTTCAACCGTCCAGTTATGCGTAAACAATCTGTTCCACAATGTAGTTTGCGCCATACCTAGCGCTCTTGCCCATTCCTCCAAAGACATGCGTTCTCCGTGGTGGACGAGGTACAGAGAACTACGTCGATTGTTATTCTGCTGACGATATGTCGCCCAACGGCAATTGACCGGTTCATAGTTGCCTCCGTTGTCGAGTCGATCAATGGAGTGTTTGGGACTTGGCCTTGGCCCCATATCAGCAAGAAACGCAGCAAACGACGCGATCCACTGATCGCATACGGTGATGCCGCGCCCGCCATAGCGTGGATAATCTTTGTCGTTCGGATTCAGGCAACGAGCCTTCATGCCTTGCCAGTTTCGATATTCTGGTTTGTGCCTCCCGCCGTGCCTATAGAACACCATTTTCAGCGCCGGCGGATCGTCAACTGCGTGGCCCCTGGGTTGCTCATCTCGGCGCCGGGCACGATGACGCCGGTTTTGAGATCGGCAAGCAGCTTTCTTTTGTCGAGCTTTGCCGGCGGCTGCACCAGATACATGGGTGAGATCATCATTTCATCGGTGACGATGAGACGCGGCTGCGCAGGCGACAGCGACAGGGTGGCGTCGGGCAGCGTGATCTTGCGCTCATTCGCACGTTCCATCGCTTGCGCGATGGCGGCGCGCTTGCGGTCGATGCGGTCATCATGGCGTCGGCAGCGTGCGGTCAGCTCGTCGATCCGCTCGGCAATGCCGTCAACGATGATCTGGTCGTCGTCGATTGAGCGGATGACGTAGCGGACGCTCTCGGCGAAGCTCGAGACGCCCTCCAAGGTGTCAAGAAGCGCCTGCTCATCGAAGGCGAGTTCAGGATAGGCTCGCAGCAATTCCTCGCGCATGATGACGTGCGACGATGCGGCGGCGTAAAGATTGTGTTCCTCGCTCATGTGTCGGCTTTCCTGTCGGAGAGTAGGCGGTTGAAACAGTCATTGCAGACGACGGCCATTTCCCGCATAGGAATTTTCGGCCAGTTTTTCTCCATCTCGGCTATCGCTTCGCTCTCGGACCAGCCTTTTTTGAAGACGCCGTTGCAGACCGAGCATTGATATGTGTCGCTCATGTATCGGCTTTCTCCTCACCCTGAGCTCTTGTCGAAGGGGCAGGCTTTTCGGGAACGATGCGTTCGCGCAAGTTGCACAGCGTTTCGAGGCGGTAGCGGGCCATCTCGTGCTTGCGGAAGAGATCGTCGGACTCGACCAAGGCGGCGGCGATCTCGGCGTCGAGCTTGGCGAGGACGCCATCGGGCTTGCGGGGGCGTCCCATCAGCGTGCCCATGCGATGATGGTAGCGGTCGCCGCGATGGCGAGGAAGGCGAGCAGCCAGAGATCGTTTTTCACGCGCGTTCTCCATCGCAAAGCTGCACGATACGCTTGAGCACGCGTCGCATCTCGGTGACGCTGGTGGCGTTGCCGAAGGCGTGCGCGGCGGCGAGCGCTCTCACCGCGCGGAGCACCATGCGGTCGTGCGAACCGCCATCGGTGCCGCCAGGCCTGGGATCGCCGCTCTCGCGCCAGTGGAGGGTCATCGGAGGATTTCCTCGATCATCGCTCGCCACGCGTCGACGTATGCTTCCCTGGGGAACTCGAACTAACTAGCCGGGTCGGGGATAGCGGCGAGCATTGCCTCGGCCGGATCGAACATTGCGGCGATGGCGGCACGGATGCGCTCGCGCATCTCGTCGGCTAGCCCCGCGTCCGCCTCATTGAATTGTTCCCAGGTTAGCGGTCCTGCGGGCGTGACCTGGAAGCCGTCGATGGCCTCGCCGCCGTCAATCATTGGCGAGGCGTCGTAGGCCGCGCGAACGATACGCTCAAACATTTCGTTCATCGCAGCATCTCGTCGACCATTTCCTGCCACTGTTTCCGCATCCATTTCGACGGCGTGTTGATGACCGGGGCAACGGAACTCGATCTGGCAGCCGGCATCAATGACCGCCTCATCCGGCTCGCGCGTGGCGGCGATGGCGGCGCGGGCTATTCTCTCGCATAGCCCTGGCCGTGCCTCGCACGTTGCATCGCAACTTAAATCGTCGCAGATTTTCTCGGCGACGCGCTGAATCATCTCGCTCATGTGTGCTCCCAGTCCGTGAGGAAGATGCCGTCGCGCCGAAGCCATTCGCGATAGAGGCAGTCGCGGCATACTGGCTCTTCCATGGGCTCGCCATCCTCTTCGCATGCGCCCGTCTCGCGCCAGCATTGCTGATGGGTCAACTCGGAGAACAACTCGCCGCAATCGGCGCAGCGCAGGGTGGTCATTTTGGGACCTCGGCGAGGATGGCATCGATTTTGTCGACGAGCCTCACGGCTTTTCCGAGCTGCCGGATTCCCTTGACGGATTGCTCCGGTGCCCAGCCAATCCATTCACGGGCCTCGCGCAGCGCTGCCTCGACTCGCTGTACACGTGCCGTCAGATACTCGATGCGTTCGACAAGCTCTCGGCGTCGGATGGATTCCGTGAGATCGCTCATCTCGGCACCTCGGCGAGGACGGCGCGGGCTTGCTCGCGGACGATCGCGGCGGCGCATCCGCTTTCCGGCTTGCAGGTGCAGCCCGATCCGAGATCCAGCCAGGCTTGCAGCGCCGCCTCGGCGCGCTCGGCGCGGGCTTCGGCGTAGCGCAACCGATGCAATTGCCAACACCAGACACACCATCCGGCAGGCTTGCCGTAGTGATCGCGGTCATCGTTAAGCCCGACAAAATGCTCGCAATCCCCCCTTCCAGGGCCGGCGAATTGGCAGGCAGGTTCCTGTAGCCGCTCGATCTCGTCGAGCAGTTCCGGCACGGCCACGATGATCTCCACGACAGCAAGGACTCGCTCGTCTTTTCCCATCGAAGTGGCCATGTCGGCGGTCTTGCCGACGAGTTCGCGCAGGCGGGTGCGGGCGGCGGCGTCCATCATGATGCTGCCTCGACGGCATCGGCAAAGGCATCGCGCAGGCGGCGGCTTTCGGGATCGGCGCACGTCGCAAAATAGGCGGCGGCGATGTCGTCGATAGCGGCGTCTTTTGCACTGCCGACGCGGGCGCTATAGATTGCCAGCATGTTTTCTAGGCGCTCAGCTGGCGAATAGTAGCCATATCGCGGCGGGTCGATGCCGGCGGTCTCGCGGGCGGCGCGCAGGATGCGCGGCTTGAGATTGGCGAGGTCGGTCATCGCGGCAGTCTCCGTTGCTTCACACGCTGGCGCGGGCCGAGCCCGTCGATGATGCGGTAATTGCCGCCGCTGATGATGTCGGCGACATCTTCGGCCGTGCCGCGATCGGGGACGACGATGCCGGTTGCCGCGCCCTCGACGCGGACGCGGATGGTGCCCATTGGCGGCAGGTGATCGAAATGGATGAGCAGGGGCGCGGTCATGGCGACGGGGCGGTTAGGCGGCGCTTAGCGCGCCGCTTGTGCGTGGGGGAGATGGAAGGCCGCGATAGCGACCAGCTCGTTGACGCGCGGCATATTGCGGTCGTCGAGCGCGAGCGCGTTGCGAATGGCGCGGAGGCCGATTTGCTTGTGTGCCGTGACCGGCAGACCAGCGTACTTGCTACGGAGGGAGAGGAGAGAAGAGCGGAGCATTGAAGTCTCCAGAGGGTTGGTGTGTGCGCTGTTCATGTACGGATGATACAGCGGCGGTGTATGAATGCAACAACAAAATTGTATAGACGCGACGATTTTTTTGCGGCATTCTCGGCCCATGAAAACGCTCGCGACGGTGCAGGACGTGTTTGCCGCGCTCGGCGGCACGGCTGCCGTCAGACAGCTTCTCGCGATCTCGGCACAGCAGGTATCGAACATGCGGTCGGCCGACAGCATCCCGCCGAAACACTATCTGCGGCTGAGCCAAGCGCTCGGCGACCGCTACAAGCTATCGCCGGTGATCTTCCGCGCGCGGACGGCGGCATGACCGATTGCCCGACACCCGAGACGGCGCTCCAGCTTGGCGACATATACAAGCTGCGCGAGTGCCTGCGGTGCGGGATCGCGCGGTTCGATGTCAGAGGCGGCGGCGAGTGGGCGCACGACCTCTGCGCGCACTGCCGGCGGGAGGCAGTACAGCCGGCGCTGCCGCCGTGACATGGGCAAACGGACTCGCCGAGTGGACGGACGCTGATACGGCCTATCTGTCAATAGTTTTCAGTTGGCGGCTGAATGACGCCTATTCGCGCGCGGTGTGGTACCGCTCGCTCGGCTACAAGGTGCGCGCTGGCGGTCCGGGCATCTTTACGCGGAAGCATTATCTAGCCGATGTTGCGGAAATCGGCGGCGAGTTCCCTGACGCGATCGCGCGTCACCACCCGTTGGCGACGATGGCAAGTCGCGGTTGCCCTGTTGGCTGCTGGTTCTGCATCGTCCCGAAGATGGAGGGGCGGACTTTTACGCTCCTGCCCGACTTTCGGGTGCGCCCTATCCTGTGCGACAATAATCTGTCGGCCCTACCTGCCGACTTCCAGCGGCACATTGTCGAGCGCTATAGGTCCGAAGGCGTCCCGTTGCTCGACGCCAATTCCGGGTTCGAGCCGCGGACCTTTGATGAGGAGGTATACGCACGTTGGCGGCCGATCAATCGCGGCCCGTGGCGGTTTGCTTACGATGAGCAGGCGGAGAGATCGTATGTTGAGCGCGTGATGAAAATGCCTGTGCTGCGCGATGTTTCGCCGCGGCGAAAACGGGTTTACGTCATGATCGGCAATGAGCCGTTCGCTTCCTGTATGGAGCGGATTAAGGAGGTGATCGCGTGGGGTGGCGAGCCCTATGTGCAACCCTTCATCAAATTGAACGCGCTGGAAAAACGTCCTCATGTTCGCTTCGATTGGACGCCGCAATTGCTTCGTCGGGTTCAGCGTTGGGTCAATCGGCATTCAGCGAAGAACGGGATACCATTTTCCAGTTACCGGGTGTCAGCAAAGACGCGAGCACCATTCGATGGCGAAGATTTATTTACCAGTTACCGCGACAAAGCCATTAACCATTGTGACAATATAGACCGACTATAGTTTGGTTAACAGCGCGCCGCTTCGGGTTGACCACGGACGCGCGGCTGGCTAGCGTGACGGTACGGTGACATTCTCCTAGCTTATCTCCGACCGATTTGTGCGCTATGATCGCGTTGCCGATTAGCTACCGGCAGGGCGTCAGCGATGGCGCCACTTGGGAGGCGAGGCGGTTGGCCTAGTAACTGCCGCCCTCGCCGACCTCGGCCTTACTAGGAGGTCCACCATGAAATTCGACCTGTCCGCACGCAATTTCCGGGCCCTCGAGCGCAACACGCTGCAAGGGTTCGTCGACATTCATTTCGACCGCGCGGCGATGCTCATCAAGGAATGCAGCTGGCACAAGAGCGCGGAGGGCAAGGAATGGATCGGCCTGCCCGGCAAGCCCCAGGTCGACCGGTCGGGCGCGATCAAGAAGGACGAGCGCGGCAAGACGGTGTACGTCAACGTCATCGAGTTGACCTCGGCGGAGGCCAAGGAAGCGTTTCGCCGCGATGCTGTGGAGGCGGTGCATAGGCTGGTGAGCGTGCCGGCCGAGTAGGCCAGGCGATGAATGCGTTGCTCGACGCAGCCCTATCCTATGCGGCCAGGGGGTGGCCCGTCTTCCCGCTGGGGCCCGGCAGCAAGACGCCTATGACCGAGCACGGCTACAAGGATGGCTCGACCGATCCCGCGGTCATAGAGGCTTGGTGGCGGTTGACGCCCAATGCCAATATCGGGATCGTTACCGGCGCCAGGTCAGGGATCTGGGCCTTCGACATCGATGTCGACCCGGCTTTGGGAATCGATGGCCTGGCAACCTTGCGCGATCTGGAGATCAGGCGAGGGGCATTGCCGGAGACGGTGTGCCAGGACACACCGCGCGGCGGCAATCACCGGATCTTCCGGCTCAATGGCCAGGACGTCCGCTGCAGGACCGGCGTACTGCATGGCCTCGATGTCCGCGGCACCGGGGGCTACATCGCGGCGCCGCCCTCTGTCCACCCCAATGGCATGGCCTACCGCTGGCGTGATGGGCTCGAGCCTGACGAAACCGAGATCGTCGATGCCCCGGCGTGGCTGATAGCGCTCGTCACGCGGCCGGATCCCGTCATTGCGTCGCCGCGGCAATCCGAGCGTCCCTCAGATGCTTACACGGCGGCCGCCTTCGGGCGCATAATCGGCGATTTGTCGCGGGCGGCGCCGTCGACCCGCAATACGGCTCTCAATAATGCCGCACTGGCGTTGGGGCACTTTATTGGTGCGGATGCGATCGGCCGCGGCCAATGCGAGATCGCCCTACGTTCTGCCGCGCTCGCCATCGGGCTCGACGAGCAGGAGATCGAGAAGACCATCAGGAGCGGGATCGAGGCAGGTTTGCGCGATCCCGCGCAAATGCGCAATGGTCAATTGCGCACCGCGCCGCCTAAGGTCCATATCATTGAACCGGATGGCAAAACCGGCGATGAGCCGATAGCGCTTGGCGAATGGAATGCGGGACTGGACATCGGCGATATTCCACCCCGGCAATGGCTGCTCGGCAACATATTCTGCCGCCGCTTCGTCTCCTCGCTGATCGGCGACGGTGCGGTCGGCAAGAGCTCGCTTCGGCTGGCGCAGCTGCTATCGCTGGCGATTGGGCGATCCTTGACGGGCGATCACGTTTTCTGTCGGTCCCGTGTCTTGCTGATATCGCTTGAGGATGACCGGGACGAGATGCGCCGCCGGGTGCGGGCGGCGATGATCCATTATCACATCGAGGCCAGGGAGCTCGACGGCTGGCTCTACATTGCCACGCCTGCCGCGCTGGGGCTTAAGCTGGCGGTGAGCGAGTTCGGCGCCAACAAGCCGGCGCAGCTCGCCACGGTTTTGAGCGAGACGATCCGCCGGCTTGGCATCGATATCGTATCGATCGATCCATTCGTCAAAAGCCATGGCGTCGACGAGAATGACAATAATGCCATGGACTTGGTGATCGGGATCATCGCCGGCATGGCGATCGTCGAGAATTGCGCGGTCGACGCGCTGCACCATGTCAGCAAGGGGCCCGCGGATCCCGGCAACAGCAGCCGGGCCCGCGGCGGCGGCGCTTTCGCGGCCGGCGCCAGGCTGGTCTATACGCTCTCGCCGATGAATATCGAAGAGGCGAAGGAATTCAATATCCCTGAAGGTGAGCGTCGCTCCCTGGTGCGGATGGATCCGGCCAAGGTCAATATTGCCCCGGCGGCATCGGACGCCAATTGGTACAAGCTGGTCGGCGTCAATCTCGGTAACGGGACGGCTGATTACCCAAATGGCGACGAGGTGGCGGTCATCGAGCCGTGGGAGCCGCCGGATCTTTTCGCGGATATTTCCAATTACCTCATAAATCAGATCCTGACGGCGATCGAGACCGGCCTGCCCGACGGCGTGCGGTACAGCGATCAGTCCGCAGCCAAGGAAAGAGCCGCTTGGAGGGTGATCGTCAACCATGCGCCCAGCAAGAGCGAGAAGCAGGCCAGACGCATCATCAAGACCTGGGTTGTGTCCGGACTGATATCATCGGAGAGTTACCACAACCCGGTGTCGCGCAAGCTCGAAAAAGGCTTGAAGGTGGCCAATGCGAGGCGGCCGTCATGATCTGCGCAATTGACAGTTTTCTAATTGCGCAGCATTTGCGCAAAATACCACAATGCGCAATTGCGCAATTGGGGGCCCCCTGTAAGGGGGTCCCCCCAATTGCCCAAGTTGATTGCGCACCCCGGTTCATCAATTGCGCACGACGGAGCAACCCCTAATGGCAACCCAAGATCTCCTCCCGCCGACCATCGACGACCTCATCCGATGCGTCGAACGCGAAATCATGCGACGACGCCGGCTGTATCCGGCACGGATCAAGACTCACCGGCTCAACCCCGCCGAGGCCGAACGCGAGCTCGCAACCATGGGTGCCGTCCTCGAAACGCTCAACCGTCTCCGCAGCGAGAGACGATCGCCACAGGGAACCGCCTACGAGGCGATAGGGAGCCCGTCAGGACACAGGAAGGCTTCGGCGAAGGAAACGACGCCCCAGGAAATGATCACCCCAACAGACGGCGCTCTGGCGGCTTCGCCATCCGACGCGGGCAACCCCGTTGACAACCGCAACCAACGCGCGTAACCATGACTACAACTTGGACGTGTCGAAACAAATCAGAGCGTTTCAAATGCCCAAAGGTGGCCGGCGAGAAGGCTCCGGACGCAAGAAGGGCGTAGCGACCAAAAAGACCGAGGAAGTCCGTAACAGAGCGGCGGCAGAGGGAATTACGCCGTTGGAAGTCATGATAAAAATCATGCGCGAGCGTAACGTGCGAGGTGACGAGCCTGGAACACTCGAGGCCGCCAACATGGCCGCCCCCTACATGCACCCACGCCTCTCCGCCCAGCAGCTCGAGCACTCCGGCTCCGTCGCCTCCGGCGGCATCGACCGCCCGCCGCCGCAGACCCGCGACGAGTGGCTCGCCGCCAAACGCGCCGAGCTCCTCGCCGGCGCCGCAACCCAGGGGAACGCCGACTGATGGCCCTGGTCCCACGCAAGTTCCGACCGTGCCATGACATCACCCCCTACGAGCTTGCCCAGGTCGTCCAGCTCATCCTCGCGATCAGAGCCGCCGGCGACGTGCTCTACCTCACCGAGGATCGCATGCGCGAGATGGAGCCCAGCGTCGCTCGCCACTTCTGGCCGAACCATAGTCGCGGCGAGAACGTCGCGTGAGCGTCGCGATGCGCAGCGAGGCGGACATCATCGCTGCTCATCCGTGGTATGCCGCCGTCAAGGGTAAGCTTCGCGCCGATATCGAGCTCATCTTGCGCGGCGAGATGATCGCGACGCCACAGCGCTGGTATCGTTGCGATATCTGCGGCTCGATCACGACATCATCGCAGGCTCTCGGCTCGCATAGGCTCGTTCACCGCAAGGATGCGACGCTGTGACGTGGAGCCCACAGCTCGGGCCGCAAGAGCGCGCGATCAGCGCCGCGTGGTGCCCGGATCTGCTCTACGGCGGCGCCCGCGGCGGCGGCAAATCTGACTACCTGCTCGGCGACTACCTGCAGGACGTGCCGACCTACGGCAAGGCCTGGCAGGGCATCCTCTTCCGCCGAACCTATCCGGAATTGCTGCAGCTCATCCGCCGCGCCCGCGAGATGTTCCCCGCCACCGGCGCCCGGGAGCGCGACGAGGGCCGCGAGTGGCAGTGGCCCAATGGCGCCGCGCTCATCATGCGCTACGCGGAGCGCGAGGAGGATGTCAGCCGCTACCAGGGCCACGAATATGCCTGGATCGGCTGGGACGAGCTGACGCAGTGGCCGACGCTCGGCGCGCATCAGCGGATGAAGGCGACGCTCCGCCTCGCGCCGCCGACCAAGCGCGTCCGTGCTAGCGCCAACCCTGGCGGCCCCGGCCACCAGGCCGTCAAGGCGCGTTGGATCGATCCCGCGCCGACCGGCTACGAGCCGATTCGCGATGAGGCCACGGGCGAAGAGCGCATGTTCATCCCGGCGCGCGTCGGCGATAACCGCATCCTGCTCGACCGCGACCCGCAGTACATCAACCGGCTGCGCGGGGTGGGATCAGAGCAGTTGGTGCGCGCATGGCTGCTCGGAGATTGGAGCGTCATCGAGGGAGCGTATTTCGAATGCTGGCGACCGGACGTGCACATCGTGACGCCATTCGCCGTGCCCGCGCATTGGCTACGTTTCGTGTCGTTCGACTGGGGTTCGGCCGCGCCATTCTCCATCGGGTGGTGGTGCGTCTCGGACGGCAATCCGCTCCCGGATGGCAGGTTGTATCCACCCGGCGCGATCGTGCGCTACCGCGAATGGTACGGCGCGTCCGCCCCTAACGTCGGCGTCAAGATGACCGCCGAGGCCATCGCCGATGGCATCCTCCTGCGCGAGCGCGCAGGCGAGAAGATCGGCTACCGCATCGCCGATCCATCGTGCTGGAAAGTCGATGGCGGGCCCAGCGTCGCCGAACGCATGGCGGCGCGGAAGGTGATCTTCGCGCCGGCCGACAACTCCCGCGTCTCGGGCTGGGATCAAATCCGCGGCCGCCTCGTCGGCGACGACGCGCCGATGCTCTACGTGTTCGCAACATGCCGCGACCTCATCCGCACGCTGCCGGCGCTGCAGCACGATCCGAACAAGGCCGAGGATGTCGACACCGAGGGTGAGGATCACGCGCCCGACGACGCCCGCTACGCCTGCATGTCGCGGCCGTTCACGCACAAGGTGCCGGTCGTCGAGCCGATGCGCGGCCTCACCGAGATGACGCTCGACGAGGCATGGAAGCTGGCGCGGCCGCGCCGCAGCGAGAGGATTTGACGATGCGCCGTGTGATGCTCGCGATTGCCCTGTGGCTGGCCCCGTTCGACGTCTTCGCGCAAGTTCCCGGCGGCACCTTCGCGCAATCGTCTTCCGCCGAGGCGACGCACATCTTCAAGGCGACGCCCGGCGCTCTCTACTCGATCTACGCGACCAACCTCACCGCGACGGCGGGATTCCTGGTCGTGGTCTCGTCGGCGACGGTGCCGGCAGACGGCGCGGTCACGCCCATTGATTGCGTCGTTCTGCCGGCAAGTGGCTCCGCTTCCATCAGCTACATGACGAACACCACGCCGGCCTCGTACCTCACCGGCGTCGTCGCGATCTTGACCAGCGCCACGACGTGCTACACAAAGACCACCGGCGTCATCACCGGATTTATCCGGGCCAACGTGCAGTGATCGAGGCCACCGCATATTTAGCCGGTGACAGCGCCGTCAGCCGCGATGATTTCGGCAAGGACGATGCCGCCGTCCACGCGTTCTGGCTAGCCGAGGACAAGATCGCCGAGGACGCCGAGAAAAAGTGGATCAAGCGCGCCAAGATGATCGTCAAGCGCTACCGCGACGATCGCAGTGAGGCCGCGCGGGACAAGCACAAGTTCAACATCCTGTGGAGCAACGTGCAGACGTTGTTGCCGGCGCTTTACGGACGGCAGCCAAAGCCCGATGTCGAGCGTAAGTTCAAGGATCCGGACCCGCGGCACGGCCGGCTCGCCGCCACAGTGATGGAGCGCGCGCTCGAGGTGACGATCACGGCCGGCGGCTTCGATCAGGCGATGCGCGCGTGCGTGCTCGATCGGCTGCTCCCCGGCCGCGGCGTCATGCGGGTGGTCTACGAGCCGACCTACGGCGACGAGCTCCCCGAGGAGGAGATTGATGCGGAAGGAGACGCGGGAACTGCTGCGCAAGGTCAAGGCGCGCAACCAGGCGACGCGCAAGCTCGAGGCGGCGGCGCAGCCCAAGAAAGTGATGTCACCCAGGGGCCGGTCGCCGGCGAGGACGATCCCCTCCGCGAAGTCGTAGACGAGTGCGCCCGCGTTCAGTACGTGTTCTGGGAGGACTATCGCGAGTCGCCGGCCCGCACCTGGCCCGAAGTGACATGGCTGCGCTATCGCGCGTTCCTCACCCGCGACCAGTTGCGCAAGCGCTTCGGCCGCGGCAAGGCCGATAAGGTCGAGCTCGACTTCACCCCGAAGGGCGCCGACAAGGACAAGAGCGATGCCGTCCCGGATGTCCTGAAAAAGGCCGAGATTTGGGAAATATGGGACCGCATCGAGAAGCGCGCCATCTGGCTCGCGCCGTCGACGCAGGGGCTCATCCTCGACAAACAGGATGATCCGCTCGGTTTGCCGGAGTTCTTCCCCTCGCCCGACCCGCTGCTCGCCACGACGACGACGGATCAGCGCATTCCGGTGCCCGATTACGTCGAGTACCAGGATCAGGCGATCGAGCTCGACACGCTGACCGGCCGCATCGACAAGCTTGAGCGCGCGCTCAAGGTAGTGGGCGTCTATCCCGGCTCGGAGAAGTCCACGCTCTCGACGATCTTCGATGACGACAAGCAAAACGTGCTCGTGCCGGTCGAGGATTGGGTGGCCTTCACGGCCGACAAGGGCGGCCTCGATAAGATGATCCAGTGGTTGCCGATTCAGCAGGTCGCCGCCGTGCTGATGCAGCTCTACGAGGCGCGCGACAAGGCGAAACAGGTCATCTACGAGATCACCGGGATCGCCGACATCATCCGCGGTGCGACGAGCCCATCGGAGACGGCGACGGCGCAGCAGATCAAGTCGCAGTTCGCGACGCTGCGGCTGAGCGATCATCAAAAAGCCGTAGCGCGGCTCGCTCGCGACGTGATCCGCCTGCTCGCTGGGCTCATCGCCAAGCACTTCGACAACCGCACGCTCTCGGCGATGACCGGCTATCCGCGGCTCGTGCAGGTGCCGCCGCTGCTGCCGATGCCGGCGCAGCCACCACTGCGGTTCCCGCCACAAGGCATGGGGCAGCCGGGCGCACCCGCCGGCAACGTCGTGCCGTTTCCGGGGCAAGGGGCACAGGCGCCGCCCCCGCCGCCCGACCCGGCCATGCAACAGTATCAGCAGGCCGTGCAGGCGCGGCAGGCTGCGCTGGCGCAGAACGCACAACTCCAACAAGAATTCGATCAAGCCGTGGCATTGCTGCGCGAGGATATCGGGCATGGCTTCCGGATCGATATCGAGGCCGATTCAACCATCGTCGCCGACGAGCAGCAGGACCAGCAATCGCGAACCGAGTTCTTGCAGCAGATGGTTCCCTTCCTGGAGCAGGCCGTGCCAATGGCTCAAGGCAATCCCGCGCTGGCTGATCTGGCGAAGGAATTTGCCCTCTTCGGCGCGCGCGGCTTTAAGGTGGCCCGGTCTCTTGAGGAGACGATTGAGAAGGCTTTCGATGCCCTGAAGCAGATGCCGCCGGCCCCGGCTAAGGGTGCCGCCGCGCCGCCCGATCCCGGCGAGGCACAAGCCAAGATGGCGGCGGTACAGGCCGACACGCAGACCGACATGGCGAACATCCAGGCCGATGCGCAGTCTGCGCACGAGGCCAATCAGGTCAAGCTGATGCTCGGCCAGCAAGGCAACGCGATCCGGCAGCAGGACGTGCAGAATGACGCCATCGCCGAGCAGGAGCGGCTGCGGCAGAGCGCCATCGCCGAGCACACGCGCACCGTGCTGGCGCGCGAGAAGATGGCGCAGACGGCGCAGATGCGCGAGCAGGCGGCGGCGCAGCGCGGCGTGGGGAACCTGAAATGAGAGTGCGCACCGGTTCATTCATCTGGGACGGCGAGGATTGGGTGCCGCGCGCGAAGTGGCGCGGCCGCCGCGACCGCAAGCCGGCGCCGCAGATCATTTCCGACATCGAGCCCTATAAGTCGATGGTGACCGGCGAGATGATCGGCGGCCGACGGCAGCATCGCGATCATCTGCGCGCCCACGGCTGCTTCGAGGTGGGCAACGAGTGGACGGAGCCCAAGCGCCCCGAGGGACCGGCGAAGGGCGACGTGGCCCGTGATGTGCTCCGCGCGATGCAGGAACGGGGATACCACTGATGGCGGATACTCTCGACAAGACAGCAAGTGAAGCTGAGGGCGGTGCCGTCGACCACGACGATCTCCGCGCGTCGCTCGAGGACGCCTTCACTGAGCACGAGAAATCGGTTGCGGATGACGGCGAAACCGGCAAGCCTGCTGCGGATACCCGGCCGCGCGATGAGCAGGGGCGGTTCGCACCCAAGCCGGAGATTCCCGCCGAAACCGCAGAGGTTACCCCTCCTGCTGATGGCAAGGCGGCGGCTGCCGGCGGCTCGCCCGCCGCCAGTCCCACGACCCGCGAGGCGCCGCCGCGCTGGTCGCAGGGCGACCGCGAACTCTTCGCGAAGTTGGTTCCGGAGGCGCAGGATTTCATCTTGCGCCGCCACCGGGACATGGAAGCAGATTACACCCGCAAGACGCAGACCACCGCAGAACTATCTCGCGAGTACGAACCCGTCGCCCAGATGTTCGCGCCCTACCGCGAGCAGCTGCGCCAGCAGGGCATGTCCGAGGGCCAGCTGATCCAGCGCTGGATGCAGGCCGAACAGACCCTCATGCAGGGCGGACAGAGCGCCGTGGACGTGCTCGCGCGGGTCGTTCGCAGCTACCGCATCGATCCCGCACAGCTCGCCGCCGCGATCGGTATTTCACGTGAAACAAATGGCAGTGGCGCTGCCGCACCTGCCGCGTTCGAGCTGCCGCCGCAACTGCGCGCCCAGCTCGACCAGCTGACCGGCAGCGTCTCGCAGCTGACGCGGGCACAGCAGGAATCGCAACAGGATCGCATGAACGCCGAGCTCGGCCGCATCGATGGCGAGATTGCGACGTTCCGCGCCGCGCCAGACCACGAGCATTTCGCGGAGGTCGAGGCGGACATGGCGCGGCTGGCGCGCGCCGTCCAACCCGGTGAGCCGCGACCATCACTACAGCAACTTTACGAGCAGGCCGTCTGGAGCAACCCATCCACCCGCGAGAAGCTGCGCACTGCCGAGCGGCAGTCAGCGCAAGCCACCTCGCAACAGGAT
>WNFI01053823.1_pt2 | contig 40604 bp, 33 predicted proteins | sample 5400471 | NCBI WGS metagenome assembly WNFI01 (sample SAMN13153348, study PRJNA577476) | soil metagenome | isolation source: 100 cm saprolite on Douglas fir-dominated hillslope | place: USA:California | collected 2013-09-17 | reverse complement strand
AAACCGATGCCGCCGATCGCGACCATCGCGTAGGCCATGCCGAGATAGCCGAACACCGGCTTCCTCGAGAAAGTCGAGACGATCTGGCTGATCATGCCGAAGGCTGGCAGGATCAGGATGTAGACTTCGGGATGGCCGAAGAACCAGAACAGATGCTGGAACAGCACCGGATCGCCGCCGCCTTCAGCCGAGAAGAACGTGGTGCCGAAGTTGCGGTCGGTCAGCAGCATGGTGATGGCGCCCGCGAGCACCGGCAGCGACAGCAGCAGCAGGAAAACGGTGACCAGGATCGACCACACGAACAGCGGCATCTTGTGCAGGGTCATGCCCGGCGCGCGCATGTTGAAGATGGTGGTGATGAAGTTGATGGCACCCAGAATCGACGACGCGCCGGCCAGATGCAGCGCCAGAATGGCGAAATCGACCGCCGGACCCGGATGGCCCGAGGTCGAGAGCGGCGCATACATGGTCCAGCCCGCGCCGACGCCGTTGGCGCCGGGCTCGCCCTCCACGAAGGTAGAAATCAACAGCAGCGCGAACGCGGCCGGCAGCAGCCAGAACGAGATGTTGTTCATGCGCGGGAACGCCATGTCCGGCGCGCCGATCATCAGCGGCACGAACCAGTTGCCGAAGCCACCGATCATCGCCGGCATCACCATGAAGAAGATCATGATCAGGCCGTGCGAGGTCACGAATACGTTGTAGGTGTGGGTCTCGTGGAAAATCTGTACGCCGGGATACATCAGCTCGATGCGGATCATGATCGACATCGCCGCACCGATGATGCCCGCGATGATAGCGAACACCAGGTACATCGTGCCGATGTCCTTGTGGTTCGTCGAATAGGCGAAGCGACGCCATCCGGTCGGATGGTCGTGCGCGTGATCGTCATGGGCGTGATCGGTGTGAGCCGTTGCAGCGGTCGTTGCCATTTTCAAATCCTACCTTGCAGTCCTTTGGCAGTCCTTCGAACCTTGCGGTTCCGTCGCCCTTGTCCCTCGATGCGCGCGAGCGGCGCCTCTCACTGCGCCGCGGCCCCGGCCGAGGCGAACGAATTCGCCGGCGCGGTCGCAAACTTCTTCTTCGCCCCTTCAACCCAGGCGGCGAATTCCTGATCGTTCACCACCCGCACCGCGATCGGCATGAAGGCGTGATCCTTGCCGCACAGCTCGGAGCACTGGCCGTAGAACATGCCCACCTTGGTGGCCTTGAACCAGGTTTCGTTGAGCCGGCCGGGCACCGAGTCGATCTTGATGCCGAAAGACGGAATCGCGAACGAGTGGATCACGTCGGCGCCGGTGGTCTGGATCCGGATCACCTTGTTCACCGGCACCACCATTTCGTTATCGACGCCGAGCAGCCGGGGCTGCTTGTCGCTGGCCAGCAGCGAATCGAATTCGAACTTGCCGTTGTCGGGATAGGCGTAGCTCCAGTACCACTGCTTGCCGGTGGCCTTGATGGTCAGATCGGCTTTCGGGATGTCGAGCTCCTGAAACAGCAGCCGGAACGACGGCACCGCAATGCCGACCAGGATCAGCACCGGGATAATGGTCCACGCCACTTCGATCAGGGTATTGTGCGTGGTCTTGGACGGGACCGGATTGGACTTGGCGTTGAACTTCACCACCACCAGCACGAGCAGTACCAGAACGAACAGCGTGATGATGGTGATCAGCCAGAACAGGAAATTGTGAAACCAGGTGATGTTCTCCATCACCGGCGTGGCCGCTTCCTGCAGCTTGTATTCCCAAGGCGCGGGTTGCCCCTGTTCGGCAAATGCCGCTCCGCCAAACGCCAGCGCGGCTCCGACAACCGCTAACCCCAGCAACCGGCGACCTATTTGGCCCTTCGACATCGTCATGCCGCGCGCGCTCCTTGTCAGTGAACTCATCAATGCATTCCCGCCAGGCGGCAGAACTGCCGAACGATCCGCACCCCGACAAACGGCCTTGGGAAAGTCGGGCCAGATCGTGAGAACGCATCGAAATCCAGCCTCTCAAACCATAATTCTCTGGCTCTCGCAATGCAGTAGTAAGGCGTGGAGCAATGCATTCGGGGGTATCGTCCGGACCTCATATTTTTCCCGCCAAATCAGGCTAAATCGCAACTTGAGCGGGCTGACAGCGCTTGACAGGCGGATTGTCCGATGTACGCACAAGCGGGATGCTCCACAGGAACCTGATTCGGGCGATGGCGCGGCCCACCCCGGCGCCGGATTGCCTTCAAGGTGCCGTCATTGCCGTATCAGTCCAATGTTCGGACGGACATTGCCACGGGAATACCAAGGGATCGACCCTGATGGGGCCTTCGAAATACCAGCACAAGCGAGCAAAGAGCCGCAGCGCTTCCAATGTCAGAGGCTTGAGCCGGCTGTTGACCGGCGGCCTCGCCATGGCATGTCTTTTCGGCTTGACCGCGGCCGCCAGCGCCCAGGGCGCGGTGCGTTCGGTGCATGGCGACTGGCAGATCCGTTGCGACACCCCGCCCGGCGCCCAGGCAGAGCAATGCGCCTTAATCCAGAGCGTGGTGGCGGAAGACCGCTCCAATGCCGGCCTGACCGTCATCGTGCTTAAGACCGCCGACCAGAAAAGCAAGCTGATGCGGGTGGTGGCGCCGCTCGGCGTGCTGCTGCCCTCCGGCCTCGGACTGAAGCTCGACAATGTCGATGTCGGCCGCGCCGGCTTCGTGCGCTGCCTGCCCAATGGCTGCGTTGCCGAAGTTGTGATGGACGACAAGCTCCTGGGCCAATTGCGGACCGCCAAGACCGCCACCTTCATCATCTTCGAGACCCCGGAAGAGGGTATCGGCTTCCCGCTCAGCCTCAACGGCATCGGCGAGGGCTACGACAAGCTGCCCTGAGGGCGGCGTCGACCGGGCCTCGGGGGCCCTCCCCTTTTGCCGCGACAATCCCTATCTTCCGTTTGCGTCGTCCCGGCCGAGCGCTCTCCCGGCAGCGCAATTGCGCTGTCCGGTCGCGCGAGCCGGGACCAAAACCACAGGTTACCGTCTTGTAAGAAGACTTTTTCACGAGTCCTTCTTAAACACGGGCTCTGTGGTTATGGGTTCCCGCTTTCCGCGGGGACGACCTGAGCGTCTGCATTGCATCGGAGTCCGCATGCCCAACCTCGTCACAACCTCCCTGCTCGACCGCGCCAATCTGGACCGCGACCAGGTGCGCCACGAAGTGGCGCGCGGGCTCGAAGGCGCCGACGACGGCGAATTGTTTCTGGAATACAGCCAATCCGAAGCGCTGATGTTCGATAATGGCCGGCTGAAGCAGGCGACCTACGACACCGCACAGGGCTTTGGGCTGCGCGCCGTGAAGGACGACGCAGTCGGCTATGCGCATTCATCCGACGTGTCGGTGCCGGCGCTGATCCGCGCCGCCGACGCGGTGCATGCGGTGCGCGGCGGGTACAATGGGACCTTTGCCGCAGCGCCCGCGCATACCAATGTGCGGCTCTATGGCGACGACAATCCGCTCGACGCGCCCGGCTTCGAGGCAAAGGTAAAGCTGCTCGCCGAAATCGACGCCTATGTCCGCGACAAGGACCCGCGGGTGCGGCAGGTCTCGGTCAGCCTCGGCGCCACCTGGCAGGTGGTGGAAATCCTGCGTCCTGACGGCGAAAGCTATCGCGACATTCGGCCGCTGGTGCGGGTCAATATTTCCGTGGTCGCCGGTTCGGGCGATCGTCAGGAAAGCGGCAGCAGGGGTTATGGCGGCCGCGAGGGCTACGCGCGTTTCATCGAGACCAAGGCCTGGCGCGAAGCCGCCGACGGCGCGATCCGCGAAGCCATGGTCAACCTCGAATCGGTTCCGGCGCCCGCCGGCGAAATGGACGTGGTGCTCGGGCCGGGCTGGCCCGGCGTGATGCTGCATGAAGCGGTCGGGCACGGGCTCGAGGGCGACTTCAATCGCAAACAGACCTCCGCGTTTGCCGGGCTGATGGGCCAGCAGGTCGCGGCCAAGGGCGTTACCGTGGTCGACGATGGCACCATTGCATCGCGGCCCACCGGAAACGGCCGGCGTCAGGGCTATGCCCATGTTCCGATGCCGCGCATGACCAATACCTACATGCTCGGCGGCCAGCACGACCCGGCCGAGATTCTCGCCTCGGTGAAGAACGGCATCTTCGCGGCCAATTTCGGCGGCGGCCAGGTCGACATCACCTCAGGCAAATATGTGTTCCAGTGCACCGAGGCCTACAGAATCGAAAACGGCAAGATCGGCGCGCCGCTCAAGGGCGCGATGCTGATCGGAAACGGTCCGACCGATCTGCACCGCATCACCATGATCGGCAACGATGTCGAACTCGATTCCGGCATCGGCACCTGCGGCAAGCACGGCCAGGGTGTGCCGGTCGGCGTCGGCCAGCCGACGCTGCGGATGGAACGCATTACCGTTGGAGGGACTGGCTGATGAGCGTGGAAACCACATCTGCAACCTCGACGGCGCGGCGCTGGTCGGCACAGCTGGTCCAGATCGCGTCGATCGTGGCGATCGTTTTTCTCGCCAAGGGCGCGCTGGCCGAACCGTTCTACGTGCCGTCCGCTTCGATGGAGCCGACGCTTTTGATCGGCGACGCATTGCTGGCGTCGAAATATCCCTACGGCTACAGCGCCGCCTCGCTGCCGATTCATGTCGCCTTTCCCGAGACCGGGCGGATTTTCGGCGAGACGCCGAAACGCGGCGATGTCGTGGTATTCCGCTGGCCTGGCGACCGCTCGCAGGTCTGGGTCAAGCGCGTGATCGGGTTGCCCGGCGATCGCGTCCAGGTGCGGCAGGGCCAAGTCTGGATCAACGGCAGTCCCGCGCCGGTCAAGGCTGATGGCATCGGCGAAGCGGAAGATGACAACGGCGGCGGCGAACCCGCACGCCGCTACGTCGAGACCCTGCCGGGCGGCGTCGCCCATCCGATCTTCAAGCTTTATGACAACGGCCGGCTCGACAATACGCCGGAGGTGATCGTGCCGCCGGACCGGCTGTTCGTGATGGGCGACAACCGCGACAATTCCGCCGACAGCCGGGTTTCCGTCCGCGAAGGCGGCGTCGGATTATTGCCGATGGACAATCTGGTCGGCCGCGTCGATGCGATCGTCGGCTCGTGGGATCTCGGCATCCGCAGCCGTCCGATCACGAGTTGGCTCGAAGGTTTTCGCGTCTCGCGTTTCTTCACCAGCGTGCATTAGCTAGCTTCGCGATCATCGCGAGCGGACGGATCTGGCTAGCTGGTCATGCGCAGCGAAGATTTTCATGCCGCTCTCCTGCGCAACCCGGTCCATGGCGCGCTTCTCGACGATCTGGTCGAACTCGGGCTGCCGGATGCATGGATCGTTGCCGGATGTCTGGCCCAGACCGTGTGGAATCTGCAGACCGGCCGCCCGGTGGACTACGGCATCAATGACTACGACGTGTTTTACTTCGATTCCGATCTGTCCTGGGAAGCCGAAGACCGGGTGATTGGCGCTCTGCGCCGCGGGTCAGGCCGACTCGGCGTGCGAATCGAAGCGCGCAATCAAGCCCGCGTACATCTGTGGTATCCGCAAAAGCACGGCACGCCGTATCCCGCTCTGCAACGCGCAACCGATGGGATCGACCGGTTTCTTGCCTGCAATACCCAGGTCGGTATTCAGCGCGGCAGCGATGGCGACCGCATCTATGCGCCGGCGGGACTTGACGATATCCTCAACCTGATCGTGCGACCGAACCTCACGCCCAACTTTTCCGCGTCAGCCTACCGCATCAAGACCACGCGCTGGATCGCATTGTGGCCCGAATTGACGGTCTTCCCGCCCGACGCAGGCATGGTCGCCGCCGGCAGGGGGATTTCGCCATGATCTTCGACGACGTCAGGAATATCGCGCTGGCGTGGCCGGAGGTGGAAGATGGCACGTCCTACGGCACACCGGCGCTGAAGGTACGCAAGAAAATGCTGGTACGGCTGAAGGAAGACGGCGACACGCTGGTCATGCCCGGGGTGCCGCCTGATGAACGCGACATGCTGGTGGAGAGCCAGCCGAAGGTCTTCTTCTTCACCGACCATTATCGCGATTATCCAATGGTGCTGATCCGGCTCTCGATGGCGAAGCGCGCCACGATCGAATCGAACCTTTGCTGCGGCGGCAATGGCAGGCGCTCGCCTCGAAGGCCGCGCGCAAGGCGTTCGAGGCGTCATAACGCCGCGCCGGCGCTACGTCGCTCAAATTCGTCATGCCCGGTCTTGTTGTTTAGCCCGGCATCCACGTCTTGACAGCATCCCGCAAGAAAGACGTGCCCGGCCATGACGAACTCTGGCGTTTTGCACAAGCGCGCAGCTGCAATGGGATTTGCGCGCCTTACCTCACCACACCCGAAATGTATCCGGGCTTGCGCCGCGGCGGCTTGATCTCTTTTTTCAGGAAACAGCGCGCGTCCTTGCCGGCGTAGCCGGGCCGCGCATAGGTCCAGGCGCGGCAATTATTGTCGCCGATGCAAGCTGCCTTGCAAGCGTCGTCGCCGTCGCCGCCCTTCAGTTCGAAATTGCGATAGTCGCCGCCGAACCGGTCGATGGACGATTCGATCGCATCGTTGCGCGGCTCGATGACTCCAGCGCCCCTCACTCCGGAGACGCAGCAATAGCTTTGCACCCGCGGCGGCACCGTATTCTTGAGCCAGCAAACGGCGTTCTCCGATCCGTCGTTCGGATAGTTGAAACTCCAGGCGCGGCAACGTTTATCGCGTTCGCAGACCAGAGCGCATTCGGCCGGATCGCCGGCCACCGATGGCGCCCGCAGATAGTCACCGCCTGGCCGGTCGAAATTCGTCTGCGCCGGCGCCGGGTGCATGACCGTGGCCGCCGCCAGCAGCGCGAACGCCGCGAAACACGCTCTGAACAGGCGGCCGCTCCACATTGGCGATTGCTTTCGGCAGGGTTGTAGGCCTCGGGGTGCACGCACACACCTTCAGCCATATGATCGCCACCTACCTGTACGGTCGATGAACGAGCCCTAGATATTTGAACTAGAACGCATATTCCTGATAGGCCGGCTCCACCGAGCCGTGCCAGGGGCCATGGAATTTTTCCAGCATCTCCTCGGCCGGCGTCCGTCCGCAGGCGAGAATCCGGTCGAGCGGCTCAAGATACCGTGTCTCGTCGCGGCCGACATGATCGATGTGAGCCCGCCGCTGCAGGCCCAAATGCGCCAGGGCGATGCACTCCTTGGCGATATCGAACAGATACCGATCCTTGATTCGGGTCTTGAAGCCGAAGCGCGGGACGGCATCGCGCAGCGCCTGACGCTCCTGCGCATTCCAGTGCTTCACAATGTCCCACGCGGCGTCGAGGCTGGTATCATCATAAAGCAGCCCGACCCAGAACGCCGGCAAGGCCGGAAGCCTGCCCCACGGCACGCCGTCGGACCCGCGCATTTCCAGATACCGCTTCAATCGCACTTCCGGAAAAATCGTCGAGAGATGATTGGCCCAGTCCGACAAAGTGGGCCGCTCGCCGGGAAATGCAGGATTCCTGCCGGCGAAGAAATCGCGGAACGAGGAGCCTGCGACATCGATGTAGCGGTCGCCGCGCTTGACGAAATACATCGGCACATCCAGCGCATAATCCACCCAGCGCTCGAACCCCATGCCGTCCTCGAACGCCCATGGAATCATGCCGGCGCGCGCGTTGTCGGTGTCGCGCCAGATCTCCGAGCGGAACGACAGGAAGCCGTTGGGCTTGCCCTCGGTGAACGGCGAATTGGCAAACAGCGCGGTTGCTACCGGCTGCAGCGCCACCGACACCCGCAATTTCTTCACCATGTCGGCTTCCGAGCGGAAGTCGAGATTGGTCTGCACCGTGCAGGTCCGGTACATCATGTCGAGACCGTACTGGCCGACCTTCGGCATGTAATTGGTCATGATCTTGTAGCGGCCCTTGGGCATCACCGGAATTTCTGCCCGCGACCATGACGGCGTCATGCCGAGACCGAGGAAACCGATGCCGAGCGGCGTTGCGATCTCGCGGACCTGCGCCAGATGCGCCATCAGTTCCGACTGGGTTTGATGGACCGTTTCCACCGGCGCGCCCGACAATTCGAACTGGCCGCCCGGCTCGAGCGAAATCGCGCCGCCGCCGGTCACATCATAGAGCCCGATGATATTGCCGTGCTCCATGATCGGCTCCCAGCCAAGCAGGAGCTTCATGCCTTCCAGCAGCGCGCCAATGCCGCGCGCGCCTTCATAAGCTACGGGGCGATAACCCCCGAGCGTGAACGGCGTCTTCTCATGCTCGGTGCCGATCCGGAATTCGGACTTCGGTTTCACGCCCGCTTCGAGCCACGCGACGAGTTCGTCGCGCGATTGCAGCGGCGTCATATCAATCTGGTCACGCGCCATAAAAAATCCGGTTGAGAGGCGCAGCGATGGAATGCGCGCGGGGTCGGGAGCGGCCGCGGATAAAGCAATCCGCAAACACCGAAGGTGGAATTGACGTCATCGTACGGACGCGGCGTCTCTGGCTGCCGGCGCCGAGACCTCATCGCACGAGCAGCCGAGGCGGTCCAGCAAGCCGCAGAGCCTCACGGCATCCGCATCCGATAATTTCGAACCGACGTATTTTTCGATCGCCGCGGAATACGCGCTCCACATTTTCTTCTGCAGTTCGCGTCCGGCCTCGGTGATTTCGACGAACTGGCCGCGCTTGTCGATCTTGCATTCCCGGCGCGCCGCAAGGCCCTCGTCCACCAGCCGGTCGATCAGCCGCGAGGTCGAGTATTGCGGGATCAGCATCTGCTTTTCCAGTTCGACCGGCCGCAGCTCCCCGCTGGGCGCGCGCGACAGCTCGAGCAGCGCGTCATACCACGCCAGCGGCGGAAAACCGGTCTTCTTCAGATCCTGCTCGACCGCGTCCAGCACGCGGCTCTGGATCCGCATCAGGCGGATCCAGGCGGCCGTCACTTCGTTCGATGGTTTGCGTTTCATCGCGGGATCCATATTGTGTCACGGGCACTGTATCGCAATAAATGCAGCTGCATCAAACTTGACTATTCCATGCACATGCATCAAGTAGTTGCCGCCCGGGGCAACCGATAATCCTCAAGGAGGAAATTTCTCATGAAACTGTATTATTCGCCCGGCGCGTGCTCGCTCTCGCCCCATATCGCCCTTCTGGAAGCCGGTCTTCCCTATGATCTAGTCAAGGTCGACGTCCGCGCCAAGAAGCTTGAGAACGGCGACGACTATCTGAAGGTCAACCCCAAGGGCCAGGTCCCGGCGCTGGGGCTCGACAATGGCGAGGTCATGACCGAAGGCCCGGTGATCGTGCAGATGATCGCCGACCAGGCGGCCGGCAAGAATCTCGCGCCCGCCAATGGCAGCCCCGAACGCTACCGGTTGCAGGAATGGCTCAACTTCGTCACCACCGAACTGCACAAGAACTTCAGCCCGCTGTTCAACCCAGCGATTCCCGACGAGGTCAAATCCTTCTTCAAGGACCGGATCATGGGCAAGTTCAAATACGCCGACGACAGACTGGCTGGCCACGACTACCTGATGGGCAAGCAGTTTACCGTCGCCGATGGTTATCTCTACACCATGCTGCGCTGGGCCGACGGCAACAAGATGGATCTCTCCGGCCTGAAGAACCTGATGGCATTCAAGGACCGCGTCGGCGCCCGCCCGAAGGTGCAGGAGGCGCTCACCAAGGAAGGCCTGATGAAGGCGGCGTGAGGCGCTGACTTAAACCGACAAAAGACGGGCCGGGGTCGATGATCCCGGCCCTCTTGTTGTCGGGACAGTCAAAAGTTCATCATTGCGAGCCAACGGGTCGGCGCAAAGCGCCGCCCGACGACAGGCTCCGCGAAGCAATCCAGTCCTGCGCATCAGAACACAAAACTGGATTGCTTCGTCGCAAGCGCTCCTCGCAATGACGGATCGCTACGCCGCCGCCAGTTTCTTCGGCGGAAAGCGGCCGTAGAAAGTCTCGCCCTTGGCGGCCATCTCGACCAGCAGTTTTGGCGGCGTAAAGCGCGAGCCGTATTTCGCCTCGAGCTTGTGACAGAGCTCGACGAACTTCCTGGTGCCCATGAAGTCGATGTAGGACAGCGTGCCGCCGGTGAACGGCGCGAAGCCGAAGCCGAGGATCGAGCCGACATCCGCCTCGCGCGGATCGGTGATGACGTGATCCTCCACGGTGCGCGCGGCTTCCACCGCCTGCACCACAAGGAAGCGCTGCTTCAACTCCTCGATGTCAAGCGTGTCGGGATCGAGATGCTTCGGCTGCAGGCCGGCCAATTCCAGCCACAGGCTCTTCTGACCCTTGCCCTTTTCCGGATAATCATAAAACCCCTTGCCGTTCTTGCGGCCGAGGCGGCCCTGCTTTTCCACCATTTCGAGCAATAGCTTCTTCTGCGCCTGATCGATGGCGTTGGCGCCGAGGTCGGCCTCGGTCGCCTTCATGATCTTGAGCACCAGATCGAGCGCCACCTCATCGGACAGCGACAACGGCCCCACCGGCATGCCGGCCATCTTGGCGGTATTCTCGATCATCGCCGGCGGCACGCCTTCCATGAACATTTCGAGTCCTTCGGCGGTGAAGCGCAGTACGCAGCGGTTGGCAAAGAAGCCGCGCGAGTCGTTCACCACAATCGGCGTCTTGCTGATCTGCCGGACATAATCGAGCGCGGTGGCGAGCGCGACATCGCCGGTGTTCTTGCCGACGATGATCTCCACCAGCATCATTTTCTCTACGGGGGAGAAAAAATGGATGCCGATGAACTTGCTCTGATCCTTGAATTCCTCGGCCAGCGAATTGATCGGCAGCGTCGAGGTGTTGGATGCAAAGATCGCGTCCGGTTTCAGGAGCGGCTGCGCCTTGGCGTAGGTTTCCGCCTTCACCTTGCGGTCCTCGAACACCGCCTCGATGACGAGGTCGCAATCCTTCAGCACGTTGTAGTCGGCCGTGGCGCTGATTTTCGACATGATGGCGTCGCGGTCGGCCTCCTTGGCGCGGCCCTTGGCGATCAGATCGTCGATCACCGATTTCGCGTGACCCTTGCCCTTGTCGGCGCTCTCCTGATCGCGATCGATCAGCACCACCTCGATGCCGGCCCGCGCCGAGACATAGCCGACGCTGGCGCCCATAAAGCCGGCGCCGATGATGGCGAGCTTCTTGACCTTGGTCGGCGGCACGCTCGGAGGCCGCCGCGCACCCTTGTTCAACTCCTGCATCGACAGGAACAGGCTGCGGATCATCGCCGCGGCTTCCTTGGTCTGCAGGATGTGGGCAAAATAGCGCGACTCCACGCGCAGCGCCGCATCCATCGGCAATTGCAGCCCTTCATAGGCGCACTGCATGATCGCGCGCGCGGCGGGATAGTTGTCGTAGGTCTCGCGGCGGTAGATCGCGTTGCCGGCGGGGAAAATCATCATCCCGGCCTTGGAATAGACCGGGCCGCCGGGCAGCTTGAAGCCCTTGTCGTCCCAGGGCGCCACCGCCTTGCCGCCGCCCTTGATCCAATCCTTTGCGGCCGTGATCACATCGGCAGCGGGCACCACCGCGTCGACGATCTTCATCGCCTTGGCCTTGGCGAGATTGATCTGGTCGCCCTTCAGCAGCATCTGCATCGCGTCCTGCGGCTGCAGCATGCGCGGCAGCCGCTGGGTACCGCCGCCGCCCGGGAACAGGCCGACCTTGATTTCCGGCAGGCCGAGCCGAGTCTTCGGATTATCCGACGCGACTCGGTAATGGCACGCCAGCGTCAGCTCGAAGGCGCCGCCGAGCGCCAGACCGTTGATAGCGGCCACCCACGGCTTGCCCGATGTTTCGATCTTGCGCAGCGTCAGCGACAGCTTGCGGCTCTCGTCGAACAGCAATTGCTGCGCCGCTTCCTCACCCTTGGCCAGCTTCGCCTCGGCGAAGGCGCGGTTCATGCCCTCCAGCATCGACAGATCGGCACCAGCGGAGAACGCCTCCTTGCCTGAGGTGATCACGACGCCCTTGACCGCGGCATCCGCCGTGGTCTGGTCGACGATCGCGCCAAGCTCCTCGATCGTCGTCGTGTCCAGCACGTTCATCGATCGACCCGGAATGTCCCACGTTACCAGCGCAATGCCGTCGGCGTCGGTCTCGATCTTGAAATTCTTGGTGGTCATATGTCGCTCCCTCGATTGCCGATAGCCAACAGGCGCGGCGGTTGTCTCTTCTCCCCTCCCCCCTTGCGGGGTCGAGACGGGCGAAGCCCGCTCTTAGGGCTCGGGGTGGGGGTCTCTGAGTCAGAGAGTGATGGTCACCCCCCTCCCCAACCCTCCCCCGCAAGGGGGGAGGGAGTAGACCCTCACACCCGCTCGATGATCGTCGCGGTGCCCATGCCGCCGCCGATGCACAGCGTGACCAGCGCGGTGGACTTGTTGCTGCGCTCCAGTTCGTCCAGCACGGTGCCGAGGATCATGGCGCCGGTGGCGCCGAGCGGATGGCCGAGCGCGATGGCGCCGCCATTGACGTTGATCTTGGCGTTGTCGATGTCGAACGCCTGGATGTAGCGCAGCACCACCGAGGCGAACGCCTCGTTCAATTCGAACAGATCGATATCCGACAGCTTCATGCCGGAACGCTCCAGCACCTTCTTGGTCACGTCCACCGGACCGGTGAGCATCATCGCCGGTTCCGAGCCGATATTGGCGAAGGCGCGGATTTTCGCACGCGGCTTGAGTCCCGCCTTGGCGCCGGCCTCCTTGTTGCCAAGCAGCACGGCGGCCGCGCCATCGACGATCCCAGAGGAATTGCCGGCGTGATGCACGTAGTTGATGCGCTCGATCTCCGGATGCGATTGGATGGCCACCGCATCGAAACCGCCCATCACGCCCATTTGCGCGAACGACGCCTGCAATTGACCGAGCGACTGCATGGTCGTGGCGGGTCGCATATGCTCGTCCTTGGCGAGAATGGTAAGGCCGTTGATGTCCTTGACCGGAATCACCGAATTCTTGAAGCGACCCTCGTCCCACGCCTTCGCGGCGCGCTGCTGGCTCTGCACCGCATAGGCATCGACATTGTCGCGCGAAAATCCGTATTTGGTCGCGATCAGATCGGCCGACACGCCCTGCGGCATGAAATAGGCGGGGACCGCGATCGAGGGATCCATCGGCCATGCGCCGCCGGAGGCACCGATGCCGATCCGGCTCATGGATTCCACGCCGCCGCCGATCGTCATCTCATGCTGACCCGACATCACCTGGGCTGCGGCGAAGTTCACCGCGTCGAGACCGGACGCGCAGAAACGATTGATCTGAACGCCCGGCACGTCGTTGCCATAGCCGGCGCTGAGCGCCGCCATCCGGGCGATATCGCCACCGGCTTCTCCGACCGGATCGACGCAGCCCAGCACCACATCGTCGATGCTGCCGGGCTTGATGTTGTTGCGCTCCTTCAGTGCCTTGAGCGGCGCCGTCGCCAGCGCCAGCGCGGTCACTTCATGCAGCGCACCGTCGGCCTTGCCGCGGCCGCGCGGAGTGCGAACGTGATCGTAAATATATGCCTCGGGCATGGGGTCTCCCTCGATCCGTGAATTGTTTCGCGCCAGGATCCGCCGCGAACCTCGCAAATATCAGAAAGCTTCCGCCGCCAATTCCATGGTTGTCGCGCTTCCAGTCTGGATGCGCGCGAGATGGACCGACGTTTCCGGCAGCATCCGTTCCATGAAGAAGCGGCCGGTGACAAGTTTCGTGGTCAGATAGGGTGTCGCGCCGGTGGCCGCAATCTTGTCCTGCGCGACCTTTGCCATCCGCGCCCACATATAGGCAAAGGTGACGAGGCCAAACAGCTGCATGTAATCGGTAGCGCCGGCGCCGGCGTTGTCGGGCTTTGCCATCGCGTTCTGCATCAGCCACATCGTGGCCTGCTGCAGATGGCCGAGTGCGGTGCCAAGCGGCGCGACATAGGGCTTCATGGCGTCGTCGGCGGCGTGATCCTTGGCAAACGCGCCGACCTCGGCGAAGAACGCCATCGCGGCACGGCCGCCGTCGCGCGGCAGCTTGCGGCCGACCAGATCGAGCGCCTGAATGCCGTTGGCGCCTTCATAGATCATGGCGATGCGGGCATCGCGCACGAACTGCTCCATGCCGGTCTCGGCGATATAGCCGTGGCCGCCGAACATCTGCTGCGCCAGCACCGCGTTGGAGAACCCGACATCGGTGAGAACGCCTTTCAGAATGGGCGTCATCAGTCCCATGTGGTCGTCGGCCTCCTGACGATCCTTTGGCTCGCTGGAGCGATGCGCGACATCGCTTTTCAGCGCGGTCCACACCACCATCGCCCGCGCCGCCTCGTTGAAGGCGCGGATGGTGAGCAGCGTGCGGCGCACATCCGGATGCACGATGATCGGGTCGGCGGGCTTGTCTGGGGCTTTCGGTCCCGACAGCGAACGGCCTTGCAGCCGGTCGCGGGCGTAAGCGACGGCGTTCTGATAGGCGACCTCGGATTGCGCCAGCCCCTGCACCGCAACGCCGAGCCGGGCCTCGTTCATCATCACGAACATGCCCTGCATGCCCTTGTTCTCTTCGCCGATCAGCCAGCCGGTGGCGCCGTCATAATTCATCACGCAGGTGGAATTGCCGTGAATCCCCATCTTGTGTTCGATCGAGCCGCACGACACGCCGTTTTTCGCCCCCAGCGAACCGTCGGCATTGACCAGGATTTTCGGCACCACGAACAGCGAGACGCCCTTGATGCCTGCAGGAGCGCCCTCGATGCGGGCGAGCACCAGATGGATGATGTTGTCGGTGAGATCGTGCTCGCCGGCTGAAATGAAGATCTTGGTGCCGCTGATCTTGTAGCTGCCGTCGGCCTGTTTGACGGCCTTGGTGCGTAGCAGCCCGAGATCGGTGCCGCATTGCGGCTCGGTGAGGTTCATGGTGCCGGTCCACTCGCCGGCCACCATCTTCGGCAGGAACATCGCCTTCTGTTCGGGCTTGCCGTGAACCAGCAGGGCCGCCGTCGCGCCCATGGTCAGGCCGCCATACATCGAAAAAGCCATATTCGCGGAAATCTGGAATTCGGCGACGGTCTGGGACAGCGTCACCGGCAGGCCCTGCCCACCATATTCCGCCGGCGCCGACAGCCCGAGCCAGCCGCCTTCGGCGACCTGTTTGTAAGCCTCCTTGAAACCCCGGGGAGTCGTTACCCGGCCATCGTCATGGCGGGTGCAGCCCTCTATATCGCCGACCCGATTGAGCGGCTGCAGGACCTGTTCGCTGAGTTTGGCGGCTTCGGCCAGGATCGCATCGCGCACGTCCGCGGAGGCGTCGCTGAAGCCCGGCAGGTTATTGTAGCGGTCGAACTGAAACACGTCGTTGAGCAGGAAGCCAACGTCTTCCAAGGGGGCTTTATAGCTCGGCATGTCGTCCTCTCGGCTGGGCTTTTAAGCAGCGCTTCGTTTAGGGAAAATATTGCAGCGCAGCAACGATTCTGTTGGGAACCGGATTGAGCACGCTAGGTCATAAGCCCCGGACGGACGGGAAGCCAATGCGACTTAACGGACCTCCCGGCCGACCGGCGCCATGATCGCCAACCCGGAGCGCTTTCGCCCGGGCAACTTTTAGGCGGCATCGCCCAACTCCTTAACCCGTTATTTACCGTAACACGAAAAAGTCGATGTCTGAGGCAGACGGCCTGCGCAGAATTCGATTGTCTCTATCGAGGGATGCACAGGGAGGCTGACGGCGCAAGTGGGGCGCCAGGGTTCGGAACCGGACGAAAACATGAATTCGCGCGTATCGTGGAGTGTTGAGGGCATCGAACCATCCGTCCGCGAGCGGGCCGAGGCCGCCGCGCGCCGGGCCGGTATGTCCCTGGGGGACTGGCTCAATTCCACCATCGGCGATCGGTCTCCGAACTTTCGTGGGGCACCGGATCAGCGCGCGCCGCTCCCAGGCCAGGACGCACACGACGTCGCGGAAATTCACCAGCGGCTGGATTCCATCACCCGCCAGATCGAACAGATTTCCCGTCCCTCGGCACGCAGCGAGCCGCCGGTCGTCGCGCGACAATTGAACGACGCGATTTCACGGCTCGACGCGCGGCTGTCGCAAATCAGTAACCCTGCACCGGCGCGGCAATCGCAGCAGCAGGAGGCGCAGCGCAAATCCGACATGGTCGAGCGCGCCGCAAGCCAGGTTTACACTGCATCGCCGCCGCTCAATCCGGGTTCGCTGGATTTCGCGATCGCGGAAATCGCTGCGCGCCAGAGCGAACTCGATGGAATTGCGCCGCGGATGCCGCCGCGGAGCGCGCCTCCGATTGCGCCCGCGGCCCCGGCCGCTCCGGATATCTCCGGGCTTGAACGGCAACTCCTCAAGATCACCAGCCAGATCGAAGCGCTGCAGCGCCCGGACGGCATCGAGCAATCGATCGCCGCGTTTCGCGGCGAACTGGCCGAGATTCGCCATGCCATCACCGAGGCGATGCCGCGCCGGGCCATCGAATCGATCGAAAACGAAATCCGCTCGCTCTCGCGGCGAATCGACGACACCCGCCAGAGCGGCATTGACGGCCAGGCGCTGGCCGGCATCGAACGCGCGCTCGGCGAAATTCGCGAAGCGCTGCGCTCGCTGACACCCGCGGAACAATTGGCCGGCTTCGACGACGCAATTCGCAATCTCGGCGGCAAGATCGACCTGATCGTGCGTACGAGCGACGACCCCGGCACGCTGCAGCAGCTCGAAGCCGCGATCGCAGCACTTCGGGCCATCGTTTCCAACGTCGCGTCCAACGATACCCTGGCGCGGCTCAGCGACGATCTGCACACGCTGTCGTCCAAGGTCGATCAACTGGCGCGATCCGACGGCTATGGCGATTCCTTCGCGGCGCTCGAGCAGCGTATAGCAGTGCTGACTTCGACGCTGGAAAGCCGCGAACGGCCGACCACGAGCGGTCATTCCGACCATCTCGAAGGCGCACTGCGGGCGCTGTCCGACCGCCTCGACCATCTGCAGGTCGGCAACGACAGTTCGTCGGCATTCGCACATCTCGAACAACGCGTTTCATATTTACTCGAACGCCTCGAAAAATCCGTGTCGGATCCCCGTTCCGACAATCTCGGTCGGGTGGAAGAAGGACTGCAGGACATTCTGCGCCACCTGGAACGGCAGCAATCCAGCTTTGCGACGCTGACCGAAACCGGCAGGGGCGCAGTTGCGCCCATGGACAGCGGCCTGGTCGATACCATCAAGCGCGAATTGTCCGACATGCGTTTCAGCCAGTCGGAAACCGATCGTCATACCCAGGATTCGCTCGAAGTCGTGCACAACACCTTAGGCCATGTGGTCGATCGCCTCGCCATGATCGAAGGTGATCTGCGCGCGGTTCGCGCCGCGCCGGTTGCGCCTCAGGCTGCAGCGCCTCAAGCCACGCCGCCACAAACGGCGATGCCCCGCGCCGCGACGCCGGTGCAGCCCACCTCGGCACCGCCGCCGCGGCCTGAATTGCCTAATCCTGCGCTGGCACAGTTCGCCGCCGCGCCGCGCCAGTTCGGCGTGCAGGCCGCCGAGCCCGCCGCTTCGATGGTGCCGAAGTCCATCAGCGACATTCTCGATCCGCAGGTGATGCCCGAAGCCCGCCCCACGTCCAGGCAGGCCGTCGAACAGCGCGCCCAGCCGTCACGCGCCGCGATCGATCCTGAACTGCCGCCGGATCATCCGCTCGAGCCGGGTACGCGGCCCCATGGCCGCGTTGCCTCGCCATCTGAACGAATCGCCGCTTCGGAAGACGTCATCAGCGAAATTTCCTCGAGCGCCCGCGAACAGACCAGCACCTCTAACTTCATCGCCGCCGCGCGTCGCGCGGCCCAGGCCGCCGCGGCCGCGCCTGCCAGCGACAAGGCGGACCGCGTCGCCAAGCTCGGTGAAGGCAAAAACCGCCCGGCCAAAGAATCCTCGACGATTACCACGAAGATTCGCTCGCTTCTGGTTGGGGCAAGCGTCGTTGTGATTGTGCTCGGCACCTTTAAGATGGCGATGACGCTACTTGAAGGCGGATCCGCGCCGCCGGCGCCTGCAGAAAGTTCGAGCGAAGCAACGCCTCCGGCTCCGCCGCCCGCCGATAGCGAAGTCAGGCCTGCGATGCCGGCTCCGGCGCTTCCGTCGATGACGTCGCCAACCCCGATCGGCCGCCAATCGCTGAGCGCGCCGGCGCCGAAAGCAAGCGCGCCGCCCGCCTCCGACGACAACCCGGCCGCGGCGCAGCCGAGCCCGGCGCCCGCCGCGGCTGCCACCGATATCACCGGCACGATTCCGGCCCCGCAGGCCAGCGCCCCTCCGAGCGGGCCTGCCAACGGCCACAAACTGACGCAGGTGCCGATTCCGCCATCGGAGAGATTGCCCGATGCGATCGGCGGACCGGCGCTGCGGACCGCCGCTCTGAAGGGCGATGCTTCCGCCGCCTATGAGATCGGCGTTCGCTACGCCGAAGGCAAAGGCGTGTCCGTGAATTTCGATGAGGCGGCGAAATGGTATGATCGCGCGGCGCAGGCCGGCGTGGTGCCCGCGATGTTCCGGCTGGGAACCCTCTACGAAAAGGGTCTGAGCGTGAAGAAGGACCTCGACACTGCGCGGCGCTACTACCTGCAGGCGGCCGAGCGCGGCAACGCCAAGGCGATGCATAACCTCGCCGTGCTCGACGCCGACGGCGGTACCAAGGGCGCCAACTACAAGAGCGCGTCGCAATGGTTTCGCAAGGCGGCCGATCGCGGGGTCGCGGATAGCCAGTTCAATCTCGGCATCCTCTATGCACGCGGCATTGGGGTTGAACAGAATCTCGCTGAATCGTTCAAATGGTTCAGCCTTGCCGCAGCCCAGGGCGACACCGATTCCGGCCATAAACGCGACGATGTCGCCAAGCGGCTCGATCCGCAGTCATTGGCTGCAGCCAAGCTCGCGATCCAGACCTTCACGCCGGAAGGCCAGCCTGACGACGCCATCAATACGGCATGTCCCCCGGGCGGCTGGGATGGCGCCCCCGTCCAGACCATCGCAGCCAAACCCGCGGCAGGCAAGCCCGCGGCGATCAAGCGGGCATCCCGTTAATCCCGATTATTCACCACATTGAAAGTTACACGACAGGCAGGGTTAAAAAACCTGCACTTGGCGGATTCTTTAATCCCTCCAGCAGTCGATTTCGGTTATGCAGAGGCGCGGCATGTGATCCGCGCCGCTATAAAAAACCCACCCCGTGAGCGGCTTCGGCCACGCCCAAGGCTAAAAACCCAAAAATCCGAAGCGAACGCGCGTGCAGCTCTATCTCCCGATCGCCGACATCCCCGTCAATGTTCTGCTCATCCTGGCGATGGGCGCTGCGGTCGGATTTGTCTCCGGGATGTTCGGCATCGGCGGCGGCTTCCTGATGACCCCGCTGCTGATTTTCGTCGGCATCGCACCCGCGGTCGCAGTCGCCTCGGTCGCCAGCCACATCGCGGCCTCGTCATTTTCCGGTGCGCTTTCCTATTGGCGCCGCCGCGCCATCGATCCAGCACTGGCGCTGGTGCTGCTGAGTGGCGGCATCGTCGGCACCGCGCTTGGCGTCTGGGTGTTTACGCTGCTGCGGGCGCTGGGCCAGCTCGATCTTCTGATCGCGCTATCCTATGTCGCGCTGCTCTCTACCGTGGGCGGACTGATGTTCTGGGAGGGCTTGCGCGCCATCATGCGCGCCCGCCGCGGCCAAAGCGTCCCGTTGCGCCGTTCCGGCAGCCATGGCTGGATCCACGGGCTGCCGCTGAAGATGCGCTTCAAGCGTTCCAAGATTTATCTCTCGGTGATTCCGGTCGTTGTGGTCGGCCTGATCATCGGCTTCATCGGCGCGGTAATGGGCATCGGCGGCGGCTTTATCCTGATCCCGATCATGATCTATCTGCTGCGGGTGCCAACCTCGACCGTGATCGGCACCTCGATGGTGCTGACGCTGGTCACCATGGTGATCGCCACCATGCTGCATGCCGTCACCAACCATCTCGTCGATGCGGTGCTGGCGCTGATTCTGATGATCGGCGGCGTGACCGGGGCGCAATTCGGCGCCCGCGCCGGGCAAAAAATCCGCGGCGAACATCTGCGGCTTTTGCTCGGCCTGCTGATTCTCGCGGTCGGCGTTCGGTTCGCGATCGAGCTCGTGATCCGGCCCGATGACCTCTTCACCATCCGCGAGACCGGAGGCGCCGGATGACCGCGCGCACCGCCGCCGTCGCTGTCGCGCTCGCGCTGGGCGCGACCTTCGCGATCGAGGACGCACATGCGGAGCGGCTGATCGTCTCGGTGTCGAACCACCGCGTGACCGTGACCTCGAACTATTCCGGCGAAGAGCTGGTGCTGTTCGGTTCAGTCGAAAAGGACGACGAGACGCCGGCGGATCGCACCCACTACGATCTCGTCGTCACCGTCAGCGGTCCGCGCGCCGACATGGTGACGCGCCGCAAGGAGCGCAAATTCGGCATCTGGATCAACACCGATTATCGCCAGTTTCTGCAGGTGCCGTCGTATCTCGCCATTTTCGCCAACCGGCCGATCGACGCCATCGCACCGCCGGAGGTGCAGCGCCGCCAGCAACTCGGCCTCAACAATGTGTTGCTGACCCAGCGCGTCGGACCCGACTACGCCGACGTGGTGCCGATCGAGCCGACGCTGTTCCGCACCGGCATTCCGCTTCCGGCCGAGGTGCCGATCGGAACCTATGACGTCGATATCAAGCTGTTCGCCGACGGCACGCTGGTGACGCGAACCGAAACGACGTTCGAAATCGTCAAGGTCGGCTTTGAGCAGTTTGTCGCGACCACCGCTCGGCAAAATGGCTTTGCCTACGGCCTGGTGACGGCGTTCATGGCGCTGATGACCGGCTGGATGGCGTCGGTTGTTTTCCGCAAGGATTAGGCGCGTCTTTTTTGAGCTGGTTTCTTAAAAAAAGACACCCGTCATTCCCCGATGCGCAATTGCGCCTCGCGGAGGCGCCTCTTGGTGCAGGCCCGGAATCCAAGTCCAATCCCGAACGACGCTAACATTTCTTCAGAGGATGAACCCCACGATCATGCCGAGCACGCTGAGCACCATCGCCGCGGTCGAGAGCCAGCCAAGCCAGTACAATGGTCCGCCGATGGCGAAGCGACCCATCACCTCCTTGTGGCGCGACATGATCATCAGCAGCACCATGACGGGAATCGCGAGCACGCCGTTGACCACCGCGCTCCAGAACAGTGCGGGGATCGGATTGATTGAGGTAAAATTGAGTGTGATGCCGATCCCTCCCGCCAACGCCAGCACGGCGTAGAACGCGGCCGCCTCTTTCGGCTTCCGCGCCAGCCCGACCGGCCATTTGCGACCTTCACCGACGGCGTAAGCGGCTGCGCCAGCCAGCACGGGGATTGCCAGCAGGCCGGTGCCGACGATGCCGAGCGCAAAAACAACTTCCGCGAATGCTCCGGCGAGCGGACGTAGCGCCTCCGCCGCTTGCGCCGAGGTCTGGATATCGGTCTTGCCGCTGGCGTGCAGCGTCGCCGCCGCTGTGATGATGATCGACAGCGCGATCAGATTGGAAAACGCCATGCCGACGACGGTGTCGGCACGAATACGATGGAATTCCTTCTGCGCTCCATAGTGCTTATCAAGCAATGGCTGCTTGGTGACGTCGACGCGCTGGTCCTCGGCTTCCTGCGAGGCCTGCCAGAAAAACAGATAGGGCGAGATCGTGGTGCCGAAAATGGCGACGATGGTGGTGAAGTAATCGGCGCTCCAGGTGAGTCGCGGGACCAGGACCCCGGTGAGAGCCTCGCCCCAGGAAACGCCGGCGACCGCAAGGGTTCCGACATAAGCGAACAGGCTCAGCGTCAGCCATTTCAGCACCGCGACGTAGCGCTTGTAGTCGAGAAAAATCTGCGCCACCACCGATGTCACCCCGAACAGCAGCACGTAGACAATGCCGGGGCCGCCGATCAAGAGCCTGGTCGCGTCCGCCATGGCGCCGAGATCGGCGGCGATGTTGATGGTGTTGGCGATGAAAAGCAGCGCCACCACGATATAGAGCAGCAAGGCCGAATAATGCCGGCAGATATTGCCGGCAATGCCCCGGCCGGTAACGCGCCCCACGCGTGCCGAGATTTCCTGAATTGCAGCCATCAGCGGAAAGGTGAGCAGCATGGTCCAGCCGATGCCGTAACCGAGTTGAGCGCCGGCCTGACTATAGGTGCCGATCCCCGAGGGATCGTCGTCGGACGCCCCCGTGATCAAGCCGGGGCCGAGCGTCTTGAGGAAGTCACGTAGGTGAAATGATTCGCGGCGCTGGATTCTCACCGCCGGTTTTTGTTCCGATTGTTTGTGATTGTTCTGATTCTTCTTCATGCTCGCCCTAAGCCCCGCAACCAACGATTCGGACAGGTTTCGGTTCCGGACCGAGACGTTGCAGGAAGCATTGAGCCGCAGCAATGCCCGACGACATTGCGTCGCCTAGCTATGGAGCGCGATTGCGCTCCATGATTTTGTTTTGTCGCGTTTTCTTCACGCGAACCGGTATCCACTCCCGGTCAAGTCCGGGGGCATGGTTCGCTCGAAAACGCGCGTGCGGTGTGATCAACCGCGACGGAACTCGATCTCGGTCGCCAGGCCAGGGACAAGCATTTTCAGTCGCGATCCAAAACCGAGCGTATCGAACGACGATCTGAGGTCGCCGCCGTTCTGCCGGAAGTGCGCCCAGCCGTCGGTATGCAACGGAACGATGACGGCATCGGGAAACGCGCGTGCGGTCTCGATGGCGTCGTTGGTATCCATGGTCAGATGGAAAGGTCCCCGGGTCTGCGCCGCACCCGCAAACGGCAGCACCACGCCGGCCTTGAAGCGGCGCGCGACCTCGGCCACGCCTTCATACCAGACGGTGTCGCCGGTGATGTAGATCGGGCGGCTGTTCTCCTGCTTCGACATCAGCACGAAGCCGATGACGTCGCCGGACATCGGCTCGATGCCGGCCGGGCCATGTCGCGCAGGCGTCGCGGTCACGGTCAGTGACCGACCATCCTTGGCGGTCAATTCGGTGCTGTCCCATGGCGCCAAACCTTCTGCATGACTGCCGAGCCGCGTCGCTCCCGCAGTTGTGGTGAGCACGCGGTTCGCTCGGCTAAGAAAATCCCGGCCGGAATTGTCGAGATTGTCCGAATGCTGGTCGTGGCTGAGCAGCACCGCATCGACCGGTCCCACGGCGTCGGCGCTAACAGCGGGACCCGAAAGCTTCTCCAGTCTGACGTGCGGCAGTTGATAGGCGCCCGGCGCATCGAAGGTCGGGTCGGTCAGCAGCCGGAAACCGTCGATTTCGATCAAAGCGGTAGGTCCGCCAATCAGCGTGATCGATAAGGTCATGACTTACTCCTGTCGCAGGTTCGAAAGCGACGGCGACGGCGCCGGTCGCGTCACCAGGTAGATGCCCAGTACCACCGGCACGATGCCGAGAACATCGGCCAGCGCGACATGCTCGCCGAGCAGCAGCCAGGCAAACAGAACGCCGAGCGGCGGCATCAGGAAGTGATAGGCGCTGGCCGCCGTCGCTCCCATCTCGCGGATCAGGTACTGCCACAACAGATAGCCCACGATCGAGCCGAGCAGGGTGAGATAGCCAAGCGATGCCAGCAAGCGCCAGCTCGGTACGATCTCGCCCACGCTTTCGAACGAGAATGCGAACGGGATCAGCACCAGGCCACCGGCAATATTCTGCACGGCGTTGCCCATCAGCAGACCACCCTTCGGCGCCAGTTTTTTGTAGAGGATGGTGCCGCCGACGATCGAGATCAGCGCACCGAACGTGAACATGAGACCGTTGACGCTGTCGCCGCTGCCTCCATGTGAAAGCCGATGCGCCACGATAAAGCCGACGCCGCCGACGCCAAGTGCGAGGCCGGCAAGTTTTTGCCAGGTCAGGCGTTCGCCGAGGAATATGGCAGCGAGCACTGCGGTCAGAACCGGGTTGGCGCTGACCACGAGGGTGCCAAGACCGGCCGACACCGTGCGCAATCCGACATAGCCGAGCCCGAGATACATGGCGTTGTTGGCGATACCGATAACGGCGAGGGACGCGAGGTCGCGCCAGTTCAGCGCTTGCTCGCGCTTGCGCAACGCGGCCAGAGCCAGCATCACCACTCCGGCGATCAGAAACCGCACCATCAGCAGCAGCAATGGCGGGCAATCCGCCAGGGCCACCTTGGCGACCGCGAAGGCGAGGCTCCACAACACGCAAAACAACGCGACCTGGAATGGCAGCAGGTTGGTGCCGCGATGTGGCACCGGCAAGGGCATGGCAACGGACATGGCAAATCTCCTTTGCCATGAATCTAGGCCGGCACCTTGATATTTAGAAATTAAATGATAGACTTAATGCCAGTTGAAAAGTAAATGGATAGCCCGTGCTCGATCTCGAACTGTTGCGCAGTTTCGTCTCGGTAGTCGATGCCGGCGGATTCACCCGTGCTGGCGAGCGCGTCCATCGCACGCAATCCACGGTGAGCCAGCAGATCAAGCGGCTGGAGGACGATATCGGCCGTCCCTTGCTGAACCGCTCCGGCAAGCAAGTAGTGCCGACCGAAGACGGCGAACGCTTGTTGTCCTATGCGCGGCGGCTGCTGTCGCTCGCCGAAGAAGCCCGCGATGTGCTGGCACGCCCCACCCGTGAAGGCGCAGTCAGGCTCGGAATCCCTGAGGACTTCGCGGCCTACCGCCTGACCAAATTGCTGGCGAGCTTTTCGCGATCCCGCCCCGGCCTGCGGCTCGACGTCCGCGCCGACCAGAGCGTCTATCTGCGCCGCGACCTTGAGCGCGGCGAACTCGATCTGGCGCTGCTCAAACGCGACGCAGGCGAGAAGGGCGGCATCGCGGTATGGCCCGAGCGGGTGCACTGGGTCACCAGTAAAGCCCATCCGGCCAATCCAAAATCCGAATCCGTGCCGCTGATTTTCTTTCCCGCCGGATGCCTGTATCGCACCCGCGCGATCCACGCGATCGAGAGCGCCGGCCGCAGCTGGCACATGGCCTATACCAGTTCGAGCCTGTCCGGCATTCAGGCCGCGGTCGCGGCGGGCCTCGGGCTCAGCATTCTGCCGGAGATCGCGATTCAAGCCGACCATCGCAGACTGACGGCGAAGGACGGTTTTGCGCCGATCGACAAGACCGAAGTGGCACTGGTGGCTTCGCCTGACGCCAGCCCGGCGACCCTGCGCCTCGCCGACCGCCTCGCCGACTTCTGCAATTCGGTACAGGCGAAGGCGGCTTAAGTGGCGGCAAGGAATGTGTGAGCTCCCTCTCCCATTGGGAGAGGGTTGGGGTGATCGAGACGAGCGAAGCTCGCTCTCAGGGTTACGACCTATCGATGGGCCGTAACCCTGGCGCGGAGCTTGTGCTCGGACGGTGCGAAGCACCGATCCGAGTGCGCCGACCCTCGGGTCAAGCCCGAAGGCAGGCCCTCTCCCCGTGGGAGAGGTGACGCTGAACTCGACACCATTTTCAATTCTTAAACGATCAGGTACAGCGCGATGCGGCGATCGCGTGCAGCCGCCGGTCGCCCAGCACGTGAGCCATGAAGCCGAGGGTTTGGAATATTTTCGCGAATGCAACGTCGCGAATGCTGAGCCCGCCGGTATAAGCGCCGAACGCCGGCATCACCACCCGCTCGCCATCGGAGGCAAAACATCGCCGCTCCACTGAGCGGCCGCGAGTGGCGACCCGCGCTTTCGGATGCAGATGACCGGCAATTTCGCCGACCGCGCCGGTCGGCTCATGGCGAAACACGATTGCCCCCACCGCAACTTCACTGGCCACAACGCCGCCGAGATCATCGGGCAGCGCCGGATCGTGGTTTCCCGAAATCCAGATCCAGTCGCGCCGCATCTGCAGCGCCGCGATGGCCTCGCGATCGGGCACGGACAGCCGGCCATGGGCGTCGCGATCATGAAAACTGTCGCCCAGCGCAATCACGGTGCACGGATCGTGGCGCGCAATCACCGCGCCGAGGCGGCTCAGCGTCGCCGCCGTGTCATAAGGCGGCAGCAGCACGCCGCGGGTCGCGAAGCTGGAGCCTTTCTCCAGATGCAGATCCGAAACAACAAGCAGGCGTTCTGCTTCCCAGAATAATGCGCCTGAAAGATCGACGGCTAGGGTGACGCCGGCAACGGTGACTGTCCCTGACGGGCCCGATTGTATTGCGATTGATCCGGCCTGCATCGGGTTCCTTCGTAGGATGGCTTGAGCCAACGGGTCCGGCCTTCGGCCGGCCCAATGATAAACTCCGCGACACCCATCACAATCGTATACAGCACATGATCGGTTTCGCGGAGTTACCATCGCGCGACCCGTTGGCTCAACCCATCCTACCATCGCCTCAAGACATCGCACGCCTCAAGACATCGCCTCTTTGACGAGCTCGTCGGCGGCTTCCGCGAGCAGTTCGTCGGATGCTTCGCCATAAACTGACTCGCGGCCGATTTCCAGCATCACCGGCACCGCGAGCGGCGAAACCCGGTCGAGTTCCTTGTGGATGATTCGGCCCTTGATTCGCGACAGCATATCACTGAGCCGCCGGAGATCGAGCAGCCCGGTGGCGGCATCGGCGCGAGCGGCACGCAGCAAGACATGGTCGGGCTGGTGCTTGCGCAGCACGTCGTAGATCAGGTCGGTCGAGAACAGCACCTGCCGCCGGGTTTTTTCCTCGCCGGTGAAGCGCCGCGCGATCAGACCGGAAATGATCGCGCAGCTGCGGAAGGTGCGCTTCATCAGCGCGGATTCCGCGAGCCAGGCTTCGAGATCGTCGCCGAGCATGTCCGGATCGAACAGCGCGTCGAGATCGAGCTTTCCCTGCCGGATCATCGACGACATGTCGCCGAGTCCCCATACCGCCAGCGCATATTCGTTGGCGACGAAGCCGAGCGGCCGCACCCGCGCGCGCTCCATCCGCCGCGTCAGCAGCATGCCGAGCGTCTGGTGCGCGAGCCGGCCTTCGAACGGATAGCAGACGAGGTAATGCTTGTTGGCGCGCGGAAAAGTCTCCACCACCAGTTCGCGCACGCCCGGCACGCGCGACAGATCGGCCTGCAGCGACAGCCAGTCGCGCACCTGATCCGGCAGAGCCTTCCATGCCCTGGCGTCATCGAGCAGCTTGCGCACGCGTTCCGCGAGATAGGTCGAGAGCGGAAACTTGCCGCCCATGTAGGACGGCACCTTGGCATCGGAGTCGTTGGCGCGCGACACATAGACCTGATCTTCCGCCAGCGCCTCGTAACGCACCACCTCGCCGCCGAACACGAAGGTGTCGCCGATCACCAGCCCCTCGATGAAAGCCTCCTCGATCTCGCCGAGCATGCGGCCGCCGCGACCCAGCGCGCCGGTCGAGCCGGAGCCGCCGCCCCGCGAGCGCACCAGCCGCACCTTCAGCATCGATTCTTCGACAATGGTGCCGACGTTGAGGCGATAGCTCTGCCGGACGCGGGGATTGGCGACGCGCCAGCGGCCGTTCTTGTCCTGCTTGATGCGGGCGAAACGTTCATAGGTTTTCAGCGCGTAGCCGCCGGTTGCGACGAAATCGACCACGTCGTCGAAATCGGTCCGGACCAGGCTCGAATACGGCGCAGCCGTCAACACTTCGTCATAGAGCCGATCGGCGAGAAACGTTTCGCCACAGGCACAACCCAGCACGTGCTGCGCCAGCACATCGGGCCAATCCGCTGCATCAGCCGCGACGCGCCCTTCGGCGCGCCGATGTTGATGACCAGATCGACATCGCCCCAGTCGACACCGAGGTCGAGCGACGAGGTGCAGACCACGCCGCGGAGCTTGCCCGCCGCCATCGCGTCCTCGACCTTGCGGCGCTGCGCGACGTCGAGCGAGCCGTGATGCAGCGCGATCGCAAGACCGTCATCGTTCATGCGCCACAGATCCTGAAACAGCATCTCGGCCTGGCTGCGGGTGTTGACGAACACCAGCGTGGTCCTGTTACGCTTGATCAGGTCGTAGATTTCGCCGAGCGCATGGCGTGCCGAATGGCCGGCCCACGGCAAGCGCTCCCTGGTGTCGAGCATTTCGACGACAGGCGCCGCGGCTCCGCCGGCGACGACAATATCCGCCGCGCTGGATCGGCCGCCCTGTTGTGGCACCAGAAACCGCGCCAGCGATTCCGGCTCCGCCACTGTCGCCGACAGGCCGATGGATCGCATCTGCGGCGCCAGCCGCCACAACCGCGCCAGACCCAGCGACAACAGATCGCCGCGCTTCGAGGTCCGAGCTGTTCCGGCGTGGTGAGCAGAATATCGGGCGGATAGCGCCGCTGCCGCTGCCGCCGCGACACCGGCGTGTCGCCGGTGCGGGTCTCGACCTTGATCGGCAAACCCATTTCAGCGACCGGCCGCTCCAGATTGCGCGCGATATCGACCGCCAGCGCCTTCAGCGGAGAAATGTAGAGGGTGTGGAGGCCTTGGCTGCGCTGCACGCCGCGGCCGGTGGAGACGAGGCTACTGGAGACATAAACAGCGGAGTTCGGGTCACCTCTCCCCTTGCGGGGGAGGTCGGCGGCCGAAGGCTGCCGGGAGGGGGGTAAGAGCTCGCGTACTTCCTCATCCCCCTCTCGCCGACCCTCCCCCGCAAGGGGGAAGGGAGCAGAAAGCGCTTCGCTCGCAAGCCGAGCTCTCACTGTAAGCGGTGAGAGGTCAGGGAAAGAGGCTGCACTCAATTCCACCAGCGTCGGCAAAAATCCCGCGAGCGTCTTGCCGGCACCCGTGGGTGCGATCAGCAGCGCCGAGCGGTCGCCGCGGGCCTTTTCGAGCAGCGCCAATTGATGATCGCGCGGCGACCAGCCGCGCGCTGCAAACCAGCGTGAAAACTTCTCTGGCAGCAGTTCAGGCTGCGGATCGCGATCAGGGGATGCCACAGCGGAAGAGGTAAGCCTTCCCAATCATCCGGTCGAGGTCCGCAGCCGACCGAGCCCGGCGGTGATGCGGTAGACGACCTCAAGCGAACCCGGCATGGCGGCCGGCGACAGGATCCTGGGTGAAGGCGGCGGCGGGCTGGCTTGAACGCGTCCTGGGAGGTCGAAAAACCCTGCGAAGCCGATATTTGTGCGTTTTTTTCAGGGCCTCGCGTCGCAATCCTGGCCACCGTGGCTGGCCGGGCACAGACAAATTGCGGCTCCAAAGCTAGATTTGAGGCCTAATTGATTGGGGTTCGATGATGAAACGAATTTTGGCTGGTGCGGCGCTTCTTGGCACCGCAGTGAGCGCTCAGGCGGCGGATCTAGCGGTAAAGGCGCCCTACTACAAGGCCCCGGCCGCAGTAGTCTATGACTGGACCGGCTTTTATATCGGTGTCAACGCCGGCGTCGGCCTTGGCCGGGACCGTGCCCAGCACGTCCTTCCGCCTTCCTTCGATTCGCTCTACCTTCAGCCGCAGGGTGGCTTGGGCGGCGGCCAGATCGGCTACAACTGGCAAACCGGCTCGGTGTTCGGCCCGCTGGTTTTGGGCGTCGAAGCCGACATTCAGGGCACCGGCCTTCGCGATAGCTACACCAACCTCTTAACGGGCGGCCTGCTCTACAATCAGAAGCTTGACTGGTTCGGCACGGTTCGCGGCCGCATCGGCATCGCCCACGGTCCGGTGCTGAGCTACGTCACCGCCGGTTACGCCTATGGCAGCGTCAACACCACCGTGACCGAAGGGCCGCCAGCTCTCACGCCTGGCGTCTTCTCAACCGGCAACCGGATGCAGAGCGGCTGGACCGTCGGCAGCGGCGTCGAAGCGGCCCTTGGCGGCAACTGGACCGGCAAGATCGAATACCTGTACCTCAATCTCGGCAACAAGACCGATGCCTTCGTGTTGGGCGGTCTCGGCCAGACTCTCAACACCGAAATCCGCGAGAACATCTTCCGGGTCGGCCTGAACTACCGCATTGGCGGCAACAGCATGTATGTACCGGTGGCGGCGGCGAACTGGACCGGCTTCTATCTCGGCGGCAACATCGGTTCCGGCACGGCGCGCGATCGCAGCTCGCTGACCGCTCTCCCCGGGATCAACGAACAGTTCAACCTCGCTCCCGACGGCATCAATGGCGGCGTGCAGGCCGGTTACAACTGGCAGGCAGCGAACTGGGTGTACGGTCTCGAGGCCGACATTCAGGGGTCCAGCCAGCAGGACAACAAGACCTGCGTACTGTTCTGCAACCCCGCTGCCGGCGTTTCCGTTGCCTACGACGCAACGCTGCCCTGGTTCGGCACCGTCCGCGGCCGCCTCGGCTATTCGGTCGGCTCTACCCTGTTCTACGCCACCGGCGGCTATGCTTACGGCAGCGTGAAGACCAAGATCACCGTTGCGGGACTCCCGACCGTCAGCCTGTCGGAAACCAAGAGCGGCTGGACCGGCGGCGCGGGCATCGAAACTCCATTCACCTTCCTGGGTCTGTTTGGCCCGAACTGGACGTCCAAGACCGAATATCTTTATGTCGATCTTGGTTCCAGCTCGGCCGCTGTTACCGGAACGACGCTGCTTTCTACTACTAGCGTCAAGGAACACATCTTCCGCACCGGCCTGAACTATCACTTCAACTCGCCGGTGGTTGCGAAGTACTGATCGCGACAGCTTCGGAAAAAATCAAAACCCCGGCCTCGCGGCCGGGGTTGTTTGCGGCGGCCGCAAGCCGTCAATCCTTTGTCGCGACCGCCACAAGGCCGGGCACCGCCATACCACTCTCGGTGCGCGACGATGCGGCCTCGAGCTGATTGAGCGTGAGGCCCGCGGCGTCAATCGACGCGCGCACGGCGGCCGCGCTATGCGCGTAACGCAGCCCTTCTCCCAAAACCACCCCATCGCCCGAATGGGTTTCGGCGGTGAACGCCAGCAATCCGCCCGGCACAAGCACGCGCGCGGCCTCGCGCAGCAGCGACGCCATGTCGTGCATATAGACCATCACATCGGCGGCGAGAACGAGATCGGCGCTGGCCTCGGGTTTGCGGCTGAGGCCTTCCACGATCTCCGCGACCTCGAGTTCGGCATATAGTCCGGTTAAATGTGCAAGCTCGATCATCCGAGGCGACAGGTCGATGCCGATGATCTCATCGGTTTGCGCCACGAACGCCCGGGCCGCGAGCCCGGTACCGCAGCCGAGATCGATGGCGCGCCTGAAAAATGCGGGCTTGCGCACCGCGGCGCGCGCGGCCAGCACCGCCTTGAAAAGCTGAGCGGGCCCGCGATAGCCGAGATCGTTCACCAATGCGGCTTCGAACTTCAGCGCATACTGGTTGAACAGCGCGCGGACATAGGTCGGCGGCATCGCCGCAAGTTCCGTAGCCCCAAGCCGCATCAAGCGCAGCGCGGCGCCATTGCGGTCTCCGGGATCGCTCATCTGCGCGTTGCGAAACGCCACAATGGCCCCTTCACGGTCACCGAGCTGTTCGCGAACCTCTCCGAGCACAAACCACGCCGTAGCGAAGCCGGGCGCGAGGTTTGTAGCCTGCACGAACAGATCGGCCGCCGCCACCAGATCGCCGCGCAATTGCAAATCGCGCGCGAAATCGAAGCGTCGGTCGGCGATCATATCGCCCGATGACATAAACACGCGCGCTGGCATTGGGGGAACCGGTTGCAGGGCGAGGAATTCGAGAAGACGCGCAAGACTCGAATGAGCCTTACGCCGGCCTATATAGCGCAGATGCGTCCACAAGACATCCTGATGCCCGTCCCCGCCGGCCTGTGCTGCAAGCCCGGCGGCTTTCACATCGACCCTGTCAGGCCGGTGGAGCGGGCCGTCATCACCCATGGCCATTCCGATCATGCCCGCCCGGGCCACGGCGCCGTGCTGGCCACTCAAGAGACCCTCGACATGATGCGGCTGCGCTATGGCGACAATTTCGCCCGCAGCACCCAGCCCATCGGCTATGGGGAAGAGATCAGGCTTGGCGACGTAACCATCAAATTCCATCCCGCGGGGCACGTGCTGGGCTCGGCGCAGATTGCAGTCTCCTGCGCCGGCACCTGCATCGTCGCCTCCGGCGATTACAAGGATGCGCCGGACCCAACCTGTGCGGCGTTCGAGCTAGTGCCGTGCGACGTGTTCATCACCGAGGCCACCTTTGGATTGCCGGTGTTTCGCCATGGCGATGCCGCGACCGAGGTCAGGAAGCTGCTGGAATCCGTGGCGCTGTTTCCCGAGCGCGCGCATCTGATCGGCGCCTACTCGCTCGGCAAGGCACAGCGCGTCATCGCGCTGATCCGCCAGGCCGGTTACGACGCGCCGATCTATCTGCATGGCGCGATGGAAAAGATTACGCGCTATTACGAGAGTCGCGGGGTGGCGCTGGGCGATCTGCGCCTGGTCAGGGGCATGAAGAAGGCGGAGCTTGCCGGCACCATCACGCTGGCGCCACCGTCGGCCACTTCGGATATCTGGACGCGGCGTTTTCCCGATCCGGTTACGGCATTTGCGTCGGGCTGGATGCGGGTGCGCGCCCGCGCGCGGCAGCGCGGGGTCGAACTGCCGCTGGTGATTTCCGACCACGCCGACTGGGATGGACTGACGGCGACCATTGACGCCACCGGCGCCGGTGAAATCTGGGTTACCCATGGCCAGGAGGACGCGCTGGTGCATTGGTGCACGACCAGGGGCCTCGCCGCGCGCCCGCTCGATCTCGTGGGTTACGGCGATGAGGATGAAAGCGATGCGATGCCTGCCGGCGAGGAAGCCGACGCATGAATCGCTTCGCCGAACTGCTCGATCGCCTCGCCTATGAGCCGGGCCGCAACAACAAGCTGCGGCTGATCACCGGCTATTTCCGCGAGGTCGAGGATCCCGATCGCGGCTACGCGTTGGCGGCGCTGACCGGCGCGCTGTCTTTCAAGCACGCCAAGCCTGCGCTGATCCGCGATCTGATCGCTACCCGTACCGACCCGGTGCTGTTCGCATTGTCGTATGATTATGTCGGCGATCTGTCGGAGACCGTTGCGCTAATGTGGCCGAAGCGAGAATTCGCCAACGATGGGCCTCCAGCTGGGTGCCCCCCTCCCCAACCCTCCCCCACCAGGGGGGAGGGAGACGCGCGGCATCTGGAGCCGCGGTCAAACCGAAAATCGAAAGCGGCCGCGACAACAGGTTTTTCTGTTCCCTCCCCCCTTGCGGGGGAGGGCCAGGGAGGGGGGTATCGCGAGCAGAGTGCTAGTGATGGCCCGCAGCCCCACCTTCACAACAACCCTCCGCCGCCGACGCTGACCGAGGTCGTCACCACACTCAACACGCTCGGCAAGATCGAATTGCCGGCGCAGCTCACCCGCTGGCTCGACGAACTCGACGAGACCGGACGCTGGGCGCTGCTGAAACTCGTCACCGGCGCCATGCGGATCGGTGTATCTGCGCGACTGGCGAAAACCGCCGCGGCGGAACTCGGCGACAAGGATCCGCACGATATCGAACTGATGTGGCCCGGGCTTACTCCGCCCTACCTCGATCTGTTCGCATGGCTGGAAGGCCGCGCGGAAAAGCCCTTCAATCTCGATCCGGCGCCGTTCCGCCCCGTCATGCTGGCGCATGCGATCGAGGATGGCGACTTCCGAAATCTCGACGCCACCGATTTCATCGCGGAATGGAAGTGGGACGGCATTCGCGTGCAGGCGGTCAGCGGCCGTGGCGACAATGGCCATATCGTCGCGCGGCTCTATTCGCGCAGCGGCGAAGACATCACAAAAAGCTTTCCGGACCTGCTGCCGTCGCTGCGCCTGCCGAGCGCCATCGATGGCGAACTGCTGGTGGTTCGCGATCGTCGGGTGCAGACCTTCAACGTCCTGCAACAGCGGCTAAACCGCAAGGTCGTCTCGCCAAAACTGATCAAGGAATACCCAATCCACCTGCGCGCCTATGATCTGCTCGGCGACGGCGAGACCGATCTGCGCACGCTGCCATTTGCCGAACGCCGCGAACGGCTTGAGGCCTTCGTTGCAAGGCTCGACGACACCAGGATCGACCTGTCGCCGACCATCGCTTTCGACAGTTGGGAGGCGCTGACCGCCGCGCGCGCCGATCCGGCAAGCGCCGGCGCGGGCGACGATGCCGAAGCGGTCGAGGGCGTGATGCTGAAGCGCCGCGACGCGCCGTATCTTCCTGGCCGTCCGAAAGGACAGTGGTGGAAATGGAAGCGCGATCCGCACATCATCGACGCCGTGCTGATGTATGCGCAGCGCGGCCACGGCAAGCGCTCGTCATATTATTCGGACTATACGTTCGGGGTGTGGACGTCGGGCGAGGATGGCGAGCAGCTGGTGCCGGTCGGCAAGGCCTATTTCGGCTTCACCGACGAGGAATTGCTGCAGATCGACCGCTTCGTGCGCCGCAACACCACGGAGAAGTTCGGACCGGTCCGCCACGTGGTCCATGAACCCGATCAAGGATTGGTGCTGGAAGTCGCCTTCGAAGGGTTGCAGCGTTCGCCGCGGCATAAATCCGGCGTCGCCATGCGGTTTCCACGCATCAACCGGCTGCGCTGGGACAAGCCGCCGCGCGAGGCCGACCGGCTGGAAACCCTGGAACGGATGCTGAAGGCCGACGCCACTATTCCGGTTGCGCTCGCCAGCCGCCATTGACGCCGGTTCGCGGGTTCCCCATTTGCGAAGAACTGACTATCATGAGCGGGCGAATTCGCGCGCGGGAGACGATGATGCCAAACGACACCAGGGAATTGCCGGCGACCAATGACGGCCTGTCGCGCTTTCTCGGCGGCTCACCGCTTGCGGTGGCGTTTCGCCTGGCCCTGCTGTCGATCCTGGTCGGCGTGGTGCTCGCGGCCATCGGGTTCGACCCATGGAACATCGTCAACAGCATCCGACTCTTGATCCAGCGGATCTGGGACTTGGGTTTTGACGCCATCAACGGGCTGTGGCGCTATTTCCTGCTCGGCGCCGTCATCGTGATCCCGGTCTGGGTGCTGTCGCGGATATTCAGCGCGCCGCGCGGGCGATAAATCCGACGCAGGTTCCGACCGGTGGCACCGGGATTGTTGGTCAGCAACCGGCGTGTGTTCGCCATCGCCGGCCCAGCCATGCTGGCGAACCTGACGACACCGCTGCTCGGGATCGTTTCCACTGCAGCGATCGGCCGGCTCGGCGACCCGCATCTGCTCGGCGGCGTCGCGCTGGCTTCCGTGGCCTTCGACTGCATCTTCTGGCTGTTCGGCTTTCTCCGGATGGCAACCGTCGCCTTTACCGCGCAAGCGCTGGGCGCTGGTGACCAGACCGAGCTGCGCGCGATCCTGCTGCGCGCGCTGCTGCTTGGTGCTGTTATCGGACTGACATTGATTGCCATCGGCGCGCCGCTCGGGTCCCTGATCTTCAACGTCATGGGCGGCAGCGACGCGGTAACCGCCGCAGCGCGGCAATATTTCTTCATCCGGCTGTGGTCGGCGCCGCTGATGCTGGGAAATTACGTCATCCTCGGCTGGCTGGTGGGGCAGGCCCGCACCGGGATCGCACTGGCGCTCCAGGTCGGCATCAATCTGGTCAACATGATCCTGACGGCGCTGCTCGTGCTCGTCGCCGCCAAGGGCATCGGCGGCGCCGCCATCGCAACTGTGATCGCGGAGACCGGCGGATTCATCGCGGGATTGGCTGTGGCGTGGCGTCTGCTGACGGGGCGCATCGGCGTAGCGCGCGCCATCCTGTTCGATGGCGCAAGGTTGCGGCGTCTGTTCGCGGTGAATCGCGACATCATGATTCGGACCGCCGCGCTGATTTCCGGGTTCCTGTTCTTCACCTCACAAGGCGCCCGCGCCGGCGACCTGACGCTGGCTGCCAACGCAGTCTTGAACAATTTCCTGATGATCGGCTCGTTCTTTCTCGACGGCCTCGCCAACGCCGCCGAACAGCTGTGCGGACAAAGCTTCGGTGCGCGTGACCGGGGAGAATTCAACCGCACGGTCAGGCTGATACTGCTCTGGAGCGCCGTCTTTGGCATTGCCGTCACGCAGTTGTTTGCTGCGTTCGGCAATCAATTGATCGACATGATCACCACCAGCACCGAAGTGCGGATCGCCGCCCATGAGTTCATGCTGCTGGCAGCGCTGGCGCCGGCCTGCGGCGTGCTCGCCTATTGCTATGACGGCATCTATATCGGCGCCTCATGGGCGCGCGACATGCGCAACCTGATGCTTGCGGCGTTCGCAGCCTATATCGTCGCGTGGTATTTGCTGACGCCATTCGGCAATGCCGGACTTTGGATGGCGCTGTTGATCTTTCTGCTGACGCGCGGCGTGCTGCAGGCGTTGCGCTATCCGGCACTGGTGCGGGCATCATTCCGGCCAACCCCGGAAAATCTCACGCCGGCCAATCCTCGGCCGTGATTGTCGCCGCATCCGCGCCGACGATTTCGGACAGCGAATCGCGGCCGGTGCGCAGCAGTGTCGATGCGAGGTCGGTCTTGATGCTGTCGACCAGGCCGAGCCCCTTGTAGATCAGCGACGAATAGAGCTGGATCAGGCTGGCGCCGGCGCGGATCTTGGTCAGCGCAGCGCCGCCGCTGTCGACGCCGCCGGCGCCGATCAGCGGAAACGCGCCTTCGGCGCGCACATAGGTCTCCGCCACCATCCGCGTCGACAGCCGGAACAACGGCCGGCCGGACAGGCCGCCCTGCTCTTTCGCGCGCGCGTGCTCGCGCAGGGTCGGAAACCGCGCCAGCGTGGTATTGGCGACGATCATGCCATCGACCCGGCGCGAGCGCGCGATGTGAACCACGTCGTCGAGGTCGGCCAGACTGAGATCGGGCGCGATCTTGAGCAACACGGGCGTATCGCCGGCGTTCCGCCGGACCCGCTCGCGCGCCTCGATCACCTTCGCCAGGAGATCGTCCAGCGCCGCCGCCTGCTGCAAATTGCGCAACCCCGGCGTATTGGGCGACGACACGTTGACGGTGAAATAGCTCGCCACCGGCGCGAAGGTCTCGATCAACTTCACGTAGTCGGCCACCCGGTCCGGAGTATCCTTGTTGGCGCCAACATTGACGCCGACGATGCCGCCAAGACGCGCGCGCGCCGCGAGCCGCCGCAGCACCCGCTCGGCGCCGTCATTGTTGAAGCCCAGCCGGTTGATAATGGCTTCGTCGCGTTCAAGCCGAAACAATCGCGGGCGTGGATTTCCGATCTGCGGCCTCGGGGTCACCGTTCCGATTTCGACAAAGCCGAAACCCAGCCGCAGCACCGCATCCGGCACTTCGGCGTTCTTGTCGAAGCCCGCAGCCATGCCGATCGGATTCGGGAAATTCAGGCCGAAGGCGCGCACCGCAAGCTTGGGATCATCGGGCCGCGGCCGTACCGGCGGCAGCAGGCGCAGGCCCTGAATCGCCAGACGATGCGCATCTTCCGGATCGAACCAGCGCAGCAGCGGCAAGGAGAAGGTATCGAACGCACGGATCACGGCTTCAGCTCCGGGATGTCATGATAGCCATCGGAGCGTGCGCGCATGTCCATGATGGCCGTGACCGCGCCGAGATCGAGTTCGCCATAGAGGTGTGGAAAGAGTTCATCGCCGCGCGATGGTTCCCAGCGCAGCGCTGCGCCCAGCGCATCGGCATCGACCGCGATCAGAAACAGCCCGGTCTGGCCGAAAAAATGTTTCTTCGCCGTCTCCGCCACCTGCGATGCGGTGGAGAAGTGAATGAAGCCATCGCGCAGATCGTCGGCGCTGCCGCGGTAGACACCCTGCCGTTCGGCTTCGCGCCAGGCCGAGGCCGGACAGATTTTATAGATCGTGCGCACCCGTCCGGATTTCCTGCTTGTCGTTGAATTCTCTCGGGAATTCCTGGCAGCCTTGCTGGAATTCCGCGGAACATTCGGAGTCCCGAATCGACCGTATCGGCGGCGTCGGCGCACTTCAAGAGCAAGCATTTCGGCGCGATGTGGATTGCGGAACCCGAAGCGGTAAGGTAATAATTCCTAGCGTGACGACGTGATGATTGGTTGATCCCATGACCGGGCAACGGGGCGCACGAAAACCCATGCTGACTCACGACCAGATCTGGACGGCCCTGGATCGCCTTGCGGAGCGCGCCGGCCTGTCAGCCTCCGGCCTTGCGAAAAAGTCAGGCCTCGATCCCACCACCTTCAACAAATCCAAGCGCATCACCAGTGATGGCCGCGAACGATGGCCCTCCACCGAATCGGTGTCGAAGGCGCTCGCAGCCACCAATATCGGTATCGACACCTTTGTGCAGCTTATCGACGACACCACGCGCGTCGTGCAGTCGGTACCGCTGCTGGGCTTCGCGGAGGCGGGCTCCGGCGGCTATTTCGACGATGGCGGCTTCCCGGTCGGCAAGGGTTGGAACGAGATCGGGCTTCCCTCCGTCAATGACGAGCATGCCTATGCGCTGGAAATTTCCGGCGACTCGATGAAGCCGTCCTACCGCGACGGCGACGTCATCGTCGTCTCGCCGGGCACGGCGATCCGCCGCGGCGATCGCGTGGTGGTAAAAACCAAAGACGGCGAGGTGATGGTCAAGGAACTGAAGCGCCGGACCGCGAAAGCCCTCGAACTGCAATCGCTCAACCCGAATCACGCTGACCGCACGCTGGCCGCCGCCGACGTCGAATGGATCGCGCGCATCGTGTGGGCGAGTCAGTAGTTCTTTCTTCCCCTCTGCCCTTGTGGGAGAGGAAAAAACAACGACCACGAAACGTTACGCGCTCCGCGCTGAAAACTGACGCATAGTAAGCCCGCAGAGCGCGGCATTGTTTCGTTGAATTCACTGCAATCTTTCTGTCGGTAACGCCCGCTTTCGGAAGCATAGTAAGCCCACAAAACAACCTCCCGAGCGAAAATCCGCATCGTTTAGAACCAACCGACCAGGCGATGCTTCGCGCGCACGGTTGCTGATCCCCGGCGAATTCCCGCCGGCGGCCAGACCACATATTCCCGGTCTGGCCGCAACGGGCACGAAAGGATCTTAGTGATGTGGATGTTCTCGGACCGAGCCTTTGATTTCGCCTGGTCAATGATTCAAGCCAATCCGGTACTGGCCGAAGCGCTGATGATCGGTATTGCTGGCTCGGCGCCGGTTTTTGCCGCCCTGATCGCCGACGGAATAAGGGCGTGGATCAGCACGCACCCGGCGTGTTACCGCAGGAACGCGGCAACCTCGCGCCGACTATAGAACCAGTTGATTACCTTCTCCGGATCGATCGCCGGCTGGATTCCCGCGTCCCGCAACATCTTCCTCATGGCGGGGTGAGGCAGGCCGCGGGTACGGCTGACCTCGCCGAGAGACACGTAGCGCCGCCGGAAGGCTCCCATCTCCGACGACGAGATCCGCGCCACCCGATGCCCGGCACGCTGGCGGAAGACGGCCTTCACGTAGCCATGCTTCACCAGGGCTCTTCCCACCTCCTGCTTGACGCCGATCCGCTCGGCGAACTCCGCGGCCGAAATCGTATCGGGATCCAGTTCGTGAACGAGGGCATCGACCTCCGTCAGGTCGACTAGGATCGAGCGGTAGTCGCCCTTCCCACCCAAGTTTCCAACCCACTTCAGCCGGCCGTCGAGAATGAGCGTCGCGATCTCGGCCTGCGTGCAGACGGCCTTCCGCGAAGCCTGCATGATCGAAACATGATGCGGTTCCTTGCGTCTCACCGTCCTGGCATCTTTCAGCAAGCGCGCCACGAAGGCGTCCAGCGTAGCGGGCGCAAATGTCGCGCGCAGACCGAGCGGGCCCGACGCAATCGGCTCGATCAGCTTCGCTTCGGTCAACATGTTGAGTTGGTGCCGTCCGGTCCCGAGATACTTGGCAGCTTCGTGTCCCGACAGCGCTTCGATGCTTTCACGCACGGCTTCGAACCCTGCCTTGGCATCGAAAATGATGTTGTAGTCCGCGAGACGGCCTTGATCGTCATCGATCACGCCCTTCAGCAGGAGAAGTTTCTTCACGCGCTCGACGCTGAACCGGATTTCGGTAGCCAACGACGTCACCGAGTGCAGTTTCCGTTCGGAGATCACCTCTCCGAGAACGGTTTCACCGGCTCTGAGCGGGAAATTGGCCTTGATGAAGTCGGCCACCAAGGCCCGCAACCGGGCTAACGCTGCAGCTTTCCAGTGGAGCCGCTTCGGGTTGACTTGCAGGAAGCTATGGAGCGCGGCAAAGGCCAGACGGGCGGTCCGGCCTTCCGCCGACGGGCACCGGCGCACGTAGGCTGCCGTCATGGATTCGAGGAGATCCCGGACACCGTCCTCGCCGCGGCTGGCGATCGCGAACCCTTGAATGCGGGCCTTCCGCAGCCGCGAGGCGTCGAGCCTGCCGCTTTCCGCCGTTCTGCCGAAGCAGGCGGCCGTACCGAGCATCTCGCAGGTCCGGACCGCAGCCGCCAGGCTCATCTCGTCCAGAAAGGAAACGTCCGTGCCGACGCCTTCGAGCCTGGCCAGCACATAGTCCTGCAACGCGGTCGGAGCGCGGGCCTCGGCGGATTGCGCCATCTCCCCGAGCCGCCCGGACACGGCGCTCATTAAGGCCGAGAAGTCGAAGCGGTTACGCGTGCCCCAGCTCCCTGTGCAAGGTGACCAGCGCGCAAGCGTGGATCGGGCACGTGTCGACGACGTCCAGGCACCATTCCGAACGCAGAAAACAGGCGGC
>WNFI01077120.1_pt1 | contig 40617 bp, 32 predicted proteins | sample 5400471 | NCBI WGS metagenome assembly WNFI01 (sample SAMN13153348, study PRJNA577476) | soil metagenome | isolation source: 100 cm saprolite on Douglas fir-dominated hillslope | place: USA:California | collected 2013-09-17 | reverse complement strand
CGATGAATGACGACAGGCTCTCGACCGCAGGGTCTTCGAGGATCACATGCGCAAGACCACGCTGTTTTTCCTGCATTGACAGAAAGGAAACAGATTGCGGCGCCTCAGACACCGCCTGGATGACGCCGGTGTCCTGCAGCGGGAAGAAGCCCTTCGGCACGACGATATAGAGAAGCACCGTGAGGACGAGCGTGCCCAGCGCAACCCAAAGCGTCGCGGTTTGCCGATCCAGCACCCATTCAAGCGCGGTGCGGTAGCCCCCGACAAGCCTGTCGAACCAGCCTGATTTTTCCCCCTCGGGAGATCTTTTGAGAAGCCTGGCGCTCATCATCGGGGTGAGCGTGAGCGAGACGACAGCGGAAATCAGGATCGCCACCGCCAGCGTGATGGAGAACTCGCGGAACAGCCGCCCGACCACGTCGCCCATGAAGAGCAGCGGGATAAGCACCGCGATCAGCGAGATGGTGAGCGAGATGATGGTGAAGCCGATCTGCTCGGCGCCCTTCAGCGCGGCCTGCATCGGCGGCTCGCCCTGCTCGACGTAACGCGCGATGTTCTCGATCATGACGATGGCGTCGTCGACCACGAAGCCCGTGGCGATGGTGAGCGCCATCAGCGTGAGGTTGTTGATCGAAAAGCCGGCGAGGTACATGACGCCGAAGGTGCCGACCAGCGACAGCGGCACCGCGATGCTCGGGATGAGCGTGCCGGCGAGGGTGCGCAGGAAAAGGAAGATCACCATGACGACCAGGACCACGGCGATCAGCAGCTCGATCTGCACGTCGCGCACCGAGGCTCTTATGGTGACCGTGCGGTCGGTGAGCACCGCGAGGTCGACCCCCGGCGGCAGCGTGGCCTGCAACTGGGGCAGGAGCTTCTTCACCCGGTCGACGACCTCGATCACGTTGGCGCCGGGCTGGCGCTGGATGTTCATGATCACTGCCGGCACTTCGTTCATCCACGCCGCGAGGCGCACGTTCTCCGCGTCCTCGATCACGTCGGCAACATCCGACAGGACGAGGGGCGCCCCGTTGCGGTACGCGACGATGATCTTGCGGTACTCGTCGGCGGATTTGATCTGGTCGTTGGCGTCGATGGTGTAGGCGCGCTGCGGGCCGTCGAAGCTGCCCTTCGCCTGGTTGACGTTCGCCTGCATGATCGCCTGGCGCACGTCCTCGAGGTTGAGATTGTTCGACGCCAGCGCCTTCGGGTTGGCCTGCACGCGCACCGCCGGGCGCTGCCCGCCCGAGAGCGTGACGAGGCCGACGCCGGTGACCTGCGAGATCTTCTGCGCGAGGCGGGTGTCGGCGAGGTTCTGCACCTGCGGCAGGGGCAGGGTGGCCGACGAGATGCCGAGGGCGAGGATCGGTGCGTCCGCCGGATTGACCTTGTTGTACACCGGCGGCGCCGGCAGGTCGCTCGGCAGGAAATTCGATCCGGCGTTGATCGCCGCCTGGACCTGCTGCTCGGCGACGTCGAGCGACATCTCCAGGTTGAACTGCAGCGTGACGACCGATGCGCCGCCGGAGCTGGTAGAGGACATCTGGCGCAGGCCCGGCATCTGGCCGAACTGGCGCTCGAGCGGCGCGGTGATCGACGAGGTGGTCACCTCCGGGCTCGCGCCGGGATAGAACGTCAGCACCTGGATCGTCGGGTAATCGACCTGCGGCAGCGCCGAGAGCGGCAGCTGGCGGTAGGCGAGGATCCCGGAAAGCAGGATCGCGACCATGAACAGCGACGTCGCGACCGGCCTGAGAATGAACAGCCGCGACGGGTTCACTCGCTGCCTTTTTTTCGCCGGCCCTTCTTCAATTCTTCTGTTTTCGAATCTGGAACCGGGACCGGCCGCTGCGCCAGCTCGACCCGCGCGCCTTCGCGCAGCCGGTCGAGACCGTCGACGACGACGCGCTCGCCCGGCGCGACGCCCGACTCTATCGCGGTGAGCGCGCCCTCGGACGGGCCGGGCTTCACCTGCCGCATCGACACCGTGCCGTCGTCCTTGACCACGTACACGAACGTCACGCCCTGCACGCCGCGCTGCAGCGCCGCGCCCGGCACGACTGTCGCGTCGCGCCGGACGTCGACCAGCATGCGCATGTTGACGAACTGGTTGGGGAAGAGCGCGCTGTCGTCGTTCGGGAACTCGGCCTTGAGCTTCACCGTGCCGGTCGCCGGATCGATCTGGTTGTCGACGGTGATCAGCGTGCCGGAGGCTACCCGGTTGCGGTTTTCGCGGTCCCAGGCTTCGACCGGCAGTTTTCGGGGTTGGTTAATCTGTTTTATAACGTTGAAAATCTGATCTTGCGGAATCGTGAATACCGCCGCGATCGGCTGCAGTTGCGTGATCACCACCAGGCCGTTGGGGTCTCCGGCGCGCACCACGTTGCCCTGGTCGACCTGGCGCAGTCCCAGCCGCCCGCTGATCGGCGCGGTGACGCGCGAGTAGGTGAGCTGCAGCCGCGCATTGTCGATCTGCGACTGGTCGGTGCGCACCGCACCTTCGTACTGGCGCACCAGCGCGGCCTGGGTGTCCACCTGCTGCTTGGCGATCGAGTCCTGCTCGAACAGCGTCCGGTAACGCTCGAGGTCGATGCGTGCGTTGGCGAGCAGCGCCTGGTCGCGCGCCATCTGGCCTTCGGCCTGCATCAGCTGGACCTGGAACGGCCGCGGGTCGATCTCGGCGAGGAGATCGCCCGCTTTCACCACCTGGCCCTCGGTGAAGTAGATCTTGAGCAGCTCGCCTTCGACCCGGCTTCTGACTGTCACCGTCCTGAGCGGGGTGACCGTGCCGAGGCCGCTCAGAAAGATGTTGATGTCGCCCTTCGTCGCGACTTCGGCGACTACCGGCGTGGCGCGATTGGGGTCGAAGCCGCCTTTGCCTTTTCCCTTCGGCGCGGGCACCGCCGCTCCCTGTGCGGCGCCGTCGCCCTGGCGCGAGAAATAGAAATAGGCGCCGACGCCGGCTACGGCGAGCGCAATGACGAGCGTCGCTATGCCGACGAGCGGCATGCGGCGCCGGAAGTTGGGCGGTCCCTCCATGGCTAGCCCGGATTAGACCAGACCCGGGCGCCTCCAGGGCCGTCCTAACCTCCGGTTTTTTGTATCGAAACGTGTCGCGCTAGGGCTGCGGCAGGCCCTCGAGGGCGAGGATGCGGAACGTGGCGTACTTGTTGCCGATCTTGCGGTTCTCCGCGTATTCCGGCGAGCTGCGCCAGGCTTTCGCCTTTTCCAGGCTCTCCCACTGGTGGATCGCGAGGCGCTTCGCCGGGGCGCCTTCCAGCGCCGTCACGCTGTTGCTGCCGGCGAGGATCTTGCCGCCCTTCGCTCGGATGAGCGCCTGCGCCTTGGGCACGTACTCCTTGGCGTAGCCCTCCGCGTTGGTGACGTTGATCTCGGCGACGGTGAACACCGGCGGCTTCGCCTGCGCGTGCAGCGTGTGGATCGTGACCCCGCCGAGCCCGAAGCCGGCGACGACGGCCAATGCGATGCTGGTACGAGTTTTCATGGTTCTCCCTTTGCGCTGAGGTGTTGCGGATGGATGGACGCGCTCCCCTCCGGGAACGCCCGGCCATAATACTCCCGCGAAGGACGGCCAGAGCTAACCCGCCCAATCGCGCGCACGACTAACCGCCTCGCGCCAGCGCGCCATTTTCTCCGCGGCATCCATGCGGGGCATCCGGGGTTCGAAGCGCTTGTCGAGCTGCCAGTGCGAAGCCAGCTCTTCGCGCGACTTCCACAGATTGGTGGTGAGGCCCGCGAGGTAGGCGGCGCCTAGGGCGGTCGTCTCCAGCACTTTCGGGCGCAGGACCGGGATGCCGAGGAGGTCGGCCTGGAATTGCATCAGCAGATCGTTGGCGGCCGCGCCGCCGTCGACACGCAGCTCGCTGAGCGCTTCGCCAGCGTCTTTCTGCATCGCTTCGAGCAGCTCGGCGCTCTGGAAGGCGATCGATTCGAGCGCCGCGCGCGCGATGTGCGCTCGCGATGTTCCCCGGGTCAATCCAAGCATCGCACCCCTGGCGCGCGGATCCCAGTAGGGCGCGCCGAGACCGGTGAAGGCGGGAACGAGGTAGACGTCGCCCGAGTCGAGGACGCTCGCGGCGAGCTTCTCGATTTCCGATGACGAAGAGAAAAACTGCAGCTCGTCGCGCAGCCACTGCACGACCGCGCCGCCGATGAAGACGCTGCCTTCGAGCGCGAACTCCTGCTCCTTGACCTGCGCGCAGGCGGTCGAAATCAATCCGCTCGAGGAAGAAACAACCTTGTTTCCGGTATGCAGCAGCATGAAGCAGCCGGTGCCGTAGGTGTTCTTCGCCATGCCGGCGCGGTGGCAGGCCTGCCCGAACAGCGCCGCCTGCTGATCGCCGGCGATGCCGCCGATGACCAGCGGCTCGCCCAGGACCGCCTTGGGCAGCATGCCGAAAGCGTGCGCCGATGGGTGGACCTCCGGCAGGATGGCGCGCGGCACGCGCAGCAGGCGCAGCAGCTCCGGGTCCCAATCGCCGGTGTGGATGTCGAACAGCATCGTGCGCGACGCATTCGACGGATCGGTGACGTGCGTGCGGTTGCCGGTGAGCTGCCAGATGAGCCAGGTATCGACCGTGCCGAATGCGAGCTCGCCGCGCTCGGCGCGGGCGCGCACCCCCGGAATCTCGTCGAGCAGCCAGGCGATCTTGGTGCCGCTGAAATATGGATCAACCACCAGCCCGGTCTTTTGTTTTATGAATTCTTCGGCCCCTTCTTTTTTCAACTGCGAACAAACCTCCGCGGTGCGCCGGTCCTGCCAGACGATGGCGTTGTGGATCGGCTCGCCGGTCTGCCGGTCCCAGACGAGCGTGGTCTCGCGCTGGTTCGTGATGCCGACCGCCATCAGGTCCTTCAGCGGGATTTCTTTTTTTCTCAGCACCTCGCGCGCCACGTCGCGCTGGGTCCTGAAGAGGTCCATCGGGTCGTGCTCGACCCAGCCCGGCTGCGGATAGATCTGGCGGAACTCGCGCTGCGCGACCGACACTGGGGCGCCTTCCCCGTCGAAGAGAATGGCGCGCGAGCTGGTGGTGCCTTGGTCCAGGGCAAGCACGTATTTCACGAAAAAATTCTAGCAGGCGCGAATGCTAGAATCCGCGCCCTATGCCCCTGCCTGTTTCCGAAGTCGAGCGCGAGCTCACGCACACGCGGCGCGTGCGATTCGAGGGCTACAAGCGCGCCGACGGGGGCAGGCGGTGCACGAAATGTGGCTGCCCATCACCATCGACCGCCACTTCACGATCCTGGATGCGGTCGCCTCGTCGGACGTCGTGCCCTATCCCGGCGGCTGCGAGACGATCGCGCCGGCGTATCGCAAGCTGATCGGCCTGAACCTGGTGAAAGGGTTTCGAAAGAGAGTCTGGGAAGCGCTGGGGGGAGTTCAGGGCTGCACGCATCTGACCGAAATGCTCGCTGGCCTGCCCACGGCGGCGGTCCAGACTTTCGCCGGCGAGATGAGCGAGGAGCGTGCCGACGGCTCCAAGCCGTTCCAGCTCGACCAGTGCCACGCGCTCGAGACGTCCACCGAGACCGTGAAAAAGTGGTATCCCAAATGGTACAAAGGTAGGGCGGCGTGAAAATTCACGAATACCAAGGCAAAGAGATCTTCAGAAAGTTCGGAGTGCCGACTCCGCGGGGGTTTCCATGTTTTTCCGTGGATGAGGCAGTTGACGCAGCGAAAAAGCTCGGCGGCAGCGTCTGGGTGGTGAAAGCGCAGATCCACGCCGGCGGCCGCGGCAAAGGCGGCGGCGTGAAGGTGGCGAAGTCTCTGGACGAGGTGAAGCAGAAGGCTTCCCAGATATTGGGGATGCAGCTCATCACCCACCAGACGGGACCGCAGGGCCAGAAGGTAAAGAGGCTGCTCATCGAAGAAGGCGCCGACATCAAGAAAGAGCTGTACGTCGGCATGGTCGTCGACCGCGGCACGCAGCGCGTGGCGCTGATGGCGTCCTCCGAGGGGGGCATGGACATCGAGGAAGTGGCCGCGAAGGCGCCGGAGAGGATCGAGCGCGTGTTCATCGATCCCGCCACGGGCCTCACGGACCGGGAAGCCGGCCAGGTGGCTCGAAAGATCGGCGTTCCGGAGGCGGCCGTCGGCGCTGCTTCCCAGCTGCTGAAGAACCTCTACAAGTGCTTCTGGGAAACCGACGCGTCGCTCGCCGAAATAAACCCTCTGGTAATTGCAGGTGAAAATCGAATCGTTGCTCTCGATGCGAAGCTGAACTTCGACGACAACGCGCTGTTCCGGCATCCCGACATCGTCGCGATGCGCGATCTCGACGAGGAAGACCCGCTGGAAATCGAGGCCTCCAAGTACGACCTCAACTACATCTCGCTCGACGGCGAGATCGGCTGCATGGTGAACGGCGCCGGCCTCGCCATGGCCACCATGGACACGATCAAGCTGTTCGGCGGCTCGCCCGCCAACTTCCTCGACGTCGGCGGCGGCGCCACCGCCGAGAAGGTGACCGCCGCTTTCAAGATCATGCTCTCGAACCCCAAGGTGAAGGCGATCCTCGTCAACATCTTCGGCGGCATCATGAAGTGCGACACGATCGCCACCGGCGTGGTCGCCGCGGCGCGCGAGACGAAGATCCCGGTGCCGCTGGTGGTGCGGATGAAGGGTACCAACGAAGACCTCGGCAAGAAGATCCTGAAGGATTCGGGGCTGCCGATCGTCTCGGCCGACAACATGGCGGATGCTGCGAAGAAGGTCGTCGCCTCTATCAAAAAGAAGAAGAAACCGGTGGCGAAGAAAAAGGTCCCGGTAAGAAAGAAAAGAAAATCGGTCGGCAAGAAGAAAAAATGAGCATCCTCATTAATAAGAACACGCGGGTGGTGACCCAGGGCATCACCGGCAAGACCGGCATGTTCCATACGCAGACCAGCCGCGCATACGCCCGCGGCAAGGAGTGCTATGTCGCGGGGGTAAACCCGAAAAAGGCCGGGGAAAATTTCGAGGGCATCCCGATCTTCGGTACGGTCAGGGACGCCAAGGAAAAGACCGGCGTGAACACCTCGGTGATCTATGTGCCGCCGCCGTTCGCCGCGGCCGCGATCTGGGAGGCGGTCGAGGCCGATCTCGATCTGGTCATCTGCATCACCGAGGGCATCCCGGTGCGCGACATGGTCGAGGTGCGCGACCGCATGCGCAAGCAGAGGCGCAAGACTCTGCTCGTGGGACCCAATTGCCCGGGCGTCATCACTCCCGGCGAGATCAAGATCGGCATCATGCCGGGGCACATCCACAAGAAGGGGCGCGTGGGGGTGGTGTCTCGCTCCGGAACGCTGACCTATGAAGCGGTGGGCCAGCTCACCGAGCTCGGCATCGGGCAGTCCACGGCGGTCGGCATCGGCGGCGATCCGGTCAACGGCGTTAAGCACGTCGACGTCATGAAGCTCTTCAACGACGACCCTGGGACCGACGCTGTGATCATGATCGGCGAGATCGGCGGCTCCGACGAAGAGGATGCAGCCCGCTGGGTCAAGGCAAACATGAAGAAGCCGGTGGTGGGATTCATCGCCGGGATCACCGCGCCGCCCGGAAAACGCATGGGCCATGCCGGCGCCATCATCTCGGGCGGCAAGGGCACGGCGCAGGAGAAGCTCGCGGTGATGGAGGCCTGCGGGATCAAGGTCACCCGCAATCCCGCTGAAATGGGCAGGACTCTAAAATCCATACTCAAGTAGTTCGTTTTCCCCTGGTGGCGACGCTGCCGTACGCAGGAACGATTTTTCTTTCCTCGTTCCTGCTGTTCCTCGTCCAGCCGATCATCGCCAAGCAGATCCTGCCCTGGTTCGGCGGCTCGGCCGGGGTCTGGACCACCTGTCTGGTGTTCTTCCAGAGCGTGCTGCTCGCCGGCTATGCCTACGCCGACCTGACGACGCGCCTGGGCGCGCGCCGCCAGGCGCTGCTGCACGTCGGCCTGCTCGCCGCGTCGCTCGCCTTTCTGCCGATCCTCGCCTCGAGCGGCTGGAAGCCGCAGGGCGAGGAGCAGCCGATCGTGCGCATCCTGCTGCTGCTGCTGGTGACGATCGGCCTGCCGTATTTTCTGCTGTCTACGACGACGCCGCTTCTGCAGGCGTGGTACTGGCGCCGCTTTCAGAGCGCCGTGCCCTACCGCCTCTTCGCGCTGTCCAACCTGGCCTCGCTCATCGCGCTACTCGGGTTTCCGCTGCTGTTCGAGCCGGTTTTGGACCTGACGCAGCTCGGCTGGGGATGGTCGGCGCTTTTCGTCGGGTTCGCTTTTCTGTGCGCCGCTACGGCGTGGATTTCCATGAATGGCTCATCAAATGAATCGATTCATGAAAAAGCGAAAAGCGGAGAACTCCCGAGACGGGTGCAGCTGCAGTGGCTCGCGCTCTCGACGATGGGCTCGGTGATGCTGCTCGCGGTCACGAACCACATCACCCAGAACATCTCGAGCGTGCCGTTCCTATGGGTGCTGCCGCTCGCGCTCTACCTGATCAGCTTCATCCTCGCGTTCGATCACCCGCGCTGGTATGTGAGGCCCGTGTTCGCCGCCCTGCTGGTCGCGCTGCTGCCGGCAATGGCCTACTACGTGCCGTCGCTCGACCTGAAGGTGGCGGCGCCGCTATATCTGGTCGGCCTGTTCGTCGCCTGCATGTTCTGCCACGGCGAGCTCGCGCGCCTCAAGCCCGACCCGGCGCACCTCACGCGCTTCTACCTGATGATGTCGCTCGGCGGCGCGCTCGGCGCGGTGCTGGTGGCGATCGTCGCGCCGGTCGCGCTGCGGGGCTACTTCGAGCTCGGGATCGCCCTCGTATTCCTGTCCCTGATTTTTACGGCAAGGCTCAAAGGCGGGGCAATCTGGGGCGGCGTCGCGGTATGCATCGCCACGGTCGTCCTGGTGGTCCGCGGCGCCAGCGATTACACCGAGGGAGTCCGTGTGATGGAACGCGACTTCTACGGCGTCGTGCGCACCGCCGATCACTCCAGCCCGGTGGCGTACCGCTCCATGTACCACGGCGGCATCATGCATGGCGGACAACTGCTCGGCGAGAGGTTCCGCAACACCCCTGCCGACTATTTCAGTCCCACCTCGGGCTACGGGCGCGTGTTCCGGTCGCTGCGCGAGATGAATCCGAAAAAGCCGCTCGAGGTGGGGATCATCGGCCTCGGCGCCGGGGTGGTCGCGGCGTGGATGCGGCCCGGCGACGCGCTCACCTTCTACGAGATCAGCCCGCGGGTGGTCGACATCGCCCGGCGCGAATTCACGTTTCTCTCGGATACCTTTGCAAAAACCGAGCTTGTCATGGGCGACGGCCGGCTGTCGCTCGAGCGCGAGCCGCCGCGCGGCTACGACCTGCTCGGCATCGACGCCTTCTCGGGCGATTCGATCCCGATGCACCTCGTCACCCGCGAGGCGATGGCCATTTACGTCAGGCACATCAAGCCGGACGGCGTGATCGTGTTCCAGGCCACCAACCGCTACGTCGACCTGCTGCCGGTGGTGAAGCGCCTCGCCGCCGAGTTCGGCTTCGAGGCGATCAACGTCGCCGATTTCCCCGAAGGCGAGGACGGCCCCGAGTACTGGTACTCGGCGACCGACCAGGTCATCGTCACGCGCAACCGGAAGCTGCTGCGCCGGCCGGCGATCGCCGAGGCGGCCGAGGCGATCGACGACCGGCAGGAGCTGCCGACCTTCACCGACTCGCACCACAACCTGCTGCGCATCCTCAAGCGCCGCTAGAGTGAATCTGAAGTCGAAGGCAACCTAAGGGTCAGCTGGCCTCTTGGGTTCTCGCCACGGGAGCAAGATCGGGCTCTCCGCAGTGCTTCAGTATCGCGGCGCGCACGCGGTCGCGCAGGCGCAGGGTTGCATTCCAGTCGCTGCCGTCCGGGGCAATCGGCGCGCCGAGGGTCACCGCGATCGGATAGCGCCGCGGATACCAGGTGCCGTCGCGCAGCACCGAGCGCACGCCGCGTAGCGCGACCGGGACCACCGGGATGCCAGCCTGCGCGGCGACCTGGAAAGCGCCGGCGTGAAACGCCATCAGGCCGGTGTGGCGCACCATGGTTCCTTCGGGGAACACGATCAGCGATACGCCGCCGCGCGCGGCGCCGACCAGCGCATCGGCGTGCTCGGCGCTCTTCTGGACGTCGAAGCGCTCCACGAATTCCGCGCCCAACCCCGAGACAAATATTCTGGTGACGAAGTTCGACGCGAGCTCGAGCTTGGCGACGAAGGCGTAGCCGCGCCATTCGAGCGCCGCCAGCAGCGCCGCGCCGTCGAGGTAGCTGGTATGGTTCGAGGCGATCACGAAGGGGCCGGAGGCAGGCAGGTTCTCGAGCCCGCGCACCACCATCGGGATGTTGCAGACGCGAAAGAACAGGCGCGCACAGCGCTGCGTGATGTTCCAGGCGCGCCGGCCCGGCAGCAGCGCCGTGGCGGCGAACGCGACCGGAAACAGCAGCGCGATCGCAAGCCAGGCGCGTGCGGCGAACAACGCTCCGCGCGCCACGCGCCAGCCGCGGCGCAATTGCGGCGTCACACCTGCGAAAGCGAGCCGCACGAATTGCCACCACACCGCCTGCAGCTTTACCGCTGAGGGTCCGCGCTCGTAGTACTCGCGCGCGGCGACGCGCCGGATCTTGCCGCTCGAAGTCTTGGGGACCGTGTGCGGGGGCGCGAGCACGATGTCGTCGGCCGGCGCGGCGATCAGGCTCACCGCGAGATCGTTGATCTTCTGCTTGAGCGCTTCGTGCTGGACGGTGCTCGCCTCGCGCGTCTCGGCGAGCACCACCACGCGCTCGGTGCCGCTTGCGCGGTCCATGGAGCCGAACACCGCGACGCAGCCGCGGCGGATCCCGGGCAGGTCGCCGACCGCTTCCTCGAGCTCATAGGGGCTGATGTTGCGGCCGCTGCGGATGATGATGTCCTTCTCGCGGCCGGTGATGTAGACCATGCCCTCGGAAAGATAGGCGCGGTCGCCGGTGTTCACCCAGTCGCCGGCGAACAGCTCCCGGGTCGCTTCCAGGTTTCGATAGTAGCCGCTCGTCGCGGAGGGGCCGCGGAGCTGCAGCTGGCCCTCGCTGCGGTCCCGCCTCTCCGGTCCGCGAGAAGACCTCGCGGTCCAGCAGGTCCATGCGCCACGGCTCGCCCGGGGTGGTGAACGCAACGCCGACCGTGCATTCGGCCAGCCCGTACACCGGGGATATGGCGTTCTTCTGCAATCCGTACTTTGAAAAACGTTCGACGAAAGAATTGATCGTGTCGGGGCTGACCGGCTCGGCGCCGTTGAACGCGAAGCGCCAGGACGACAGATCGAGTCCCTGCATTTCCTCTTCTGCAATTCTTCTCAAACAGAGCTCGTAGGAGAAGTTCGGCCCACCCGAAATGGTGCCGCGATGACGGTGAATCATGCGCAGCCACTGGCTCGGCCGCGACAGGAAGGCGAGGGGCGACATCAGCACGACCGGGGAGCCGAGATACATGGTGGCGAAGCAGCCGCCGATGAGCCCCATGTCGTGATACAGCGGCAGCCAGCTCACGAACACGTCCTCGGGGCCGGCGCGCGCCGCCTTGCCCATGGCGCGCACGTTCGCGAGCAGGTTGGCGTGCGTGAGCACCACGCCTTTCGGATTGCCGGTGCTGCCGGAGGTGTATTGCAGGAAACCGATCTGGCCGGTGCGGCTCCGAACGGGGACGAAGGCGGCCGCCTGCGCCGCGAAATCCGCGGGCACGAGCACGGCGCGCAGCGATTCCACGTGCGCGCGCAGCAGCCACGCGAGCGGCTTCGCCTCCGGAATCGTGACCATGATCGCGGCGCCGGCGCTCTTCAGTATGCCGACGTGCCGGGTCATGTGGTCTTCGATCTTCGTCAGGCGCGCCGGCGGATACAGCGGCACCGGAATGCCGCCGGCGAGCAGCACGCCGTAGAAGCAGTACAGGTAATCGGCGGACGTCGGCAGCATGATGGCGACCGTCTGCCCGGGGGCGAGGCCCGCATCGGCGAGCCGCGCGGCGTAGCGCAATCCCCCCTCCCACAGGGCGCGATAGCTCAGGCGATTCTCTTTCTGCTCCTCATACAGGAAGACGGTCAGGCGATCCGGCTGCCGCTCGACGTGGTACTCGAGCGCCTCGACCAGGGTCTGCGCGTGATCCGGCGCTCGCACGCCTAAATTCGCGCTCCAGGCGCAGCACCAGCTCGACCCGCGCCAGGCTGTCCAGGCCGAGATCGCGCTCGAGCGAGCTGTCGAGGGCGACGTACGCCTCGACGTGCGGCCGCGCCTCGCGCGCCACCTCAGCGACGACGCCTAGAAGCTTGTTGGGATCGATCAGATCTGCTTTCTCACTCAAAACGGCATCCTCGGGTGAAAGCCGGCCGAGTGTACACTCGCGCGCTAAGCACCTTCTCAATGTCCGCCGATTCAAGCAAACCGTTTCTCGAACGCCTCGATGATGCAGCGCGCAACCTCTTGCTGTCCGTGGCGCGCTCGGCGTCTTTCGCCAAAGGCGCGCGCCTCGTGCGGCAGGGCGAGGCCTCGCGCGGCGCCTACGTGCTGCGAGAGGGCGGGGTAGAAGCGACCGTCGTCCTCCCCGGCGGCGAGACGCTCACAGTGGCGAAGCTCGACGCGGGCGACGTCTTCGGCGAGATGGCGCTCATCGAGCGCGGCACCTGCACCGCAACCGTCAGCGCACGCACCAACGTCGAAGCCTGGTTCATCGAGCGCGAAGACTTCCGCTCCCTCATCGCCCAGCGCGACCCGACCGCCTTGAGCGTGCAGCACGCTGTCACCCTGATCCTCTCGGACAAGCTGCGCGCGCTCAACGCCAAGGTCCTCGAGGTCCCCGCGCCGGAGGACAGGCCCGCCGCCAGGAAATCAAACGGGGTCGACCCGCTGGCCGATGTGAAGCGCCTTAAGAAAGCGTCCTTCGACTACAAAGCCTTCCTGCCTCACCTTCCTTTCTTCGAAGGCTTCGATGCTGGTGAGATCGCCGAAATCCTAGACGTCAGCACGCTGCTGGAACTCCCACGCGGCCAGCCCGTCTTCACCTCCGGCCAAGCCTCCACCGCCTGCTTCATCGTCGTGCGCGGCGCCGTCGAGATCTACGCCCAGCATTCCAAGCGTGAGCGTCGCGTGGCCGTCCTCGGCCCAGGCCAGCTCCTCGGCTACATGAGTGCCCTCGAGCGCAACTCGCGCGGCTCCGACGCCGTGGTGCGCGAGGCGGCGCTGCTCCTGGAAATTCCTCGCGAGGCCTTCGAAAAGCTCTACTTCGGCAACAGCGCTGCCTCGACCAAGCTCCATCGCGTCATCCAGAAAAGCCTTCTTTCCTCTCTGGGCCAGACCAATCGCCATCTCACCAGGCTCATCAGCCACGCGCGGCTGCGCGGCGCGGACAAAGAGGGCGCCGAGCTGGAGAAAGCCTACAGCGGCCAGATCATCGCCGCCGCGCTGGGCGGCTAGCAGCGTTTTGTTAAATCGGACGACCCGCCAAACGTTGCCCTAGCGCCACAGTCCGACCTTGTGTTGGAATGTCCGCTATCGACCCAAAGCGGACATTCGCGGACCCCACTAGTCACGCCAAATGTCGGACCGCTAGGCGCGTCGGCGGCACCGGTACGGTGACGATGCGAGGTCCGACAGGCCGAATTGTTTCTCTAGTCACCGCCAGAAATGCATCGGGGGAGAAATGCTTTCGTACATGATCACGGGGATTGTCGAGCAATTCAAGGATCTGTATGAGTCGAAGCTCTTCGACCTTACCTTAGCAACTGGCGTTGCAGCGTACTTTGGCGCATGGGGTGCTCAGAAGCTGGCGGAGCGCGAAAAGCGCCGCGAAGAGATCGTCAGAGAGATACGTAATACAAATGCTGCAATCGCCATCAGTATGGCTCTCTTCAATCAATTTGTGTCCATGAAGAGACAGCACGTTAAGCGGCTGTATCAGGACTATCTAAGGCACCGAGCAGAGTTCGATAAGGCGATGGAGAAACCCCGTTCCGAGCGACCTGTCACGACGTTTGCAATTGACATGCAAACGCTGTCTCTTGAGTGGGGGCCAGTGGATATTCTCCAAGACAAAATATTTAGTCAGATATCAGCAGTGGGGCGTCCACTAAACCTTGCGGCGATAATCTCCGTAGAATTTCACGCGTTAGCCAATGCGTTGAATACTAGGAATGCGATTATCGAGAGCAACAAAGCTAAGAACGTGGCGCATTTGCCGCTTGAATATTATTTTGGTCTGCCGGACGCGCACGGCAACGTAAATCAGGACTGGCCTTCTCTAATAAACGCCATACATCTCCACACCGATTGCGGAGTGTTTTTTACTCAACTGCTTTGCAAAGACCTTATGGAGCATGGTCAGCAGTTCGTTACCCAACTCAAAAAGCGGTATGGGTGTCATCCCAATCGTGTGTCTAAGGTTGATTTTTCAACCGTCGAAGCAGGACTCATTCCGGGTGAGGATGAATTTAGGGATTGGATAGACAACTTTAAGAAGCATAAAGAAGAGGGTTTTCTCGAGTGCTTCAAAACTTGGCTGACTACTCTTCGCGTTGTATGAGGCAGTATCACCGTACTGCACCAATGTCCGCTTTCGACCCAAAGCGGACACTAGCGAAGCAATGAAGGTGCAGCCTCCGCAGACACCAAGTGAGCTGCTTGAACAGCTCCGAGCCTTGTTTCCTGGATTCGAGGAGGAGTCGAAAGAAGGACATGCGTCTGAGCGGCTTAATTTTCACGCGATGCTGATGGACTTCAGGCCCTTCTATGGGCGTCACGTGCAAGAGTTCAGTGAGAAACAACTAAAGACGTTGGCAGGTATAGTCAATGTCGCTACCGAATCCGCGGGCGCGTTGGCAAACGCGTTCGACACGTGTTTCTTCGAACGCATGGGACCACAAACGAAGGCGCTCCGGTCCTTCTTAAACGCAAGAGGGAAGGACTTATCTCGTGGGCGCCGTTCTTAAATTGAAGTCCGCTCTCGACTCAAAGCGGACATTCAGCAAGACGGTGTCTCGCAGGAGGTAATAGAGGTTGGATGCTCTGCTCGACGCGATAGCGGATCACGTTGCGTTCGCCATTCTTCAGGCCGTGCTTATCTCTGCCGTCGCCGCCGCCTTCCTGCTGGATTGGTCAGTGCGCCGGCAGCAGCGTGTGAGTGGGCTCGAAAGGCGGGTTACACGCGGCCCAGAATCAATGGTCTATCTAATTACTGCGTTCAGCATTGTTGTCGTTGAAGTCATAGCTATCGTCCTCGCGTTCGACGAGATTCCCTTCCGGGAACGCGTTGCGTGGGCGCTGTTCGATGGCGCGCTCGCGGGGTATTTGCTCTTGGGCAGTGGGTGGGTCCGAAATAAGACGATCGGCCTCGTGAACTGGCTCCGTACGCTCGGTTAATCAACACGAAGCGGATATTGCAAGCCGAGCAGCGTGTGTTCTCCGAACGATTCGAGTGTCCGCTTATGGCCGAAAGCGGACACTTCAACTTGGTCGGCAGTCGGCTGGCGGGATTGGACTGCGCTATAGTGATCAGCTATGCCTGAGTCGATGCAGCAGCCGAGCGAAGCAGAGTTCGCCAAACTAGGAAGCGAGTTGGCGAAGCTCCTCGCTGGATACCATCCAGACGTGCAAGGGGCGGCAATCGCCAACATGGTCCTCGTCTGGTTGGACAGTTACCGCCCCGGGGAACGGGACCGACTCTTTGAGAAGTTCATGAAGACGGTGCGCGCTACCATCGAGACCAAGGCCAAGGAAGACGCTGCGCGTCGAGGGCACTAACTATAGGGTTACTGCCGTCCGTGTCTGGCCGGAAGCGGACGCTTCCGCTAGGCAGGACTAGGAGCTGTTGACGCGGTCAGGAACGCCCAAATTTCGCGTAAAAAGTCGAGGAAGCTGCGTTCGGGACGCAGTTCTCGGTTATTCGAGATCTCTGATTGAAATGACTGGGCGATCTTTCTTAGTGGTTGCGTGAAGCATCGAGTACTCGGGGACTTCGACCCAGGCGGCCGTGTCGCGCGTGAGGGGCTCGGAGGCTACCAATATGGATGTCGCGCTCTCGGAGCCGCCGGTCATTTTCCATTCGCCGTCGTGCAGGCCGTAGTCGCGGCCGGCGGTATACCAGAGGCTCAGGTAGCTCAGGTTGGCTTCGTGCAGGCGCGCGGCGTCGTCGGTGGGGAAACACCCGAAGTCGAAGCAATAGCGCACGGCGGCGAGCTGGGTGCCATCGGCGATGAAGAGGTTGAGCGACGAGCTGACGGCGATGCCGAGTTTCTTGCGCGCTTCGCGGATGATTCCCAAGGATTTTTCAATAGAAACCCCCAGCTCATCCGCGCTGGGGCGGCGGTGGGGGTCGGGGAGCTGGGAGACGATCAGGGCGTAGACCCACTCGCTGTCGGTGGTGCCATGGACCTGAGCGAGTATTTCCGGTTTTATTTTCGTAGAAAGCAAAGGTTTCATTTCGGCGAAGCGGGCGAGATCGCCGTTGTGCGCCATGACGAGGGGCACGTCCTTGAAGTGGAACGGATGGCAGTTCTGCAGCGAAATCTCGACGCGCGTGTGGTAGGCGACACCGCGCACGTGGGCGAGGAGGCAATCGGCGCGAATTTTCTCGGCGAGGTTCTTGAGATTGCGGTCGAAGACGGGGAGTTGCTGGGAGTAATAGGCGAAGGCGTGGTCAGGGTCGTGGCTAGCGGTGTCCCAGGCGCGCATGCCGAAGCCCGCCAGGTTGAGCATATGAAGCATCTTCGGCATGTAGCTCTGCCGGATCAGCGCCGAGTCGGGCTGGAACAGCAGGTTATCCAGCAGCACCGGCTCGCCGAGATAGAGGAGCGCGCGGCACATATATGAAAGGGCTAGCTCGACCCGGTCTTTGGCGCCTGCTCCTCGAGCCGGTCGGTGGCCGGCGGCGGGGTGCGCGACAGCGCGGCGATGGCGCCGTAGAGCGCAGGAGTCATCTCGATCTTCACCGAGTCGAGCGAGGCCTTGAGCTGCTCGACGCTGCGCGCGCCGATGATCGGCGCGGTGACCGCGGGGTGCGCCGCCACCCACGCGACCGCGGCGCTCATCGGATGAAACCCCTTCTGCTTGCAGAACGCGGCGAATTTCTGCGCCACCTCGTGCATCCAGGGCTCGCCGTAGCGCTGGGTGTACATCTTGTTCGTCGCCAGGCGGCCCTGCGCCGACTTGTCGGTGTATTTGCCCGAGAGCAGCCCGCCGCCGGCAGGGCTATAGGGCAGCACCGAGACGCCGTTCGCCGCCGCCATCGGCAGCAGCTCCACCTCGGCCTGGCGCTTCACCAGGCTGTACATCGGCTGGATCGCCTGCAGCGGCGCCCAGCCGCGCGCCTCCTGGATGCCGAGCGCCTGCTGCGTCTGCCAGGCGGCGTAGTTGCTTACCGCGGGATAGAGCACCTTGCCGGCGCGCACCAGATCCTCCAGCGCCCGCATCGACTCCTCGATCGGCGTCAGCGGGTCGTACATATGGAGGTAGAGCAGCTCGACGCGGTCGGTCTGCAGGCGCTTCAAGCTTGCCTCGAGCGCGCGGCTGATGTGGCGGCTCGAGCCGCCTCTCGCGTTGATGTCGCTGCCGGCGGGGTTGAAGCATTTGGTGGCGATCACCAGGTCCTCGCGGCTGCCGCGCATGAGCCGGCCAAGGATCTCCTCGGAGCGCCCCTTGCTGTACTGGTCGGCGGTGTCGAAGAAGTTGATGCCGGCGTCGCGGCAGGCCTTGAACATCGCCGCCGAGGCGTCCTCGTCGGCATCGCCGCCGAAGGCCATCGTCCCGGAGCACAACTGGGAGACTTGCACGCCGGTTCGGCCGAGAGTCTTGAACTTCACGGCCTCAGTCTACTTTGAAATTTCGCGGTTGCATCCGTGCATGGTGCCGCATTCGAAAAGTTGACCGCTGTCAAGGGTTGGTCATCGATGTGCAGCGGTAAAATCGCGGCGAATGAACGATCGCACAGCGCAGAGCGGCCGGCGCGGTAAAGCCGCGAGCGGTAACTTCGCGCGGCAGGGGCGGGCGCGACGCTCGCTGAAGGGCCGGCAGGTCGATCCCAAGGCCCAGGAGGAAATCCAGGCGCTGCTCGGTGAGGCCCCGCGCCGTGCCGACCTCCTGATCGAGCACCTGCACCGCATCCAGGACCGCTACGGCCATCTCTCGGCCGCGCATCTCGCGGCGCTTGCCAGGGAAATGCGCCTCTCGCTCACGGAGGTGTACGAGGTGGCGACGTTCTACCATCACTTCGACGTTGTGAAGGAAGGCGAGACGCCCCCGCCCGCATTGACCGTGAGGGTGTGCGATTCACTGTCTTGTGAACTAAGCAATTCAAAAACCCTTCTGGAAGAGCTTCCGGGCATCCTCGATAAGGATGTGCGTGTGCTCCACGCCCCGTGCGTCGGGCGCTGCGAGTCCGCGCCATGCGCAGTGGTGGGTCAAAACCCGGTGCTGAATGCGACGGTCTTGTCGGTCAAAGAGGCCGTGGACAAGAAACAGATCAAATGCGCGGAAACGAAGTACATCGACTTCGCGTCCTATAGGAAGAGCGGCGGCTACAAGCTGATCGCCGATTGCCTCGCGGGCCGGCGCACGCGCGAAGAGATCACGAAGATCATGGAAGACTCAGCGCTGCGCGGGCTGGGCGGAGCCGGGTTCCCCACCGGCCGCAAGTGGAAGATCGTCGCCGCCGAGCCCGAGCCCCGCGTGATGGCGGTCAACATCGACGAGGGCGAGCCCGGCACGTTCAAGGACCGCTACTACCTGGAGCGCGACCCGCATCGCTTTCTCGAGGGCATGCTGGTTGCCGCCTGGTGCTCGGGCGTTGGCGATATCTACATCTATCTTCGGGACGAGTACGCTGGCTGCCGGGCGATTCTTGAACGGGAATTGAAGAAGTTGAAGGCGGATCCGCCTTGTGCTCTTCCCCCAATATTTTTGAGGAGAGGGGCAGGAGCCTATATCTGCGGCGAGGAGTCGGCGATGATCGAATCGATCGAGGGCAAGCGCGGCATGCCGCGCCTGCGCCCGCCGTATGTCGCGCAAGTGGGCCTCTTCGGTTACCCGACGCTCGAACACAACATGGAGACGGTGTTCTGGGTGCGCGAGATCGTGGAGAAGGGCAGCGCCTGGTTCGCGTCGCAGGGCCGCAACGGCAGGAAGGGCCTGCGCTCGTTCTCGGTATCCGGCCGCGTGAAAAAGCCGGGCGTGCACCTCGCGCCGGCCGGAATCACGGTCAAGGAATTGATCAAGGAATATTGCGACGGGATGCTGGACGGGCACGCGTTCTATGGCTACCTGCCCGGCGGCGCCTCGGGCGGGATCCTGCCCGCATCGATGGGCGACATCCCGCTCGACTTCGACACTCTTCAACCGCATGGGTGCTTTATCGGATCGGCGGCGATAATAGTGCTGTCTGATTTTGATAAAGCATCCGGAGCGGCGAAGAATCTAATGAAGTTCTTCAAGGAGGAGTCCTGTGGCCAGTGCACCCCCTGCCGCGTGGGCACCGCCAAGGCGCTGACGCTCATGGACGCGCGCCAATGGAACCAGCCGTTGCTTAAGGAACTCTCACAGGCCATGATGGATGCTTCGATCTGCGGCCTGGGGCAGGCGGCACCGAACCCGGCATTGAGCGTCATGAAGTTCTTCCCGAACGAGGTGCAGTAAACATGGACCGCGTCAGCACGAAACAGCTCGCCATGCTGCCGATCGAGTTCAAGCTCAACGGCAAGACGGTCGTCGGGCGTCCGGACGAGCTGATCATCGAGACCGCGCGCCAGAACGGCATCCCGATTCCGCACCTGTGCTACTCGCGCACCTTGCGGCCCGATGGCAACTGCCGCGCCTGCGTGGTCGAGATCAAGGGCGAGCGCGTGCTCGCCCCTTCCTGCTGCCGCTTCCCGACGCAGGGGATGGAAGTCACCACCGACAGCCCGCGCGCGCTCACCTCGCAGAAAATGGTGCTCGAGCTTCTGATGTCCGACATGCCCGAGACGCAGTACACGCTCAATAACAAAGTGGACGTCTGGGCGCGGAACCTGGGGGTTGGAAAACCACGTTTTTCAAGAAGGCAACAACCGGCCGCAGATATCTCTCATCCCGCCATCGCGGTGAACCTCGACGCCTGCATCCAGTGCACGCGCTGCCTGCGCGCCTGCCGCGAGGAGCAGGTCAATGATGTGATCGGGTACGCCTGGCGGGGAGAGAAATCGAAGATCGTGTTCGATTTCGACGACCCGATGGGCGAGTCGACCTGCGTAGCCTGCGGCGAGTGCGTGCAGGCCTGCGTCATCAAGTTCGTCACCGGCCGCGACGGCCCGGCGAACCACGGGCGCCTTTGCGTGAAGGGCCGCTACGGATTCGACTATGCCCATCATCCGCAGCGGCTCACTAAGCCTTTAATAAGAAGATCAAATGTAAAAAAATCAGCTGATTTCGTTGTCGATCCGGCGAACTGGAAGGAAGCGTTCCGCGAAGCGACTTGGGAAGAAGCGCTCGACTTTGCGGCTTCAGGGCTCAAGAGACTGAGGGATCAGGATCGATTCTCGCTGGCCGGCTTCGGCTCGGCGAAGGGCTCGAACGAGGAGGCCTACCTTTTCCAGAAGCTGGTACGCACCGGCTTCGGCACCAACAACGTCGACCATTGCACACGCCTTTGCCACGCTTCGTCCGTCGCGGCGCTGCTCGAGGGCGTGGGTTCCGGCGCGGTCTCCAACCAGGTCAGCGACGTGCTGAACGCCGAAGTCGTGTTGATCATCGGCGCCAATCCCACGGTCAACCACCCGGTAGCGGCCACCTGGATGAAAAACGCGGCGAAGAGCGGCGTCAAGCTGATCGTCGCCGACCCGCGCCGCGGCGAGCTCGCACGCCACGCCACGCATGTCCTGCAGTTCAAGGCCGACACCGACGTGGCGCTCCTGAACGCGATGATCCACACGATCATCGAGGAGAATCTGGTTGACAAGAAATTCATTGCCGATAGAACGAGCGGCTTTGATGCGTTAAAGGAAAATGCAAAAAATTTCTCGCCGGAGCTGATGGCGTCGATCTGCGGCATTCCCGCGCAGACCATCCGCGAGGTGGCGCGCCTTTTCGCCACCTCGAAGGGCTCGATGATCCTCTGGGGCATGGGGATCTCGCAGCACGTGCACGGCACCGACAATGCGCGCTGCCTGATCGCGCTGACATTGATGACCGGGCAGATCGGCCGCCCGGGCACCGGGTTGCATCCGCTGCGCGGCCAGAACAACGTGCAGGGCGCTTCGGACTCGGGCCTGATCCCGATGATGTATCCGGATTACCAGCGCGTCGACAACCCCGAGGCCAACAAGCGCTTCGAAGCGCTATGGGAAACGAAGCTCGAGAAGAAGCCCGGCCTCACGGTGGTCGAAGTAATCCGCGCCGCCGATGCCGGCCAAGTACGCGGCATGTACATCATGGGCGAGAACCCGGCGATGTCCGATCCCGACGCCGAGCACGCCCGCGCCGCGATGGCCAAGCTCGAGCACCTGGTCGTGCAGGACATCTTCCTGACTGAGACCTGTTACCTGGCCGACGTCGTGCTTCCAGCGACAGCCTGGCCCGAGAAAGACGGCACCGTCACCAATACCGACCGGATGGTGCAGCTCGGCCGCAAGGCGATCGAGCCGCCGGGCGACGCCAAGCCGGACCTCTGGCTTATTGTCGAGATTGCCAAACGCCTCGGATTGGATTGGTCTTATCAAGAGCCAAAAGACGTGTTTGACGAGATGCGCAAGGGCATGAACTCCATCGCCGGCATCACGTGGGAGCGTCTCGAACGCGACTCATGCGTCGTTTATCCCTGCGAGAACGAAGGCGACCCGGGCCAGTCGGTGGTGTTCACCGATGTCTTCCCGACGGCGACCGGGCGCGCGAAATTCGTTCCCGCCGACCTCATTCCCGCCGACGAGCGGCCGGACGCCCAGTACCCCGTGGTCCTGATTACCGGACGGCAGCTCGAGCATTGGCATACGGGGGCAATGACGCGCAGGGCCGGCGTGCTCGATGCCATCGAGCCCGAGCCGGTGGCGTCGCTGCACCCGCTGGACATAGAAAAGCTGGGTGCGAAGCCGGGAGACATCGTTACCGTCGAGTCCCGGCGCGGCAGCATTTCCCTGTACGCGAGGGCGGACGAGGGCACGCCGCGCGGTGCGGTGTTCATCCCGTTCGCCTTCTACGAGGCGGCGGCGAACATGCTCACCAACCCGAAGCTGAGATGGGCTCGCTCGGCAAGGACGTCGCGAGCGGGCTCGCCGAGGCGCTCGGCGTGCCGCTGGTGTACCACGAGGTGATCGACCATCTTGCCGACCGTATGCGGGTGCGCAAGAGCCACGTCATCCGCCTGCTCGACGGCAGCGCCGGACTGCTGGAGCGCCTCACCGCCGACAAGACCAGCCTGTCGATTTTCACCGCCGACGAGATCGTTTATCTCGCGCTGCAGGGCAAGGGCGCGGTGATCCGCGGCTGGGGCGCGACGCACCTGCTGCGCGACGTGCCGCACGCGGTGTGCGTGCGCGTGTGCGCGCCATTCGAGCTGCGCAAGCGCCGCATGATGGAGCGCGTCGGCAGCACCGACGATGCCAAGATCGCCGACGAGATCCAGCAGAACGACGAGTCGCATACCACGATCATGAAGCGCAATTTCTCGGTGCAGTGGACCGATGCCGAGTACTACGACCTGGTGCTGAATACCGAGCGGGTGAGCGTCAGGGAATGCGTCGAGCAGGTGATGGGCCTGGTGAAGTCGCCCGAGTTCGCCGAGACCAAGCAGTCGCGCGAGCGCTTGCAGGACCTCGCGCTTGCGTGGCACGTGCGCGCCGCGCTGCGCGTCTCGCCCCGCACGCGCCACGTCCACGTCACGGTCAAAGCGCAGGGCGGCCGCGTGGTGCTCACCGGCCCGCTCGACAACTCCGAAGAGCGCACCGCGGTGAACGAAGTGGCGGCGAGCGCCGGCGCGCGCTACATCGACGACCAGCTGCGCTCGGCCGACGCAGTCCGGCCGCGGTTCCAGTAAGCCCTTCCTTGCAGTCCACGTTCGGGGTTTTTCCGGGCGACTGGAAGACCAATCTTCGGGGCGACCTGGCCGGCGGCCTGGTCGCGGCCGTGGTGTCGATTCCCATGAGCATCGGCTTCGGGCTGCTCGCCTTCGCGCCCTTCGGCGAGCGCTTCCTGCCGATCGGGATCCTCAGCGGCCTGTACGGCGCGATCTTCCTCGGCCTGGTGGCCCTGGTGCTGGGCGCGCGCAGCGTCACCATCTACGCGCCGCGCAGCCTGATCGCCTTCATGGTCGGCTCGATCGCGCTGCACGGCTTCGCCGACGCGCAGGCCGGGCCGCTCGCCGGCGCGGAGCCGTACTATCTTGCCGGCGCGCTGCTCGCCACGCTCTCGCTCGCCGGCCTCATCCAGGTCGTGTTCGGTGCGGCCCGGCTCGGCGCGCTGGTGAGGTTCATCCCGTCGCCCGTCATGGCGGGATTCCAGAACGCGGCTGCGTTGCTCATCCTGTATTCCCAGCTGCACGTGATGCTCGGCCTGCCGCGGCGGCTGCCTCCCGCGGCGCTGCTTGCGGCGCTCGCCGACGCCAAGCCCGTCAACCTGCTGCTCGGAGCCGCCACGGTCGCAGTGATCTGGAACGGCGCCCGCCTGTCGCGTCGCCTGCCCCCGGCGCTGCTGGGTCTTCTCTTTGGCACTGGCGCCTACTACGTCCTCGCCGCCGCCGGGCTGGCGGCCGAGCTCGGGCCGACGATCGGCCTGATCCCGGAGGGCGGCCCGGACGGGCATTACTTCGGCGCCATCCTGGCGTTCGCATTGCATCCCGCCGCGCTCGAGATGGCGCCGACCATCGTGCTTTCCGCCCTCAGCCTGGCGGTCGTGGCCTCGCTCGACACGCTCATCTCCTCGCGCATCGTGGAAGGCATGACCGGGCAGCGAACCGCTGCGAACCGCGTGCTGCGCATCATCGGCGGCGCCAACCTGCTGACGCCGCTGCTGGGAGGCATATGCGGCGGGGTCAGCGTGGCCTCTTCGACCGCGAGCTTTAAGGGCGGCTCGCGCACTTCGCTTTCGCTGCTCGTCCACAGTGCGGTCATTTTCGCCGCGGTGATCGCGCTCGCGCCGCTGCTCGGCAGGCTGCCGCTGGTCGTGGTGGGCGCGGTGCTCGTGGTCACGGCGGCCCAGCTCGTCGACCGCTGGTCGCTGCAGCTCATACGCAAGGTCGCTTCCCGCCAGACGGCGGACTGGCGCTCGACGGCCCTCGACCTTGTACGCCGACGAGGTGCGCTCGCGCCGCGCGCGCGACGCGGCGGACTCGGCGCTGCTCGCCGCGCACGGCCGGCGCATCCTGCTGCTCGAGCTGGAAGGGCCGGTATTCTTCGGCTCGGCGGAATCGCTCGCGGAGCGCATCGATACGGCGCTGGCGCCGGGCGCGCGCTACGTGATCCTGGACTTCGGGCGCGTCAACGATCTCGACAGCACCGGGGCGCGGATCCTGCTGCAGGCGCATGAAAGGCTGAAGGCGCAGGGCGCGCATCTGCTGCTGGCTTCTGCCGACGCCGCGCCGCATGTCGACAGCGTGCTGCGCGACACCGGCGTCGCCGCCGCGGTGGGCGCCACGTTCGCCGACGCCGACCGCGCGCTCGAATGGGCCGAGAACCATCTGATCGAGACGCTGCGTCCCGGGGCCGCCGCCGGCGGCGAATACCCGTTCGAGCGCCTCGATCTGCTCGCCGGATTCAGCGCCGCCGAGCGCGAGCAGTTCCGCGCGCTCCTCAAGCGGCGCGAGTACGGCGCCGGGGAGATCGTGTTCCGCGAGGGCGCCATCGAGGACGAGCTCTACATCATCGTGAAGGGCAGCGCGAGCGTGAAGCTCAGGATCGCCGCGGCCGGGCATGACCGGCGCGGCCGCGAGCAGCGCCTGGTGACCTTCGCCGCCGGGACCGCGTTTGGCGAGATGGCGCTGCTCGATCGCGAGGCGCGCTCGGCGACGGTGCAAGCCGACGAGCCGCTGGTGTGCTACGTGCTCGATCGGCCAGCCTACGAGAGCGTCGAGCGCGACACGCGCGCGATCGCCATCAAGCTGCTCACCAATCTCGGCAGCGAGCTTTCCGCCCGCTTGCGGCGCGCAAACCGGATGCTGAATCAGCTCGAGAGATAAAAAGCTCTTGACCGGCGTCAAGGCCGAGGTATCTAACTGTCTTTATAAGAATGTGTTTTTTTATAAGGACAAAAGCGAGCCATCATGCCGTCCGACATCGAAATCGCACAGGCAGCGAAGATGCAGCGCATCGCCGCGGTGGCGCGCGAAAAGCTGGGCATCGCCGAGGAGCATCTCGAGCCCTACGGCCACTACAAGGCCAAGATATCGCTCAAGTACCTCGATTCGCTGAAGGGCAAGAAGGACGGCAAGCTCATCCTGGTGACCGCCATGACCCCGACGCCGGCGGGCGAAGGCAAGACCACGACCACCGTCGGCCTCGGCGACGCGCTCAACTACATCGGCAAGAAGGCGGCCATCTGCCTGCGCGAGCCCTCGCTCGGGCCCGTGTTCGGCGTCAAGGGCGGCGCCGCGGGCGGCGGCTACGCGCAGGTGGTGCCGATGGAGGACATCAACCTGCACTTCACCGGGGATTTCTCGGCCATCGCGCTGGCGAACAACCTGCTCGCGGCAATGCTCGACAACCACATCACGCAGGGCAACGAACTGGGCATCGACGTGCGCCGGATCCAGTGGCGGCGCGTGGTGGACATGAACGACCGGGCGCTGCGCGAGATCGTGGTCGCGCTCGGCGGCACCGCCAACGGCTACCCGCGGCAGGATGGCTTCGACATCGTGGTCGCCTCGGAAGTGATGGCGATCTTCTGCCTGTCGACCTCGCTCGAGGACCTCAGGTCGCGTTTGGGAAATATTGTTGTTGCTTATTCAAAGGAAAATAAACCCGTCCGGGCACGCGATCTCAAGGCGCACGGCGCCATGACGGTGCTGCTCAAGGACGCGCTCGCCCCCAACCTGGTGCAGACGCTGGAGGGAAACCCCGCGTTCATCCACGGCGGCCCCTTCGCCAACATCGCGCACGGCTGCAATTCGGTGATCGCCACGCAGAGCGCGTTGAAGCTCGTCGACTACGTCGTGACCGAGGCCGGGTTCGGCGCCGACCTCGGCGGCGAGAAGTTCCTCGACATCAAGTGCCGCAAGACGGGGCTGCGCCCGAACGCCGCGGTGATCGTGGCGACGGTGCGCGCATTGAAATACCACGGCGGCGTGGACGTCAAGGAGGTGAACAAGGAGAACCTGGCTGCGCTTGAGAAAGGACTGGTCAACCTCGAGCGCCACGTCGAGAACGTCACGAAGGTGTACGGCATTCCCTGTGTCGTCTCCATCAACCGGTTCAATTTCGACACCCAGGCCGAGCTTGATCTCCTGAATTCAAGAATCAAGAAGCTGGGTGCCCAGGTGGTGCTCGCCACGCACTGGGGCGATGGCGGCAAGGGCGCCGCTGAGTTGGCGAGGATCGTGGTGGGGCTGTGCGACCAGCCCTCGAAGCCGACGTTCGTCTACGAGGACTCCGACACCCTCTGGGACAAGATCAACAAGATCGCGAAGAAGGTGTACCGGGCGGCGGACGTGACCGCCGATGCCAAGGTGCGCGCCCAGATCAAGAGGCTGCAGGACGACGGCTACGGCCACTACCCGGTGTGCGTGGCGAAAACCCAGGCCTCGGTCACCACCAACGCGGCGACACGCGGCGCGCCCACTGACCACGTGGTCAACGTGCGCGAGGTGCGGCTCGCCGCCGGTGCCGAGTTCGTGGTGATGATCTGCGGCGACATCATGACCATGCCGGGCCTGCCCAAGGTTCCTTCGGCGGAGAAAATCGACCTGGTGGACGGCAAAGTCGTCGGCCTGTTCTAGAATAGCCCATGCTCGAAGAGCTCCTGTCGCAGGCCTTCTGGATCGGCCTCGCGAAGATCATCGGCGTCAACATCATCCTGTCGGGCGACAACGCAGTGGTCATCGCGCTCGCCGCGCGCTCGCTGCCGCCGAAACAGCAGAAGCTGGCCATTTTCTGGGGCGCGGGCGCGGCGATCATCCTGCGGATCATCCTCACGCTGTTCGCGGTTGCACTGCTCTCCCTGCCCTGGCTGAAGCTGGTCGGCAGCGCGCTGCTGTTCTGGATCGGGGTGAAGCTGCTGATTCCGGGGGACGACGATCCCGATATCAAGGCGCACGAGCACCTCATGTCTGCGATCAAGACCATCCTGGTCGCCGATCTCGTGATGAGCCTGGACAACGTCATCGCGGTCGCAGCCGCGGCCGGCGGCAGCGTCGTGCTGCTGATCCTCGGCCTCGCGATCTCGATTCCGCTGGTAATCTTCGGCGCCACGCTCCTGGTCAAGCTGATGGATCGCTTCCCGGTCATCATCACCATCGGCGGCGGCCTGATCGGCTGGGTCGCCGGCGAAATGCTCGTGGCCGACCTCGCGCTGAAGGACTGGCTGATCCGGCTGGGCGTCGAGTACAGGGGCGACAACCCGTACGTCGGCGGCTACAGCCTGGAGATCATCGCGGGAATTGTGGGCGTGGTAATCGTAGTAGCGCTCGGTACATGGCTCGCAAAAAAAAAGGCGATCGTGGCCGAGACGACTCCGACGACGTAGGCTGAAGGGCGAAATTCTTGATGCTTGTCAATGTCCAACCGACACATCGATCGGGACAATTAAACCAAAGGAGGAGTTCATGAAATCAAAATATGTTCGCGGCCTCGGTGCGGCGCTTGTTGCGTTTGCGGCCGCCTCGCCGTTTCCGGCGCAAGCATGGGAGCCGACCAGGACGGTCGAGTTCATCGTGCCTGCGGGTACCGGAGGCGGCGCCGACCAGATGGCGCGCGCCATCCAGGGCATCATCGCCAAGCACAACCTGATGAAGCAGTCTATGGTGGTGGTGAACAAGGCCGGCGGCGCCGGCGCGGAGGGTTTCCTCGATGCGAAAAGCGCCAAGGGCGATCCGCACAAGATCATCATCACGCTGTCCAACCTCTTCACCACGCCGCTCGCCACCGGGGTGCCCTTCAGCTGGAAGGACCTTACGCCGGTGAAGATGATGGCCCTCGACCAGTTCGTGCTCTGGGTCCACGCGGATACGCCCTATAAGACCTCCAGGGAGTACATCGACGCGGTGAAGAGAGCCGGTCCCAACAAGTTCAAGATGACCGGCACCGGCTCGAAGCAGGAGGATCAGATCATCACCGTTGCGATCGAGCAGAAAACCGGCGCAAAATTTACGTACATTCCGTTCAAGGGCGGCGGCGACGTCGCGGTGCAGCTTGCCGGGAAGCATACGGACTCGACGGTGAACAACCCGATCGAGGCGGTGGCCCTCTGGCGCGGCGGCAAGCTGCGCCCGTTATGCGTGTTCGACCAGAAGCGCATGCCTTACCCCGCCAAGGTGGTCGACAAGATGTCCTGGGCCGACATCCCCACCTGCAAGGAGCAGGGCCTCGACGTTGACTACCTGATGCTACGGGGCATCTTCATGCCGGGCGGCGTCAGCCAGGACCAGGTCAAGTACTACGTCGACTTGCTGCGCAAGGTCCAGGAGGCGCCCGAGTGGAAGCCGCTCATGGAGGAGGGCGCGTTCAATACCCTGTCGCTCGAGGGCAAAGAGTATGTCGACTGGGTCGCCAAGGAAGAGGCGCGCCATATCGCGCTGATGAGGGAAGCGAAGTTCCTCGCCGGGAGGTAGCTTTCTTGACCGCAGTCAAGGCCAATATATAGAACTGGTAACCACAATCTTTTCGGTAGCGCCGCACCAGAACCACGCGCCGGGAGAACGATAGGCCCATACGTTAGGAGGAGACAATGGAACAAACCGCGGAAATCCCGTTTCGCGCCAATCGCTGGGGACAGCTCGCCATCGGGGTCATCTGCATGGTGATGATCGCGAACCTACAGTACGGCTGGACCCTTTTTGTCGGTCCGCTGGACGCCAAGTATCACTGGGGTCGGGCGGCAATCCAGGTGGCGTTCACGATCTTCATTCTCACAGAGACCTGGCTGGTCCCTATCGAAGGCTACCTCGTTGATCGATTCGGACCGACGCCCGTAGTCATGGTGGCCGGGATTCTCGTCGGCATCGCGTGGGTCATCAACTCGGTTGCCGATTCGCTCGCCCTTCTTTACATCGCAGCGGCGATCGGCGGTGTCGGGGCTGGCGCCGTTTATGGAACCTGCGTAGGCCACGCCTTAAAGTGGTTCTCGGATCGGCGCGGACTTGCCGCGGGGCTAACTGCGGCCGGCTTCGGCGCGGGCTCGGCGATGACCATTATCCCGATCTCGAACATGATCAAAGCGAGCGGCTACGAGGCGGCCTTCCTGTACTTTGGGATTGGACAAGGCGTCGTGGTCGTCCTCATGTCATTTCTGCTGCTGGAGCGCCGACGCCGCGCGCCCGCGATTCCGGCGGAGCAGTCGCGCCGCCACATCGCGCCCGCGCGCCAGACAACGGCCAACTATCGTCCGAGTGAAATCCTCAAGGAACCGGTTTTCTGGGTCATGTACCTCATGTTTGTGCTGATGGCCGCAGGAGGCTTGATGGCGACTGCACAACTCGCCCCGATCGCGAAAGACTTCAAGATAGCCGATGTCCCGGTCAGCCTGCTCGGCCTCACTCTGCCCGCGCTCACTTTTGCTCTTTCCATCGACCGCGTGCTGAACGGTCTCACCAGGCCATTCTTCGGCTGGGTCTCAGACCGTCTCGGCCGAGAAAATACGATGTTCATTGCGTTCGGGCTCGAATCAGTGGGCATCGTCCTGCTAGGATTCTACGGCCGCGACCCGCTGGCGTTTGTGATACTGACCGGGCTGGTGTTTTTCGCTTGGGGCGAGATCTACAGTCTGTTCCCTTCCACTTGCACGGACAGCTTCGGCGCCAAATTCGCCACCGCAAACGCGGGCCTTCTCTACACCGCCAAGGGCACGGCATCGTTGCTTGTGCCTCTAACCAGCGTACTCACTGCAAAAACCGGCGGTTGGGAGATGGTCTTCTGGATTGCCGCCGCGATGAATGCAGTCTCGGCGGTGATGGCGCTCGCTCTATTGAAGCCGATGCGCACGCGGCTGCTCGCGTCGCATCGGGCCGGATCGGCCCTCGACACAGCTTCAGTCCCGCTGGAGGTTGCTGGAAAGCGTATTTGAATCGAGCGCCGTTCCGCAAACGCTTTGAGCAGCGAACTGCTCAGGTATCTCCGAGTTTTTGCTTCAGTCGCGAGAGCGTCTCCAGCGTGAGGTTCAAATAGGCGGCGAGCTCTTTGTTCGACTAGAAGCACATGCCTTACCTCGGCAAGGTGGCCGACGTCTGGATGGCCTCGCGCTCCTGCTGCTGTTCTCGCCGCTTCTTACCTGGGCGACCGCCAAGCTGCGCGGGAGATGACGCTCGCGCCCGCGGGCCGGCGCGCAAGCCCGCGGTCCTCATCTTATTTTCAGCTTGAGCATCCCCATCGCGTTGCCGAAATAGATGCGCCGCAGGTCGTCCTTCTTCAGCTTCATGCCGTCGAGCGCCTTGATCGTCTCGCGGATGAAGAGCGGGCCGCCCTGCGGATCGAACGGGCAGTCGGTGCCGAACAAGACTTTCTTCGTTCCATAAAAATCTATTCCACACCGGATCGCCGCCGCCGCGCCGTTCACCGAGGTGTCCGCGTAGAACATCTTGAAGTAGTCCACCGGCCTTTTTTTCATGCTTTTCAATAAAGAAACATAATCCTCATCGGAGGTGCGGCTGCCGAACTGGTCCATGCCGTAGCCCAGGCGGTTGACGAGGAACGGCGCCATGGCGCCAAGGTGATGGGTGATGATCTTGAGCTTCGGCAGCTTGTCGAGCATGCCCGAGAAGACGAGGCGCGCCATGAAGGCGCTCGTCTCGTAGGGCCAGCCGAACAGCCACCAGATCTCGTATTTCGACTTCTGCTCGGTCGGGTAATCGGCGAATTTCGCGGTGCGCACGGGATGCACCCAGATCGGCAGGTCGTATTTGTTCACCATGCGCTCGAAGATCGGAAAGAACTCGGGCTCGTCGAGCGGCCGGCCGTTGACGTTGGTGAAGATCTGGATTCCTTTGGCGCCGAGCCTGCCGATGGCGCGGTCCATCTCTTCCAGCGAGGCCGCCACATTGTTCATCGGCAGCGAGGCGACGAAGGCAGGGAAGAGATCCGGATGCTTTGCGACGATCTCCGCCATGCCGTCGTTCGCCAGCCGCGCCAGTTCCGGGGCCTCCTGCTCGTTGCCCAGCAATTCGACTGCGGGCAAGGACAGCGTCAGAATCTGCTTGTAGCCCGGGAAGCGCTTCATCATCCTGATGCGCTTGTCGAGGTCCCACAGCACCGGGATGTGCAGCCAGCGCTTGAGCTGTGCCGCGAGCGCCGGATTGGCCTCGGCGATCTTCTTCATGCGCTCGAAGTAAGGCTGCGGAAAGATGTGCGGAAAGATGTCGAGCTTCAACATTATTCCCGTCCCCTGCACCTAGATGGAGACGTGGGCGGTCCCCGCCTCGGCGGCGAGCGACGCCTCTTGCGCCGCTTCGGCGAAGCGCGCCGCGGACGAAACGAACGAGGCGGAGCGCACACCGTGTGCCGCGGGATCGAGGCCCGGCGGTTGCACGCCCGGCTGCAGGGCGAGCGCGGCATCGAGGAGCCGCCGGCGCGCATTGACGATGCCGATGTCGGTGGGCGCCAGATGCTCCAGGCTGCGGTCGGTGATCGCACCCATGCTTTCCTGAATGGACGCGTCCTGCATGGAGATCCCTTTTACGCCGCTGTAGTACCGGCCCGTCTTCTGCCCTGCGCGGTCGATCAGGTAGTCGTTGTCCCTGTTCGCCACCGGCCGATACGTGCCCGGTATCATCTCGGCATAAATGCTCTGGCCGCTGCGGATCGCTTCCCACTCGAGCTCGTTCAGCGGCCGCGTCGGATGATGCGACATGCTCCAGGCCCAGCAGCTCTCGTCGTCGATCGGCACCCAGGCGTGCCCGTGCAGTGCGTGGTCGCCGTAAGGCGGGATCATGGTGTACCACGGCACGATCCATTGCGAGATGCGCCAGTAGTAGCGGCCGGGCTCGGCGTTGCGCCGCGCTCCGATGACCAGCCCTCCGGGGGATTCCAGCACTTCGAACTGCGGCCGGGCGTCGCGCTGGTAGCTCGCCCCTTTGGTGCCTTTATGCAAGACGTCGGTATGGAGCTCGCCGCTGTGCAGCGACGACACATGGCTCGAATCGATGCCGCCCTCCATTGCCTGCAGGTAGTTGCATTCCTGAAAGCGCTTGGAGACGTAGCGATGCGACGCGGGCACGAGTGTCCATTCGAATTCCGGAAGCGGCGGCCGTTGATCCGGCGGACCCATGTAGGTCCAGACCGCGCCGCCGCGTTCCACGCAGGGATAGGATTTGAGCTGAATCCTGCTGCAGAAGCCGCTCTCGGGCGGCTCCGAAGGAACGTCGACGCATTGCCCGGTCACATCGTACTTCCAGCCATGGTAGGGGCAGCGCAGGCCGCCTTCCTCGTTGCGTCCGAACCAGAGCGAAGCGCGGCGGTGCGCGCAATACTGGTCGAGCAGTCCCACGCGCCCGTGCGTGTCGCGGAATGCGATCAGCGGCTCGGAGAGCAGCGTCACCCGCACCGGCGGGCAGTCCGGCTCGGGCAGCTCCTCGGAAAGCAGCGCCGGGATCCAGTAGCGCCGGAACAGCCGGCCCATCGGCTCGGCTGGGCCGGTGCGCGTCAGCAACTGATTTGTTTGCTCACGCTTGCTCATTCGCGGTCCGCTTTCGCCCTGGCAAGCGCCTTCTCGCGCCACATCGGCCAGGCGCGGTTGTAGTCCTGCACCGGCACCGACGCCTTGACCTCTGCGTCATCGAGGTAGGTGATGCCGCCTTTTTCACCCGCGAGTAGAAGCGCCTGCATCTGCATGCGGGCGCTCAGCTCGAGGTACACGCTGCGGCCCACGGCACGCGGCAGGTTCTCGCCTACGACCACCGCGCCGTGGCCGCGCATCAAGGCGGCCGGCTTGAGCCCGAGGGTCTTTGCCAGCGCCTTTCCCAACGGGGGCGTCTTGACCAGGAGATCGGTTCCCTTCTGCACGTCGCGGATCTCGAAGTTCGGCAGGCCTTCGCCGACGAACGCCGCCATGTGGAAGATCGGCCGCATTGGGACCTGCGTGACGCTGAACGGCACCACCGAAGGCGAATGGTTGTGCACCACCGCCATCACTTCGGGCCGGCTCCTGAAGATCTCGCCGTGGATGAAGCGCTCGCGCACCGATTCGCGGCCGCGCTCCTCGAGCGGCCGGCTGTCGAGGTCGTACTCGATCATGTCCTCGACCTGCACGCGCTCGGGCGCGAGGGCGCGCGCGAGGTAGTAGCGGTTCGGGTCGCGGGGCGAGCGCACGCTGACGTGCCCGTACGCATCGATCACGCCGTATTCGGCGAGCACGCGGTAGGCGGCAACCAGGTCTTCGAGCTCTTTCATCAGTCGGCCTTGATCCTTGCAGCGTTGACGACGCGGGTCCAGCGCGGAAGCTCGCGGGCGAGGAGCGCGCCCAGGCGCAGCGGCGGACCCCCGGCGGCGGCGAGCCCCTGCCTGGCGAGCACGTCCCTGACGTCGCCTTCCTTCAGGAGCTCGTTGATCTCGCCGTTCACGCGCGCAACGATAGCCGGCGGCGTGCCGGCCGGCGCGAACATGGCGTACCAGGTCTCCACCTCCAGGTCAGCCAGGCCCTGTTCCTTCAGCGTCGGCACCTCCGGAAAAGCGCTCGAGCGCTCGGCGCTCATGACCCCGAGCATGCGCAGCCGGCCCGCCTGCACGTGCGGCGCCACGGTCTGTAACGCGGAGATCATGGCCTGCACGTGGCCGCCAACGAGGTCGGCGATGGCGCCGCCCGCGCCCTTGTACGGCACGTGCACGATGTCCATGCCGGTCTCGAGCTTGAGGAGCTCCATCGCAAGGTGCTGCGGCCCGCCGTTGCCGGGCGAGGAGTAGTACAGCGCGCCGGGCTTGCGGCGCACCAGCTCGACGAACTCGCGCATCGATTTCGCCGGGACTTCCGGGTGGACGTACACGCCGAGCCCGCCGGTCGCGAGCAGCAGCACCGGCTCGAAATCCTTCACCGGGTCGAAAGGCAGGTTGCGGCTGAGCGCGGGGTTGGTGGCAAACGAGGTCGCGGTGAGCAGCAAGGTGTATCCGTCGGGCGCCGACCTGGCCGCGATCTCCGCGCCGATGTTGCCCGTCGCGCCGGGCCGGTTGTCCGTGACCACGGCCGACTTCCAGCGCTCAGAGAGCTTGGGGCCGAGGACCCGGGACAGGATATCGGCGCCGGTGCCGGGCGTATAAGGCACGACAATATGGACCGTGCGCGAGGGAAAAGCGTCCTGGCCGCTCGCAGCCTGGAACGCGCAAATGCCGGCCAACAGAAGAATCCACTTATTCATTTACAGGTGACCCGTCGCGATCGCGGCAAGCTCATCCGGTTCCGCCGGAGGCTGATTGCCGCGCCAGACGATGTGCACGTCCGGCCGCAGCAGAATGAGATCGTAACCGTAAACGCCGCGAGCGGCCTCATCGGCGATGTCGAGCACCTCAAGCGGCGCGCCATACGCTTTCAGCGAGCGTTCCAGCGCCGAGGTATCGTGCGCCGTGCGGCCGAGGCGCAACAGCGTGTAGCCGGCGCCGATGCGGTCCTGCATCGCCGCGTGGCCTTCGAGCCAGACATGCGGCAGGCGCGCTCCCGGCCAGGTGGTCGGCGCATATTCGCGGAAGAGATGCTCCGGCCCGCCGGGCTCCTCCGCGACGATCGGCGAGCCCACGTAGCGGTAGCCGAGCTCGGCGCCGATCATCTCGTTCGACTTGGGCTGCTCGAGCTCCGCGGCCTTTACGAGATGCGCACGCGCTGCTTCTCCTTCGGGAGTCTTGTCGCGGATATCGGGCCGATATTGCGCTCGCCACTTCCGCCGTCCGAGCGAGGCGTAGCGGGAAGCGCCGACATTGCGATCGCCGACCTGCCGGCGCTCGACTTCATAGGAGGCGAGCAGGCTCGGGCCGCCCCACCCCTGCAAAGCGCCGGCGAGCTTCCACGCGAGGTCGATGGCGTCGCCGACGCCCATGTTCATGCCGAGGCCGCCGGTTGGAATGACCAGATGGATCGCATCGCCGGCGAGGAACACGCGGCCTTTGCCGTAATGGTCGGCGAGCAGCAGGTTCTGCTTCCACTCGCCGACGTAGAGCATCTCGTATTTGAGCGGCACGCCGACGGTCTTCTCGAACTGCCGCGCCATGTCCTCGTCGCGCTCGACGACCGTATGGAGCGTCCAGTGCCGCGTCGAATCCTGCATGATGAGGAACGTCGCCTGACCGTCCGCCACGTGGTAGTGCCGGCCTTTGCCGGGGCCGTCGCCGATCGGGATCCGGTCGTAGAGCTCGGCGCAGGAGTAGAGCGCCTGGCGCAGCTTGAGCAGGTTGCCCTCGCCGCGCAGGCGAATGCCGAGCTCGTGCCGCACCTGGCTTGCGCCGCCGTCGCAGCCGACGAGATAGGCCGTGCGCAGGGTTTTCACCGAGCCGTCTTTCTCCCGGACCTGGGCGGAGACACCGGCCTTATCCTGCTTCAGGGAAAGGAACTCGCAGCCGTAGCGCACAGACACGCCTGGCAGGGTTTCGGCCACGGACTTGAGCAGCGGCTCGAGGGTGTATTGCGAAACGAGCTGATACGGCTCGAGCGGCATCGAACCGTCATTGCAGGCGTCGATCTGGCGCCGCGCCGCGCTCACCGACGGATACGGCAGATGCAGGAGCGGGGGCTCGTTCATCGCCAGGATCACGTAGACATCCATCGGCACGTCGGCCCCGAGTCCGGCCGCGCGGATCTTCCCGGCGAGCCCCATGCGGCGAAAGATTTCCATGCTGCGCGCGTTGCAGCGTTCCATCTTCGGCAGGAATTCCGGCGCTTCCTTGCGCTCGATGAGGATGCAGCGCACGCCCCTCTGGCCCAGGGCGATGGCGAGCGTCAGTCCGACCGGCCCGGCGCCGACGATCAGGACTTCGGCGTTCGCTCCTATTATCGCGGCGGGGTCCACGGCTTGTCAGCCCACGCGACGCCGACGCGCGCGACCTGCGCGTCGATGAGGTAGGGCTTGCCGTCCATCGTCGCCTTGCGCGCGCGCCCGAGCGCCGCCTTGAGCTGCTCGGGCGATTGCGCGACTTCGGCCTCGACGCCGAACCCTCGGGCGATGTACGCCATGTTCATGTCCGGATTGCCGAGATAGTCGTGGTAGAACTGCCCCGTCTGCACCATGCGGCCGCCCGGCACCTTCTCGATGACGCGGCTGTGCGGGCCGCTATAGGCGTGGTTGTTGTACACGACGGTGATCACCGGCAGCTCGAGGCGCGCCATGTTCCAGAGTGCGGTCGGGCCGAAGACGAACGAGCCGTCGCCGACCAGGCAGATCACCTGACGCTTCGGCCGCGCGAGCTTCACTCCGGCTGCCGTGCCGACGCCCGAGCCGAGGTGCGCGCCGTAGTAATAGAAGAGCTCCCGGCCGCCCTCCGGATTGAAGTCGAAGCCGTGCAGGTTCACGGAGCCGGCCTCGTGCACGATGATGGCGTCGCGCTCGGCGAACTGCGCGACTTCCCAGGTCAGCCGGTCGGCAAGCATCGGGCTGCGCTCCCACTCCGGGTTCTTGGACACCAGCCGGCGCAGCGCCTTCGCCTGTTCGCTGAAGCGCCGCACTTCGTGCGCACGTGTTTCCGCTTTTTGCTTCACAGAATTTGTTAATAATTGGGTAGCAGCCGCGATGAGATCGTCGAGACCGTAGGCGACATCCGCCACCAGCGGTACCTCGGTCGCCATGACGTTGCCCATGCTCCAGCTGTCGATGCGCAAGTCGATGAACTTCGGGCCGCGCGGCACGATCGCGGTCGGGCTGTTGTGCTGGAGCTTGTTGCCGACGTTGATGATTACGTCCGGGTCCTTCGGGAAATCGAGGCTCGTCGTACGGCCGACCGGCAACGCCCCGACCCACAGCGGATGCGACTCGGGAAAGTTCGCGTAGATCTGGCGCGCCTGCGTCACCGGCATGCCGAGCAGCTCCGCCAGCTTGATCGCCTTCGCGACGGCCTTGGCGCTGGTCACCTCGTCACCGACGATCATCAGCGGCATACGCGCCTCGACGAGCAGCTTCGCCGCGCGTTCGACCTCCGCCGGATTGGGGCGCACGCGCATGCGCGGGTCCACCTTTTCCTGGGCGATGACCTCGGTGCGCACGCGCTGGTCGTTGAGGTCCGAATGCCAGGAGGCGTAGGTGGGCCCCCAAGGCGGCGTCCACGCCGCCTTGAAGGCGCGGCGCACCGTCTCGGGAATCATGTCCGCGCGGCGCGCGAGCCAGGAATACTTGGTGAGTGGCGCGACGATCTGCTCCTGGTTTGCGACTTCCTCAAAGCCGTCGCGCCCCGCGCGGCCGCTCTGGTCGGTGCGGTAGCTGTAGAAGACGAGCGGCGTCTGCTCCTTGAACGCGTTAAACATCTGCCCCATCGCGTTCGCGAGGCCTACCACCGCCGCCTGCATGACGATGGTCGGTTCGCCGGACGCCTTCAGGTAGCCCGCCGCCATCGCCGCGCCCGGGCCCTCGTGCGGCGTGAGGATGTATTTGAGCTGGGGGCGGTCGACCAGCGCCTCGTAGAAATGCGCGTCCTCGCTCGCCGAGTTGCCAAACACGTATTTCACGCCCGAAGCGATGAGCTGCTCGGCGAAGCACGCGCCGCCGGTGCCCTCGAACACCTTGACGCCGTCGGCAGCGATGCGCCCGGCGTCCTGCGCCTGCACTACCGGGATCAGCGATTCGAGTATCGATTCAGCTGCCGCGACGGAAATCCCGGCAGCGGTCATGCCTTTCAGGAAGCCGCGCCGCGAGATCGAACGCAGCAGGTAACGCGCGACCAGGTCTCTCATCGGGGCTTCCTTCCGTACACCGCGCTGAGATAGTCGGCCATTGCCTTGATGTCGTCCTCGCTCCACAGCGCGCCGCGCCCGACCATGCGGTAGAGTGTGCTCTCCCAGCCGCGGCGATCCTGGCGGTGGTCCATCCACATCGTCGGCGTATGGCACTGGAAGCACTTGCTGAGCAGCACTGTCTTCCCCGGGGCATCGGGAAAGCCCGGGGCGCCCGGCTTCTGCTGCGCGAGCGCGCCGCCGGAAACAAAAAGAGCTGCGCAGACTAGAGCGATTCTCCGGGATTGCATGGGTAGCTCACCTCGTAGTCCTTTTCGGCAACGCGATCATCCATCAAGCGAGCGACGGCGGCAATTCAGGTTTCGCCCAACTTCTGCTTCAGCCGCGAAAGCGTTTCGGGCGTCAGGTTGAGATAGGCGGCGAGCTCTTTCTTCGGTATGCGCCCGGCCAGCTCGGGGTGCTTGCGCTGGAAGCGCGACAGGCGCCCGGGAGCGTCGAGCAGGTGCAGCGTGATGGTGTGCGCCATCACCTCGGACATCAGCTTCATGACCTCGTATTCAAAGCGTAACTTTATGTCCGTATGTTTTTCCAAAAATTCTACCCATAGGGGCATGGGCAGCTCCGCCGTGCGCACCTTGGTGACGGCCACGATGGAATAGGGCACCGGGGTGCGAAGGCGCCACGCCGCGTACGAGGTGTCCATCTCGGTCTCGGCGGCGAAGCGCAGGATCATCTCGTGCCCCTGCGGATTCGACACCACGCGCTTCACCATGCCCTCGAGGATGAAAAACTGCTCCATCTCCTCGTCGCCCTGCCTCACCAGCGGGTCGCCCTTGCGGTAGTCGGCGACCAGCAGCAGCGGCTCGAGCTCGGTCCACTGCGCCGGCGTCATGCCATGCAGGAGCTGGTTCTCGTGCAGCAGCAGGCGGATGCTGTTGCGATTGGGGTGCGAGGCGAGGGAAGTCATTCGTGAGGGCCGAATTTTAGACCCTTGACCTCAGTCAAGGCTGCCCTCGCGCCCGGATTCTTACCATAGCGATCCTCACAGGAGGCAGCTCATGGGCACCGTCGAACCTCAAGTCGGCACTGCCAGCATGAAGACCGATGCGCAATCACAGGTGACCGACGGCTTTCATCTGGTCATCGATGCCCTCAAGCTCAACGGCATCGACACGATCTTCGGTCTGCCCGGCATCCCGATCACCGACTTCACCCGCATGGCGCAGGCCGAAGGCATGCGCGTGATTTCGTTCCGCCATGAGCAGAACGCCGGCAACGCCGCCGCCATCGCGGGCTTCATGACGCAAAAGCCCGGCATCTGCCTGACGGTGTCCGCCCCCGGCTTCCTCAATGGCCTGACGGCACTGGCCAACGCCAGCACCAATTGCTTCCCGATGATCCTCATCAGCGGCTCCAGCGAACGCGAGATCGTCGACCTGCAGCAGGGCGACTACGAGGAGATGGACCAGTTAGCGATCGCCAAGCCGCTGTGCAAGGCTGCTTTCCGCGTGCTGCATGCTGAGGACATCGGCGTGGGCGTCGCGCGCGCCATCCGCGCCGCCGTTTCCGGCCGCCCGGGCGGCGTCTACCTCGATCTGCCGGCGAAGCTGTTCGCCCAGACCATGGATGCCGAGGCCGGCAGGAAATCGCTGGTCAAGGTGGTCGATCCGGCGCCGAAGCAGATCCCCGGCGCCGACGCCGTGAAGCGCGCCGTCGACCTGCTCAAGAGCGCGAAGAAGCCGCTCATCGTCCTCGGCAAAGGTGCGGCGTACGCGCAGGCCGACGCGGAGATTAGATCTTTGATTGAAAAAACTGGAATCGCCCGCTCCTTCGTGCTGCCCGGGGCTGACGTGGTGGTGCTGGTCGGCGCCCGCCTGAACTGGCTGCTCTCGCATGGCAAGGGCAAGACCTGGGGCGGCCAGTCACATAAGGATTGGGGCGGCCAGAAGTTCGTCCAGATCGACATCTCGCCGCAGGAGATGGACAGCAACGTCCGTATCGACGCCCCGCTGGTCGGCGACATCGGTTCCTGCGTGTCCGCGCTGCTCGCCGGCATCGGCTCCAACTGGGCCAAGCCGCCGGCTGACTGGCTGCGCGCCATCGCCGAGCGCAAGGACAAGAACCTGGCCAAGATGGCCGAGACCCTGGCAAAGGATCCGGCGCCGATGAATTTCCACAGCGCGCTGAACGTGGTGCGCGACATCGTCAAGGCCAACCCGGACGCCGTCTTGGTCAACGAAGGCGCCAACGCGCTCGACTTCACCCGCAGCATCGTCGACATGTACAAGCCGCGCAAGCGCCTGGACGTCGGCACCTGGGGCGTGATGGGGATCGGCATGGGGTTTGCCGTCGCGGCCGCCGTGGTGAGCCGCCAACAGGTCATTGCGATCGAGGGCGACAGCGCCTTCGGCTTCTCCGGCATGGAAGTCGAGACCATATGCCGCTACAACCTGCCGGTCTGCGTGGTGATCCTCAACAACAACGGCGTCTACCGCGGCACGGACGTCAATCCGACCGGCGGCCCCGATGCAGCGCCCACCGTGTTCGTCAAGGGCGCGCGCTATGACAAGCTGATGGAGGCCTTCGGTGGCGTGGGCGCGCACGCCACGAGCCCGGCCGAGTTGCGCAAGGCA
>WNFI01389122.1_pt1 | contig 40662 bp, 25 predicted proteins | sample 5400471 | NCBI WGS metagenome assembly WNFI01 (sample SAMN13153348, study PRJNA577476) | soil metagenome | isolation source: 100 cm saprolite on Douglas fir-dominated hillslope | place: USA:California | collected 2013-09-17 | reverse complement strand
CGCAGAGTTGAAGCGTTCGCAGGAAAAGCTCCAGCTCGGCCAGTTTCAGCGTCCTTATTACATTGATTATCAGGTCACCGAGATACACGACTATTCGGCGGACGCCATTCTGGGCGCGCTCCGCGATGATACGCACAACTCCGGCCGGCTGGTCCGCGTGGTCGTCCGCATTGGGGACTACAAACAGGACAGCTATTTTGGAGAAGGCATGGGCGCGATTGAGGTCATGCCCACGGACGACAATGAAATGGCGCTGCGACGGCAGCTCTGGCTGGCCACTGACAAGGCTTACAAGTCCGCCCTTAGCGGGTTTACTGAAAAACAGGCGGCGCTGAAAAACGTAGAAATAGAAAATGATCTAGTCGATTTTTCCCAGGAAAAGCCGGCCCAGTCCGTCCGCGATCTGGCCAAGCTTGAAGTCAGCCTGGATGCCTGGAAACAGATGCTGCGCACTACCTCTGATGTGTTTCGGAGCGACCCAAGCCTGGAAGCGTCGAACGCGCTGATGCATTTCCGCGTTCTAAACCGCTATTTTGTGAACACGGAAGGCACCGTTACCCGGAGCGGCAGAGTGATTTACACCTATGCTTTCTCCGGCTCCACTCAGGCGGATGATGGAATGCGCGTCGAACGCAGCCATGGATACGTGGTCACCAAACCGGATGAGATGCCCAAGCCGGAAGAGATCGCAAAAGACGCGCGAGAACTGATTGCCACCTTTGTCGCGCTGCGCAAGGCCCCCTTGGTGGAAGACGATTACCGCGGGCCCGTCCTGTTCTCCGCCGATGCGGCCACTTCGTTATTTGAGCGCCTGATCGTCTCCAATATCCTGGGCATTCGCCCTGACCTGGGGAATCCGGCCCGCACCAGCAGCGAGTTTGCCTCTGCTTACAAAAGCCGTGTTCTGCCGGAATCCTTCACCGTGGTGGATGATCCCAAAGCAACGAAAGTGGACAACCAATCGCTGGCCGGCAGCTATGACGTGGATGATGAGGGCGTGGAAGCGCAGACGGTCACTGTGGTGGACAAAGGCGTGCTCACGAATTACCTGCTCGGCCGCCAGCCGATCCGCGATTTCCCGCATTCTAACGGTCACGGTCGGACGGCGCTGGCTGGAGCACCACGTCCGCAGATTTCCAACCTGATTTTCAAGGCGTCCAATGGCGTGCCGTTTGACGATCTCAAGAAGAAATTGGTCCAGATGTGCAAAGACCAAGGCCGGCCTTACGGCTATTACGTGGAAACCACCGGGCCACAGCTCTCCCCGCGCCTGCTCTGGCGGGTCTACGTGAGCGATGGCCACATGGAACTGGTCCGCGGCGCCATTTTCAAGCAGCTTGATACTCGCGCTCTGCGTAGTGACATCGTCGCCGCGGGCAGTGATGCCTATGTTTATAACCGCTCCGAACCACTGCCCAGCGCTATCGTGGGTCCTTCACTCCTCTTTGGCGAACTAGAGATCCAGCGCGCCAACCGGACACGGGAAAAACTTCCGCAGTATCCGGCGCCGCCGCTAGCTTCGGCTAAGTAAAAGCTAACCACGAAGGTCACAAAGGCATTGCCGATTAGCCAGTGTCGAGGACTGGCTTTTGGCGTTTCCTTCCTTTCGTATCGTCTCTTTTGACGAGCTGCCGTTTCGCCAAATAGTAATTCAAGATGACCTACTGTTCTACTTTGTGCTCCTTCGTGTCCTTTGTGGTTAAATGAAGTTCCTGCAGAAACTTCTCTAGACATATCGCTGCCCATTGAGAACCATTTACTATAGGGTTTCCTCGCACTTTTCAGTGCTCGGAATAAAAGCACAAAATGGGCCGCATCCACGTACTTTCCGAGCACGTTGCCAACAAGATCGCCGCGGGCGAGGTGGTGGAGCGCCCATCGTCTGTGCTGAAGGAATTGCTGGAGAACTCGCTTGATGCCGGCGCTACGCGCATCCGGGTGCAGGTGGAAGCCGGTGGCAAAAAGCTGATCCAAGTCACCGACAACGGCTGCGGCATGGTGCGCGACGACGCGCTGCTGGCCTTCGAACGCCACGCAACATCCAAGATCAAAGATGCGGAAGACCTGCTGAATATCAACACCCTTGGGTTTCGCGGTGAGGCGCTGCCCTCGATTGCCTCGGTGGCGCGCGTCCTGCTGGAGACCCGGGCCGCGGACGAGCCCGGTGGCACGGTGCTGGAAATTGCTGGCGGCAAGATCCTGCGCGTGGAAGAGGCGGGGCTGCCGGCAGGAACGTCCATCGCCGTGCGCGATCTTTTCTTCAACACGCCGGCGCGCAAGAAATTCCTGAAGGCGGAATCCACGGAGCTTTCCCACATTGCTTCGTTAGTAACGCATTACGCGCTGGCCCATCCGGACAAACATTTTGAGCTCCATTCCGCCACCAATGCCATGCTAGTGGCAGCGCCGGTGAACTCGCATTCCGAGCGCATTTATCAGATTTTTGGCCGCGAAACCCTGGACCAGCTTGTTCCGCTGGCGGCCACCGTGAAGCTGGAGCGTGTAGGCATTCCGGAGCCGCCACCCTGGCGGAGGGAAGAAGACTACACGCCGCCGGTACCGGGTGACATGCGCGTGCACGGCTTTGTCTCCAAACCGGAAGTACAGAAGCTGAACCGCAACTCCATTTTTATTTTTGTGAACGGACGGCTGGTGCGTGATCGCCTGATACAACATGCGCTGACGGAAGGCTACCGCAACATCCTGCCGCCCACCGTTTTTCCGGTGGTGCTGCTTTTTATCGAGCTGCCGAATGAAGAAGTTGACGCCAACGTGCATCCCTCCAAGACGGAGGTACGTTTCCGCCAGAACTCGCAGGTGCATGACTTTGTGCGCGACTCGGTCCGCGCTGCGCTGATGAAGGCGCGTCCGGTGCCCCAGTTTACCCGCGAGATTACAGCCCAGCCGACCGCATCGGCCGGTCTCAGTCCCGGTGCAAGCATGATGCAGCAGCCGGGGGCGCGCAGCGACTTCACACTAGAAGCGCCGGCTCAGCCACTCAGGAATGAAAGGCTGCAGTTCTCTAGTGAGGCGATTGCCGTGGAAGCCAACGCGGCGGTCAGCGGCTTTGGGCCGGTCGCCGCGCCACGGATCGAGCAAAGTATCGTTAATCAAGCCGTCACTAATCAAGTTGTCAACGGACATGCGGACGCGTGCGGCAACGTGCTTCAGGACGAATCTCAGGTTGTGGTCGATGAACTTGCCTTGGCCAGCCTGAAGCCGCTGGGCCAGATACGCGATTCGTTTATCCTCGCTGTCAATGCTGACGGGCTCTGGATCATCGACCAGCACGTGGCCCACGAGAGATATCAGAAGAGCTACGGCATAACGGCTTTGAAATCGAGCTTTTCGGCACCCGGACCGTGGCGGTAAAAACCGCGCCCGGAGGCGTGCGTCCCGCCGACGTCGACAAGATGCTGCTGGAGTTGCTCGACCAGTTCCAGCGGGAAGAACAGGCGCTGAACCTGGAGAAGATCAGGGCAAAGGTCGCGGCCAGCATCGCCTGCCATGCCGCCATCAAAATCAATATGCCGCTGGAGCAGAACAAAATGGAATGGCTGCTGCGGGAACTGGCGAAAACCGAGTGTCCCATGACCTGCCCGCACGGGCGTCCGGTGGTGCTGCGGTATTCTGTTAAGGAGATTCAGAAAGCGTTTAAGCGGATCTAGCGGACGCGGGCATGTCAATATTCACCGGCGCAAGTGGCATCGATATGTGCATCGTGCTCAGCGCCGCCATTTTCAGAGGGAGAGTAGCGCAAAATCTAAATGACCGAACAGGAACTACAGCAGCAACGCGCACAAAACTGGCGGGTAAACAGCAATCCCGTCCGCACCCTTGAGGATGCACGGAGCTTTCTGGAGACTGTGGGTTTTTGCCTGATGTATCCCGAGCGTTCTCTGCCCCTGGTCCCAAGTTTCATCGGTGCTTATACAGGTTCAGCCAGCGGCCTGCCGGACACAAAGCACGCCTTCTCAGATCCGCGGGCCCAGCAGGCAACGGACTTAATGGTCCGGTTGCTGCGCGAACGCAATGCTTACGAGGTGAACCTTTTCGCCGATACCGATCTGATCATCGGAGCGCCGCTTTTTCCTTACTTCTATGTGCTAGTAAGCGACCGCAATCCCAAGGCTCCTCCTAAAACCAAAGCGCAAGGGGTGGCAGTTTCGCAGTTATCAGGAAGAGTTTTTGAGGCGCTGCAGAAACATGGCCCTATGAGCAAAGGCCAGTTGCAGGAGTCGGTTGGACGGGAGATGAGCCTGGCTGCATTGGACCGCGCGCTGAGCGAGTTGTGGGCGATCCTTAAGATCACCCGCGTGAATTACAGCCCTGGCGAAGGCGCGTCATGGGACGTGCTCTACCGCTGGGCCCCGGAAGCGGTGAAAGAGGGTGTGGGCATCTCCATTCCTGAGGCAATCTCCGCGCTGGTGAGCAAATATCTGGAGACTGTAATAGCCGCCGATCAGGAAGAGATCGAACAGTTCTTTTCTCGCCTGACGTCGCGCTCTAAGGTCCGCGATGCGGTCAATGCGCTGCTGGCGGCGCGGGAGCTGAGTTTCGTTACCGTCGATGCAAGAACGCTGATTCACATGACGCCTCCACCAGAGCCGCAGCGGAGGCGCAACCATGGATAACATCAGCGCCAACGCCGGCGCGCAAAAAATTGTGATCGCCATCGACGGCCCTGCTGGCTCCGGCAAGAGCACGCTGGCTTCGTTGCTTGCCCGCAGATACAACTACACCAACATTGAGACCGGCGCCATGTATCGCGCCTTGGCGCTGAAAGCAATCGAGAACAGTGTTTCTCTGAATGACGCCAATGCACTGGACGCTCTCGCGGGAAAATCAAACATCGAACTGGTTCCGAATTCCGAGGGCAACCGGGTGTTGTTGGACGGCGACGATGTTACGGATCGTGTTCGCCGCCAGGACGTTACCGATGCTGCGTCCAAGGCCTCGATACATCCGCCGGTACGCGAGTGGATGGTGCAACGCCAGCGTGAGATGGGCGCGGGCGGCGGAATTGTGATGGAAGGGCGTGACATCGGCACGAAAGTTTTCCCCAACGCTGAAGTCAAAATATTTCTCGATGCCGCGCCGGAAATCCGGGGAACGCGGCGTTTTCAGCAGAGTCCGGCGGCAGCAGAGCAAGAAGCGTCAGTCGTTGCGGAGTTGCAAGCGCGCGACCAGCGTGACCGTACACGCGCCAACTCACCTCTTGTACCCGCTCCCGACGCGGTGTTGATTGATTCCACCTATCTCACGCTGGACCAGGTGTTGGCCCGCGCCGTGGAAATCATCGATGCGAGGTTACAAACGGACTGGCGGAAGCATGGCTGATCCGCGCGAGCGCCTCAAAGTCCTGATCAATTCGATGACTCCGATCGTGGTGATTGAGAGTGTAGAGGAAGTCCGCGCCGTCGATCTGGTGTGTTCCGCCTGCGCGGACCTGAGTCTTCCCGTGTTCCAGTGGTTGAAAGATTTTCACCGCCATCTCGAAGATCCGGTCGTGGTGCGCCGCTTGCGCGATGTGGCCCAGGATTTCTGCGCACACCGGCGTAGCTTGGTCATCACCGCTCCCGCCGTCACTTTTCCGCCTGAATTAGAGAGCCTGGTGGAATACCTGCCGTTGCCGCTGCCCGATGTGAAGCGCTTGCGCCAGATGGTAGAAGAAATCTTTTCCCGGCTGGCGAAGACTCATACCTTAAAGCGCAAGCTGGACGCGGCTGGCGTTGATGCCATCGCAGAAAATCTTCGCGGCTTGACCGAAGAAGAAGCCGATCGCGCCGTAACGCAGGCGATCATGGCACAATATGCGCTTTCGCCGGAGGTGATCACAAGCGTCCTGGACATGAAAAAGGGCTTGTTGCGCCGTTCCGGCATGTTGGAATTTGTTGAAACTTCCGAGTCCATGGCCAGCATTGGTGGTCTTGATAATCTGAAGCAATGGCTGCAGCAACGATATGGCGCATGGGACGAGTCTGCCCGTAACTTTGGGCTGGAGGCCCCGCGTGGCGTGATCATTCTGGGCGTGCAAGGCTGCGGCAAGAGCATGTGTGCACGCGCGATTGCCGGTGAATGGAAGCTCCCGCTGGTGAAGTTTGACAGTTCCGCTGTGTTTGACAAATACGTTGGCGAAACGGAAAAGCGAGTCAAGAAAATGTTTCAGGTGGCGGAGGAACTGGCGCCGGCCGTGCTGTGGATTGACGAACTGGAAAAAGTTTTCGCCGGCAGCAGCGCCGATTCAGCTTCTTCCGATGCCGGGGTCTCTTCGCGCCTGTTGGCGGCATTTCTTTCCTGGATGCAGGACCGCAAAGCTCCAGTGTTTGTAGCTGCAACTTCCAACAACGTAAACGTACTGCCTCCCGAACTGATCCGCAAAGGCCGTTTTGATGAACTGTTTTTCGTCGACTTACCCAACAGCGCCGAGCGGCGGGCTATTTTCAGCATTCAGCTAACGCGCCACAAACAGACTGCGGCAAATTTTGACCTGGTCCAGGTGGCTGCGGCTGCTCAGGGGTATTCCGGCGCAGAGATTGATGCCGCGGTGCAAACGGCCATGTACGCCGCCTATTCCGGCAAGAAACCGTTGACCACGGACGGACTACTCAAAGCACTGCAAACCACCGTGCCTCTCTCCCTGACGCGCGCTGAGCACATTCAAGCCTTGCGCGCATGGGCGCAGCAGAGAGCTGTGCCAGCCTCGACGCCGGACCCTCAAACCAAGAGCGAGTGAAGCAGTCGGCCGCCTGCAGCGGCCCTACTGCTTGCGGATCTGGATCGTCCCGCGCTCAGTTTTTAGATGAATGGAATTACCGCCTTTACCGACAGTTCCCCGCGCCGTGGCGTCCCGGCCCTTATTGTCTACGTTGAGGCTAAAGTCGCTCTCAATATTTCCACCCATGCTCTCCGCATCCAATTGAAAGTTCACATTTGGCGGCATGTCCAACTGGATTCCGCCATGGATGTTGGTGATCTCAATGTTCCCAAGCGGGGCCTTGGTCCGTAGCTCCACAAGACCGTTGCGGTTTTCCACTTCGACTGCTCCGGAGACATCTTCCAGATGCACCTCGTTCGACCGCGTGTTCAGCTTAATCGGGCCGGAGACGGAAGTGGCGCGAAAGTCGCCGTGGCCCATGGTAATTTCTCCGTCCAGTTTGGGGAGTTGCAGGTCCGTGCGGACCGACTTGAAATGCAGCCGCTGGCTGACGCGAGAAAGTTGAACGTCGCCGTTGTACCCTGCATTGAAGTCCAGCGTGCCGCCTACTCCAGAGACGTTGCCGTCTTCCACTTCGCCTTCGACTTGAACATTGCCGGTCACATCTTTGACGCTGGCTGAGCCCGAACGCACCCGCAAGAGAGCATCTCCCTTGACCTGCTCCACGGTCACGCTGCCGTGGTCGGTCGCCAGGTCAACGTTACCGTCTCTTTGCGCGACGCTGAGATTTCCGCGGCGCGTGGAAAGAGAAAGCGCAAGTTGCCGAGGCAATTGCACGTCCAGGTTAAAGCGGCCATGTTCGTAATCGCCGCTGGTCAGGTCCAGGATCCATACGTTCCCCATCTGGGTGAATTTGGGGTGTGTAGAGTCATTCAGGTGATTTGCACTCTCCTGGGAATCGCTGCGCAGAGACTTGTGATCGACGACGTGCGCCTGGTTGTCTTCGCTCACGGTCACGGCGATGTCACCCTGGGCGGAGAGAATTTTTATTTGCGATCCTCCGGGAAGCGGTTGGGCAAAGTTGTCTGTGAACTCATAGCGGTTCCCGAAACCGAAGTCAAAGTCGGGATCGAAACCCCAGTCGTTACGTATGCCGTGCCAATTCCAATCTGCGGTCTTGGTGATACCTGTGGAGATCAGGATGAAGAAGACCAGAAAGACGACGGTGCCTCCACCCGTTCGGGGCACGGGTTCTCCCCGGCGCCTAGCCCAGACGTGCTCAGCCAGCTTGGCCACTCCCCAGATAATAAGTAGCAGGGGCCAGTAGTGCCCGTACCACACATGGAAGGTCTGATATTGGATCAGCCCCATGGTACGCATCAGGAAGATTACTCCGATGGTGATCAGCACCAGCGGGCCGAAAATGGACCGCGGACGATAAGGGCGATAGTACGGAGCTTGATTCGGAACTTGGTTTGGAGTACTCATATTTTCACCTGCGGTTCCTGTTGTTCAGCCGGCGGCGAAGTCGGCGGAGGAGGAACGACGCCGGGCATCCATCCTCTTTCAATGTGGCCTTCGGTTGAGCCGGTACGGGCCACCAGCATCATGGCCCCAATGACGAGCAGCAGCACGGGGAAACTTTGGTCGAAGTCGACGACGTGATAGTTCTCCAGAAGGAAGAGTACGCCAAGAGTAATGAGAACGGCCGCGCCCATCAGCCCACCCGCCCTGCATCGCACGCACGGGCAAACCCTGTTTCTCGCGTAATGTGTCATCGTCATTTCCTCCTTATGCCTGCTGGCTCGTGCGTTTGTAAGCGATCCAAAGCCCAAGTCCGATCAGGACCAACGGCCAGAGACGGCCGACGCGCATCAGGTTGAAATTACTGAGCAGGAATACAACTCCAAGGATGAGCAGAACAATCGCCCCCATCGGGACATTGTCTTGCGGTGTTGGCGCTCCCTGCGGTTGCGGCGGAATCTGAACTGAGGCCGCTCCGGCTACATTGGTGTTGATGGACGCCGGCGGCTGCGATTCCTGCAAGCCAAACATCTTGTCCAATCCGAGCGGGTCCGGAGCAGGCAGGACGAGCCGCCTGGACTCCGCCGTCTTGTAAGCCTCAAACGCCATGTAAAAAATGAAAAACGCGATCAAGATTCCAGCAGGCCCAATTCTCTCGGTGATGAGAATCAGCATGACAAAAATGGCCACGTGGACAAATGCCTTCACGAACTGTCCGTTGTACATGGCGCCAACACCGGGAATGAAACCCAAAAGTCCCGCCAGCCCGGGACTGGGAGCTGCTGGCGCGAACGAGGGCGGGGGCGGCGGCATCGCTGGAGCGCCGGGAGCCACATTGCTCTGCAACCGGGCGGCGATGCAGGGTTCGCAGTAAATAGCTCCCATTACATCGCGCTTGCAGTCTTCACAAAGCGCCTTGCCACAGGTGCGGCAGAAAGCTGCCGCCTGAGTTTGCGTATGTACGGCGCAGTTCATATTTGAGCTCCTTCATACTTCATCGTAGATTTGGCGATCTGGCTTCCGTCACGGTCCATGCTGTACGTGTCATGCTGGTTCGGACGCCCGCTGGTATCGGGAGCGGGTTTATTTTGGTTCTGTTGTTCTGGTTTGTTGTTATTGTCGTTGTTCTGGCGCGGCGTCGTGTTCTTCTTCAATTCCCTGACGCGCGACTCAACTTCATAGACCACGCGCAGGTTGTCGTAATAGCGTGCGACCCTGGCTTCAATCTGCGTGTACCCCAGCACCACATTCCTGCGCAACGCCGAAGGGTGCCAGTCAATGCGGCTGACGTCAGAGAACTTTACCCCAGCCAGAGTAAGCGTCAGACTGAGAGAGAAAAATGCCATAGCGAACGAGGTGGCAAACCGGGAACGCATCAAGCCCGCCAGGGAAGGACGGAAGGTCCGGAGCACGGGCGCCAGCCATCCTTTGGAAGCGCGGTCATCGGTGGCTTGGGCGCGAGCTTCCTTCATGCTGGTGGCAGCAAGAATGTTGTGCATCAGGTTCTTCGGCGGCTCCAGTTCCTCAATCGCCTGGAGCAGAAGCATGCCCTCACGGGCATCCGCCAACAAGGGGCCACAGACCTGGCAGCTCCGGCTATGGGCATCAAAGGCCTGCCGGGCCTCAGCGGTGAGCACGCCGTTTTTGGCTTCGAACCTGGTCCTGTCCATACCCATCCCGTCCATGTTCAGGACGTCGTCCATATCTAGGGCGTCGGCCATCATGGCCTCAAATTCGCTGCACTGTAGTCCGTTTTTGAAATCTCTATTCATTGCTTACCTGCTTTTTATTACGAGAAAGTAATCGTGCAAGTTCCATTCTTCCCCGGTTTATTCGCGACTTCACGGTACCTTCGGGCACCCGCAAAACCTGGGCAATCTCCTTGTAATCCATATCTTGCAGGTCGCGCAAGATCACTGCTTCACGCAGGTCAGGGGAAAGCCTGGCTAGGGCCAACTGCACCATTTTCTGGGTTTCCTTGCTGGCCAGCCGGTCATCCGGAGTAGGGTGAGGGTCTTCCAGCCGGTCACTAAGAGAGAGCGAATCATCCTCTTCTCTCAGGCCGGCGTCCAGGGAATCCGTGATCCGGTCCTGCTTGCTGCGGCGGAAGTGGTCTACCAGCAGGTTCCGGGTTAGCGTGGTCAACCACGTGGTAAATGCCCCTTTTTCAACGGTATAGCTGGCCATGGTGCGATAGATACGGACAAAGACTTCCTGGGTCAAGTCCTGGGCATCGTCAGGAGAGCTGGTGAACCGGTAGCACAGGTTGTAAATCCGCCGGTTGTGCAGACGCACAATCTCCTCCCATGCCCCGGCGTCGCCGGCAAGGCATCGGCGGACAAGTGCCCCTGTTTGTGGTTCTTCCAAGCAGTCTCCCCGATGTTGGATACGCTCGTTATGAGTGTACAGTTCCACGTTTACGGCAACGGACGTAACTGGCACAAAAGAAATCAAGCAGGTAACGGGTATCGACGGACATTCCCGGCTCTCTGCCTCCTCATTTGCCCGTCAATTACTCCGTGCCAGGGCTCTAACTCCCCATAACCCATTGTTATAAAATGACTTATTGTTTAAATTGGCTGCGCAGGCCGCGCCAGAAGGCCCGCTTCGCCGACTTGCAGCGGACAAATCCACCTCGGCTGAGGCCGGCAGTTCGACCGAATGCGGTGGAAGCATGGGTAAACATGCTTTGTGCCAAGAGCCGAGTCTACGTTCCGTTGGCCGGGCATTCCGCGCACCCGACCGCGGCATGGAATCGGATACGATAGGGGTTTGCAATCGTTCTCTTAGCGACGCGTTCTCTTACCGACGTAAGGAGACTCGGATGTCAATAGAATCGGCGGCTGATCTTGAAGGAATGAAGCTTGCGGGCAATGCTACCCGAGCAGTTCTAAACGCGATGAAACATGCGGTTCGCCCCGGGATTACCACGGGCGAATTGGACGAAATTGGGGCCTGCGTGATGCTGGACTTCGGCGCTCGTTCAGCCCCGAAGTTGGTTTATGGTTTTCCCGGACACAACTGCATTAGTGTGAATGATTAGATCGTGCATGGCGTGCCGGGCGCCGGAGACTTCTGGCCGGCGACATCGTCAAGCTGGATGTGACAGTTGAATTGAATGGGTACATGGCAAGGACACCAGCCCGCAATTCACCGTTTATCGCCCACGCAACGCAAAACAATTCTGGAAATCCTACGAGATACAAAGAAAGGGCTGCCTTCCTACTGGCTCGAACAAGCGCAATAGCGCCAGCAACCGGCGGAAGTAAGACCGAGCGCAGGCGCAGGTTATTACCGGTGGGGAAATGAATCGCGACGTTCAGGGAAAGACGCCTCATGTTTTCCAGAGGGACGAAAAATCGGGAAAGCCAATGTCGTCCCTCCAGCAAACACGAAAACGATCCTGTTTTTAGAACTGCACTGCAAGTTTCCCGTTCTCGGTTGCCATCTGCAGCAGCACCAATCCCGGCTTGATGCTGCGGCCGTGCTTGGACTCGTCGCGAATCACGGTCCGATTGTCTTCGGCATCGAAGTGCGCCGAAACTTCCTGTCCGTGTTTCTCCGTTCCAACCTGGAACCGCTGGTCGAGTTCTCGCAGGGTCCCGTCTCTTCCAGTTTCCCACTCGAACGTCTGCTTGTTTCGTGGAAGCGTAAGGACCGGTCCGCTGCCGTATTGCACGCTGACGATGTGTACCGTGACGGAGTGATCCGCCTTGCGCACCCTTTCTGTCAAAACGAGAGTATTTCCGGCCAGATCGAGGACGGTATAGATACGGATCTCGACAGAGACATCGTCATGATCACCGTCGCGTCGGTCTTTGCTGTCCCGATCGTGACCGCGATCATCGTCATCGTCTTGCTTCGAAAGTTGCACGACGCTGGTGGAAGTGATGGGCCCAGGGGAGACTCCGGAGAGCGCGTCGCGGCCAATGAGCACCACGTCGTGCGTCACCGGATCGAATTGATTGAATGCCTCGGGCGGCGTTTTATCAACGTTAACTGAAACCGGCAGCAAGATGGTATTGCCGGCAAGGTCGGCGGCTGCGCCGGTGAACACCTGATTCGCCCCTTCCGCCTGGACCAGCACCGGCGGAGTGACCGAGGCCACGCCGGAAAGCGCATCTGCGGCGTTGAATGTAATGGTCACGTCAGTATTGTTCCAGCCATTGGCATTCGGCAAAGGTGTAAACGTCGCGACAAGAGCCGGCGGGGTCTTGTCGATGTTGATGCCGCTGACGGTTGCTGACGCCGGGTTGCCGGCAAGGTCGCTGCACAGGCCGCTGACCGATTGGTTCGCGCTCTCGGTTGCGACAACCGTGGGCGCTGGTGGACTGCCGGCAGCTAGGCCCGAGAGAGCGTCCGCGCATTGAAATGCGACAGTCACGCTGGTGTTGTTCCAGCCATTGGCATTCGGCCCGGGAGTGCGCGAGCCAGTGATTGCGGGAGGCGTCTTGTCGAGCCTGATTATGGCTGTCTTGGCGGCTTCGATGTTGCCCGCGTTGTCCGTTCCGAAAAATGTGACCGCAGTCGTGCCCTCTGTACTGAGTGGGAATGATGTTGAAGTGCCAGAAACGGCGGTAGTACCGATGGTCTGGGCCCCGCTTGTGCTGTATGTGATCTGCTTCACGCCAGTGCCAGCAGTTTCGTTGTCTGAAGAGCTCAAAGTGACCATCACGTCCGAGTTATTCCATCCATTGATGTTGGGGAGAGGAGAAAGGAACGCTGTGCTTACCGGCGGCGTGGAATCGATCGCGATATTCAGGGGCGATGACACAACGTGGGAGAGGACGCTACTGATACCTTCTATGACCAGCGAGTACTGGCCGGGGCTGGTATTCGGAAGGGCTGAGATTGTTAGAGTCGCTGGCCCCGATCCTCCGCTGATGACCGGCGGCGAAAACTGTGCTGTGGCTCCCTGAGGCAGACCAGTCAGGCTAAGAGTGATGTCCCCGGTAAAACCGCGCAGCGCTGAGGCTTCCACTTGAAAGCTGGCGGTTCCTCCGGCGCCGGTGGGACCAGACGGCGGCGTAACTGCCAGCGAAAACTCAGGGCTATCCTGGTCGCTCACGCAATCGTCGCTTCCTTTGGCGAGGCAGAACCGGTCAAAGCGAACTTGCTCGTCGCGCAGATCAACAGCATCATTGAGGCTGCGATAAATCCCCCACTTAGGACGCACGACGGTAGTGCCGGTACGCCACAGGTCAAGGTCAGCGTTCGAATAAGTAAACAGTGTGGTCCCATCGGTCACGCTTTTAAGAATGATCGAGTACTGGCCATTGTGCCCGTACGTGATCTTCTCGTAAGCTTCTACCCATTGACCAACCAGCGGAGCCAGAGGAGTTGTCGTCAGTCTTGTAGTGACTCCCTTGGAGTCGATGAGAATCAGTTCCAGGCGATTGGGGTTGGCTTTTCTAGGAGTCAGGGTAATAAGCGGGGCCCCGGAATCGCCATCGAATGCTTTGATCTGATGGATGTGGGTAAAAGCAGTTGAGGGCTGAAAGCCTGCGGGCAATTTGAAATCCCAGCGAAACGTTACTGAGTCGCCGAGAAACCCTTTCACGTAATCGGGCGTTGATGCATTGCCCTCGGTCTTTATCTCCAGCCGCTGCCGGTCGAAAGCGCTGCACCGGTCGTTGTCCGGTATGACGTGGATATTGAAGACGAAAACATATTTGTTGAAGTTGGCATCATCATCGATGGCCTGCGTGATATGAGGCCCAAAATCAAGATGGCTACAATCAGGCGTCTCTGGTGAAGACGCCAGCACGCTCTTAATACGCGTGTAAGCATCGGTCTGACCGTCAGCAGTCAAAATCCTCTGTGCAAATGAGTTTGTGGTGGCGAGCAGGGCCAGGCAAAGAACGAATCGTAGTCTTTGGAAACCACATTGGAACTGAGACATAACACCTCTTTCTGAGGAAATCCGAAGCGCAGAAACGTGACGATGACTCGCCTGGTGCAGGCGGAAAGCGAAGTCAATTTCTTATTTCATATGGTGAGATAAGATTTGCATATTTCAAAACGCATCGTTTGGCGGCAGCAATTCTACAATATTTATCCGCAGAGGCAATCGCTACTTTCTTTCTTCAGATTCTGTCCTGGGCATTCACAAAATTTTCATCCAACTTTTTTGCCACTTCCGGGTTGTCTAAGCTGTGTGGGCTGGGCAGTCTTCCTTTCGTGGAAGACCGTAGCTGTAGTCCACGCGATTCGGCCACAGGAGCATTCGGAAAGCGTTCCACGGAGGAAAGAACCATGAAAGTCAAACATCTGTTTCTACTGATCTGGCTAGGGACAACACTGGCCCATGCTCAGATCTCGAGCTTCCAACACATCGTCGTGATTTTTCAGGAAAACCGCACGCCGGACAATCTCTTTCAAGGCCTCTGCACCACAGCTACCTTGTGCAGCACGACCCCGACCACGTCGCAATACAACATCCAGACGGGCAATTGGCTGGACAAGAATTCTGGCACAGGCTTTACTCAACCGGGACCAGTTCCCCTGGCCAACGCCTACGATCTGAGTCATGCGCACAAGGCGTTCACAACACAGTGCGATGTGGACTCGGCAACCGGAGTCTGCAAGATGGACGGAGCTGGTGGCGTGTCTTGCTCGGGCACCTGCCCCACAAAGCCTCAGTTCAAGTTTGTCGACAATTCAGCAGGTACTTTGAACCCGTATCTCACCCTGGCGACACAATACGGGTGGGCAAACTTCATGTTCCAAACTAACCAGGGGCCAAGCTTTCCCGCCCATCAATTTATCTTTGGCGCAACCTCGGCGCCGAGCGCGACCGATGACCACAACGGGACCTTCGCGGCGGAGAATATGAGCGGAACGGGAACTGGCGCCGGATGTATCGCCAATTCCGGCGTATTGGTGCAATTGATTGATCTGAACGGGATTGAGGACCCGAACAACAAGATCTTTCCCTGTTTCGAGCACGATACCGTCGCAGATCTGCTCGATCCCCGCAACATCACATGGAGGTATTACACACCGGGGGCAAGTTCCATCTGGACCGGCCCAAACGCGATCAATCACATCTGCCAACCGGTCGGCGGGCAATGCACTGGACCGGACTGGGTAAACAATGTGGACCTGAAACCGGCCGATGTGTTGACCGACGTGAGCAGCCCCACTTGCAATCTGCGGCAAGTAAGCTGGGTCATTCCCACCGGACAAAACTCCGACCATGCAAGAAGCAACACGGGCGGTGGCCCTTCCTGGGTGGCGTCGATTGTCAACGCCATCGGGAACAGCACATGTACGAACCCGGATGGCACGAGCTACTGGAACACAACTGCAATCTTCATTACCTGGGATGACTGGGGAGGCTGGTACGACCACGAGCCGCCCACGATACTGGCGTCTCCTGAAGGCGGCTATCAGTACGGCTTTCGCGTACCGCTGGTTGTGGTTTCTGCTTATACTCGGAAGGGCTACATCAACAACAACCGACATGATTTTGGCAGTATCCTGCGGTTTATGGAACACAACTTTGGTATTCAAGAGGGCGCGCTCACCTTTGCGGATAAACGAGCTAGCAACGATCTCACCGGCTTTTTCAACTTGACCCAGACACCGCGTCCTTTTCAGACGATCCCTGCTGCACTGAACGCTGCGTTCTTCTTGAATGATAAAACGGTGCCCACAGATCCCGACGACGATTAAGATTGTCGACAATAAGGAAAGCGGTCTTCTTCTACCCGGAGGAGATCGGCGACCACCAGAAACGAGAGTCTTGTTCATTTAGGCCGCGCCGTTTAAGGACGCGGCCTTTCTGGCTCTTGGCTGCGGTAGGGATCGCAAACACCTAGACGGATTTCTGGCGAAGCATAGACTTTCTTTTGTTTATTTCGTTGTCTTGCACTTCGCGAAACAGCTGCAGGTTTGTCCTGAGCACGATTCCCGGATTCAGATAACTTGCGTCTGGGATAGCCAACCCGTTGAGGAGATGGTCCACCACCAAGCGGACGGCAATTTGTCCCTGCAGGTACGGGTTCTGATAAATCGCCGCGCGGATGGTGCCTTTGCGCAAGTGCGGGACCATTTCGGGGAAGAGATCCGTGGTGATGAGCTGCACCTGGTCTGCGCGTCCGCAGTCCTGAAGCGCGCGGCATACAGGCAAGCAGTTGACTGTGCTGACGTAAATGCCGCGCAGATGAGGATGCTCCGCCAGTAGCTCGCAGGTTTTACGATGGCTTTCTTCTTCTGACTCATGGGCTTCAACGACTGCTGCAACCCTTCCGTTGGCGCAGTCGTCTGTGAAACCGGCGCAGAACCCCTCTGCTTTCAAGCGATGTTCTTCCGTCGAAAGCATTCCGGTGATCATGGCCACTTCTGAGCCCGGTCCCACGAATTTGGCCATGAGTTCTGCAGCGAGCTGGCCATTGAGTTCGGGGTCAACGCACACTACGCTGGAGCGATTGCTCTGGGGGGCGTCCGTGGTGATGCAGATGACGCGCACGTTGTGTTCTTCCGCGTGGTTGATCAGAGGCGTGATGGAGTCCGGGTCTCCGGGTGTAAGTATAAGAGCGTTTACTCCGCGGTCCAGCAAGGCGGCGGCGCGCTGTCCTTCTCCTTTTGCCAAAGCAGGGACTGGCGTGTAAAGCACTTCAACTCCAAATCCCCTCACGCGGCGAGCTTCATCGAAAATACCGGCGCGCATTTGATCGTAAAAGAGGCGGATCTCCTTCGGGATGCATACTCCGATCTTGATGCCGGCGCTGCCGACGGAGAGCGTACGGGCTGCCGGATGTGGCGAGTAGTCAAGTTTTTTGGCGATCTGCAAGACCTTCTTTCGCGTGGCCTCGCTGATTCCCGGCCGTCCATGCAGGGCGCGGTCCACGGTACCGATGGAAACCTTCGCCATTTCAGCAATTTTATGAACACCCGTACCCTTCATGCTTTTATTTCTCCACAACGCGCAATTGTGTTTCGATCAAATCCACTGAATTTCCACCTATCATGATCTTGAAATTGCCTGGCTCCACCACCTTATGCATGTCGCGGTTCAAGAAAGACAGCTCCGCGAAGCCCAGCGTGAATTCCACCGTTCTGGTCTCACCCGGCGCAAGCGATACGCGGCGAAAACCGCGCAGTTCTTTCACCGGACGCGTCACGGAACTGACCTCGTCACGGATATAAAGCTGTACAACTTCATCACCGGCCATGCGTCCGGTGTTGGTGACGTCAACAGAAACTTTGGTAGTGCCCTCGACGCCGATGGAATCGGGAGTTGCGCGTACATTGGCGTACTTAAAGGTGGAATAGCTCAATCCCCAGCCGAAAGGATACAACGGCTGCGTGGTGCTGCCCAGATATTCACGCTTTGCCGATGGCTTCTGGTAGTAATAATCCGGCAACTGGCCCGTGGAGCGGGGAACCGTGATCGGAAGCTTGCCGCCGGGATTGTAATCGCCGAACAGAACATCCGCGATGGCCGTACCGCCTTCTTGCCCAAGGTACCAGCCTTCCACAATCGCCGGAATCTTCTCAGCGATGAAGTTGATGGAATTCGGCCGTCCGTGCTGTAAGAACACAACTGTAGTTTTGCCCGTGGCAAGGATCGCTTTAACCAGTTCGTCCTGATTGCCGAGCAGATCAAGATTGTCACGATCCCCCTGGTGGTTCGGTGCCCAGGCCTCGCGTGAAGTTTGCTCGTTGCCGCCGAGCGCCAGGATGACCAGGTCGGCTTTCTCCGCGACTTTGATTGCGTCTTGTATTCTTTTTGCGTTCAGTACAGGGTCGCCCAGAACAACTTTGTCCGCGTCCCAGTCGGGGAAAGTTTCTGTGATCTTGCAGCCTTCCGAGTAGAGAACTTCAGTCGCCGCACCAACTTTGGTTTTGATACCTTGCAGCACGCTCATGCCACGGTCCGGGGCGCCGCTGTAACCGCCAAGATGAACGTCTGCCGCGTTGGGGCCGATGACCGCGATCTTCTTGTACTTCGTCTTGTCGAGTGGCAGCAGGTTGTTTTGGTTCTTGAGCAGGACAATGGCTTCATGCGCGGCCTTGAGCGCAAGCTTCTGGTGCTCAGGGTTGTTGGTGATTTTTTCCGCGTAGTCGGGATCGACGTAAGGATTGTCGAAGAGCCCGGCAAGAAACTTCACGCGCAGAATGCGCGCCACCGCTCGATCAAGGTAAGCCTCGGATATTTTTCCCTGCTTCACCTGGTCAACCAGGGTGGCGTAACCTTCCACAAACGGCAGCTCGAGATCAACACCCGACTCCAGCGCGATCTTCGCGGCAGCTTCATTAGACGCGGCGACATGATGCACGCGAACAAGCTCCGCGATGCCGAAGTAGTCCGACACCAGGACGCCTTTAAAGCCCCACTCCTGGCGCAAAATGTCGTCAAGGAGATGTTTGTTGCTGTGTGATGGGATTCCATCGATCTCGTTATACGAAGCCATGACGGATTTCACGTGGCCTTCTTTTACCGCGGCTTCAAACGGCTTAAGGAAGTATTCACGAATGACACGTTCAGAATAATTTCCAGGAGCAACGTTGGTCCCGCCTTCGGGCTGACCATGAACAGCGAAATGTTTTGCCGTAGCCAGCACGTGCGATCCGTCAATGATCGGCCCGACGCCTTGAAATCCCTGAATGGCCGAAACACCCAGGCGAGAGACTAGATAAGGGTCTTCGCCATAAGTTTCTTCGGTGCGTCCCCAGCGCGGATCGCGTGCCAGATCGAGCACCGGCGTCAGGCACTGTTGCGCGCCGCGCGCCCGGACTTCCGCCGCAGTCGCGGTGAAAATATCGAACACCAAAGATGGGTCCCAGGTGGAGGCCAGCCCGATCGGCGATGGATACGAAGTGCCTTTCGGCGCCGCGTGGCCGTGCAGACATTCTTCGTGATAAAGAACAGGAATTCCCAGGCGCGTGTGTTCTTTCAACCAGCGCTGCATGGTGTTGGTGAATTCAGCCATAGCGCGCGGGCTGCGGTTTTCGCTGGGACGGGACATCTCTCCCACGCCATTCTTGAGGAGAACCTCAGCATGGTCGGGCAGAAACGCACCTTTATCATCGACAAAAAGATCTTTGCTGTCGGGATGAAACTGTTTGTTTTCCCACGCGCCGCCCATCTGAGCGATTTTTTCTTCCAGCGTCATGCGGGCAAGTAGGTCGGCGATGCGTTGCTCCACGCGAAGATTCGGGTTCCGGTAGGGCAGGTCTTGTCCCCAGCCGGCAGAGAGTAGAATAAACACCACTAAACCGGTGATGGCACTTCTGTTTCGGAACCCGACAATCATGGTCGTAACCTCCAGGGAAGCCGCCTTGCCCTCGGGCAGGCAGGTGGTACTATACCATCGCCGTTAACGTACACGATAAGGGATTTTATCGCATGATGGAAAAGAGGCCGATTTGAAAATTACCGATGCCAAGGTCATCGTCTGCTGTCCTGGGCGGAATTTTGTAACCCTTAAGATCACAACGGAAGACGGCATCTACGGCCTGGGGGACGCGACGCTGAACGGCCGCGAACTCTCCGTGGCCAGTTATCTCACCGACCACGTTGTCCCGCTGCTCATCGGCCGGGACGCCCGGCGGATCGAAGACATCTGGCAGTACCTTTATAAAGGAGCGTACTGGCGGCGCGGCCCGGTTACCATGTCGGCGATTGCCGCTGTAGACACCGCGCTTTGGGACATCAAAGCCAAATCCCTGAACACGCCTTTGTACCAACTGCTGGGCGGGGCATCACGCGATGCAGTCCTGGTTTACGGTCACGCCAGCGGCGGCGATATTCCTCAGACCGTTGAAGCCGTGGAGCATTACCTGAAACTTGGCTACAAAGCCATCCGTGCGCAGTCGGGGATTCCGGGATTGAAGAGCACATACGGTGTAGGCCGCGGCGCCATGTACTACGAGCCCGCGGAAAAAGACGCGCCGCCGGAGAACCTCTGGTCGACCGAGCAATATATGCGCTTTGTGCCCGCGCTCTTTGAAGAGTTGCGGAAGCACTTTGGGCCTGACATCCATCTGCTGCATGACGTGCATCACCGTCTCACACCCATCGAAGCCGCGAAGCTGGGAAAAAGCCTGGAACCTTATCATCTGTTTTGGCTGGAAGATCCGACGCCCGCCGAATTGCAGGAAAGCTTCAGGCTTATCCGCCGGCACACCACGACTCCACTTGCTGTGGGTGAAGTCTTCAATACGATTTACGACTGCCAGCAACTGATTCAGGAGCAGTTAATCGACTACATTCGCACCACGGTAGTGCACGCGGGTGGGATTACGCATCTCCGACGGATCGCCAACCTTGCCGAAATGTACCAGGTGCGGACCGGCTCTCATGGGGCCACGGATTTGAGTCCAGTGTGCATGGGGGCCGCACTGCATTTTGATTTGAGCGTGCACAACTTTGGCATCCAGGAGTATATGCAGCACACCGACGAAACCAACCGTGTGTTTCCCCACTCCTACTTCTTCAAAGATGGTTTCATGCATCCCGGGGAAGCGCCGGGCATTGGGGTGGACATTGATGAAAAGCTTGCAGCAAAATATCCATACCACCGCGCCTATCTTCCGGTGAACCGAAAGCTGGATGGGACCATGCATAACTGGTAGACGAAGCACTGGAAGATTTTCGCGCTTCTGTCGTATCCGGCTCCGCGGCAGAAGAAAATCGAAGCGACAACAGCAGCTGTTTCAGGCGGATCTTTCCAAAAGAGACTTGCAATCCGTCCGGCTGTGTGATTACTATGGAGCCGCCGTTAACGTACACGGTAAGGATTTTAGCGCCATTTTGCTGTGGTCTGGTTCCATGAAGAATCCGCACACCGTTATCGTCCGGACGTTCGCCCTCTCCGTCATCGGGCTGAGCTTTCTTACTCTCACGCCCACGGCCGGCGCCATCGGGCGCACGCGCTACATAGAGAGCATCCGCCACAATGGCGATTTTCCCATTGTGCAAAACAAAACCGCCGCTACGGTCTTCGTGGACACGAACGACTATCCGGGTGTCATCCGCGCCGCCGGTGACCTCCGGTTGGACGTCGAGCGTGTGACCGGTGTAGCTCCCAATATCGTTCCCCAAAGAAAAGGTCTTGGTTCGAATACGATCGTGATTGGCACAATCGGAAAGAGCGCGATCATTGACCGTCTGGTTCGCGAAAGCAAGATTGACGTGTCGTCAATAGCGGGGAAGTGGGAATCCTTTTTGATTCAGGTAGTGCCGTCGCCCTGGCATGGCATGGACCATGCGCTGGTCATCGCGGGGAGCGACAAGCGTGGGACCATTTTCGGCATCTACGATCTTTCCGAACAGATCGGCGTCTCGCCATGGTACTGGTGGGCCGACGTTCCGGTGCAACACAATAACGAACTGTTTGTGAAGCCGGGGGAGTACATGCAAGGGCCGCCCGCGGTGAAGTATCGGGGCATCTTCCTGAATGATGAAGCGCCCGCGCTGACCGGCTGGGTGAAAGAGAAATATGGAAGCTACAACCACGAATTCTACGTAAAAGTCTTTGAACTTCTGCTGCGATTGAAAGGGAACTATCTCTGGCCGGCTATGTGGAACAGCGCGTTTAATGAAGATGATCCGCTGAACCCCAAACTTGCCGACGAATACGGGATTGTGATGGGCACGTCACACCACGAGCCGATGCTGCGCGCCCAACAAGAGTGGAAACGTCACGGCACGGGCCCATGGGACTATTCCAAAAACGGTGACGTGCTGCGAGCTTTCTGGGACGAAGGCGTTGACCGTAACAAAAACTATGAAAGCATCACCACAGTGGGCATGCGCGGCGACGGTGACATGCCCATGTCGCGGGAAAGCAATAATGTTGAGTTACTGGAACGAATCGTGGCCGACCAGCGAAAGATCATTGCCAAGCGCGTCAATAGCGATGTAACCAAGGTTCCGCAGGACTGGGCGCTCTATAAGGAAGTCCAGGAATATTACGAAAAGGGAATGCGTGCACCGGACGATGTGACATTGCTCTGGAGTGACGACAATTGGGGCAACGTCCGGCGGCTGCCGACGGCGGAAGAGCGCAAGCGCAGCGGCGGCGCGGGAATCTACTATCATTTTGATTACGTCGGCGATCCCCGATCCTACAAATGGCTCAACACCATTCCCATCACCAAGGTCTGGGAACAGATGGACATGGCGTATCGCTACGGCGCGGATCGTATATGGATCGTCAACGTCGGCGACCTGAAGCCGATGGAGTTCCCGATTGAGTTCTTCCTGAATCTTGCCTGGGCCCCGGACAAGTGGCCGAAAGAAAAAATTGGAGAGTACACGCGGCTTTGGGCCGAGCGTGAGTTCGGCCCGGCCCACGCGCAGGAAATCGCGGACATCATTTCTAAGTACACCAAATACAACGGGCGGCGGAAACCAGAACTACTGGAGCCAACCACTTACAGCCAGGTGGATTATCAGGAAGCGGAGAAGGTCGCCGCCGACTTCCACGCTATCGTCACCAAAGCGGAAGAAATCTACCGCGACTTGCCGAAAAATCAGCGCGATGCTTTTTTTCAGCTTGTCCTCTATCCGGCGAAGGCGTCCTCCATTGTGACCGAACTTTACGTCACGGTAGGGAAGAACCGGTTATACGCCAGCCAGGGTCGCGCCGCAGCAAACGATCTTGCGGCACAATCGCGCGCGCTGTTTCAGACCGATGCCGACTTGGCCGCCGAGTACAACCACACCATGGCTCATGGCAAATGGAACCACATGATGGACCAAACCCACATCGGCTACACGTTTTGGAATGAGCCCAAGACCAACTCCATGCCGAAGGTGACGGAGATACAAGTTCCGGCCACGGCGCAGATGGGAATCGCGGTTGAAGGATCGGAACCTGCGTGGCCCAGGGCTGTAGGCGCGCCTCTTCTTCCCGGGTTCGATGTCTTCAACCGGCAGCGACGTTACATTGACGTCTTTAATAAAGGAAGTGCGCCATTCACATTTTCCACGAGTGCAAGTGCGCCCTGGATTGTCGTGAGCTCGTCGCAAGGAAAAATCGAGAAGGAACAACGGCTTTGGGTCAGCATTGACTGGAAGACCGCGCCTCAGGGTACGGCAGATGGCTCAGTGAAAATCACAGCTCCCGGCCAAGAAGATGTTGTTGTGAAAGTCAGTGCTCTCAATCCACAGGAACCAGCGCGAAGTGCTGTGGACGGTTTTGTGGAAGGCGGTGGTTATGTGTCCATTGAGGCGGAGCACTACACGCGGAAAACAGATACAGCAGGGGGCCGTTGGGAAAAAGTGGAGGACTATGGCCGAACTCTCTCGTCCATGATGGTGTTTCCGTCCACGGCCAGGAGCGTGACGCCGCCGGAGAGTTCCGCTTGCCTGGAATACAAGATGTATTTGTTTGATTCGGGAGCTGCGAAGGTTGAAGTCATCAGCAGTCCTACGCAGAATTTCGTGCCCGGCAGAGGGTTACGGTATGCGATCGCGTTTGACGACCAGCCGCCACAGATCATTGACGCACTGGCGCAAAACTCTCCGCGTGATTGGGCGACCACCGTGAAGGACAGCGTGCGCAAGACGGAATCCACGCATACTCTAGCTACGTCCGGCTATCACACGCTCAAGGTTTGCATGGTTGATCCGGGAGTGGTGCTGCAGAAAATCATTGTCAACCTGGGTGGAGAACGGCCGAGCTATCTAGGACCGCCGGAAAGCTACCGCGGAGTAGCCAGACCGTAACAGGAGCCAAGCCATGAAAGCAGGTCGAGTGGACAGACGCGAGTTTATTAAAGGTGCTGCTGGGGCAGCGGCCATTTCTGCGCTGCCGCATGAAGTTTTCGGACTGTCGACTGGCAGCGGTAATGCCGTTCGTGGTGAGACGGCGGAAATAACAGAGATGCTCCAAAGCACTGCGCATAAGATCAAGTTCGCCGTGATCGGTCCGAACCATGCTCACATTTATAGCCAGGTGGAAGCTGCGATTCGTGGTGGCGGGGAACTGGTCTCATTTTTGGCGAAAGAGCCTGAGCTCGCCGGTGAATTCAGCAAACGTTTTCCCGCGACGAAGCCGGCCCGCAGCGAGGACGAGATTCTTGAAGACCAGAAAATCCAACTCGTGCTGAGCGCTGCCATTCCTGACGAACGTGCGCCGTTGGGCATCCGGGTCATGCAACACGGTAAGGATTACATGTCGGACAAGCCGGGCATTACGAGCCTGGAGCAACTTGCCGAGGTCCGTAAAGTGCAGGCACAGACGCGGCGTATTTATTCCATTATGTACAGCGAGCGGTTTGAGAATCGCGCCACGGTCATGGCTGGGAAGTTGATCAAAGCCGGAGCCATCGGCCGCGTGGTGCAAACCATCGGACTGGGGCCGCATCGCATGAGTCCTAAGCAGCGTCCGCCATGGTTTTTTGATCGCAAAAGATATGGCGGAATCCTATGCGACATCGCATCGCACCAGGCCGATCAATTCTTGTTTTTTACTGGTTCGACCGAGGCTGACGTTGTCATGTCGCAAGTGGGCAATGTGCACAACCAGCAGTATCCGGAGTTCGAGGATTTTGGCGACCTGGTGTTGAGAGGCAATGGAGGTGCAGGATACATCCGCGTGGATTGGTTCACTCCCGACGGTCTCTCCACATGGGGTGACGGCCGGTTGACCATACTCGGCACGGACGGATTTATTGAAGTCCGGAAGAATGTTGACATCGCGGGACGGGCGGGAGGCAGTCACCTTTTTCTGGTGGACCAGAAAGAAACCCGCTACATAGATTCTGCGAACCACCCGCTGCCGTACGGTGAACAACTAGTGACAGACGTCGTTAACCGCACGGAAACCGCCATGCCGCAGGCGCATTGTTTCCTGGCGATGGAATTGGTGTTGAGGGCCCAAAAGCACGCGCAAAGACTGAGCTTTAAGTCGTGAGCTTGTCGCGGCTTGGATTTGATGATGGGCGTGCCAATCGAGGAGCGTTTCATGAAACATAAGCGCAGGAAAACAGAAATGTCGCGCAGAGAGTTCATCGAAATGGCCGGCAAAGGAGCTGTGGCCTCTTCTATCGCACTCTCCGGGTTTCCGGCGATCGTACCGGCATCGGTGTTTGGAAAAACAGCGCCCAGCAATCGCATCAATATTGGCGCCATCGGCAATGGGCGAATTTCGCGCGGGCATGATCTGCCGGGCACGTGGAAATTTGATCAGGCGCGCATCATTGCAGTGTGCGATCTCGACCGCAACCGAATGGAAGACACCAAAAAGCTGGTGAACGATTACTATGCCAAAAAGACCGGCAAGACCTACGAAGGCGTTACCGGATACACGGACTATCGCGAGCTGCTCAAGAACAAAGATGTGGATGCTGTGCTGGTCAGTACGCCCGATCACTGGCACGCGATCATTGGGTGTGCCGCAGTCGAAGCGGGTAAGGATGTATATCTGCAAAAGCCTGCTTCTCTGACCATCGCGGAGGGCAGAGCGCTGAGCAACACCGTCTACCGCAGCGGTCGAATCTTTCAGCTTGGCAGCCAGCAGCGATCGTCGCCGCAGTTCCGTTACGCGGCCGAGTTGGTCCGCAACGGGCGCATCGGCACATTGAAAACCGTGTACATCGGACTTCCCGGCGACCCCTCCGGCGACGAAGAGCCAGAAATGCCGGTGCCCAAGAACTTGAACTACGATATGTGGCTGGGATCCACGCCCACCGCTTATTACACCGAAAAGCGTGTGCATCCTCAGGCAAATTACGATCGTCCCGGCTGGTTGCGCTGCGAGCAGTTTGGCGCCGGCATGATCACGGGATGGGGATCGCATCATATTGATTCCGCCCACTGGGCCATGGACACGGAATACACCGGACCCGTGGAAGTTTCGGGTACGGCCGAATTCCCAACCAAGGGCCTATGGGATGTGCACGGCAAATTCCGGACCGAAGCCGTATATGCCAACGGCGTGGGCATGATTGTCAGCAACGATTTGCCGAACGGCATTAAGTTCGAAGGCACGGAAGGCTGGATTTTCGTTTCGCGCGGCAATCAAGCCGTGACAGACAGCGACCCCGTCTCCAAACTGAAAGACACTCAGGCCCTCGCAGCCAGTGATCCGAAGATCATTACGTCGGTAATTGGATCGGACGAGGTCCATCTCTACGAGAGCAAAGACCATCACGGCAACTGGCTGGATTGCATCCGCACGCGCAAACAACCGATTGCGCCGGTGGAAGTAGGGCACAGATCCTGCTCCGCCTGTCTGATCCATCACATTGTGATGAAACTGAAGCGCAAGCTGTACTGGGACCCGAAGCGCGAGCGATTTAAGAATGACGATGAAGCCAACACTTTGCTCTCTCGCCCGCAACGCTGGCCTTACACGATGAGTGAAAGTGTGCATGCAGTTGCGCCGCTAACAACGGTGGAGCAAGGATCATGATTACACGCAGAGATGTAATTGTGGCAGTCGTAGCAGCCGGCGTGACCTGCGGCGCGCTCGCGTTTGCAAGCCAGCAGTCAGCGCCGGTCATCCTGCAGTCCGCAGTTTTCGATTGGAAGTCCATTCCGGCCAAGCCAACGCAGACCGGGGATGTGCGCTCGTTCTTTAAAGCTCCCACAGCGACACTGGAAGAACTCGAGCTTCATGTTACGACCTTGAGGCCGGGAGTCATGTCGCACCCTCCGCACCAGCATCCGAATGAGGAACTCGTGATCATCAAAGAAGGCACGGTGGAGGCCCTGATCAACGGCGAGTGGAAAAGAATCGGGCCGGGGTCTGTGATCTTTAACGCGTCGAACCAACTGCACGCCCTTAGAAATGTTGGCCCTGGTCCGGCAACTTATCACGTCATCAACTGGAAATCAGCGCAAACGGTCAGCCCGGTCCAGAAGTGAGCCAGGCGGTTCGCGCTACGAAAAAGAGAAAAACTTGCAATCGACGAATTGCATGTTTACTATATGAGGCCGCCGTTAACGTACACGGTAAGGGATTTTCATGGTTTCTGGTTCGTGATCATGATTCTCAAATAATTACGTGCCTGAGGAAATCTAAAAATGACAGCATATTATCTTCCCTACCAGCCAAAACCGGAGCACAAGTTCTCTTTTGGATTATGGACGGTCGGTAACCGTGGCCGTGATCCGTTCGGTGACTTTGTCCGACCGGTCATTTCACCCGTAGATATTGTTGCCATGCTCGGCGAATTGGGAGCATGGGGCGTGAACCTGCACGATAACGACTTGGTGCCCATGGATGCGACTCCCAGCGAACGAGACCAAATTGTGCGGGAGTTCAAGAAAGCTTGCAAGAAATACGGCGTCGTGGTGCCGATGACGACGGTGTCATTGTTTTTTCACCCTGTGTTTCGCGATGGCGCGTTCACCGCCAACGATCCTGAGGTCCGCGCTTTTGCTTTGCAGAAAACCATGCGCGCCATGGACCTGGGAGCGGAACTGGGAGCCAAGATCTTTGTGCTGTGGGGCGGTCGCGAAGGCGTGGAAACGGATGCCTGCCGCCGTGCCGATGAAGCTATCCAACGCTTGCGCGACGCAGTCAACTATCTGTGTGAATACAACATTGAGCGAGGCTATGGATTCAAGTTCGCTCTGGAGGCCAAACCCAACGAACCTCGGGCGGACATATATATGTCCACCACCGGCCACTATCTGGGTTTTATTCCCACCCTGGACCATCCAGAGATGGTCGGCGTGAATCCTGAAGTCGCACACGAGCAGATGGCGGGGCTGAATTTTATGCACGGCGTGGCCCAGGCCTGGGAAACAGGCAAGCTATTCCATATTGATCTTAATGACCAGATGCCCGGACGCTATGACCAGGACCTGCGCTTCGGATCCGCGAACATAAAATCGGCATTCTGGCTGGTGAAGTTTTTAGAAGACGTTGGGTACGATGGCCCGCGGCATTTCGACGCGCATGCTTATCGCACGGAAGATTGCTGTGGCGTGAAGGATTTTGCGCGCGGCTGCATGCGCACCTACCTGATGCTGAAGGAAAAGGCCGCACGATGGAACGCGGACAAGGAGATCCAGGCTATTCTCAAAGAGGTTTCCGGCACAACCAATGGCACACGGCAAATAGAGGGTTACTCAAAGAAGGGAGCCGCAGGCTTACTGGGGCATACCTTTGATCTGGATGCAGTGTTGAAAAAGCGCTTGCCTTACGAGCGGTTGGACCAGCTCACCGTGGACCTCCTGCTCGGAGTGCGATGATCATGGCGCATGATCTTGTTTCGTCCGCACCGAATGACGATGCCGGGCTTCGGCGTGAAGTCTCCTGTTCACGAAACAAGTTGCGAAATAAGTTGCATGAGAAGCAGTTTGCTGCGGGCTTCATTGTTTTGGTCGCCGGTCTGAGCCACGGTCTGGCTCAGTCGCCGATCCAATCGACCGCAGCTCATGCACTTCCTATTCAGACTGACATTCCCTCCATCTGTCAGACTTACTCCAGTTACTTTTCCATTGGCGCTGCAATCTGGCCGGGAGACATCACAGGAGCGCACAGCGAACTATTAAGAAAACACTTCAATAGCGTTACGGCGGAGAACGCTATGAAGTGGGGACCGATTGAGCCCACGGAAGGCAATTTTAATTTTGCTCGGCCGGACGCGTTGGTGGCTTTTGCTAAAGCCAATCACATGCTGGTCCGGGGGCACAATCTTGCGTGGCACCAGCAGAATCCGCGCTGGCTGTTTAAGGACGCTAACGGCAATGACTTGCAGCCGACGCTCGAGAACAAGGCATTGCTGCTGCAACGACTAGAAAAGCATATTCGGGCGGTGGTGTCACACTACAAAGATGATGTTTATGCCTGGGACGTAATCAACGAGGTCATTGACCCCAAGCAGGCGGATGGCTTCCGCCGCAGCCCTTGGTTCCGGATCACCGGGACCGACTTTATTGATACAGCGTTTCGAGTGGCGCACGAGGTCGCACCCAAGGCCAAGCTTTACATCAATGAATACGACACCACGGAGAGTCCGAAGCGGGAGTTTCTTTACAAGCTGGTGCGTGATCTGCGCAAGCGGGGAGTCCCGGTTGATGGCGTGGGTCATCAGATGCATAGCAAGATCAATTCTCCCTCCGCCATGGAGATTGTTGAAACGATTAACATGTTTTCCGCGCTCGGCGTAGACAATCAGATTACCGAACTGGACATCAGCGTTTACGGCGATTCAAAAAGCCGCTACACAGCCATACCGGACGCAGTGTTGGTCCAGCAGGCGCTTCGCTATCGTGATTATTTCCAGGCGTTCCGACAACTCAAGGGCAAGATCAGTTCCGTAACATTTTGGGGACAGGCGGACGATCACACCTGGCTCAAGAGTTATCCGATCGCGCGGCTTGATTTGCCTTTGCCGTTCGATGAGCAGTTGCAGGCCAAGCCGGCGTATTGGGGAGTGGTTGATCCTTCGCGGCTGCAGGTTACCGCAGCCCATTCCGATGGTAGTGCTTCGGCCGACCAGGCGACATACAAAGATCCGCAAGTGCCGCTTGATCAGCGTGTGAACGATCTTGTTTCGCGTATGACGCTGGAAGAGAAGATCTCACAGCTCGGCCATACGGCGGATGCGGTCCCGCGGCTCGGCATTCCTGAGTACAACTGGTGGAATGAAGGGTTACATGGAGTTGCGCGCGCCGGGAATGCAACGGTTTTTCCGCAGGCCGTTGGCTTGGCCGCGACGTTTGACGAACCGCTGATGCATCAAGTCGCCGATACCATCAGCACCGAATTTCGCGCCAAGTATTACGCCGCCGTGCGTCCCGACGGCTCCGCTGATTGGTACAAGGGACTCACCGTTTGGTCGCCGAACATCAACATCTTTCGCGATCCGCGCTGGGGACGCGGACAAGAAACATACGGAGAAGACCCGTATCTCACCTCGCGAATGGGCGTGGCATTTGTCACAGGTCTCCAGGGTGACGACCCGAAATACTTGAAGACCGTGGCTACGCCGAAGCACTTTGCAGTGCACAGTGGTCCCGAACCAACGCGCCATAGCGTTGATGTGACGGCGTCGCGGCACGACATGGAAGACACTTATCTTCCAGCTTTTCGCGCAACCATCATGGAAGCCAAAGCAGATTCCGTGATGTGCGCCTATAACTCCCTGAACGGCCAGCCTGCTTGCTCCAACGACGCGCTGCTGGATGAGCATCTGCGGCGCGATTGGGGCTTCCAGGGTTATGTCGTGTCGGATTGCGGCGCTGTGGCGGACGTTTTTTCGGGGCACCACTACGCCAAGACCATGGAAGAGGGTGCGGCTGACGCGTTGAAAGCTGGCACCGATCTGATCTGCGGAGTCCCGCCGCAAAACCGTGTTCAGTTCGAGCGTGATGCCGCGCTCAAAGCCGCACAACAAGGCTTGCTTCCGCAGGCTGACCTAGACCGGGCCATGAAACGCTTGTTCACGGCGCGTTTCCGTCTCGGCATGTTTGATCCGCCGGCCATGGTGCCGTACTCGAAAATCACCGCGGAGGAAAACGACACGGAGGCCCACCGGCAGCTTGCTCTGCGCACGGCGAGGGAAGCCATTGTCTTGCTAAAAAATGAAAGCGGCTTTCTGCCACTCAAGCGCGCGTACCCTGCCATTGCCGTCATCGGTCCCAATGCCGACAGTCTCGACGGGCTCGTTGGGAACTACAACGGCACTCCGTCCAAGCCGGTCACAATATTGGCGGGAATCAAGAAGCGGTTCCCGCGGTCCAAGATTATATATGCCGAAGGCAGTGGACTAATCGGCCCAGTGACCAAGGCCGTTCCGGCGGCTGCGCTCTTCACCGGCAAGTCTCGGGCGCAGCATGGTCTCAAAGCGGAGTATTTTTCCAATATCAAACTCGAGGGGGCGCCCGCGCTGGCGCGCGTGGACAAGACGGTTGATTTCCGCTGGGGATCGAACGGCGTTTCTCCACAACTCTCCAAAAATTATTCCGTCCGCTGGACAGGCGTGCTCGTGCCTTTGGAGACAGGGAATTACGCGCTGGGATTCTCCGGTCAGGACGGATATCGTGTGTGGCTCGACGGCGGCTTGATCGCCGATGATTGGACCACGCATCGTCCTTCCACGGTCCAGACAAAAGAGATGCATTTGCTCAGGGGCCACGCATACGCGATCAAGATTGAGTACTTCCAGACCGTCCGCTTTGCAGAGGCGCGCCTGGTGTGGAGTATTCCTGAAATTGAAAGACAATCAGCGCTCCAAGCGGCGCGCAACGCTGATCTCGTAGTCATGGTGCTCGGCCTATCCGCGCGCATCGAGGGCGAAGAGATGAGGATATATGCGGATGGATTCGCGGGAGGCGACCGCACCAGCCTGGATCTTCCTAAGCCGCAGGAAGAATTGTTGGAGAGCATACACGCGTTGAACAAACCCACGGTCTTGGTGCTCTTGAACGGGAGTGCTCTCGCTGTGAACTGGGCGCAGGAAAAGCTGCCGGCGATTGTGGAGGCGTGGTATCCCGGCGAGGAAGGTGGGACCGCGGTAGCGGAAGTGCTCGCCGGCGATTTCAACCCGGCCGGGCGGTTGCCGGTTACATTCTACAAGTCGGTGGACCAGCTTCCGCCGTTTGAAGATTATTCCATCGCCAAGCGAACTTACCGTTACTTTGATGGCGAGCCGCTTTATCCCTTCGGATACGGACTGAGCTACACAACGTTTTCTTACAGCAACGCCCGCGTGGACAACGCAACGGTGACCGCTGACGGCTCCGTTACTGTCTCGGTTGATGTTGCAAATACCGGCAAGCTTGCCGGCCGTTCCCGGAGCAGTGCAAGTCTGGATCGGCGGAGGTCAGCCGGCTGTGCCTGCCAGTTTGCCCAAGACTTCTGGAGCGCAAACACAATTTGCCATCAGCAGCGCGGCTATCCTGCCGGATTAGGGAAACCCATGAAACGTTATTCAAAAACGGCAATCTTTGCAGCGGTGTTGGGATGGTGCACGTTTGGATGCCTCCCAGCTTGTGCGCAGGGCCAACCTGCAAACTCTCTGCCGCACCTTGAAAAACGAGGAGCGGCAACGCAGCTCATTGTTGACGGCAAGCCTTTCTTGGTTCTCGGCGGCGAACTGCGGAATTCCAGCGCATCGAGTCTGGCTTACATGAAACCGATATGGCCACGCCTCACGGCCATGCGACTGAACACGGTGCTCGTCCCGGTATCGTGGGAATTGATCGAGCCCGAGGAAGGGAAGTTCGACTTCACGATTGTGGATGGTTTGATTGACGAAGGCCGCAAGAACGGACTGCGGCTGGTCCTGCTCTGGTTTGGAAGCTGGAAGAACACCTATTCAAGCTATACGCCGGCGTGGATCAAAAGAGATGTGGACCGGTTTCCGCGCGTACAGATGAGTGACGGGCGCGGAACGGAACGGCTCTCACCTTTCAACGACGCTAATCGCGATGCCGATGCACGCGCCTTTGCTGCGCTGATGCGCCATGTAAAACAGAAAGACGGTGCCGCGCATACCGTCATCATGGTGCAGGTTGAGAATGAAGTTGGTGTCATTCCCGAGGCGCGAGACCATTCCGCTGTTGCTGACAAGGCATTTGCCGGCCCGGCTCCAAAAGAACTCGTATCTTATCTGCAGCAACATCGTGACAACTTGCTTCCAGAATTTCGCGCGGTCTGGGAGTCCGCCAGTAGCCATGTTTCCGGCGCCCATGTTTCCGAAAACTGGGAAGAGGTATTCGGAAAAGGGCCATGCACAGAAGATCTCTTCATGGCCTGGCAATATGCCCGCTACATCAACCAGGTCACGGCGGCGGGAAAGGCAGAATATCCGCTTCCGATGTTTGTGAATGCAGCTCTGATTCGGCCCAACTATCAGCCTGGACAGTACAAGAGCGGCGGCCCTCTGCCACAATCGATGGACATTTGGCGTGCCGGAACTCCGGCCGTCGACTTCTTCTCCCCAGATATCTACTTTGACAATTTCGCGGAATGGAGCCAGAAATATCATCGCGGCGGCAATCCATTGTTTGTTCCTGAAGCTATTGCCGGCGCCGCGGGAGCAGCGAATGTCTTTTACGCCGTTGGTGCGCAGCAGGCAATTGGTTTTTCACCCTTCGGGATTGACGACGCGCCAGCGAGTTCACAGGAAAAACGGGAAGGCGGCAGCGAAACAGTGAGCGCAAGCTATGCGGTGTTATCGCACCTTGCACCGCTGATACTCGAGAAGCAATCGGAGAACAACATCGCCGCTATGGTCCTGGAAGGTGAAAGCCAGCGGGCCGGCCGGGTTTCAGGCTCCGGCAATTTGCAGATTACGTTTGCCGCCAACTCACCAGGACTGCCGTTTGCAGGAATCGTAAGTATTGACGAAGAGGTCTTGGCCGATGGCCAGTGGAGCCGGGGCAGAAGACTAAACGGAGATGAAGACGCACAAGGCCAGCTTCTGCGGCTCAACGGGGTTGATGCCCAGGCAATCATCTATCGTGTTCGTCTTTACCGCTACCGATAGCTTGAACGGCCAAGGTTTTGTACAAAATGACACAGATTGCCACTTGGCTCTCAATGATGAATTTATTTCTTGACATCGGCCATAGTTTATTCATATAGTTCGTGCCGCAAATTAATGCGGCATTAACGTGCAAAATCCCGGTGGTTTGTTGTCTCAAGAATAGGGCTTTTACAGAGATTCGATTCAAATAAATAGTTCGAGGCTCATATTAAATCTATGCGGCGCATTGACTTCACGAACACGCAAGTCGCATCCAGCGAGACAGCGCGCGACATCAATCGTGGCGTGGTGCTCAACTTGATCCGTCGCCGTCAGCCCATTTCGCGGGCTGATCTGGCGCGCGTTTCCGGCCTGCAACGAAGTACGGTTTCTCTGATCACCGAACAACTGATTCAGGAAGAGTGGGTGATCAACGGACCAACCGGTCGTTTGCCACGAGGCCGGCGGCCCATTTTTTTGCGGCTCAATGAGCGACGGGCCATCCTGGTGGCGGACGTACGTCCGGAACAGACAACGGTTGCCGTAGCCGACGTCAACGGCCGTTTCTTGTCCCAGGAGGCGATGCCTACGCCAGCGAGTCCTCGCGTTGCGGCAAACAAGTTAGCAAAAAGGTTTCGCCATCTGATGGACACCCACCGTGGGCTGGTCTTCGAAGGAATTGGAATCAGCCTGCCCGGCCGGCTTGATAGCGGCTTGCAGCGAGTGGTCTTTGCTCCGAACTTGAAATGGTCCAGCTATGACTTCAAAAGCGCAATTGAACGTGCTACCGGCCTGCGGGCTGAGTTAGAGAACGCTGCTGTTGCCTGTGTTCTGGCGGAGATCTGGTTTGGACACGCCGAGAAGGTGCGGGACCTGGTTGTCGTTTCCGTATCGGAAGGAGTGGGTACGGGAATCTTCACGAACGGACAACTGGCCCGTGGGCTGAACGGGATGGCAGGTGAATTTGGCCACGTGTCTCTGGATCCTGATGGGGTTCCATGCAACTGCGGTGGCCGCGGATGCTGGGAGGTATATGCATCCAACCGCGCGGCCTTGCGGTATTACCACGAATCAAGTTCATCCGCTGAAGGTTTGAAATTCCAGGACCTGATGGCGCTGGCGGAAGCGGGTGATGCACTCGCTGACCGCGCCCTGAGCAAGATGGCAGATGCCATCGGGCGCGGACTGCGCATGGTTGTGGGCGGCCTGGCGCCGGAAGAGATTGTGTTCGTCGGCGAATTCACGCGTCAGTGGCATCGGTTTGGTCCTGTGATCGAAAAAGCAGTAGCGGCCAGTGTGCTGATCGGCAAGCCGCCGCGTGTGCGACCAGCAGAGGGCAGCATGGCCCGTCTGCGGGGTACGGTGGCGCTGGTGCTGCAGAAACATTTTGGTCCGACTGGCGTCAGTCTTGAAGGCGCGCCAGCGGCCCAAGCAGAAGAGATTAGTCCAATCGCGGTGGGTTGAAAAGGCAGGAGTGGCTGGCTGCGGGCATGATCCGGCAGATGCAGCCTTTTTTCGAAAGAAAACAATGAGGAGGCTTCTATGTTGAAGCGGTTTGAGTTTAGTAACGCGGTTAACTCGAGAAAAGGTCTCGTCTCCGCAATCGCATTTCTCGTACTGCTGTTGTCCATGTTTGCTGGCGCTGCCCAGGCGCAGATTCTGTACGGCTCAATGACCGGCAATGTAACGGACCAGACAAGTGCCGTGATACCGCAAGCGCACGTGGAAGCGCTCAATGTGGGAACTGGCGTGGTGCGGAACGCCGAGACGGACGCGCACGGGATATACCACTTTACCGAGCTGCTGGCCGGCATCTACAAAGTGACGATTTCGGCCCAAGGGTTTGCCCCGAAGGCGGTCGAGAATGTGCGTGTAGAGGTGAACGCGTTGCGCCGCGTGGACATGCAACTCGAGGTTGGTGTGATCACCCAAAGCGTTACCGTCACCACCGCCGCGCCGTTGCTCCAGACCGATCGGGCGGATGTCCATACGAACCTTGACGCAAATATGATCACGAACCTTCCCATAAGTTCTTCCGAGGGACGAAGCTGGCAGGCGCTTTACAACATCATTCCGGGCGCCACTCCCACGGCTGAGGCCAACTCCCAAGCTGGGAATCCGCAACGCGCCATGAATACCAACGTCAACGGCGGATCGAGCCAGGGCAATAATACCCGCATTGACGGCGTTCAGAATGCCTATCCCTGGCTGCCCGCGAACATTGCTTACGTGCCCCCGGCAGACGCAATCGAAACCGTGAATGTGGTTACGAATTCGTTTGACGCGGAGCAGGGCATGGCGGGCGGCCTAGCTGCCAACGTGCAAATCAAGTCCGGGACCAACCAGTTCCACGGCAGCGCGCACGAGTTCCATACCGACACTTCTTTGCGGGCGGAAAATTATTTCCAGGTACAGACTGTTACCGATCCCATCACCAAGCAGCTTGTGCCCTTCAGGAAACCAAAGGACATCCAGAACCAATGGGGCGGAACTTTTGGCGGGCCTATCAAGAAGGACAAGCTGTTCTTCTTTGGCGACTGGGAGCGAACCGAGGAGCGGAAGCTGGCGACCATCGGGACGCCGCTGACGTTGCCGACCGATCCGCAGCGCATCGGCGATTTTTCAAGCTTCATAGCGCCTGGCGTTAACTGCGATGACCACAACCCTGCTAGCCCGACTCGCGCCACCCCAGGGTGCATCTACGACCCAAATACTGGCGCGGCGAACGGAACGGGTCGTTTGGCCTTTCCCGGCAACAAGATTCCATTGAACCGACTTGATCCGGCGGCCTTGGCCATGGTCAAGCTGATGCCAGAACCGAATATACCCAATGCGAACAGCCAAAACTTTTTTGCGTCGGGTGCGCAGCAGTTCAACCGCGACAGCATGGACGTGAAGGTCAACTATGTTCCGACCCAGAAGTCCATGATATTTGGTCGCTACAGCCTTTCGCGGAGCTTTATTTTCGATCCTCCGGCGCTGGGCGCGGCAGGTGGCGATGCGGTCAACGGCGGACAACTGGGCAACGCCTTCTCGAGGATCCAAAACGTCGGCCTCGGAGGCACCTATACCATCTCACCCAATATGCTGGTCGATGCGAACATCGGATACACGCGCCAGCGGATCAATGCTACGGCGCTCGATATCGGCTCAAACTTTGGGTTGGATACTTTGCACATTCCCGGCACCAACGGCCCGGACCCGCTGCAAGGCGGCGTACCGGCGTTCCAGATCAATGGCTATGCTAATTTGGGGAACCCCAACACCGGCAATCCTTTCCTGTTCCGGGACAATCAGTACGTCAGCAACGCCAACCTTAGCTGGACCAAGGGCAGGCACGGGCTGCGTTTTGGAATCGAGTTCAACAAGACCAACATCAACCATTTCCAGCCTCAGGGCGGTGCCTTCCAGACTGCTCGCGGCAGCTTCCAGTTCGGCACAGGCGAAACCGCATTCAGTGGACTCAATTCAAACCAGTTCAACAGTTTCGCGGCATTTATGCTGGGACTGCCGGCGCGAACCGGACAGGCGATCCAGAACCAGAACCCGAACGTAATCAGGTTCAACCAGTGGGCCATGTATGCCCGCGACCAGTTCCAGCTGCGTTCCAACCTTACTGTGACCTACGGACTGCGCTGGGAGCGTTATCCTTTCCCCACCAGCGATCATGGCGGCGTGCGTTTTCTTGATCCTGCAACCATGCACGTCGTCATAGGCGGGCATAACGGAGTACCACTGGATGACGGCGTGAAGATAGGCCCCGGGCAATTCCTGCCGCGACTGGGTGTTGCTTGGCGGCCGTTATCGAAGACCGTGGTTCGCGCGGGGTACGGCATGAGCGCGGACCCCAACAACTGGCGCTTTTTCCGCAACGCCTTCCCGGCGGTGACCATATCGGACTTCAATCAGGGCAATTTCTTCTCGCCGATAGCGAGCCTGACCGGCACAAACGCGACGTTAGCACCTTATGGGACTCTTGCAACCGGTATCACTACCATACCTTTGCCAGATCTTACTGCGGGTAGCCTTGCTCTGCCTGATGGCGTGGGTACCACAACGGCGGCCAAGGATTTCCGACGTGGGTACACCCATTCGTTCAATCTGACCATTGGGCAGGAGTTTGCCGGTTTTGTGGCTGATGCAGGTTACGTGGGATCGCGAAGCATTCGTCCGCTAGCTAACATCAACATAAATCCCGGACCGTTAGGCGGAGCTTCCGGACCCAATAGCGCTCAAGACGGACGCATCCTGAACCAACAATTTGGACACCTCACCTCCCTTATTGACCCGTCCACCGGAAAGCCCTTCAAGGGTTGGGGCGACATCGGCGAGTTAATTCCGTTCGGCAACGCCTACTATGATTCGCTCCAGGCCAAGGTCATACGGAAGTTCAAAGGCAATGGCTTTCTTGGCCTTTCCTACACGTGGTCCAAGGCCATTGACTTTACCGATAACGAAGAGCTGAACTTCCTCCTCTTCCCCTTCCCGGCGTACTCGGCCAAGGCCCGGGGGCTGGCCAGCTTTGACCGCACCCACAACTTACGTCTGTATGGCGCCTATGAGCTGCCGTTTGGGCGAGGGAAGCGCTGGGCGCAAAGCGGCTTCCTGAATGCGGTTGCCGGCGGATGGCAGACGAATTGGATCCTGAGCAAGCTGAGCGGCTCACCCTTTACCATCACTGCCGGTGGTAACGGCTTCAACGCTGCGGGAAATACTGAGACGGCGAACCAGAGCGGTCCGGTGCACATCATCGGCGGCAGACCAAAGTTTGGCTGCGTGTCGTACGACCCGACTTGCTCTTATTTCGATGCGACCGTGTTTACGAACCCAACCGGGCCGAATTTTGGCAATGTTGGGCGCGACACAGTCCGTGGCCCAGGTTTCTTCAACCTGGATATGAGTGTCTTCCGCAACTTCAAACTCAACGAGCGGTTCGGTCTGCAATGCCGGGCTGAAGCGTTCGGATTGACGAACACGCCACGTTTCAGCAACCCAAGCGGCGGGTTCGTCACGCCCAACGCCAACCCGGCCCTCAATACCGGTACTTTCGGGGTCATCAATAGCAGCCAGGGGCAACGGACGATCTGGTTGGCCGCCAAGCTAACCTTCTGATCAGAGCGGGCCTCCAGAATTGGTTGGGCCCGCTTTCAGGAAAGATGGCCGGCAGCGCGTGTTCGCCGAGAACAGAAATCGGTAGTTCTCAGCGAGCACCTGCTGACGGTCGGTTTTACGAAGGCGTTTCTGTCTCTTTCTGAATCTTGTGCGATCCACCAAGTATTGGTATGTTGATTTTGCTTTTCGTCGCGAATCGTTGATAAAGCGTTCAAAAAATCTTATCTCATGGGCCATCCTGCGCTTGATCTGACGTCAAAAACCGCTGTAGTGATTGGAGGGACTTCGGGCATCGGCCTGGCCCTTGCGGAAGGGCTGGCCCTGGCGGGCGCTAATGTTGTTGCCAGCGGACGCCGCGAGGAACTTGTTCGAACCGCCAGCGAACGAATCCAAGCGCTGGGGCGCAAGTCGTTGCCGCTTGCCTGCGACGTGGCCGACGCAGCCAGTCTGGAGATTTTGCTGGACACCACCAACAGGGAACTGGGCCCCGTGGATATTCTGGTGAACTGCGCGGGAATAACGCAACGCGCTCCGGCCCTTGATGTCGCGGAAGAGTGCTGGAACGGAATTCTCGACACTAATCTGACGGGAACACTGCGGGCATGTAAGATCTTCGGGCGGGCCATGATCCAGCGGGGATACGGCCGGATCATTAATATTGCGTCGCTTGCGTCGTTTGTTGCCTTCTATCAGGTTGCGGCGTATTCCGCGAGCAAGGCTGCGGTGGTCTCTTTAACCAAGTCGCTGGCAATTGAGTGGGCGCAACGCGGTGTTTGCGTCAATGCGATTGCGCCTGGTGTGTGCCGGACGGAACTGAATTCCGCGTTGCTGAACGGAACTCCACGAGCGCAGGAACTTCTTCTGCGCACACCGATGCGGCGGTTCGGCAAGGTGGAAGAGCTGATTGGCGCATGCGTGTTCCTGGCTTCCGATGCGGCAAGTTTTGTTACCGGTCACGTGCTCACGGTGGATGGCGGCTTTCTGGCAAGCGGAGTAAACCAATAAGCTGTGCTCGTGCCGGTGTCAGGCCAGAATGCAGAGTGGCTACAACAAAACAGGCGTATAACGGTTCAATATGTCATTCATCGGCGAAAACTTTCTTCTGCAAAGCACGACGGCCAGGACTCTGTACCAGGTTTACGCGGCGAATGAGCCGGTCCTGGACTATCACAACCATCTTTCTGCGCGTGAGATCGCCGGTAACCGGCGCTTCCGGAACCTTTGTGAAATCTGGCTGGAAAGCGACCACTACAAGTGGCGGGCCATGCGCACGAACGGCGTGCCCGAACGCTATTGCAGCGGCGATGCTGCCCCATATGAAAAATTCCAGGCCTGGGCGCGTACGGTTCCTTACACGCTGCGTAATCCGCTGTATCACTGGACACATCTGGAGCTGAAGCGCTACTTCGGAATTGAAGAACTGCTGGATGAGAATTCCGCTCCTGAAATCTGGAAGCGTGCCAATGCGTTGCTGGCCAGCGATGAACTGAGCGTCCACGGCATACTTAAGCGTTTTAACATCCGCGCGCTATGCACGTCGGACGACCCGGCGGACAGCCTGGAAGACCACAAGGCGATCGCGGCATCCAGCCTGGAAACGCGAGTCTATCCCACATTCCGTCCTGACCGGGCCATTCAGACCGGCGATCCAGCTGAGTTTAACCTTTGGGTCGACCGACTTGGCGCCAGCGCCAGTGTTGACATCGCATCCTTCCAACATTTTCTTGATGCTTTGACCAGGCGGCACAGCGATTTTCACGCAGTGGGCTGCCGCCTCTCCGATCATGGACTGATTCATTGTTATTCCAGTTCGTGCACGGAGGCTGCGGCCGGAGTTCTATTCTCCAAATTGCGTGACCGCAAGCCGCTGACCGGGCCTGAAGCGGAGGATTTCGCCGGACACATGATGTTGTTCTTTGGCCGTCTCGACGCTGATAAGGGTTGGACCAAGCAACTGCACCTGGGTGCACTGCGTGACG
>WNFI01018054.1_pt1 | contig 40680 bp, 34 predicted proteins | sample 5400471 | NCBI WGS metagenome assembly WNFI01 (sample SAMN13153348, study PRJNA577476) | soil metagenome | isolation source: 100 cm saprolite on Douglas fir-dominated hillslope | place: USA:California | collected 2013-09-17 | reverse complement strand
TCAGGGCAAGTACGCACTTGCGCAACCCCCTTTCGCGCGGCGATGCTGCGCCGCCTGACGCCATGACGCCCAAGCCGCTCCGCCTTCCCGCCGCACTGCTGCTCGCCGCCGTCTTCGCCGGGCCCCACTCCCGGCCCGCCGCTCCTTCCCCTCGCGCCGGCGTCGAGGCCGCCGCGCGGGACTTCGATTTCTCCGACGCGGCCGACTGGATGTCGCGCAACGCCGCGTTGCTCGAGGGCCGCAAGCTCGTGCAGATCGTCCTGCCCGGCGCGCACGACGCCGCGAGCTACAGTCTGCAGCGCAGGTCGCTCGCTTGCCCCTCGCGCATCAACTCCAGCGCCGCGCTGGCGGCCTTCCTGCTGGCGCCGCGGGCGCGCGCGCAAGAGGCGCCCCTCTCCGAGCAGCTCGCCGCCGGCGTCCGCTACCTCGACCTCCGCGTCTGCGCCGTGCGCGACGGCGCGGGAGCTCCGGCCTTCTACACACACCACAGCCTCCTCGGCGCCCCCCTCGACGAAGTGCTGGACGATCTCGACCGCTTCAGCCGCGCGCACCCGCGCGAGATCGTCATCCTCGACTTCCAGCACCTGAACGGCTTCACCGCCGCCGACCGCGCAGCCCTCGCGGCGCAGCTCGAGCGCCGCTTCGACGGCCGCCTGTTGCCGACCTCGGAAAGCCCGGCCCTGCTGACTCTGCGCGAAGCCTGGAGGCGCGGCATCAGCCTGATCGCGATCATGGCCGGCGCTCAGCCCTCCGCGCACGTGTTCGACCGCAGTCGGATCCTCGACTCGCGCTGGTTCCGCGCCAAGTCGGTCGGCGCCCTCGAGGAATCGGTCGCTGCCGAGAACTTCGAGTCGGCGCGGCTGCATGTCCTGCAGTGGCAGCTCACGCCCGGACCGTTCGAGTTCCTCGCGCACCCCACCGCGACGCTGAAGGAGTTCGCGCGGGGCCCTAACGCGCTCATCCTCGACGGGACGCTGCGCCGCCTCTTGCCCGTCCGCTCGCTCAACGTGGTGATGACCGACGACGTGGTGGCGGTCGCAGCCAGCATCGCGCGCATGAACGCGCTGCGCTGAGGCGGCCGGCTAGCGTCCCAAGAACTCGATCAGCGCCTTGTTGAACGGCTCGGGGTGGCTCGCGTTGAGTCCGTGCGGCCCGCCTTTGATGAGCGTGAGCTGGCTGCCCTTGATGGCCTCGTGCGTCAGCTTCCCGCTGGCCTCGAAGGGGACGATGGCGTCCGAGTCTCCGTGGATGATCAGCGTCGGGATGGCGATCTTTTTCAGATCTCCGCGAAAGTCAGTGCGGCCGAACGCGGCGATACAGTCGAGCGTGCCCTTGGGCGAGGCGAACGCCGCGATGTCTCGAGCGTAGAGGCGCTGTACCTCGCTGACTTGGAGTTTGCCGCCCGCGGTGAAGAAGCCCTTCGTGAACTCGTCCACGAACGCGAGGCGGTCTTTCCTCACCCCGCCCTGGAACTGCCCGAGGGTCGCCTCGTCGAAGGCGCCCTCGGGATGGTCCTTCGCCTTGAAGAGATACGGTGGGACGGCGGCCGCGAAGACTGCCTTCGCAATCCGGCCGGTGCCGTACTTGGCGATGTAGCGCGCCACTTCGCCGCCGCCCATCGAGAAGCCGACGAGCGTGGCGCCCTTGACGTCGAGGTGCTGCAACAGGGCGTCGAGATCCGCGGCGAACGTGTCGTACTCGTAGCCGCTCCAGGTCTGGGTCGACCACCCGAAGCCGCGCCGGTCGTAGGTAATGACGCGATGCCCGGCAGAGATGAGCGCGGCGATCTGGGGCTCCCAGGAGCGGCCGCTCAGTGGCCAGCCGTGAATGAGCACGACAGGTTTCCCGGAGCCGTGGTCCTCATAATACAGTTCGACGGCGGCGGACTTCTCGGTTCCGACCTTTACCTTGGGCATGGGCGCTCCAGTGCGAGGGTGTGGGCTCTAGATGCGGCGAGCACCGCGGAGGTGCAATGGAAGAAGCGTCGCATGCAGATGTTGCCGGCTCGGCTGATCGACGAGCGGGCTGGTGGGCATGCCGTCAGCCGTCGGAGGAACAAACGCCCCCTCAGACGCTAGGCCGTCGGCTCGTCACGGACAGACCCCGTTGTTGATGATGTAGTAGTTGGGCGCGGTCTCCTCGAGCGTATTGACGTAATAGACGTTGTCCAGGCCCATATTCTGGTTCGAGCCGTTGGCCAGCGCGTAGCCGGAGGCGTCGTGGGCGCGGCCCGCGGTCACGTGAGCGTAGTTGCTCGCGGTGTAGCAGGTGGGCGTGTAGCTCGAGGCCGTGGTCGCGCTGACCGAGGCGGATTGGGGGCTCTCGCCGATGCTGTTCACCCCGGTCGCGGTGTAGCTGTAGGTCGTGCTGGCCGACAGGCCCGAGTCCGTGTACGTGGTCGAGGTGATCCCGCTGCCGACCTTCGAGGCGCCGCGGTAGACGTTGTAGCTCGTGGCGCCGGGATCGCTGTTCCAGGAGAGCGACACCGTGCTGCTGGTGGTGCCCGTCACCGCCAGACCCGTCGGAGCCGCGGGCGCGGTGCTGCCGCCGCCGCTGGGGCGGTATCCGCTGGTGATCTTGTTCACCATTGCCACGATGGCCGCCATCTGCCCCCCGCCCTTCTGGTCCGCGTTGGAGCCATACCAGCCGATCCAATCCCAGCAGCCATTGGGATTGGCGAGAGAGCCGCTGTTCCACGTGGTGTGGCTGGTATTGTCCGGCACGGCCTGCGGATAAGCGATGATGACGTTGTTGGTATCGGCCCACTTGTTGTAGCCAGTGTTGTTGATGAACTGCATCTGGATGTTGCTGTAGCTCTGCAGGCAACCGTGCAACGCGACGTGGAGCTTGCACACGGTAGTGCCGCCCGCGGCGCAGGCGGCGGGCACGTACAGGTAGCCGGTCGTGTCCATCCCATTGCCCGCGCCGACGAACGCGGTCTGGTCGAAGGCGACCACGGCGCCGCCCAGCGCGCCGTCGTTGCGCGCGCTCAGGCTGCCGTACATCCATTTCAAGGCCGCGCCGGCGCCGTCATAGCCGCAGTTGCTGATGTACGGCGACACCGAGCTGCTGCACGAGTTGTCGCCGCTGGCGGTGAAGTCGGTCGGAAAGGTGTGGACCGCGCCCGAGGAGACGACGGAGCTGACGTTGCTCGAGCTGTCGAAATTGCCCAGCTCCTTCTGCAGCTGGCTCTCGACGTTGGGGCCAACGGTGGTGTCGCTGCTGCCGACCCACAGGTAGATGCGCCGGCTGGCCAGGTTGTTGGTGGTGTCGATCTGGTTTCCGCTCCAGCTCTTCATGTTGGCGACGGGCGTGGAGATCGCCGGCGTCGCGTTGTACATGCAGGCCGTATAGTTCTGATTGCGCGCGCAATCGAAGGGCCCGCCCGCGAAGACGCCGAACCCGACCTTGAATGTGCTCGAATACGCGACGCCGAGCTGCGCGGCCATGAACCCGCCCGAGGAGAGGCCGGACACGGAAGTGCTGCCGGGGTCGGCATTATAGGGCTGAAGCGGACTGGCCGCGTGAGCCGAACCCGCGAGGGCGGCAATGACGACCGTGCTCGCGGCGAGGCCGGCGCATCGCGCAGATCGGCGCGCAGAGATCTCCGTCATGGGTGTTCTCCTGGAACCACTTGGTCGATTAGGGGGAGCGCTTCCGGCAGACCCTAGTGGAAAGCGAAGGGTCCGTCATGCCCGCGCGCGGCAAAGTCCGTATCTACACATACCGCGTCGCAGCATTGATGATTCGACGCCACAGAGCGCAGTTCGTCGACGATGGGCTGACTAGTTGCACCGTGGTCACCGCACCGCGTGGTGGACACCGTGCACCGACGGCGGGTATCAAGCGAGCGGATCGATCCGACTGGAGAGGCATATGAATCGTCTCGCACTGTTCCTGCTCCTAGCTTCGACCGCGCCCGCAGAGGCGGTCAATTCAGCGGCGGCCGAGGCGGCAGAGCCCGCGCCAGGCAAAATGGAGCTGCTCTGGCTCGGCCAGTCCGCGGTGCGGATCACGACGCCGGGCGGAAAGGTGATCGTGATCGATCCCTTCCTCACCGGGAACCCGAAGACGCCTCCAGCGTGGAAGGATCTCGACGCGCTCGGCAAGGTCGACCTGCTCCTCGTCACCCATGCGCACGCGGACCATCTCGGCGACGCGCCCGCGCTGGCGCTCAAGCACAGGGCGCCGCTGTACGGCCCGGCCGGGCTCGACCAGTCGCTGGTCACGCTCGGCATCCTCCCGGTGGAGCTGGCGCCGCGGATGAACAAGGGCGGCACCATCGCGCCGCTCGGTCCCGGCATCCGCATCACCATGGTGCGCGCGGAGCACAGCTCGGAGCTCGTCTACAAGAATCCGCAGACCGGGAAGGACGAGACGCACGTCGGCGGCGAGCCGGTGGGGTTCATCCTCGAGTTGGAGAACGGCTTCCGCATCTACCACATGGGGGACACGAGCCTCTTCGGCGACATGAAGCTGATCGCCGAGCGTTTCCACCCGGATCTGCTGCTGCTGCCGATCGGTGGCCACTTCGTGATGGACCCGCAGGACGCGGCGTTCGCGACGCGCGAGTGGCTGAAGCCGAAGTTCGCGCTGCCGTTCCACTACGGGACGACGCCGCTCCTCAAGGGCACGCCGGAGGAGTATGTCCGCGCGCTCGGCAAGGGCCCCGTGAAGGTGCTCTCTCTCCAGCCGGGCGAGAAGACGACGTTCTAGCTCTCGCACCTCGCCAGGCTGAATCCGTGATGCGCTTCATCGCGAAGAGTCGCTGCCCTCTTCTTATCGAACGGAGGCGGCGAACTGCCACTGGCCGACCGCTCCTTCAAGAAGGCCCGGGAGGTCGTCCGGGATCAGGAACCGCTGCCGGACGAGAGCGACGGCCGCAGTCGCGTAAGCTCCCACGTAGTCGTCGGCAGTCCGGTAGCGCGCGAGGATCTGGGCGCGCGGCCATGGGATGTACGAGCCGATGAAGCTGGCCCGCCCGCCTGCGAACCCGGTGTTCGCGTCGCGGAGGTTCCATCCCGTGTACGTCGCCAGCGGCGCGTCTATCTCCGGACGATGGACTCCGGCCATCTCGTTGCCGTCCTCCCGGACCTGCGGAACCAGGGTCGGATACGCGCCGACGACGCGCGGTGGCTCCGCCGCGATCCCCCGTGACCACTCGGGGCCGAGCTCCATTTCATAGGGCTGGTAGGCCTCGCGCGGGAACGCGACGCCGTGAACTTTCTTCACCGCGAGATCGCCGAGGGCCACGAGGGTCCGGTCGGCAAGACGCGGATATCGGCTCGGGGGTGGCAGGGCCTCGCCATGCACCCACGCGTCCATCGCGGCCAGCATGGCACGCCGGAACAGAGCGTAGGAATTCGGATTCTCCAGCTGCTGACCGACGATCTCACGGATCGGGCGGTGCCCGGGCGGGAATGGACCGGGCACGTGTCCCACGCCGGCGATGAAATAGATCCGGACCTCTTCGGGCAGCTCGACGTCGGCGGTCGCGTCCGGCGTGGTGTGGATGAGCGACGCCCCACGCGACCAGTACTCGTGGGCGGTGTTGATGTAGAAAATCTTGGGGATGACTCGCTCCGTGCGGGCGCGATCGAGCAGCCCCTCGCGCTTGCCGGTCACCGGATCGGTCGTCGGCAGGTCGGTGAAGGGGAAGAGGTCGTTGGGATAGAACAGCGGCGTGAAGGCCTGGCTATCGCGTGAGGGCTGCGCGAAACGGTGGTTGAAGCTCCCGCGTCCCGCGCCGGCGACGTAGACGAGCAGGCCGTCGAATACCTTCTCGCCGGACTCGGATGCGTTGAAGCCTTGGTAGACGAGATGGCGCAGGAAGCGGCCGGTCTGCGAGATGCCGAAGCCGTAAGCGCGGCTCGCAACCGCGATGGCATTCGCATCATGCTTGCAGTAGTCCGTGAAGTCGCGCACGGCGGCCAGGCCCGCCCCCACCACGGCCGGATCAGACGCTGTGTAGACGACTTCGTAGATCCGCCCCGGCACGAATCCCTCGTCGAAATGGAGCGTGCGGTCGTCGGTGAACCGCCAGCGCTCCCGCGGGATGGTTCGACGGTCGCCGCGAGGCGCATCGCGCTCGGTCAGGAGGGCGTCGCGCGCAGCGGGATCGGCCACCCGATACCCGGCACCACCGATCTTGTCCTGAATCACGTGCGAGACCGTGTGCTCGTTCGAGCGCTCGGTGACGACGAAGTCTGCGCGCACGCGCCCCTGGATTCCGCGGGCGAGAGGCGCGGCCAGGCGCAGGAGACCCGTCCCTTCCCTGACGTCGAACTGCCACCCGATCGAAGCGAGCGTGTATCCCTGGCTCAGGTACCACGTGTCGATGTCGCCCTCGTTGGCGATGGTGCCGCGCCAGGAGAGCGATCCGCCGCGGTTCGGGATGTCGACCAGCAGCGCTCCGTTGCCTCGCGCGCGCTCCTTGGGCCTCAGGACCACGACGTCGGCCGAGAACTCGACGGCGCCCTTGTCGTTGCGCGGCGCCCGGTCCAAGTCCACGATCGCGCGATTGTGCGAATTGGTGGGATCGAGCGCGTAATGGACACGGGCGGTGATCTTCTCGTAGCTGCCGGCGTTGCCGAAACGCTTCCCGGCGAAGAGGTCTTCGCGCGCGGTGACGTCCACGCGCGTGACGGCGGCCGCCGCCTGCGGCACGGACGGACCGAAGAACCACAAAACCGCGAGCAGCCCGGCGACGCCCCAGCGAGTTGGCATGGGTCCGGATGGTGAAACGGGAGGGATGTCGTGTCAACAGCATAGCGGCGCTCCAGCTCTGCAGGTGGACTTCGAGCAGCTTGCGGATGACTTTGTGCGCGCCGCTCGCGGTTGACATGAGTCGCGCCGCCGTGGCGAACTCGCTCGATGCTGGTCCTCTCGCCGTGCCTCGTCGCGCTGGTCGCGCTGGCGCCGCCCGCGCGGACGCCCGGGCGAGAGCGGCGCGTCCCGGCGTTCGGGCCTGCGCCGGCCTGGGTGGTGACGCTCTCGCCAGACGACGCTCCTGAGCTGTCCAAGGCCGAGGCGCAGGACGGCGTGCTCCACCGCCTCGCCGACCACCAGACTCGCGTCGGCGCAGCGACGGTCGAGCGCTTCGTGCACACCGCGGCGCAGGTGATCTCCTCGACCGGGGTCGAGGACGCGTCGCAGATCAGCATCGGCTTCGACCCCTCATACGAGAAGCTCGTGCTCCACTTCGTGCGCATCCGGCGAGGCAAGGAAGTACGCGACGTCCTCAGGCGCGCCGCGGTGCGCGTGCTCAATCAGGAGAAGGACTTCGAGCTCCGCCTCTACGACGGCCGGCTTACCGCGGCGCTCTTGCTCGAGGACGTACGCGTCGGCGACGTGATCGAGACCGCGTACTCCCTGGATGGCGCGAACCCGGTGCTCGCGGGGCGTTACGCGGCGACCTACAGGCTGGGCTTCGGGGTGCCTGTGGGCCGTGTCTACCAGCGGCTGCTCTTTCCCGCCGCGCGCGAGCTAGCAGTGCGGAGCTTCCACCTCGATGTTGCGCCTGCAATCACGGTCAAGGACGCGCTGCGCGAGTACGTCTGGGACCGAACGAGCACGCCCGCGGTGGCGCGCGACGATCGCCTCCCGTCCTGGTTCGACCCGTACGCGCGCGTGGAAGTGTCTGAGTTCAAGGGTTGGGACGAGGTGGCTCGGTGGGCGCTGCCGCTCTTCCGCGCGCCGCAGCGCCACTCCGCAGCGCTGACCAGCCTCGCTGACCAGTGGAAGGCGCTGCCGGAGGAGGATCGGGCATTGGCCGCGCTTCGGTTCGTTCGCGAGGAGGTGCGCTACTTCGGCGTCGAGATGGGCGTCAACACGCACGTGCCGCACTCGCCCGACGAAGTGATCGCCCACCGCTACGGGGACTGCAAGGACAAGGCGTTCTTGCTCGCGTCGCTGCTCGCGCAGCTGGGCATTGAGGCAAGGCCCGCGCTGGTCAACACGCGCGCCGGGAAGTCGCTCGACGAGCGGCTGCCGTCGCCGCTCGCGTTCGACCACGCCATCGTGCGTGCGCGCGTCGCGGGGAGGGAGTATTGGCTCGACGCCACGGCCTCCAACGAGAGGGGAAGGCTCGACGCGCTGCCGCCCGCCACCGAACGCCGCGCCCTGGTGGTCGACCCGGGGACCCGCGCGCTCACCGAGATACCCGCGCCGCGGGCGCCGGAGCCCCTGATCACGATCGAGGAGGTCTACGACGCGCGCGACGAGCACGCGCCGGCACGCCTGCGGGTCACGACGCGCTACCTGGGCAGCGAGGCTGCGCGCATGCGGGGGCAGCTCGCTAGCGAGTCGGCCTCGGAGCTGTCGCGCTCGTACCTCAACTACTACGCGAAGGCCGATCCGCACATCGAAGCGAGCCATGCCCCCACGCTGACCGATGAGACAGAGAAGAACCAGCTCACCATCGAGGAGGAGTATCGCATCCCCGACTTCTGGCGCGACGGCGAGCGCCTCTTCAGCTCGGAGGAGATCGGCGGGCTTCTCGACAAGCCGCAGATCGCGCTGCGCAGCACGCCCCTCGCCGTCTCTCACCCGGTCCACGTCGTGGAGGTGCTGCACGCGCAGCTTCCGCACGGCAGCTGGAACGTGCGGGCCTCGCGGCGCGAAGTGAAGAGCGCGGCCTTCGCCTATGCGCGGGAGGTCGCGTTCGCAGGCAACGAGCTATCGGTGCGGCGCGCATACCGGACGCTCGCCGACGCGGTTCAACCCGCGGACCTGGCTGAACACCTCCGCAAGCTGGACGAGGTGCGGGAGGTGCTGAGCGTGACGGTGGGGCTGCCGAGCGACTTCGGCGATCGCGCGGTCGCCGCGGCGGCGCTTGCCCCCGGCGATGTGAAGCGGAACTGGCTCGTGAGCCTCGGCATCCTGAGCGCCATCGGCCTCGCGATCTCGAGCTGGAAGATCGCAGGCCCCTTGCGCGGCCTCGCGCGCCGCAACCATTTCCGGCGCAAGGGCCGCCTCAGCCGGGGCGAAGCGCCCGCGTCTCCGCTGATGCTGCAGGACCGGGACGACCTCGAGCGCCACTTGCGCTCGATGCGCTGCGGCTGCGGCTTGTCAGTGGTCCGCAGATCGCCCGCCGCCGACGAGGCCGCGGCGGTGCTCGGGGGACGTGCCGTGTTCGCGGCGCGCCTCTCGTGCGGCGCCTGCGGCAGCTTAACGACCCTCTATTATGGATTGGGGAGGGGCGACAGTTAGCCTCGCTCGGGTCATCTCGTGGCCGGCACGCGCTCGACGAACGTTGGCTCTCCGGCGGAAGAGAGTTCCACCGCCGTGCCGTCAACGACGAGTTCCGCGCCGTCGTCGCCGAGGAGGCTAAGACGAACGCTTCCGGCCTTCTTGAGCGGCAGTGGCAACAGCGAAAGCGACTGGCCGTCGATGACGAGCGTGCCGTCCGAGATGGAGAGCGAGTCGGGATTCGCCGAAGGCGCCGCGACGACCGCGTTCGTTACGATGAGGTCGACTTGCTGGGACCAGCCGGTGCCCTGATCGACGCCTGGCTCGCCGGTACTTTGATGGACGTAGGCATCGAGCCTCATCAGCAGGCTTTTGCCTTCCTGGCGGCACGAGAGAATCTTCGTGTCGTGCAGCTCCACCGCCCGGTGCACGATTCGAGCTGGCCCGCCGCAGGTCACCATAAAACAAAGATGCCACTACGCCGGGCGCGATGCGCCAGCCGCACGACACCAGGCGCTTCGGCGGCCGACCCACGACGAAAAGAAGCCCGCGCGCCGCTCGGGCACGCGGGCACGCTGGTCACGAACGCGGCCGCTTACTTGGGCATCAGCACGCGGTCGATGACCTGGATGACGCCGTTCGACTGGTACACGTCGTAAGTCGAGATCGACGCCATCCCGCCAGACTCGTCGGTGAGCACGATGTTGCGCGGGCCGTTCATCGATGCCGTCAGAGGGTCGCCTGCGACGGTCTTGAAGGAGGCGGTGCCGTTGCCCGATTTGATCGCCTGCGAGATGGCGGCGAAGTCCAACTTGCGTGGCACCACGTGATAGGTGAGCACCCGGGTCAGCTGCTGCTTGTTCTCGGGCTTGAGGAGGTCGTCGACCGCGCCGGCATGCAGCGCCGCGAACGCCTCGTTGGTGGGGGCGAAGACGGTGAACGGCCCTTTGCCCTTGAGGGTCTCGACGAGTCCGGCGGCCTTGACCGCTGTCACCAGCGTGGTGTGGTCCTTGGAGTTGAGGGTGTTATCGATGATGTCCTTGCCAGGGGCCATGGTCTGCCCACCGACCGTTATGTCGGCAGCACGGGCGGCGAAGGACAGGGGTAGACAGAGCACGAGCGCGAGCGCGAGGCGATTCATGAATTCTCCTGGTTGTAGGTGGGGAGCCAACCTAGGGACGATCTCCTGCGATCCTAGAGTCGTCCGCCCGCCGACTCGCAGGGCGTGCGGGCACGTCCTGGGAGTCGGAGCGAGACGGGCGCGGCAACAGCGCAGGAGGGCAGGGCATGGGGTTGGCAGCGGCGCTCTCTTCTTCCTTCGGTATCGTCCGGAACGGCGTCCGTGACGGCGCTCGCGCCCGGGTGTATTAGGGCGCCAACCGTCCCGTCGCAAGGAGCTCACGTGAACATCCCAGGTTCCCAGAAATCGTACCGGCTGTCCGGCCTTCTGTTCGCCGGCGCCGTCCTTCTCTGCACCCAGGTCCGTGTCGCGCGCGCGCAAGGGTCCGCACCCGCCGCGGCGCCTGCCCCACAGGACGCCGGCAAGGTGATGCTCACCATCTTCCTGCGGCACGACCAGAGCAAGACCCTGGACGAGATCAACGCGCAGCTCGACAAGAACGGCTTTCGACAAGCATTTCCGCCCGAGGGCGTCGAGGTCGTCTCCTGGTACGTCATGATGGGCATCGGCCAGGTGGTCACGTTGCGAATGCCCGCCGAGCGGTTGCGCGCGGTAAACTTGATGATCGAACAGAAGGCGTGGGGCGCCTACCGCACCGACTTCTATGCAACCTACGATTTCAGGCCGGTCGCGGAGGCGGAGCGCAAGAAGGGCAGCAAGCCGAAGTGACCGGGCAGCGGCTCGGCTCCACTCTCGCGGGTGCCTCGTGAACCGGGACTCAAGGCGGCAGCTCATGACGCGCGCATCGCTCTTCGCCGCCCTGCTGGCCGCACTGGCTGCAGGGGCGCAGGAGGCGCCCGAGGTGAAGCCCCTGGGCGCCCGCCTCGAGGCGTATGCCTATCCATACCCGACGCAAGACTTCGCCGTGCACAGCCAGGGGCAGGATCTGGCCATGGTCTACATGGATCTCAAGCCTGCCAGGCCCAACGGGCGCGCCGCGGTGCTGCTGCACGGAAAGAACTTCTGCGGCCCGTACTGGATTGCCACCGCCGAGCGCCTGCGCGATCAGGGGTATCGCGTCGTGGTCCCCGACCAGATCGGCTTCTGCAAATCGTCCAAGCCGCGCGGCTATCAATATAGCCTGCACCAACTCGCCGCGAACACGCACGCGCTCTTGCAGGGCCTGGGGGTTGCGAAGGTGGTCGTCATCGCCCACTCCATGGGCGGCATGGTCGGCTCGCGCTACGCGCTCATGTTTCCGGAAGCGGTCGAGAAGCTGGTCTTGGTGGACCCCATCGGCCTCGAGGACTGGAAGGCCAAGGGCGTACCCTGGCGCAGCGTCGACGACTGGTACAAGAACGAGATGAAGACCAGCTTCGCCACCATCAAGGCGTACCAGCTCAAGAGCTATTACGACGGCAAGTGGAAGCCCGACTACGACAAGTGGGTAGCGTTGCAGGCGGGCATGTACCAAGGCGAAGGGAGGGAGGTTGCGGCCTGGGCCGGCGCGCTGACCTACGACATGATCTATACCCAGCCGGTCGTGTACGAGCTCCCGGACCTCAAGGTGCCGGCGGTGCTCATCATTGGTCAGCGCGATCGCACCGCGCTGGGCAGGGACCTCGCGCCTCCCAATGTCGCGGCGAAACTCGGCAACTATCCGGAGCTGGGTCGTGAGGCCGCGAAGCGCATTCCCCGCGCGCGGCTCATTCCGCTGGACGGGCTGGGACACGCGCCCATGATCGAAGCACCAGAGCGCTTCTACCAAGCGCTGGACGCCGCGCTGAGCGACCGCTCACCGCGCTGAGGATGACGACGCGGGCGTTCGCCACGTTTGTCGGTTATCGGCCCCGGAAAAACCACATTGACGAGGCTCGCGGGAGACCGGCTACAATGGGCCGATCCAGATCGCCGCAAGGGATTCCACACCAAATGAGACCTTTCGCTCCGTCGCTGGTAATTGCGTACTTCCTGTCCATCGCCGCCGCGCACGCGGCGCCCCCCAAGGAGATCGTCGTCGGGGCCTCTCTTCCGCTGAGCGGCTCCGAAGCGCGCGCGGGCAATTTCTTGCGAGAGGGATACGATCTAGCGTTCGAGCAAGCGATGCGCGCGGGTGGTCTGCGCGTCGGCGGCAGCCGTCTCCCCGTTCGCCTGAAATTGCTCGACGACGAAAACGACACCAAGAAGGGCGCCGAGCTGACTCACAAACTGATCGAGCAGGACGGGATCGATCTCCTCCTCGGCTCGTACAGCGGCAACGTGATCGACGCGCAGAGCGCCGTGGCCGAGACGGCCCGCATCCCCTACGTGACCTCGGGCGGCGCAGCGCCTTCCATCTACCGCAACGGCCGCCGCTTCCTCTTTAGCGTCCTCGCGCCCATCGACTCGTTGTCCGCGGCGTTGATGCGTTGGATCGACGACGAGCAGGTTGCGGGCCGGCTGCCGACGCCGATGCGCCTCGCGCTCGCGTGGGAGAACACCCTCCACGGCAAGGAGTTCGCCGGCGGCATCCGCGAGTTCGTCGCGAAGACCAAAGGCCGGCGCGGCTCGTACACGATCGTCCTCGACGACCCGTTCGAGCTGGACGCGAAGGACTTCCGGCCGCTCCTGAGCCGCATCGGCGCCGCGAACGCCGACGCCTTGCTCGTGGACGCGCACCTCTCCGACTTCATCAAAATGCACAAGCAGTACGCGGCGGCCGGGCTCTGCCACAAGGTCCTCTCGTACGGCGCCCGCGGCAGCGAGAAGCAGGCGGTGGAAGCCCTGCCTCCGGGATCGACCGACTACATCCTCTCCTCGATCTGGTGGAACAGCCAGCTCGGTTCCAAGGGCGTGGCGAAGGAATTCGTCGACGCCTTCGAGCGAAAGTACCGCCGTCTGCCCGACTGGTACCAGGCCTTGTCCTACGAGGCTACGCGCGCCCTGTTCACCGCGGTCGAGGCGGCGGGCACGCTCGACGGGGACGCGGTCCGGCAGAAGCTCGCAGAGATGAAGCTGGATTCGATTCTACCGGGCGGGCTGCTCAGGTTTCCCGCCGAGTACGGGCAGCAGGCGCGCTATCTCTTCGTCGTCCAGCAGAACTTGCCGGGAGCGGGCTCGCCGATCGTCTACCCGAAGATCGCAGCCACCCGCGAGGGCGTCGCCGCGAATCCGCGCTGCGAGGCGACCAGCGCCAAGCGATAGCGCCGCCCAGCCTTGACCTCCTGCGAGGGGCGCGCGAAGGCGACCTGCGCCGATCATCACGAAGCGTTCCGGGGACCCAGGTACACGCCGCGCTCGAGCAGGGTCTTCTGCAGCAAGGCGACGTCGAGATTCGCTGCAGTCCCGCCGCGCGCCGTCAACTGCGCCGCCGCGGTGCCTGCCGCCTCACCGGTGACGAGGCAGGGCGCCATGTTCCGCGTCGCACCGTGCGCGAACGAGGTGGCCGAGATGCAGCGGCCGGCGATGAGCAGGTTGTCGAGGCCCCTGGGAACCAACGCGCGGTAAGGGATGTCGAGGGCGCCGTCGTCGCCGATCGGATGGAAGGTCGCCTGGCCGCTCTTGGGGTCGTGGATATCCACCGGGAAGCAGATCTGCCCAATGGTGTCGGCGAACTTGCGGCCCGCGTGCACGTCGTCGTCGATGATTTGGTAGAGCCCCTCGATCGTGCGGGTCTCGCGCACGCCGGGAATGGCGGCCGGTGTATAGTAGCTGTTCTCGAACCCGGGCACGTTCTTCTTGAGGAACTCACCGATGCGCGCGCACTGCCGCGTCAGCTGCACGGTGGCCCGCGAGAGGGCGAGCGTGTCGGTGCCGTCCACCTCGGTTACCGCCGAGGTATTGACATTGAGCTGGTTGGGCCAGACGGTGTTGAAGAAGACATGGCGGTCCTCGTTGGGGAAGATGCCCTGCTCGCGAACGATGCGATTCCAGCGGCTGAACGCCCCGTTGAAGTAGGCCGGGAACGGCCGCGGGTGATCGGGCCGCGTCGCCATCGCGGGAGCGGAGACGGCGATCGCTTCCGCGACGCGCTCCGTCTCCACACCGTGGAAGTGCAGCAGCATCGAGACGGGCTGCATCTTTCCGGAGCCCTCCTTCCCCTTGCGGAAGGGCGCCCCGGCAAAAGCCGCCACGTCGGCGTCGCCGCTGGCATCGACCAGCGTGGTCGCGCGCAGGGGCCGCACTCCACCTTTCATGGCCACCTGCAGCGCCGTGACGCGCCCGGCCTCCTTCTCGACGCCGACGACGTTCACCCCATAGAAGATCTCCACGCCCGCTTCGGCCAGCAGCTCCGTCGCCATGATGCGGAAGAGCTCCCCGTCGACCGGCGTGACCGAGTGGACGAAGCCGCCGAAGGGCACGTGCCCCACCGACCCGCCCATTTTCATCAGGCGATCGATGCACTCCTGTGCGAGGCCGAAGACGTGCTGCTTGCCGAGGCGGCTCTTGTACGCGTGCACGCAGAGGCCGGTCGTGGCGTTGCCCCCCACGAAGGGTCTCAGCTCGAGCAGCGCCGTCCTGACTCCGCTGCGTGCCGCTGCCGCCGCCGCCGCCACGCCGGCCACCCCGCCACCGACAACCACCACGTCGTAGTGTCCTTGCCGTCCGCTCACCGTCACTGCGTACCTCCCTAGCCCTTTTGAACGCCGTTGGTCCGCTCTTTGCCGTCAGCTTCGAAAGAATGACTGCAGCGCCTGGTACGTCTCGTCCGGCGCCTCTTCCGCGAGGAAATGCCCGCAGGGCAGGCTGGTGCCGCGCACGTCGGCAGCACGCTCGCGCCAGGTGGCCAGCGCGTCGAAAGCGGGGGCGATGCGCCCGTGCGCACCCCAGAGTGCGAGCAGCGGGGCCTTTACTTTTTGGACGAGGTCCGCCTCGTCGTGCACCAAGTCGATGCTCGCCGCCGCGCGATAATCCTCGCAGCTGGCGTGGATGGCCGCCGGGTCCCTGAAGCAGCGCACGTATTCAGCGAGCGCATCCGGAGCGATCTTTCCCTGCGGCCCGAGCAGCCCCCGGAAGCGGCTGCGCACGAAATATTCGGGGTCGTTCCCGATGAGTCGCTCGGGAAAATCGAAAGGCTGAATGAGGAAGAACCAATGGAAGTAGCCGGTGACGAGACGCTGTTCGAGGTTCTTGAACATGGTGCGCGTCGGGACGATGTCCAGCACCGCCAGCTTCCGCACGCGCGCGGGATGGTCCAGGGCCATGCGATGCGCCACCCTCCCTCCCCGATCGTGGCCCGCGACGAAGAACTCGGTGAAGCCGAGTTGGGACATGACCTCGACCTGATCCTGCGCCATGGCCCGCTTCGAGTAGGCAGCGTGGTCGGCCCCGCCGTTTGGCTTGGCGCTGTCGCCGTAGCCGCGAAGATCGGTCGCGACCACGGTGAAGTCTTCCGCAAGGCGAGGCGCAACCCGATGCCACATGGTGTGGGTCTGCGGGTATCCGTGCAGGAGCAGCAGCGGAGGCCCGCTGCCGCCGCGCACCAACTGGATGGCGGCCTCCGGCGTGTGGATCGTTAGATGCGTAAAACCCTCGAACATCTTCAACCCCCTCTGGCTGGCTTGACTTCGAGTGTACGCGCGGTAGACGTTGTGTCCACTCCGTGTATACATAGAGTGGGGAAGGGACCGCATGGGCGCGGGACAAGCCAGGCAAGCCGCCGCCCCGAAAAGGGCCACGGTCAACCTCTCCGCGCAGGCCTACCAGCAAGTCAGAGCGGCCATCCAGGGAGGGGAGCATTCTCCGGGTGAGGTGCTCTTCGAAACGCACCTCGCGGACAAGCTGGGAATGAGCCGCACGCCCGTCCGAGAGGCCCTTCAGATCCTGGCCCGGGAAGGTTTCGTCGAGATCATTCCCAATCGCGGCTATCTCGTCCCGCGGCTCTCCATGTCCGACGTGCGCGACCTCTTCGAGCTTCGCGAGAGCCTGGAGGGTCTTGCCGCCCGCTGCGCGGCGATCCGCGTCACCAGCGACGAGATCGCCGAGCTGGAGAAGCTCCACGATCGGTACGAGCGGGCGCAGAATTGGGAAGCGTCGGTGCCGATCGGCACCGAGTTCCACAACCGGATCCTCTCCCTCGCCGGCAACGCAAGGCTGACCGCCATCCTCGGGCCCCTCAAGGCCCAGATCGGCCTGACGCGGCTGGCGCAGCTGCGGGACGTCCGCGGCCGGCACGACGAGTCGGTCGTCGAGCATCGCGCGATCTTGAGGGCCATCCAACAGCGAGACGCGGCCGCGGCCGAGCGGCACGCGCGAGTCCACGTCCGGCGGTCTTCCGAAGCGACGCTGCAGGCCTTCTATTCGGAGCGAAGGGCGTGAGCGTCGAGCGCGGCATCGCGACGGTGTTCGGAACGGGTATGGGCCGCAAACCCACACAGGTATCCGCTGCGCCGTAGGGTCACAGCTGGAAATGTAAGGCGCGGTAAGGTAGATCGATGTGTATGCTGAGCTCAACCGATTGCGGAGCCTTCATGAAGACGCGACTGCAAGGTTTGCTGTGCCTCGTGCTTGTCGGCGTCCTGGGAGCGACCGGGGCTGAGGCCGGCCCGATCGAGAAGCCCCGAGTGCAGGTTGCGGTGGGAAGCAAGGTGGGCCTGTTCTTCCTGCCTACCATGGTGGCCGAATATCTCGGTTACTACAAAGACGAAGGCCTCGACGTTGAGATCGTCGACCTCGGCAGCGGCGGAAAGGCCTTGCAGGCGCTGGTCGGTGGCAGCGTCGACGTGACGAGCGGCGCCTACGACCACACCGTGCAGCTTGCGGCGAAGAACATACCCTTGCAAGCGTTCGTGCTGCAGGCGAGGCTCGCGGACTATGCCGTCGGCGTGCTCAAGAGCAAGGCGGGCAGCTACAAATCGCCCAAGGACCTGAAGGGAATGCGCGTCGGGATCTCTTCGCCGGGCGCCGGCAGCGACATGTTCCTCAAGCTGGTCTTGGCCAAGGCGGGGATAAACCCGGACGACGTCTCCGTGGTCAACGTCGGCCTGAGCTCGGGCGCTGTGGCCGCGGTCCGCAAGGGCGAGCTGGACGCCATCGCCAACAACGACCCGGTCATGACCGTGCTGGAAGAGAGCGGGGAGGTAAAGGTGATCGCCGACGCCCGCACCCACGAGGGGTCCAAGGCCTACTATGGCGGCGAGTATCCCGCCGGCGCGTTCTACGCCCACGCGGACTTCGTCCGGAAGAACCCGAACACGGTGCAGGCGCTGACCAACGCCATGGTCCGGGCGCTCAAGTGGCTGAGCAAGGCCACGCCCGAGCAGGTGATGGCCGCCCTGCCACCGGAGTTCGCGGGCGGCGACCCCGCGACGTACAAGAAGATCCTGGTCAAGCTGCTGCCCACCTACTCGCCGGACGGATTGTTCCCCGCCAACAGCGGCGAGGTCGCCTATGCGGCGCTGGCGCAGTTCGTTCCCACCGTGCGCGAGGCGAAGATCGATCTGGCCAAGACCTTCGACAACCGATTCGTGGAGAAGGCGCTCGTGAAGTACAAGTAACTGGTCGCGGCCAAACAGCTTGCCACGAATGGAGAGGTGAATGGACGTGGTGGAGCTCCGGCGACTGATGCCCGCGCCGGGTGACGAGCTAGCCGGGGGCCGCTCGGCGCGGCTCACCAGATGTGGACGCGTTGCTCCGGCGGCAGGTAGAGCTCGTCGCCCGGCTTGACGTTGAACGCCGTGTACCAGGCGTCGACATTGCGGACCACGCCGTTGGCCCGATACTGAGCGGGCGAGTGCGGGTCGGTGAGCACCTGGTTGCGCAGCGCCTGATCGCGCAGAGCGCCGTTGAGATGCAGGCCGGGCAGGGGTTCATAGGCCGAATATTGCGTCGACAGATTCGTCACCAGCACCTTGAAGCGCGCGATGTCTTCGTCCTTCCACCAGGTGTGCAGCACGCCGTTCTCATCCGACTTGGCGCCTTGATCGTCGAAGCCGTGGCCCATCTCGTGGCCGATCACGCCGCCGATACCGCCGTAATTGACCGCCGGGTCGGCATCAGCGTCGAAGAACGGCGGCTGGAGGATGGCCGCAGGGAAGACGATCTCGTTGAACGTCGAGTTGTAATAGGCATTGACCGTCTGCGGGGTCATGAACCACTCGTCGCGGTCGCTCGGCTTCTTCAGCTTGGCCAGCCGGTCTTCGTGGAGCCAGACCTCAGCGCGGACGGCGTTGCCGAAGGCGTCGCCGGGAGCGACCTTGAGCTTCGAATAGTTCTTCCACTTGCTCGGGTACCCGATCTTGGGCCGGAAGGCGGCGAGCTTCTCGAGCGCCAGCTTCTTGGTCTCCGGGGTCATCCAATCCACCGATTGGATGCGCGCCGCATATCCGTTGCGGAGGTTCTCCACCAGCTTGTCCATCTCCAATTTGGCCTTGGGCTGGAAGAAGCGCGCCACGTAGAGCTCGCCGACCGCCTCGCCCAGAGCGCCGTTCACCGCGGTCACCGCGCGCTTCCACCGCTCGCGCTGCTGCGGCTGGCCATTCAGCGTGCGGCCATAGAAGTCGAACACCTCGTCGTCGAGCTGGGAGGGCAGTACCTGCGCCATCCCTTTCAGGTAGTGGTAGGCAAGATAGATCTTCCAGGTCCCCACCGGCGTGGCCGCGAAGAGCTCGGCAAGCTTGGGAATGGCGGTGTTCTCGCGGACGATCACCTCGCCCTGATCGCCAAATCCCCGTGACGCGAGATAGACCTTCCAGGGGAACGCCGGCGCCTCGGCCTGCACTTGCTCGATGGTGCGCAGGTTGTAGGTCTTGTCCCGCTCGCGGCGGTCCGCGATGGGCCAGTGCAGCTCGGCGATCTTCGTCTCCAAGGCGAGGATCTGCGCGGCGGCGGCCCCGGGCTGTTTGTTCCCCACCATGAGAAGGACCTTCTCGAGGTGGGTCTTGTAGCTGGCGCGGATCTGCTCGAATTGCGCTTCCTTCTTCAAATAGTATTCGCGCTCCGGCAGGCCCAGGCCGCCGTGGGTGACGATCACCATGTAGCGGTCGGGGTTCTTTTGATCGAGGCTGATGCCGGCGCCGATCGGCGAGGTCAGCGCGAGGTCGGCCCGGCCGACCAGCCGCGCGATGTCCTCGTGCGTCTTGGCGGAGGCGATGGCCGCGAGGCCGGGCGCTGCCGGCGCAAAGCCCTTGGCGTTGATCGCGGCCACGTCGAGGAAGGAGCGATAGAAGTCAGAGGTCTTCTGACCATTGGTCCCCACCGCCTCCTTCTTCAGCGCCTGCTCCTCGAGGATCGTGCGGACGTTGGCATCTGCCTCCTCGCGGAGCTGATCGAACATTCCCCAGCGCGAGCGGTCGGCGGGGATCTGGTTCGTCTTCATCCACTCGCCGCCGGCATAGAGATAGAAGTCCTTGCCGGGTCTGACGGTGCGATCACCGCCTTTGAGGTCGACGCCGAACGAGCCGATCTTGGGCTTGGGTTGCATGGCTTCGCCTGGGGCGGCAGCTTGGGCCGCGGGAGGAGTGGACCCAAAGGGCTGCCGCGGCGAAGCACAGGCGGCGAGCGCCGCAGCGGAGACGAAGGCGAGTGGTCGACGATTCATGGGCGCGCAGTCTAGCCGAAGTGCCGCCCTTGCGGTGCTGTCGGCAGCAGGGCCCGAGGCCGCGCTGGCGCTGCTGGGCACGGCGCACATTCCGTCGACGCGTGGCTCGGTGCATGGTACGGGGTGCCTTTGGCGCGTCGGCGCTCCCAGACGCAAACCGCCCGAGCTGGAGCGGTCAAACATGCCCCTACGCCAGCCACCAGCAGCCGCCGGACTGCCGCAGGGGAACGATCTCGTGACTGCCGTGCTCTTGAGTGCCGTTGCCGGCTACGTGGACACGGCGGGGTTCCTGGCTCTCTTCGGGCTCTTCACTTCGCACGTCACGGGCAACCTCGTGACGGCGGGCGCTGCGTTGGCGCGGCGCGCGCCGGAAGGGGTGATCGCGCGGCTGGCCATGATTCCCATCTTCATGCTCTCCGTGGCGGCCACCACCCTGGTCGCCAAGGCCCTGCGCCATCGAGGGAAAGAACCGCTTGCGCCGCTCCTTGGGCTGATGACCGTTGCGCTAGCGGCTCTCTGGATGACCGGCACCTCGCTGGAAACCTTTGCGGACGGTCCCGATGCATGGGCAGTCGTGCTGGTCGGTGGGACGGGCGTCTTCGCCATGGGGATCCAGAACGCGTTGATGCGCGAGTCGCTCGGCCATCTATCTTCGACGACCGTGATGACCACGAATCTCACCCAGTTTACGATGGATCTCGTCCAGGTCGCCCACCCCGTCGAGTTGGATGCAGAGAGCCGAGCCAAGGGATGCGCGGAGGCGAAACAGCGTCTCGTCAAGCTCGGCTTTCCGCTTGGGGCGTTCGTGGTCGGTGCAGCGCTTGGTGCGTGGCTGACGGGTGTCTTCGGACTCAGGAGCATTGCGCTGCCGGCGCTGGTGGCGGGAGCGCTTACGGTCGCGGCTTCACGAAGGCCGCCGCAATGACTACTCTCTTGCCTCGAACCGCGGTGCCAGCCAGCAGCGCAAAATGAACGGGGTTCGATTCGTGGGGGCCTGACTGCCTTGCGTCTCAGTTAGAAGGTTCGCCAACGGTGTTCGGGATCCATCGCTCCGCCCACCGCGCCAGCCCGGACACCACGCCGCTGAGCGCGCGGCCCTTTTCGGTGAGGCGGTACTCGACCCGCACTGGACGGTCGTCGATGACCCGCCGCTCCACCACGCCGGCGCCCTCCAACTCCTTGAGGCGCTCGATGAGCATGCGCTCGCTCACCTGGTTGAGCGCCTCCGCCAGTTCGCTATAACGCTGCGGACCCACTTGCAGGCGCTGGATCACGAGCGCCGTCCAGCGCTTGCCGATCAGGTCGGCCGCGGTCTGGAAGCGGCTGCACAGGTTGGGGGTCTGGCGGGCGGCCATGGAAAAAGTATAGCAGCCCGAATCCGGTTGCGCACGGAAGCATCAGTAGCTTACAAAAGGGAAGCTACTTCCCATACAGCAGCGCTCCACGGGAGTGGCGCGCACCTTCAGGAGGACACAGACCCCATGGCTAAGAGCACCTGGAACATCGACCCCGCGCACTCGGCAATCCAGTTTTCCGTCCGCCACATGGTCGTCTCGAAGACCCGCGGCCGCTTCACCAAATTCGGCGGGCAGATCACCCTCGATCCGGCCGATCCCTCCAAGGGCTCCGTCGAGGTGAACATCGAGCCGGGCAGCCTGGACACCGCCGACGCCCAGCGCGACGCGCACCTTCGCTCGGCAGACTTCTTCGACGTGGAGAAGTACCCGCGCGCCACGTACAAGAGCACCCGCGTGGACGACCTGGGCGGCGGCAAACTGCGCATCACTGGCAACCTGACGATCCACGGCGTGACGCACCCGGTGGTGCTGGAAGCGGTCTACGAGGGCACTGGCAAGGACCCCTGGGGCGGCGAGCGCGCGGGCTTCAGCGCCGACACCAGCATCGACCGGCGCGCGTTCGGCTTGCAGTGGAACCAGGCGCTCGAGACCGGCGGCGTGCTGGTGGGCGACAAGGTCGAGCTGACGCTCGAGGTCGAGGCGGTGAAGCAGGCAGCGCAGAACGTCGCGTAGCGAGGACCAAAATCCTCGTGGCTCGAGGAGCACCGAGCTTCGGAGGCTGGACGCATGGAGAAGACCGCCGACATCGAGACCATCGTCGTCCCTCGGACGCGGGACCTTGGAGACGGTTTCCTCGTTCGCCGAGCGCTCCCCTCCGCGGGGCGGCAGATGGTGGGGCCGTTCATCTTCTTCGACCAGATGGGTCCAGCGGTCTTCTCGTCGGGACGAGGATTGGACGTGCGTCCGCATCCCCATATCGGGCTGGCGACGGTCACCTACTTGTTCGAAGGCGAGATCATTCACCGCGACAGCCTCGGCTCCAACCAGCGCATCGAACCGGGGGCGGTGAACTGGATGACGGCGGGCAAGGGGATCGTCCACTCCGAGCGCTCTGCCGCGAACCGGGAAGGTGAGCGCAAGCTCTTCGGAGCTCAAATCTGGGTGGCGTTGCCCAAACGGTTCGAAGAGACCGAGCCCGTCTTCGCCCACTTCGGCGCGGATCGCCTTCCCACGTCCGCCGACCGCGGAGTCAAGGTCCGATTGATTGCAGGCAAGCTCGGGGGCATCCACTCGCCGGTGGCGACGCACTCCGAGCTCTTCTATGCAGATGTCGCGATCGACCAAGGCGCCGTTCTCCAGCTGAAGCCCGAGCATGAGGAGCGAGCGGCTTATCTCGTCGAAGGTAGCATCGAGGTGGGCCAGGCGAGCTTGAACGCGGGGGACATGCCAGTCTTCTCTCGGCGCAGCGAGGTGTTGATCCGCGCATCCAGTCCGAGCCGGATTCTCATCTTCGGGGGAGAGTGCCGAATGAGACGGAGTTCATCCCCTTTCCAACCCAACCACCGGGCCCGGTGGTCTCTCCCTGAGCGCAGGTGGGCGGCCGTGGGCCTCGGATGCGCCTACCGGTGGGAGCCTCCGACGTCCTTCCTGTCCGGATCCACGGCCGCCGGCTCCGCCGCCGTCAGGCGCGGCGTGAGCACCTTTCCTCCCGCGAGCCGCTCGACCAAGACGAAGAGCGAGGGAATGAGGAAGATGCCCAGCATCGTCGCCGCCAGCATTCCCGAGATGACCGCCGTGCCCATGATGCGTCGCGAGGCTGCGCCGGCGCCTTCCGCGATCCAGAGCGGAATGCAGCCGAAGATGAACGCAAATGAGGTCATCAGGATGGGCCGCAGGCGTAGCCGCGCACCCTCGAGCGCCGAGTCGACGATTCCCCGCCCCTCCTTCATCTTGTCCCGCGCGAACTCGACGATGAGGATGGCGTTCTTGGCGGTCAGCCCCACCAGCATCACCAAGCCGATCTGCGCATACACGTTGTTGTCGAACTTCCGCGAGAGCAGCCCCAGATAGGCGCCGAAGACCGCGACCGGCGTGCTGAGCAAGACCGAGAATGGCAGGGTCCAGCTCTCGTAGAGCGCCGCGAGAATGAGAAAGACGAAGATCAGCGACAGCCCCAGCACCTTGGCCGTTCCGCCCTGCGCGATCTTCTCCTGATAGGAGAGCGCGTTCCATGCGTAGCCCATCTCCTGCGGCAGCGTCTTGGCGGCCACCTCCTCGAGCACGGAGAGCGCCTGGCCCGAGCTGTATCCGGGGGCAGCGGCACCGATGATCTCGGCCGAGCGATACAGGTTGAAGCGTACCGTGTATTCGGGTCCCGTGGTGGACCGCATGCTGACGAAGGTCGAGAGCGGCACCATCTCGCCTTTGCCGTTGCGCACGTAATAGTTCTTCACCTCATCGGCATTGGTCCGGTATTGAGGCTCGGCCTCCAAAAAGACCTTCCACTGGCGCCCGAAGCGGGTGAAGTCATTGACGTACGAGCCGCCGAGGAATGCCTGGAGGGCAGCATAGACGTCGCCGATGGGCACGCCCTCCTTGAGCAGCTTCTCCTTGTCCACGTTGGCATAGAGCTGAGGCACGGCGGGCGAGAAGTTGGGGTTCACGTTGACGAGCTCGGGCCGCTTGCGCGCCTCGTCGACGAAGCGTTTGACGTTCGCGGCGAGGAACTCCACCGAGCCCCCACTGCGATCCTGGAGGAACATGCTGAAGCCGCCCGCGGCGCTGATGCCCGGAATGGCGGGCGGCGCCAGGGCAAAGACGCGCGCCTCGGGAATCTTCGCGAACTCGCCGTTGAGCCTGCGGATGATGGCACTCGCCGTGAGCTCGGGCTTGTTGCGCTCGTCCCAGGGCTGGAAGCCGATGAAGCCGGTGCCGACGTATCCCGCCGCCGAGCGGGTGAAGAAGCTGTAGCCGGCAATGCTGTTGTAGGTGCGCACCCCTTCGGTGTGGCCAAGGATCTCCTCGACCTTCTTGAAGACCTGGCGCGTGCGCTGCAGCGAGGCCGCGTCCGGGAGCTGCACGCCGATGAGCGCGTAGCCGTTGTCCTCTTCGGGAACGAACCCCGAGGGCAGCTTGCGCCCCAGGGCCGCCGAGAGAGCGGTGACACCGACCAAGAGCAACAGCGGAATGGCGAGCTTGCGAATCAGCCGCGCGTTGATTCCGACATAGCCATCGGTCAGGCGCTCGAACCAGCGGTTGAAGCCGCGGCCAAGCTGCCCCAGCACGCCCTTCGGCTCGCTGCGCGGCTTGAGCAAGAGCGCGCTCAACGCGGGGCTGAGCGTGAGCGCATTGAACGCCGAGATCAGCACCGAGACCGCGATGGTCAGCGCGAACTGCTGGCAGAGGCGGCCGGTGATTCCCGGCATGAAGGCAACCGGAATGAACACCGCCGCGAGAATGAGCGCGATGGCGATCACCGGGCCGGTCACCTCCGACATCGCCTTCAGCGTGGCCTCGCGCGGCGCCATCCCCTCTTCGATGTGGTGCTCGACCGCCTCGACCACCACGATGGCGTCGTCCACCACGAGGCCGATGGCGAGCACCAGGCCAAAGAGCGAGAGCGTGTTGATGGAAAAGCCGAGCAGAGGAAAGACCGCGAAGGCGCCAATCAGCGACACGGGGACAGTGAGGAGCGGAATCAGCGTCGCGCGCCAGCTCTGCAGGAAGATGAAGACCACCAGCACGACGAGCGCGATGGCCTCGAGGAGCGTCCAGACGATCTCGGTGATGCCAGCCTTCACGGGAGCGGTGGTATCGAGCGAGACCTGATATTCCATTCCGGGCGGAAAGCGCCGCTTGAGTTCGTCCATGGTGGTGCGCACGCGCGCGGCCACGTCGAGCGCGTTGGAGCCGGGCGATTGAAACGCGGCGACGATGGCCGCGGGCTTTCCATTGAACGCGCCCGCCTGCGTATAGGTCTGGGTGCCGAGCTCGACGCGGCCCACGTCGCGCACGCGGATGACCGCGCCGTCGGGGTTCGCGCGCACGATGATGTTGCCGAATTCCTCGGCCGTGACGAGCCTGCCCTGCGCGCGCACCGTATAGGCGAACTGCTGTCCTGGCGGCGCCGGCTCCGCGCCGACCTGGCCCGCGGGATTGACCACGTTCTGCGCGCGGATGGCGTTCTGCAGGTCGCCGACCGTGAGACTCAGCCGAGCGAGCACGTCGGGCTTCAGCCAGACCCGCATCGAATAATCGCCGCCGCCGAGATTGCGGATGTCGCCGACGCCCTTGATGCGCAAGAGCGCGTCGTTGACGTTGATGGTCGCGTAGTTGCCAAGGAAGTTCGCGTCGTAGCGGCCGTCGGGCGAATAGATGGAGATGACGATGAGGGGAAAGTTGAGCGACTTCTTGATCGTGACGCCGATGTTCTTGACGTCCTGGGGCAGGAAGGTCTGCGCCTGCGAGAAGCGGTTCTGCACCAGCACGTTGTCGACGTCGATGTCCGTACCGACGTCGAACGTCACGTTCTGCGTCATCGTGCCGTCGTTGGCGTTGGTGCTCTGGATGTAGAGCATGTTGTCGACGCCGTTCATCTGCTGCTCGATGGGCGTAGCCACCGACTGCTCGATGGTGAGCGCGTCGGCGCCAGTGAACGAGGTCGTCAGCACGACTTGCGGCGGAATGAGCTGTGGGAACTGTGCGATGGGCAGGCCCAGCAGCGAGACGACACCGAGCAGGACGGTGACGATGGCGATGACCATCGACACGATGGGCCTTCGGATGAAGAAGGAGGACATGGCTCAGTCCTTCGCCGAGGTGGCTGCAGCCGCAGCGGGCAGGGGCTGAGGATTCACCGCGGCGCCGTCGCGCGCCTGCTGCAGGCCTTCGATGACCACCCGTTCCCCCGCGGCCACGCCAGAGTTGATGATGCGCAGCTCGCCGTTCGAGGGGCCCACCTCGACGTGGCGCTGCTGCACCTTGTTGTCCGCGCCCACCACGGCCAGCGAGTACGTGCCCTGCACCTGGATCAGCGCCTTCTCCGGAACGACCAGCGCGTTCTGGCCCGCATCCTGGCGGCGCAGGCGGATGCGCCCGTATTGGCCCGGCCGGAGGCTGCCGTCCGGGTTGGGGAAGAGGGCCTGGATTTGGATGGTGCCCGTGCTGGGATCGACCTGGCGATTCGCGGCCACAATCACGCCGCGGCGCGGATAGGTGCTGCCGTCGGCGAGGATCAGCTCGAGCCCCGGATCGCCCGCGACCGCGCCGCTGGCCTCCAGCGCATTGAACGCCTCCTTCGCCCAGGCGAGGTCGCGCCCCTCCAGCCCTTTGAACCGCTCCGGCGATTTGAGAAAGTCGACTTCGCTGATGGGAACGTTCACTCGGATGGGATCGACCTGCGAGACGGTGGTGAGCAGCGTCGGGCCGTCCTGCCCCACGAGGTTGCCGACGCGGACCAGCGCGAGGCCCGCCACGCCCGACACCGGCGAGCGGATCTCCGTGTACGAGAGGTTGAGCTGCGCCTGCTGCTCCTGGGCGCGCGCTGCCAGGACCTGGCTCTCGGCATCTGCAGCGCTCGCCTGGGCGTCGTCCAACTCCTGCTTGCTCGCCACCCCCGAAGCCTCCAGGTGCTGCCTGCGTTCGAGCTGCGCGCGGTTGTGGATGACCAACGTCTGCGCGCGCGCCAGGTTGGCCCGGGCGGTGGCCAGCGCGGACGCGTATTCACCGCGCTCGATGGTGAAGAGCGGTTGCCCCTGCTTCACGGCCGCGCCGTCCTTGTACTTCTGCGCTTCCAGATAGCCCTTCACGCGGGCGCGAATCTCGGCGTTGACGTAGCCGTCGAGGCTCGCCACCGCCTCGATGAACAGCGGCACGTCGCGCTGGGCGACGGGCACCACCACGACGGTGGGCGGCGGGGGTGCGGCCTTGGGTTTCGTCTGGCCGCAGGCCGCGAGCGCCAGGGCGAGGAGGCAGGAGAGGGTCGCGATGCGCATCGGGTGCTCCTCAGGCAGCTCGGGCTTCCGCGTAAACCAGCGCAGTGGATGCCGCTCGGCCGCACGGGGTGCGTTGGTTTAGCGCGTGCGACGGGGGTGCTGCAACTGGAGTTGCATTTGCGCTCCCGCCAGCACCTGGTCGACGACTCGCTCGATGTACCGGTGGCTGACCGGCTGGTTGAGGACGATGATCCGGTAGTACATCGGCGCCAGCAGTACCTCGGCGAGCAGCGACGGGTCCGTGCCGGGCGGCAGCTCGCCTCGAGCGATCGCGCCCTGGATCACCGCCATCGGGACGCGGTAGCGCTGCTTGCGCAGCGCCCGGGCGACGCGCGCCACCTCCTCGTCTTCGAAGGCGATCATCGCGCGGAGGATCTTGCAGCCGCTGCGCGTGCTCACGAGCGCAACCTTGGCGCTCAGCATCGCGATCAGGTCCTCGCGCAGGCTGCCTGTCTGGGGCGGCGGCGGCTCCCGATCGCGCAGCGTCTGCAGCGCCGCAAGCACCAGCGCGCCCCTCGACGGCCAGCGGCGGTAGACGCTCGTCTTGTTGACCCCGGCGGCCTTCGCCACCTCGTCGACGCTCACGCCGGGGAAGCCGCGGTCTTCCAGCTGCCGCAGGGTTGCTTCCAAGATGGCGCGCACGATCCCTTCGCTGCCCCCTTTGGGCCGCCCACCGCGCCGCTCCTTCTTCTTCGTGCCCGCCATTTTCGACCACCTTACGACGCCTGGGCAAAAACGTGTGCGATGACTGAACCCGGCTCGCCCCGGGGGTGCGTCCGCAGGCTGTGCCTCGGAGGGTGATATGGGAACCCCGTGTCGAGGCGCGCGACCAGGGCTTTTGCGGCTCTGCCCGCCCTCGCGGCTTGCGCGCTTCTCGGTGCGGCCGCGTGCGCGCGCCCCGCGGCGACTCAGCCGCGCGCGCCGGTCCGCATCGTGCTCAAGCACCAGCCGCTCTTCGGCGACCCGGCGCCGTTCGCCGCGCTGCTCGAGCGCTTCCGGCGCGACAATCCCGGGATCGCGCTCGAGGACGAGGCGCTCCCTGGCGGCTCCGACGCCGCGCGCCAGTTTTTCCTCACCGCGCTCGAGGGAAAGGCCGACGACTTCGACGTCCTCGGCATCGACGTGATCTGGACCCCAGAGTTCGCGCGCGCCGGCTGGATCGCGGATCTTTCCCACGCTTTTCCGCCCGAGCGGCTGCGCCGCGAATTCCTCCCCGCCCCCGCCGAGGCGGCCATCCTCGACGGCAAAAGCTGGGCGGTGCCTTGGTACCTGGACGTGGGCCTGCTCTACTACCGGACCGATCTCGTCCCGCGCGCCCCGCGCACCTACGACGAGCTCGAGCGCTTCGCGCGGGATGCGCAGGCGAGGGACCCGGCGGTCGCGGGCCTGCTGTGGCAGGGGCGCCAGTACGAGGGGCTGAGCTGCAACGCCTTCGAGGCGATCTGGGGACACGAGGGAGTAGCCGCGAGTCGCTCCGGGGACGCCGCCAGCGAGCGCTCCGGAGACGCCGCGACCCTCCGGATCGACACTCCCGCCGCGCGCGCAGGGCTCGAATGGCTGCGGAGCACGATCGCCTCGGGCCTCTCGCCGCGCTCGGTGGCCTCGGCGTCGGAGGAGGAGACCCGGCGCGTGTTCCAAGACGGCCGCGCGGTGTTTCTCCGCAACTGGCCGTACGTCTGGGCGGAGGTGCAGCGCGAGGGCTCCGCGGTGCGCGGCAAGGTGGCGTGGACGACGCTGCCGACCACGAGCGGCGCGCCCGGCGCAGGCTCGCGCTGGCCTACTCGCGCAACCCCGCGCGCCGCGACGCGTACGGCGACCCACGCGTGCGCAGCGGCGCTCCGTTCATCGCCGCGCTATTGCCCGCGGCGCTCGCGGCGCGGCCGCGGCCGGTCTCGCCCATCTACGACCTGGCCGCCGACGGGCTGCAGGGCGAGCTCTCCGCGGCCATCATCGGCCTGCGCTCGCCGGCGGAGGCGCTCAAGCGCGCGCAGCAAGGGATCGATCGGCTCGAGGCGTCGCGATGAGGCGGTGGCGACTCTCCCCCGCGCTCCCGCTCGCTGCGCCGGCCGCGATCGCTCTCTGCGCCGTCGCGGTCATTCCGGTCCTGGCCGCTATCTGGCTCAGCCTCCACCATTCGATCGTCGTCTTCCACGACGCGCGCTTCACCGGCCTTACCAACTATGGCTTCCTCCTCCATGACCCCCGCTTCCTCGCCGCGCTCGGCACCACCGCGTACTTCACCGCCGCCGCCGTCCTGCTCGAGCTCGCCCTCGCGCTGCCGCTCTCGCTGCTCCTCGCCGGCGGCCCGGGCCTGCTGCGAGCCGCCGTGCTGGTGCCGTGGGCGGTGCCGACCGCGGTCTCCGCCAAGCTATGGGCGTGGATCCTGAACCCCGACTACGGTCTCTTTCGCGTCGACTGGCTCTCCTCGCCGCGCGCCGCGCTGCACGCCGCCATCCTCATCGACGTCTGGAAGACGACGCCGTTCGTCGCCCTCCTGCTCCTCGCCGGCCTGCAGTCCATTCCCAGGGACGTGTTCCAGGCCGCGCGCGTCGACGGCGCGGGCGACTTCCGCATCTTCCGCACGATCACGCTGCCTCTGCTCAAGCCGGCCATCCTGCTCGCGCTGCTCTTCCGCACGCTGGACGCGTTCCGCGTGTTCGACGCCATCTACGTTTTGACGGAAGGCGGGCCGGCCCATACCACGGAGACCCTGTCGATCTATGCTTATAAGACGCTGATGCGCTCGGCCGACTTCGGCTACGGCTCGACGCTCGCGGTCGCCACCTTCGCCTGCGTGCTCGGGATCAGCGCGGTCTACCTCTCGAGGCTGCGCCGATGAAGCGCGCCCCTTATCTGGTCTTCTTCCTCGCCCCCTTCGCCTGGCAGGTCCTGACTTCGCTGTGGCCCGAGGCAGAGCTGGGCCGGCCGTTGCCGTCGTCGCTCACGCTCGCCGCCTACCGCTTGGTCCTGCACGGCCCCTTCTCGCGCGCGGTCGTGAACTCCTTCGTCGTCGCGGCCGCCACCACCGCGCTCTGCCTCGCGCTCGCGGCGCCGGCTGCCTTCGCCATCGCCAAGCTGCGCTTTCGCGGGCGCAGGCTGCTCCTCGGCGGCGCGCTTGCCATCTCGATGTTCCCGCCGATCGCCACCGTCAGTCCGCTCTACCTCGGCCTCAAGGCGGTGGGCCTGCGCGACTCGCTTGCCGGCCTCGTCCCGCTGTACGCCACTTTCGCGCTGCCGCTCTCGCTCTGGATCCTGACCTCGTTCTTCGAGGCCCTGCCTGACGAGCTCTACCGCGCCGCCCGCGTCGACGGATGCACGCCGTTCGGCGCCTTCCGGCGCGTGCTCCTGCCGCTTGCCTGGCCCGCGCTCGCAACCTGCACGCTGCTCATCTTCATCGCTTCCTGGAACGAGCTGCTCTACGCGCTCACGTTCCTCAGCTCTCCGCAGAGGCGCACCATCCCCGTGGCCATCGCGCTCTTCGGTGGCGAGCACCGCGAGCCGTGGGCGGAGATCGCCGCCGCCTCCGTCTTGTCGACGGCGCCGCTCGTCGCGCTCACGCTCTTCTTTCAGCGCCGCATCGTGGCCGGCCTCACCGCCGGCGCGGTCAAGGAGTAACCCCGCGTGGCCACCGTCTCGCTGGAGCGCATCCGCAAGGACTACGGCACGCAGGCGGCTCTGCGCGAGGTGAGCATCGAGGTCGCCGACGGCGAGTTCGTCTCGCTCGTCGGGCCGTCCGGCTGCGGCAAGTCGACCACGCTGCAGATCATCGCGGGCCTCGAAGAGCCGACCGCAGGCATCGTCCGCATCGACGGAGTGGACGTGACGGCGCGGAGCCCGGGCGAGCGCGACATCGCCATGGTGTTCCAGAGCTACGCGCTCTACCCGCATCTCGACGTCGCCCACAACCTCTCCTTCCCGCTCGAGAACGCGCGGCTGCCCAAGGCGGAGATCGAGGCGCGCGTCCGCGAGACGGCGCAGCTCCTCGGGCTTTCCGACTACCTGCGCAGGAAGCCGCGCGAGCTCTCGGGAGGCCAGCGCCAGCGGGTGGCGCTCGGGCGGGCGCTGGTGCGCAAGCCCAAGGTGTTCCTCTTCGACGAGCCACTCTCCAACCTGGACGCGGCGCTGCGCATTCAGGTCAGGGCCGAGCTGAAGCTCCTGCACGCTCGGCTGCGCGCCACCTTCGTGTACGTCACACACGATCAGGCGGAGGCGATGACCCTCTCCGATCGCATCGTGGTGATGAGCCGCGGAGAGGTCCGGCAGATCGCCCCGCCGCGCGAGATCTACGAGGCGCCGAAGAGCCGCTTCGTCGCCGAGCTCTTCGGGTCGCCGAAGATCAACGTGGTGGCGCCGGAGGTGCTAGGGCTCGCGCCGCAGAAGGCGTTCGCGGCCGTGCGGCCGGAGAGCTTCGCCCTCGGCGAGGGCACGGTGCTCGGCACCATCGCGCTGACCGAGCTGACCGGCGCGGAGACATGGGTCGCGGTCGATCTGCCGGGCGCGCGCATCACGGTGCGCGCGCCGCCCGACTTCGCGGGCAGGCCGGGCGAAGAGCTGCGGCTGCGACCGACGCGGGTGCTGTGGCTCGATGATTGAGCCGGCGTGACGCTACAGTTGAGAGAGCCTGTCCTGAAGGTTCTGCGCCATCGTCAGATGCTGCTTGAACATGGGAAGAATGCTGTCGACGAGGCCTCCCACCTCCGGGTCGGTGATTCGCGAACGGGCATGTGTGGCCCGAGCGATGACCATCTGGTGATCCTTGATCACCGCCTGCACGAATTCGCGCGAAAAGCTGGCACCGGGGCTGAGGGTGCGAAGCTTGTCCAGGGACGAAGCGTACTCGGCCATGGCCATCTGCGCGGCCTCGCGGTCCATGTTGGGCTCCGCCGTGAATGCCCATTCTCCGCTCGCGCTGCCGACCGCTCTGGTCTGCCGCTCCTCCTGGACCGCCTCTGCGGTAGCTCGAACCTGAGCCCGTACGGCTTCCAAGTCGACGCCGCGCCCCTTGGCAAACGTGACGACCCGGTCGTCCGCCGCCTGATGATCGGCGATCAGGCGGTCGGCGAAAGCCCTGACCTGCGGAGAGTCGCTCTTCTCCTTCGCTATTCTGGCCATCTCGATCTCGTGCTGATTGGCGTGATGGATGAACGAGAGGAGCATCGCCGCCCGTTCCGCTTCTCGGGCGGCCGTCCCAGACTTGGCGTCTCCGCTCTGCGCGTATGCCGGTATGGCGAAAACCGTGAATGCTGCCGCGGCCCATCGTTTCCAGTTCATGAGTGACCTCCGGGGATCGCCGAGAAGGTCGTGTCGACCACCCGCGGGTGCAACCGCGCCGCCGCGCCAGGCCGCCCCTTTCGCAGCTCCGTGCGCAGCCGCCCAACGACGGCCCTTTCGGCCAGCGCGGCACGCCTCGGGTGCGGTGTCTTGTGATGACGCAATGGTTCTTGATAGGGTGTCATCTCCATGAAACCATCTCTCCTGCTTCCGACCCTTGCGCTGGTCTGTGGCGTACTTTCCGCCCGTCCCGTGCATGCCCAATCGACCCCTTCCGATCAAGTCGTTCTGAAAAGCACGCAGGCGAGCTTCAAAGAATACTTCGAGTTATTGTCAATGCCCAACGACGCGATCGTCCCGGCGGACATCGTGAAAAACGCCGTCTGGCTTGACGCCGCGTTTGCGAGGCGGGGCTTCGTCACCCGGCGGCTGCCCAACGCCGGCAAGCCGCTGGTCTATGCGGAATATCCGAAACAGGTCGCTGGTGCCAAGACGGTGCTGTTCTATATGCATTTCGACGGTCAGCCGGTGCTGCCTGAGCAGTGGGCGCAGAAAAGCCCGTGGCAGGCGGTGGTGAAACAGCGCAATGCCACCGGCGCGTGGGAGGTCGTCGCGACTGAGAGACTGACGGCCGACAAGCTCGACCCGGAATTGCGCGTGTTCGCCCGCGCCTCGTCCGACGACAAGGGGCCGATCATGATGTTTCTGGCCGCGTTCGACGCGCTCAAGGCCAGCGGGTTGGAACCCGGCATCAATGTAAAGGTACTGCTCGACAGCGAAGAAGAAAAAGGCTCGCCCACGATCGACAAGGTGGCGACTGAGCACAAGGCGCTGCTGCGTTCGGACGGCATCCTGATTCACGACGGCCCCATGCACGCCAGCGGCAAGCCCACGCTGGTATTCGGCAACCGCGGCAACACCACCGTGACGCTGACGGTGTACGGCCCCAAGAACCCCTTGCACAGCGGCCACTATGGCAACTACGTACCCAATCCCGCGCAGCGTCTGGCCAGTCTGCTGGCATCGATGAAAGACGACGATGGCCGCGTCACCATCGCGGGCTACTATGATCGCGTCAAATTCACCGAGGCCGAACGCAAGATGTTGGCTGAGGTAGACGACAATGAGCCCGCGCTGAGGAAGCGTGTCGGCATCGCCAAACCTGACTTGGTCGGTCGCAATTATCAGGAGGCGCTGCAATACCCCTCCCTCAATATCCGCGGCATGGCGGCTGCGGCCATCGGCGACAAGGTCGCCAACATCGTGCCCAACAAGGCGATTGCCGAGTTCGACGTGCGTACCACCCCCGAGGCAGGACCGGAATTTCTGTTCGGACTGATCGAGGCGCACATCAAAAGCAGAGGCTGGTATCTGGCCAAGGGCGAGCCTACCGATACCGAGCGCGCGACCTACGACAAGATCGCCTCGTTGTCGCTGGGCCGCGGCAGCCAGGCCGCGCGCACGCCCATCGATTCACCTCTGGGCACCTGGGTCAGCGGCGCGCTGGCCCAGGCCGCCGGTCACGATGGAGCGGCCACCAGCCTGGTGCGCCTCCGCATGATGGGTGGCAGCGTTCCCACCGACAAACTGGTGGATGCGCTGAACGTGCCGTTCGTGATTGCACCGCTCGTCAACGGCGACAACAACCAGCACAGCTACGACGAGAACCTGCGCATCGGCAACTATATCAATGGCGTACGGGTATTCACGCGCCTGCTGCGTACGCCGTTCTGAGCTCGGGCACTCCGGTGGCGCCCGGTCTGCGCTATGGCCGGGTCAGCCGCTCGATCAGCGCTCGCTCCCCTGGATATCGGGCGCACAGTTCTGCCCGCGGCGGCAGCACGAAGTCCGCAAAGTCGAAACCCGGCGCCACGATGCACGCGCACAGCGAGAACCGTCTTCCCACAGGCTCGGCCGCCTGCAGGACGCCGGCGGGAACCACCGACAGTGGCTGCTCGCCCGCAGCCAGATCGGGGCCGAGCTGGACGGTGCGCGCCCCGCGCTCGTCGAACAGGTGGAGCGCGAGCGGGTCGCCGCCGCAGTGGTGCCAGACCTCGTCGGCGCCGAGCACCTGGTGGACCGCGGAGAACTCGCCCGCCGGAAGCAGGAACCAGATCGCAGTGGAGGCGCTGCGAGTGCCCCGAGGGGTGGGGAGCACCACCGCCGAGCGGAAAAACTCCCGGTAGTGACCGCCCTCGGGGTGGGCGATGAGGCCGAGCTGCTCGATCAGGCGTGACGCTTCGCCGTCCATGACCCTCATCTACGAGCCGCGGTGCTTGCGCTGAGCGTCGCCGCTGGAGCAGATCAACTTCACCGCCGAGTCGGCCACTTCCTGCAGGACCGCCCGCGGCTGCCCGGACCGCGCGCGGAAGGCGAGGGTGTGCACCACCGCCGACGCGAGATGGGCGAGAGCCTTGGGATCGGCCTGTGGTCCCAGCTCGCCGCGCTTCTGCGCCGCGGAGAAGGCCGCCCGGAACACCTCGTCGATCTCGCGCAGCGAGTCCCCCAGCGTCTCGCGCACTTGTTGATTCCCGACCGCCTCGGTGGCCCCGGTCCCGACCATGTAGCAGCCGCGCGCGCCGCGGTCGCCCTCGAGGAACCTGTCGACCATCCGGCCGAAGATCGCGCGAAGCACGTCCGGCAGCGGCCGGCCGGCGGCGAACGCCGCCGAGAGCATCGTACGCCTGCGCTTGCGATAAGTGTCCAGCGTCTTCAGATAGAGCGCCTGCTTGTCGCCGAAGGCGGCGTACAGGCTCGGGCGATTCATCCCCATCCGGGCGCCGAGATCGTCCAGCGATGTTCAGGAGAACCCGCCGTCCCAGAAAGCATCCGTCGCGCGCTCGAGCGCCACTTCCGGGTCATACGCTCGTGGTCGGCCGCGGCGCCTGGGTTCTCCTTTTTGTACCATGTGGGCCAAAACTCCCTTGACGACCAATTTTATGCCACTAAGTACACAAGTCAAGGTGTCGATCCGAGCCGGACCCGTTCGACTACCCAACGGAGGCGCGCATGAACTTCGTGGCACTGCGGATGCTGCTCGGGGACCGATCGAAATACTTCGGCCTGGTCTTCGCCATCGCCTTCTGCACCTTCCTTCTCGAGAACCAGACTTCGATCTTCGCGAACATCATGCGGCGCACGGCGAGCCAGATCCTCGACGTCACCGACGCCGAGGTCTGGGTGATGGACCCGCAGACCGAGTACTGGGACCAGACCAAGGCCCTCAAGGATACCGACTTGACCCGCGTCCGCGGCGTACCGGGCGTGGCGTGGGCGGTGCGGCTCTTCAAGGGCAACCCCGTGGCCAAGACGCTGAGCGGGAAGTTCGCCGTCTCCATTCTCATCGGGCTCGACGACGCTACCCTCTCGGGTGCCCCGCGCAAGATGCTGCTCGGGTCCTGGGAGCGGCTGCGCGAGCCCGACTCGGTCGTCATCGACCAGGCGGGGTACGTGCTGCTCTTCCCGGGCGAGCCGCTCGAGCTCGGCCGCATTCTGGAGATGAACGATCATCGAGTCACGCTGGTGGGCATCTCCGACGCTTCGCCCCCCTTTCTCAGCGCGCCGGTCATGCACACCCGCTACAGCGAGGCGGTCAACTTCCTCGGCCGCGAGCGCACGCAGCTCTCCTTCATCATCGCGAGGGCCATGCAGGGGACGACCCCCGAGCAGCTCGCCGCGCGCATCAGCGGCGCAACCGCGCTGCGCGCGCGCACGACGCGGCAGTTCATGGGGGACTGCATCACCTACTACCTCAAGAACACCGGAATCCCGGTCAACTTCGGCATCACCATCCTGGTGGCCCTGGTGGTGGGAACCGTCGTCGCAGGACAGACCTTCTACCTGTTCACTGTCGAGAACTTGAAACAATTCGGCACGCTCAAGGCCATGGGGGTCACTAATCCCCGGCTGGTCGGGATGATCCTGCTGCAGGCGGCCAGCGTCGCAACGCTCGGCTTTGCCGTCGGCACCGGGATGTGTGCGACGTTCTTCGAGATCACGCTCCGCCAGCTCGCCACGCGCGGAATGGTCTTGATGTGGGAGTGCGCAGCGATCACCGCGGGCTGCATCTTCTTCGTAGCAGCCGTGGCCAGTCTCCTGAGCATCCGGCGGGTGCTCGTCCTCGAGCCGGCAGAGGTGTTCCGATGACCGTGACGCGGATGGAAGCGAGACAAATGAATACCGACGGCCTGCAAAGGCCGTCCGGCGAGACGCTGGCGGTTTCGTGCCGTGACCTGCGCAAGCACTTTGGCGAAGGCGAGACGCGCATCGAGGCGCTTCGCGGCGTCGAGTTCGGCGCGCGTTTCGGCGAGCTCAGCTTCCTGGTCGGGCCCAGCGGTTGCGGCAAGACGACGCTGATCTCGGTGATCGCGGGTCTCCTCGGCCGCACCGGCGGAGATCTCTTGGTTCTGGGCGTCGAGACCGACACCATGACGCCCGCCGAACGGATCCTCTTTCGCCGCAAGAACGTCGGCTTCCTCTTCCAGCAGTACAACCTCCTGCCCGCGTTTAGCGCCGCCGAGAACGTGGCGGTGCCACTCCTCATCGCCGGCATGCAGCGCAAGGACGCCCTCGAGCGCGGCCGGGCGCTCCTCTCCCGGCTGGGCCTTTCACGGCGGACCGAGGCGCTTCCCTCGGAGCTTTCTGGCGGGCAGCAGCAGCGCGTGGCGCTCGCGCGCGCGCTCGTCCCCGAGCCGCGGCTGATCATCTGCGACGAGCCGACGGCAGCTCTCGATCACGCGAGCGGCGAGGCGGTCATGGGTCTCCTGGCCGGCAACGCGGTCCATCCCGACCGGGCCGTCATCGTGGTGACCCACGATACGCGGGTCTTCCACTATGCGCAGAGCATCGCCCACATGGACGATGGAACGATCGCCCAGGTCACTCGCAAGGAGGCACAGTCATGAAGCGCTTCATCCTGCCGCTGATCGGAATCCTCGCCGCCGGGGGGGCGACGTACTCGATCGCCCGGACCGCTCCCCACCGCGAGAGCACCGCTCCTCCCTCGCCGCCACCGGTCTCGGATTTCCGCGACACGGTCGCCGCGGTCGGCGTGATCGAAGCCAGCACCGAGAACATCGCCGTCGGCACACCTTTGTCGGGCATCGTTCCCAAGGTCTTCGTCCGCGCGGGGGCCGCGGTCAAGTCGGGCGACCCGCTCTTCGAGCTGGATACCCGGCAGCTTCGCGCGGAGCTCGAGGTGCGGCGGCAAACGCGCACCGTCGCCAGCTCGCGCGTGCGAGTGATGGATGCCCGACTCGATGATCTGCGCAGGCAGCTCGCGTTCGCCGAGCAGGTAAAGGACAAGCGCGCCATCAGCAGCGAAGAGATGTCCCGTCGGCGCTCAGCCGTACAGACGGCAGTCGCCGAGCTCGACGAAGCTCGGGCGCAAGTCGTGGCTGCCGAGACCCAGGTCCGCGCCGTGGCCGTAGAGATCGAGCGGAGCACGGTGCGTTCGCCCATCGACGCCGAGGTGCTTCAAGTCAAGCTGCGCGTGGGTGAATTCGCGGCCGCCGCTCCCGGGGCGCAACCGCTCATCCTGCTCGGCCGCTCGAAGCCGTTGCACGTGCGCGTCGATGTCGACGAGCACGAAGGCTGGCGCGTGCACGCAGGCGCGTCGGCGATGGGCCGCCTGCGCGGCAACGCGGAGATGAAGACGCCGCTGTCGTTCGTGCGTTTCGAACCCTTCGTGGTCCCCAAGCGTTCCCTGACCGGCGACAGCAGCGAGCGGGTCGACACCCGGGTGCTTCAGATCATCTACCAGGTGCAGCGAGACGATCTTCCGCTCTTCGTCGGTGAGCAGCTCGACGTCTTCATCGACGCCGGGCGGGTGGCGCTGCGATGAGGCGCTTGCTCTTCCTCTGGTTGGCGCTGCCCGGGTGCACGGTCGGACCGCGCTACGAGCGCCCGACGATCGCCGTCCCAAAGGCCTTCAGCGAAGGCAGCGCCGCGGGCCCGACCTCCTTCGAGCGCTGGTGGACCGGGTTTCACGACCCCATCCTCGAGAGGCTCGTCCAGCGCGCGGTAGAGGGAACCCTCGACCTCAAGATCAGCGCCGCCCGGATCCGCGAGGCGCGCGCCGCCCGCGGAATGGCTGCCGCGGCGGGAATGCCCCAGGTCTCTGCGAGCGGAGGTTACTCGCGGTCGAAGAGGCTCGTCGCGCGCACAAATGGGATCGTGCTGGCGGACGGCTCGTCGGCGCAAAACATCTTCGAGGCGGGATTCGATGCGAGCTGGGAGATCGACCTGTTCGGCGGTGTGAGGCGAGACGAGGAAGCCGCTCTGGCGCAGGTCGAGGCGGCCGAGGAAGCGCGGGAGGAGGTTCTCGTCACGCTGTTGGCCGACGTCGCGCGCAACTACCTGGAGCTGCGAGGCGCCGAGCGGCAGATCGAAATCCTCGACCAGACCGTCGAATCGCAGAAGCAGACCCTGGCCCTTGCCCAGGCGCGCCTCGACTCCGGGATGGGGGCCGATCTCGACGTGGCCCGCGCGGAAGGTTTGCTGGCGGCGACGTTGGCCCAGCGCCCGGTCCTGGAAATCCTCCGGCGTCAGTCCCCCCTGCGCATCGGCGTGCTGCTCGGCCGCGATCCCGAGGTGCTGCTCGCGGAGTTGGATGCGCCCGGCGCGCTTCCCTCTGCGCTGCCCGAGATTCCCCAGTTTCTTCCCTCGGACCTGCTCTCACGAAGGCCCGACCTCCGGCGCAGCGAGCGAGAGCTGGCGGCGGCAACGGCGCGCATCGGCGTGGCCATGGCGGATCTCTTTCCGCGGTTCAACCTTCTCGGCAGCTTCGGCCGCCGCAGCAACGACCTGGGCGAGCTGAACGCGTCAAGCCAGTTCTGGAGCGCGGGGCTCGGCTTCCAGTGGCCGATCCTCGCGGGGGGACGCATCCGCGCGAACATCCGCGTGGAGGAGGCCAGGCAGGAGCAGGCGCTCTTGCAATACGAAAAAGCCATCCTGACCTCGCTGGAGGAAACCGAGAACGCGCTCTCGGTCCATACGCGCGAGCTGCGCCGGCGCGAGTCGCTGCGCGCCGCGGTTGCCGCCAACCGCCGCGCCCTCGAACTGGCCACCGAGCGCTACGCGAGCGGGTTGGAGAACTTCCTCGGGGTCCTGGACGCGCAGCGCTCCATGTACGCCGCCGAGGATCAACTGGTCCAGAGCGAGCGAAACGCGGCGGTCACCCTCATCGCGGTCTACAAGGCGTTGGGCGGCGGCTGGTCGAGCTGACGCAGTCCCTGCGACTCGAGCTCCAGGACTGGATCGTCGGTGATCCCAACGAACGCCCTCACGCGGGACTCCTGGTGAGCTCATCCTGAAGATCCTGAGGTGTCACATTGAAGGCCTGTGCCCGCGTCATGGAGCCATCGCGCTTGAGAAGCAGGTCTCCTCTGCCGAGCAGGTTACCCGATCTGGAGATGTATCTCTTTGCGTGGTTCCACGCGCGCGAGGGCCAGGGGCCGGCTGTGGCGGAAGCGTTGGGTGGGACAGAAGCGTTTAGCTCTGCGCGGGCTTCCCGTGCGCCGCCTGCGAGACCTCGTTCCACTGCTCCCAGGTGGCGATGCGCTTCGCGTACTCGTCCTTGATGATCTCGAGCGGGCCCGTGCCGAAGAAGATGCGCAGGGGCGGGTTCGCCGCGTCCACGACCTTCAAGATGGCAGGCCCGGTTGCTTCCGGGTTGCCGCGCGTGCGGCGGATGACGCCGAAGATCTCCGGCAGCCGCGCACGGATGCCGTCGTACAACGGCAGCTTCGATGCCTGAACGGAAGAGGCGCCGTTCCAGTCGGTCTGGTAGCCGGTCGGCTCGACCAGCGTGACCTTGATGCCGAACTCCTGCACTTCCGTCGCGAGCGACTGGCTGAAGCCTTCCAGCGCCCACTTGGAAGCGTGGTAGAGGCCCAGCGTCGGGAAGGCCTGCACGCCACCGATCGACGAGACCTGGATGATGTGCCCCGACCTCTGCTCGCGCAGGATGGGCAGCACAGCCTTGGTGACCCAGAGAGCGCCGAAGAAGTTGGTCTCCATCTGCGCCCGCGCCTGCTCGGCGGTGACTTCTTCGACGGTGCCGAAGAGCCCGAAGCCGGCGTTGTTCACCACCACGTCGAGGCGGCCGAAGTGGTCGCGCCCGAGCTTCACGGCCTTCTCGACCGCTGCGCGGTCGGTCACATCGAGGGCAAGCTGCAGCACGTTCGATGCGTAGCGGGAGGCGAGACCTTCCAGCGACTTGGGATTGCGCGCGGTGGCGACGACCTTGTCTCCGCGCTGCAGCGCCGCCTCGGCCCAGATGCGGCCGAAGCC
>WNFI01285214.1_pt1 | contig 40719 bp, 43 predicted proteins | sample 5400471 | NCBI WGS metagenome assembly WNFI01 (sample SAMN13153348, study PRJNA577476) | soil metagenome | isolation source: 100 cm saprolite on Douglas fir-dominated hillslope | place: USA:California | collected 2013-09-17 | reverse complement strand
CGGGGCGACCATGATGCCCGCGGGAATCGAAAGGCCGCGCATCGTGACGCGCTTGATCGCCTCGCGGTCCACCGCCATGTTGAGCGCCTTGCGCACGCGAATATCCTTGAAAGGGTTCTTGCCCTTGACGCTCGAGTACTTGAGCTCGTCGTTGTGCTGATCCATGCCGATGAAGATGGTGCGCACCTCGTGCCCGTCGAGCACCTTGAGCTTGGGATCCTTGCGCAGGCGATCGACGTCCTGCGTCGGCAGGTCGGTGACGAGGTCGACCTCGCCGGAGAGCAGCGCCGAGACCCGCGTCGCGTCGGACTTGATCGGGTTGTAGGTGAGGTCGGTGATGTTGCCGTCGACCTTGTCCCACCAGCCTTTGTAGGCCGTGAATACGATCTGCTTGTCCGGCTCCCAGGACTTGAGGATGTAGGGGCCGGTGCCGTTGGTGTTGCGCGAGGCGTAGGTTTCCTCGCGCGCCTTGTAGTCCTGGATGTTCTGCGAGCGGTTCTTCTCCGCCCAGCTCCTGCTCATGATGCGGAAGTCCTGCAGGTTGCGAAGCAGGATCGGGTTGGGCCCGGCGAGGATGAAGTCGACGGTGTAGTCGTCCAGCTTCTTCACTTCGTTGACGCCGGCGACGTAGATTTGCATCGTGCCCTGCGGCTGCTTGATCCGGTTGTAGGAGAACACGACGTCGTCCGCGGTAAAAGGCGTGCCGTCGTGGAATTTCACGTTCTTGCGCAGGTTGAAGCGCCACAGCGTGTCGGAAACCTGCTTCCAGCTCACCGCCAGGCTAGGCTCGATTTTGTAGTCCTTGGTGTAGCGCGTCAGCCCTTCATAGGTGTGCTGCATGATCGCGTTGGTGGTGGCGTGATTCTGCGAATGCGGATCGAGGCTCAGGATGTCGTTCTGCGCCGCCCATCGCAGGCTGGCGCCGTGGACCGCAAATGCGACCAGCAGCAGCGAAGCGAGAATGATTCTTTTCATCGGCTCCTCCTCGAGGCAAAACTTATTTGACGGGCAAGCCCTGTTCCACCAGCGCGGCGAGATAGCCGGCGCCCAGCGGGATCACTTCGTCGTTGAAGTCGTAGTTGGGATTGTGCAGGAAACAGCTGTGCGGGCCGCCGCCCTGGCCCAGGAATACATACGCCCCCGGACGCTCGAGCAGCATGTACGAGAAATCCTCGCCTCCCATCACCGGCGCATGGTCGGTGATCACGTTGCCCTTGCCGAACACCCGCTCGCCGACCCGGGCGGCAAATTCCGACTCGCGCACGCTGTTGACGGTGGCGGGATAGCCGCGGATGTACTCGACCTCGGCTGAGGCGCCGAAAGCCTCGGCGACTTTCGAGACGATCTCCTTGACCCGCTTCTCGGCGAGATCGCGCGTCTGCGGCCTGAAAGTGCGAACCGTGCCGACGAGCTGCACCGCCTCGGGGATGACGTTGAAGGCCCCGATCTGGCTGGTCGCCATGGAGCAGACGCTGACCACCAGCGCATCGATCGGGTCGACATTGCGGCTGGCGATGGTCTGCAGCGCGGTGAGATCTTGCCCGGCGCCAGGCCGGGATAATTGTGCAGGGCGTAGATCTCGTTCGCCGGGAATTTCTTGAACAGGCCTTCCTTCACCATGACCTGCCCGCCGCCGCCGCCTTCCTCCGCCGGCTGGAAGATGAGATAGGCGGTGCCGTCGAAGTTTCGCGTCTCGGCCAGGTAGCGCGCCGCGCCCAGGAGCATGGTGGTGTGCCCGTCATGGCCGCAGGCGTGCGCGCGGCCTTCGTGCTGCGACCGATATGAAACGCTTCCCGTTTCATGCATCGGCAGACAGTCCATGTCGGCGCGCAGGCCAACGCCTTTTCCGGAAGCGTTTTTTTTCCCTTTGATGACGCCGACCACGCCGGTTTTTGCCAATCCGCGATGGACCTCGATACCCCACGACGCAAGGGCTTTAGCCACGATGGACGAAGTGCGGCTCTCCTCGAAGGCGAGCTCCGGGTGGGCATGCAGGTCGCGGCGGATGCCCGTCAGTTCGGAGTGGTAGCCGCGGATGTGTTCGACGGGGGTGGTCATAGTGGCTCGATGCGAAGTCGGGGATCGACCGCATAGTAGAGCAGATCGACCGCCAGGTTGATGATCACGAAGAAAAGCGCGATCAGGCAGAGATACGCCGCCATGACGGGCACATCGGCAACGGTCACCGCCTGGATGAAAAGCAGTCCCATGCCGGGCCACTGGAACACGGTCTCGGTGATGATGGCGAAGGCGATGATGGCGCCGAGCTGCAGCCCGGTGATGGTGATCACCGGTACCAGGGTGTTGCGCAGGGCATGGCCGAAATGCACGGCGCGGTCGCTGAGCCCGCGCGCCCGCGCGAAGCGGATGTAGTCGGTGCGCAGCACTTCCAGCATCTCGGAGCGCACCAGGCGCTGGATCAGCGTCATCTGGAACAGGCCGAGCGTGATCGACGGTAGGATCAGCGCTTTGAGGCCGGAGGCGGTGAGAAAGCCCGTGGTCCACCAGCCGATCGCCACCGTGTCGCCGCGGCCGAACGAAGGCAGCCAGCCAAGCTGCACCGAGAACACCAGGATCAGCAGGATGCCGATGAGAAATGTCGGCAGCGATACGCCGGCCAGCGACACCGCGAGGAGCAGGTGCGACAGCCAGGAGCGCCGGTGCAGCGCGGTGTAGATCCCCATCGGAATGCCGGCGGCGAGCGCCAGGAACGCCGCCACCAGCGAAAGCTCGAGGGTCGCGGGCAGGCGCTCGGCGATGAGCTTCGAAACCGGCTGCACCTGGCGCAGGCTCAGACCGAACTCGCCCTGCACCGCATTGGCGAGGAAGTTCGCGTACTGCACGTAGAACGGCCGGTCCAGGCCCAGGTCGCGCGTCACCTGCGCGCGCTGCTCGTCGGTCGCGTCCTGCCCGAGCATGAACATGACCGGGTCGCCGACGAAGCGGAACAGCGAAAAGGCGATCAGGCCGACCGTCAGCATCACGAGAATCGCCTGTCCCAGCCGCCGCAGGATGAATGCCAGCATGATTTTGAGAGAATGTTACCGTATGCCTGGAAGAGGTTCCTTCTCCAAAAAGCTCGTTGCGTGGCAGCGCCGCCATGGCAGAAAGGAGCTGCCGTGGCAGGGGAGCCGCGATCCTTACCGCATCTGGCTGTCCGAGGTCATGCTGCAGCAGACCCAGGTCGCCGCCGTGAAGCCGTATTACGAACGGTTTCTGAGGCGTTTTCCCGATGTTTCCTCCCTCGCGAGCGCCTCCGAGGAGGAAGTGCTGGAACTCTGGAGCGGCCTCGGCTATTACGCCCGCGCGCGCAACCTGCATGCCGCTTCTCAAAAAATAGTCTCTGAAGGCGGCAGGTTTCCGGATTCCGCCGCGAAAATCGAGGGGCTCCCCGGAATCGGGCGCTCGACCGCAGGCGCCATCGCGGCATTCGCGTTCGGCGAGCGCGCAGCGATCCTCGACGGCAACGTAAAGCGCGTGCTCGCGCGGCAATACGGCATCTCAGGTTTTTCTGGAAAAAAATCTTTTGAAGCGAAACTGTGGAAGCTCGCCGAGAGCCTCCTGCCGAAGACGAACATCCAGATCTACACCCAGGCGCTGATGGATCTCGGCGCGACGGTGTGCACGAAAACAAAACCCGACTGCAGCGCTTGCCCAGTGAGCCGAACTTGCATCGCAAGAAAAAGGAGCCGCGTGGAAGACATACCGGCACCGCGTCCAAAGAAAGCTCTACCGACCAGACGCACCACATGGCTGCTGCTGCGCCACAAGGGCAGCATCCTCCTGGAGCGCCGGCCTTCGGCCGGGCTCTGGGGCGGGTTGTGGACGTTTCCGGAAGCCGGGCCGAAAAACATCGAGAACGCGTTTGGATGTGAAATCAAGGGCGTGAAAAAACTCAAAATCCTCGAGCATGGCTTCAGCCATTTCAAGCTGCGCATTCGCCCCGTCCTGTGCGAAGTGAGCCGGATCTCGCCGCGCGCGGAAGAGTCGGGCCGCATGTGGATCGACATCGAGGACGCCAAGGGCGCCGCAGTGCCCGCGCCCGTAAGGAAGCTTCTGGGGAAAATCAGTTGAAACTCAAGCTGCGCCTTTGAGCCAGTACCACGCCGTTCCCAGCAGCTCCCACAGCGCGAGGCGCGTTGCATAAAGTCCCTCCGCGCTCGGCAGCCAGTCGGTGACTCTCGAATCCCGGCGCGAGACATAGCCGGTGGGTGCGGCGAGCACCTCGAAGCCCGCTTTGCTGAACGTCCGCCACGCGCGCGGCATGTGCCAGGCGGAAGTCACGAGAACAATCCGGGTGCGGCCTTCCGGCCGCAGTATCTCGAACGAGCGCGATGCGTTCTCCGCCGTGGTGGGGGAACGGCTCTCCGTCCAGCGCGCCGGCCTATTCAAATCCTGCTGCAGGATGCGCGCCATGGCCTCGCCTTCGGACAGCTTGCCGCCACGCGGATTGCCGCCCGCAACAAGGATCGGGATCCCGCTCGTGCGCGCCAGACGCGCGGCGTAACGCAGGCGCGCCAGTGTTTCGGCGCTGACGACGTCTTCGCCATACTCCGGAGAATCGTTAACTAGGCCGCCGCCGAGGACCACAATCGCTCCCGCGCCCGCGAGCTCCTTTTCCGCGGCGGGCGGAGCTTCGAGCGCCCTGAGCATCGAAATGCCTACGATTTCTAGACTGGAAAGCCACAACGCGGCAAACCCGAGCAGGCCGATCGTCCAACCGAGACGCGTTCGCTTGCCGCGCTGCGCGATCACCCCGGCAATCAGCAGCAGCAGCAGCGGTCCGCCAGGCGGCAGGACCAGCAACGCCGACAAGTCGGTGAACGTCATTCCGGCGCTCGCGTGAGGAAGGCGTTCAGTTGCTCAAGGCGCGCGCAGCCCGCGGAGATCTCCAACAGCCGCTGCTTGACGGCGAGCGGCAGAGGAAGGATCTCGGCGAGGCGCGAGCTGACCCAGGCGCTCGATGCGAGGCGGTGCGGCGGCTCGAACAGGGCGCTCTGCTGGTCGATGACGCGCTCGAGCAGCCGAACGCAGCTGACGCAGCTTTGCGGGATTTCCGAGTCCTCGTCTTCGGGCAGGATCTGGATCGAGGCGCGCAGCAGACCGTCGGCCTGCACGCGCCGCTCGATCACGCGGAAGCGCCGCTCGCCGCGCGCAATTACCTGCAGCACGCCGAGTTGCTCCATGTCCCACTCGGCGATGCGCGCGAAGCAGCCGATGTCCACGGGCACGGCCGGCGCGCCCACCGCATGGAGAACTTCAGCGCCTTCGCGGATCAGGCAGACGCCGAAGGGCGCGCCGTCGCGCAGGCAGCCTCTCGCCATGTCCATGTAGCGCCGCTCGAAGATGCGCAGCGGCAGCCGGCCGCCCGGGAACAGCACCGTGTTCAACGGGAACAGAGGAAGGTCCTGCGTCGGGGAATCTTCCCGGCTATTGCGCATCGTCCTTTGCCAGCCCGCGGTGGCGCACCAGGACCCGCCAGCCGGCGCGGAACGATTCGGCCAGCTGCTCGGCGAGGTACACCGAGCGGTGGCGCCCGCCGGTGCAGCCGATGGCGACGGTCACGTAGCTGCGGTTCTCGCGCACGATCTCCGGCAGCCATCGGCCAAGCAGGGTCCGCACGTCCGCCAGCCAACGCTGCACGCTCTCATCGCGGCCGAGGTGCTCGATGACCACGCTGTCCTTGCCGGTGAATGGGCGCAACTTGGGGTCGTAGTGGGGGTTGGGCAGCATGCGCGCGTCGAGCACCCAGTCCGCATCCAGGGGCAGGCCGTCGCGAAAGGCGAACGACTCGAACAGCAGGGTCAGCGATTCGGGGCCGACCCCGAGCATGTCCCGGATCCAGTTCTGCAGCACGCGCGGCTGCAGTTCGCTCGTATCGATGCGCTGGCCGAGGGCGGCGAGCCCGGCGAGCAGCGCGCGCTCGCGCTCGATCGCCTCGGACAGGGTCAGCCCGGCGCTGGCGAGCGGATGCCGGCGCCGCGTTTCCGAGAAGCGCCGCAGCAGCGCCGGCGCGCTCGCCTCCAGATAAAGCACGCGGCAATCGACGCCGCGCTCGGCGAGCCGCGCGAGGTGCTCGGGGACCGCCGCCAGAGCCGCGCTGCGCGCATCGATGCTGACCGCGACGCGCTCGTGCCCCGCCTCGGCAAGAAAGTCCATCACCTCCAGCAGCAGGGTCGCCGGAAGATTGTCGACGCAGTAGTAGCCTCCGTCCTCGAGCACGTTGAGCGCGATGCTCTTGCCGGAGCCGGATAGCCCGCTAACGAGGATCAGCTGCACTCAGTCGTCACTCTCGGGCTCGCTGTGGATCGCGCCGCCGTCGAACTTGCCGCCTTCCAGCTCGCGGTTCTGGCGCGCCATGAACTCGTCGGTCGAATTCACCCCGCGCAGCTGGAGGATGTGGTTGCGCACGGCGGCCTCGATGAGCACCGCGAGGTTGCGTCCGGCGGCGACCGGGATCACGACCTTGCGCACCGTCACCCCGAGAACCTCCTCGGACATGTCGGCGAGCGGCAGCCGCTCCGCGGGATCGCGCCCGCCCTGCTGCGGCCCGGCCAGATGCGCCACGAGTTTCAACCTCATCTTGGGGCGCACCGCGGTCTCGCCGAAAATGGTGCGGATATTGAGCAGCCCCAGGCCGCGCACCTCGAGAAAATCCTTCAGCAGCGGCGGGCAGCGCCCTTCGAGGGTGCTCGCGGCGATGCGGGAGATCTCGACGACATCATCGGCCACCAGGCCGTGGCCGCGGCTGATGAGCTCCAGGCCAAGCTCGCTCTTGCCGACGCCCGACTCGCCGGTGATCAGCACGCCCAGGCCAAGGACGTCCATGAATACGCCATGGCGCTCGGTCGTTTCGGCGAGCGCCTTGGCCAGGTAGCGCGCGAGCTTCTCGATCACCCGCGCGGCAGGGTAGGGCGAAGTAAAAAGCGGCGTCAGCGCCCGCGCCGCGCCTTCGAGCAGCGCCGGCGGCGGCGCCACGCCGTCGGCGACGATGACCGCGGCCGGAGCGGCCGCGAACAGGCGCTCGGCGACGCCGGCGACGCTGCCGGCTTCGAACGCGCCGATGACCTGGATGCTGTTGGGGTGAGTGAGGTTGAGGTGGCCGATCAGCGAAGCGGACGCCGCCGCCTCGCGCCGCACCGTCGCAGCGTTGCCGCGCCCGGCGACCCACGCGAGCGACAGCGCCTCGCGATTGTCGTCATGCAGCTGCGCGACTTCGACCTGCAGCATCCGGCCGCCATGCGGTGATCAAGTCGTGGAGCGCGGCGGCACCCGCCGCCGCGCCCATGGCTTCGCGCAGCGCCTTGTCGCTGAACATCTGCGCGAGCTCGGAGAGTATCTGCAGGTGCTTCTCGGTTGCCTGCTCGGGGACGAGCAGCACGAACACGAGGCTCACCGGGTTGCCGTCCGGCGCGTCGAACGGCACCGGCTGGGCGAGGCGCAGAAAGGCGCACAGCGAATCCTTCAGCCCCTTGATGCGCCCGTGCGGGATGGCGACGCCCTGGCCGAGGCCCGTCGAGCCGAGCTTTTCGCGGGCGAACAGGCTGTCGAACACCAGGCTGCGCGCGACGCCGTGCTGGTTTTCGAACAGCAGCCCCGCCTGTTCGAACAAGCGCTTCTTGCTCGACACCTGCAGATCGACGACGACGTTGCTCGCGGGCAGGAGTTTGGCGATCAGGCTCATCCGTGGCCTTGTGCTGAAGTTACGAGGCACAACCGCAGGGGCGCGGATTATAACGCCTGATCAGGACGGCGGCTCCTGGTGCTTCAGGGCGTCGTTCGGCTTGTCCTGCAGCTTGTCCTTGTAGCGGATCACCTGGCGATCGAGCTTGTCGGCGAGCAGGTCTATGGCGGCGTACAGGTCGTCTTCCTCGCTTTCGCAGTGCAGGTCCTTGCCGGGCACATGCAGCGTGACCTCCGCTTTCTGCCGGAGCTTTTCCACCGTGAGGATCACATGGGCGTCGATCACATGGTCGAAATGCCGCGTCACGCGCAGCAGCTTGGAGCGTACGTAGGTGCGGATCGCCGGAGTCACTTCCACATGATGGCCGCTCACGTTGAGGTTCATGCGTGTCTCCTCGAGGCTCTTACAGGGACTTCCTCTGGTTGACGGGCGGAATCTGCAGGGATTCCCGGTATTTTGCGATCGTGCGCCGCGCCACCACAATACCCTGCTCGGCAAGAATTTGTGAAATGCGCGCGTCGGAGAGCGGCGCGCGCGCGTCCTCGGCGGCGACCAGCTGCTTGATGAGCGCCCGGATCGCGGTCGAGGAAGCCGAGCCGCCGGCCTCGGTCGCGACATGGCGCCTGCGAGACGCGCAGGATCGTCTCGAAGCGCTGCTGCACGTTCTTGATCAGCCAGCGCGCCTCCTGCAGCTGCGAGGCGAGCGCGTTGCCGCCGCCTCTTCCCAATCCCCGCGAGCCGGCGAGCTCGGCGTACAGGCGGTTGATGCGCAGCTTCGGCATCGCATCCGGATTGAGGCTCGCGCGCCAGACGTTGCGCGTCTTCCTGACGATCACATCGGGAATCACGTAGCGCGCCTCGACCTTGGCGAAGGCCGCTCCCGGGCGCGGATTGAGCGCCTGGATGAGCCGCTGCGCGGCGCGCAGCGCCTCCTCGCCCGCGCCGGTCGCGCTCTTCAGCCGGGTGTAGTCGCGGCTCGCCAGCAGCTCGAGATGCTTCTCGGCGATCTCGAGCGCGAGATCGCGCGTGACATCCTTTGGTTGGACTTTTAACTGTAAACACAAACATTCCCCCGGCGAGCGGGCGCCGACGCCGGCGGGTTCCATGTTCTGCAAATGGCGCAGCGCGGTCGAGAGCTCCTCGAGCAGGGAAAGCTCGTCGGGGTCGGCCTCCGCTTCCGCAGGCAACATCGTGGCGATCTCCGCGAGCGGCTGCGTGAGGTAGCCGTCGTCGTCGAGCGCGTCGATCAGGAGCTGCACGAATACCCGGTCGCGGTTGCCGAGATTGGTGAGCGACAGCTGCGTGCGCAGGTGCTCGCGCAGCGTCGGCGTATCGGCGGCGGCGAACGACCGGTCGCCGTCCTCCTCCTCATCGCCGCGCCAGCTGACCGGGACGTCCACCGGCCAGTCGGTATCCGTCGGCGCTTCCGCCGGCCCGGGCGCGCCGGCCGCGGTCGAGGCGAGGGGTGGGGCGGCCGCGGCTGCCGAGGCCGTTTCGTGCTCCTCATGGCTGTCCTCGCGCTCGAGGACCGGGTTCTCCATGAGGACGCGCTCGATCTCCTGATTGAGCTCGATGGTCGAGAGCTGCAGCAGCCGGATGGACTGCTGCAGCTGGGGCGTCAGCGTGAGGTGCTGCGAAAGGCGAAATTGCAGGGACGGCTTCATGGTTCGGAGCATGCCGCCGAAGCGTTACATACGGAAATTCTCGCCAAGGTAGACGCGACGGACGCTGTCATTATAGACAATCTCTTCGGGGTGGCCCGACGCGAGCACCGCGCCTTCGTTGATGATATACGCGCGGTCGCAGATGCCGAGGGTTTCGCGCACGTTGTGGTCGGTAATCAGCACGCCGATGCCGCGCTCCTTGAGGAACCGGATGATCCGCTGGATGTCGAGCACTGCGATCGGATCGACCCCGGCGAAGGGCTCGTCGAGCAGAATGAAGGCCGGCTTGGTGCCCAGCGCACGCGCGATCTCGAGGCGGCGGCGCTCGCCGCCCGACAGCGAGATCGCCGCATGCTTGCGCAGGTGCGCGATGTTCAGATCCTTGAGGAGTTCGGTCATGCGCGTCTCGATATCCTCGGCCGTGAGGCCCTGCAGCTCGAGAATCGCCTTCACGTTCTCCTCCACCGTGAGCCTGCGGAACACCGAGTTCTCCTGCGGCAGGTAGGATATGCCCAGGCGCGCGCGGCGATGGATCGGCAGGTGCGTGAGCTCGACGCCGTCGAGATGGATCGCGCCGGCGTCCACCGGAACCAGGCCGACGATCATGTAGAAGCAGGTGGTCTTGCCGGCGCCGTTGGGGCCGAGCAGCCCCACCACCTCGCCGCTCGAGACCTCGAGCGACACGTCCTGCACCACGGTTCGGGACTTGTAGCGCTTGCGCAGGCTCTGCGAGCGCAGCCGGCTCATTGCGTGGGGCGGGGCGTTCATCGCAGCGGCATTCTCCGCCTATTTCGGCGGCTCGGCCGCGGAGCTCTTGGGCGACTCCGTCGACGCTTTGGGCTGGATGGTCGCCCGCACCCGGCCGCCCGGCGAATCCTTGCCGGCGCTCACCGAGAAGAAATCCGAACGCTGGTCGACGAAGATATAGTCGCCCTGGACCTCGTCGCCGCCGCGGATAACGCGCGCCTTCTCGTGCAGCTCGATCGTGCTCTTGCGGTCGTCGACCTCGATGCGCAGCGCCTCGCCGTCCATCCACTGCGCCTCCTTGCCGTCCTTCGGGTCCTCGCGCTGGCGAAAGCGGACCGGCGCGCCGGTGGCGGTGGCGTACTGGTAGCCTTCGTCGTCCTGGCGAACCACGATACGGTCGGCGCGCACCGTCAGCGTGCCCTTGGTGAGCAGCACCTTGCCCTCGAAGATGGTGAGGCGCCGCGTTTCGTCCGAGCTCATGCGGTTGGCCTCGATCTGCGTGGGCTTCTCCTTGTCGGCCTTCTCCGGGAAAGCCGAACATGAAATGAACATCAGAGCAAATGCGAGCGCCGCCCTCACGGCGTCTTTTTCGGCTCGAAGCGGCCGCGCACGTTCGAGTGCAGCAGCAGCAGGCCCGAGTCGTAGTGGTATTCCATGCCGCGACCCTCGAGCGAACGCTGGTCCTCGACGACCAGCACCTCGCGGTCGGTGCGCGCGAGCGAGCGGTCGCGCACCACGTGCAGGAAGCTCGTGGTCATGCGCGCCTCCGGCCGCTCGCCCGCGGCCTCGCGCACCAGCTGCACGTTGTCGTAGAGGAAGATCTCCTCGCCGCTGCGCGACAGCGTGCCGCGCTCCGCGCTCACCGTCATGCGCGGCTCGCTGGGCTTGCTCTGCACCACGCGCGGCGCCAGCAGCTCGGTCGTGTCGTCGTCGGGAAAATGGATCATGCGGGCGGCCGACAGGATCGACTCGGCGGCGCCGTCCTTGTTGTAGGTGGTGGTGGTGAAGTTGGCGACCAGGTAGTCCGGATCGTGCCTGCGCATGGACGAATGCGGATCCTCGTCGCGCACCGCGCGCTCGAGGTAAAACGTGAGCAGGGCGAGCGAGAACATGAGCGCGAGCGGGAACAGCCGCGTGGTAGAGAGTCTCACCTGAGGAGTCTCACTTCAGGTACTCCTGCAGCGCTCGCTCGAGGGTTCCCTGGGCGCGCATGAGGTATTCGCAGACCTCGCGCGCCGCGCCGCCGCCCGCGGGCGAGGCGCTGACGTAGTGCGCGCGCTTGCGCACCTCTTCGGGAGCCTCGGGCGGGGTGCAGGCGAAGCCGCAGCGGGCGAGCACCGGAAGGTCGAGGACGTCGTCGCCCATGTAGCCGGAGGCGTCGCGCCCGAGCCCGAGGCGCTCGAGCAGCCCCTCGTAGGATTCGCGCTTGTGCCCGGCGCCCTGCAGGACGTGCTCGATGCCGAGCTCGGCGGCGCGCGCCGCCACGGCGGGCGAGCTGCGGCCCGACAGGATCGCCAGCCCCACCCCGCTCGCCGCGAGCATCCTGAGTCCCTGGCCGTCGAAGGAGTGAAACGCCTTGATTTCCTCGCCGGCCGGGCTGTACCACAGCCTGCCGTCGGTCAGCACGCCGTCGACGTCGAAGATCATGAGCTTGACGCGCCGCGCCCGCTCGAGCGCGTCCGGGGACGCGAATTGCATGCCGTGCTAGATGACCTTGGCGCGAAAAAGATCGTGCATGTTCAGGGCGCCCACGAGCGCGCCGCGCGCGTCGATCACCAGCATCTGGCTGATCTTGTGCTGCTCCATCGCATGCACGGCTTGCGCCGCCAGCGTCTCGCCGCGGATCGTTTTCGGGTTCGCCGTCATCACCTCGTCGACCCGGCGCGCGTCGATGTCGGTGCTCTTCTCCAGCGCGCGGCGCAGGTCGCCGTCGGTGAACACGCCCTTCACCGCGCCGGCTGCGTCGAGCACCGCGGTCATCCCCATGCGCCCGCGGGACATTTCCAGCACCGCTTGCCTGACGCTCGAGCCGCTCGGCACTTGCGGCACGGCGTCGCCCGTGCGCATCACCTCCGAGACGTGGATCAACGCCTGCCGCGGCAGGCGGCCGCGGGGATGGCTGCGGGCGAAATCGTCGGCCGAGAAACCGCGTGCGTCGAGCAGCGCGACCGCGAGCGCGTCTCCCAGCGCGAGCGCGGCAGTCGTGCTCGCGGTCGGCGCGAGGTTGTGCGGACAGGCCTCCTGCGCAACCGCGCCGTCGAGATGCACGTCGGCTTCGCGCGCGAGCGCCGATTGCGGGCTGCCGGTGAGCGCGATCAGCCTGGCGCCCAGGCGCTTCACCAGCGGCACGATTTCCAGCAGCTCGTCGCTCGATCCGGAATAGGAAATGGCGATGAACACGTCACCGCTCTCGATCATGCCGAGATCGCCATGGCTCGCCTCCGCGGGATGCACGAAATAGGCCGGCGTGCCGGTGCTCGAGAGCGTCGAGGCGATCTTGCGCGCGATGTGGCCGGACTTGCCGATGCCGCTGACGATGACGCGGCCGCTGCGCCGGCGGATCAGATCGACCGCCGCGAGAAAGCGCTCGTCGAGGCGCTCGATCAGCGCGTGCACCGCCTCGGCTTCGATCGCCAGCACCTTGCGCGCCAGAGCGAGCGTCGGATTTGCCGCCGCGCGTCCCTCGGGCTTGCGAACCGCCTTTATCTGCCGTTGTGCCTTTATCATTCCGGAGCCGAGTATAGCCCAAGAGGCTTGACGCTCCAGGGCAGATGCGGGATAGATGCGCCATGGACGCGACCGCAAATTCCCTGCAATCGGTGCTCGTTCTGCTGGCGAGCAGCGTGCTCGCGGTCGCCGTGTGCAGGGCATTGAAGCTGCCCGCGATGATCGGCTACGTCGTCACCGGGCTCGCTCTGGGCCCGCACGCCCTCGGCCTGGTGTCCGAGCGCGACGAGATTCGCCATCTCGCGGAATTCGGCGTCGTGTTCCTGATGTTCTCGATCGGCCTGGAGTTCAGCCTGCCGAAGCTGGTGTCGATGCGCCGCGTGGTATTCGGCCTGGGACTCGCGCAGGTCGGCGTGACCATCGCCCTGGCGGTGGCAACGGCACTGGCTCTCGGCGGCTCATGGCAGGCGGGAGTCGCGCTCGGCGGCATCATCGCGATGTCTTCCACCGCGATCGTGTCGAAGCTGCTCGCCGAGCGGCTGGAGCTCGAGAGCGCGCACGGGCGGCAGGCGATGGGCGTGCTGCTGCTGCAGGATCTCGCGGTGGTGCCGCTGCTGGTTCTCGTTCCTGCGCTCGGGCAAAGCGCCGACCAGATCGGCATCGCGGTGGCGATCGCGCTCGGCAAGGCGGCGGTTGCCCTTGCCGTGCTGCTGCTCGTCGGCCCGCGCCTGATGCGGGCCTGGCTCGGCGTGGTGGCGCGGCGCCGCTCCAACGAGCTGTTCGTTCTGAACGTGCTGCTGATCACGCTGCTGCTCGCCTTCGTCACCGGGCTCGCCGGGCTTTCGCTGGTGCTGGGCGCCTTCCTCGCGGGAATGCTGATCTCGGAGACCGAGTACCGCTTCCGCGTCGAGGAGGACATCAAGCCGTTTCGCGACGTGCTGCTCGGGCTTTTCTTCGTCACGGTGGGCATGATGCTCGACCCGCGCCTCGCGATCGCGAGGTTCGCCCTGGTGCTGCTCTTCCTCGCGCTCCTCGTAGGCGCCAAGTTCGTGTTGATAACCTTGCTCTCGAGAGCGTTCCGCGCCGCGCCTGGAACCGCCTTGCGGGTCGGGCTTGCCCTGGCCCAGGCGGGGGAATTCGGCCTGGTGCTGCTTTCCCTGACCGGGAACCTGGTGTCGGAAGAAGTCCTTCAGGCGCTGCTCGCCGCCATGATCCTGTCGATGCTGGCGGCGCCTTTTCTGATCGCGGCGAGCGACCGCATCGTGATGCGGCTATCGCGCTCCGAATGGATGCTGCGCTCGCTCGAGCTGCACCGGGTCGCCGCGCAGTCGATCGAAGTCGAGGGGCACGTGATCATTCTCGGCTACGGCCGCAACGGCCAGCGCCTGGCGCGGCTGCTCGACGCGGAGGGCGTGCGCTACGTGGCGCTCGATCTCGACCCCGAGCGGGTGCGCGAGGCCGCGCTCGCCGGCGACGCGGTGGTGTTCGCCGACAGCTCGCGGCGCGAGGCGCTCGCGGCGGCGGGCATTTCGCGAGCCGCCGCGGTGGTGGTGAGCTTTGCGGACGCCGCCGCCGCGGTCCGCGTCCTCGCCCATATCCACGATCTCAATCCCTCCGTGCCGGTGATCGTGCGCGCGCGCGACGAAAGTGACATCGAGCGGCTCACGGCGGCGGGCGCCTCCGAGGTGGTGCCCGAGGCGTTCGAGTCCGGCGTGATGCTCGCCTCGCATACGCTGGTCTGGGTCGGCGTGCCGCTTTCGCGCGTGATGCGCCGCATGAGCCAGGTGCGCGGCGAGCAATACCGCCTGCTGCGCGGGCTGTTCCACGGCGCGGGCGACGCGCTCGACGGCGACGCGCAGGCGCGCCTGCACTCCGTCACCCTGCAGGAAAATGCCAACGCTCTGGGAAGGGTGCTCGCGGACTTGAAACTCGATGCGCTGGGCGTCCAGGTGCGGGCGGTGCGCCGCATGGGCGCGAAGACCAAGCTCGGCGCCGCGGAAGCGGGGCCCCTGCAGGCGGGCGATGTGGTGGTTCTGCTCGGAGACCCCGAGCGGCTGGCGGCCGCCGAAGATCGATTGCTGAGAGGCTAGGCGAAAAAAAGGCCGGCTCATCGCCGGCCTTTCCTGCCTTTTTTTCCGGTTAGAACGACCGGCAGAGCGCGTAGGTGTTGGTGCCGTTCTCCACGTATGCCGGGTTGGTCGCGACAAGCGCCGCGCCGATGGCGGGATTGGGCGACGCCTGCAGGATCGCGCGTACCGTTCCGGTGTTCGGCACGCCGTCGTCCATTTGGGTGTCCACCGCGATCGCGATCTTGTCCGGAAGATTCGCCGAGCAGATGATCAGACCGACAAAACCGTTCCCGCCCCCAGCGTTGAGCAAGGTCGGTCCGACGGGCGCGCCCCCATCGCCGGTCTGCACACCCAGCATGCCGGTAACTGCGTTAAATGGCTGCTGCTGGCCAGTGCCGGAAACGAAGCCCGCGCTGCGCAGGTGCAGCCAGAACAAACGCGATTCATCGTTGGCGGTCGTCGAGCCGTACGCTCCCGACACGACGCCGTCGCCGTAGGCGCCGCTAGCCGGTGTGGCGGGAACACGTTCTTGATCTTCGCCTGGGTGATCATTTCCTGGCCTTTCAGGATGCCGCCGAGCAGCAGCCCGATGATGACCAGCACGATCGCAATCTCCACCAGCGTGAAACCTTTTTGTACTTGCTTCATATCGATCTCTCTCCTGGATCCTCCAGGTGGGGACTATGCCGCAATTTGTGTGCCACTGCTAAAGCCCTGTTGAAACAATAGATTAGCATATTTGAAGATGGGGAAAGACGTCGGCATTTCAACAGCGGCGTCGAGCGCCTGACATCATTTGACCTTCGCAGCAGCCTTGGCTTCGAGCCCTTCGAGGCGCTGCTTAAGGAACCGCGCCTCGGCGGGATCGCGGATCGTGCCGCTGGCGAGCAGCCCGCCAAGCATGATTTTCGCCGCCTCGAGCTCGTTCATATCCTCGAGAATGAAAATGCGCATCTGCTTCGCCCAAAGCGGTATGTCGGGCAAGGTCGTCAATTGATCGATCGCGGTGGCGTAGCGCAGGGCGAGCGGCAGGTCGCCCAGGCGGTGCTTGGCGAGCAGCGCGGCGTGCGCAAGCCACGGCCAGCGCCGGTTCGGATCGCGCGGAAACTCGCGGTACACGAACTCCAGCATCGCGCGGCTGCGCGTCGGATCCGGGACCTCGGCGTAGATGCGCGCCGCCGCAAATAGCGGGTATTCGCTGCGCGGATCGAGCGCCAGGATGGAGGCGAGCCAGACGGTGAGGCGCGCATAGTCGAGCTCGCGATACGGCAGCGCGTTGGCGCCACCCAGATCGAACGACTGCAGATAGAGCATCGCGAGGCGCGCCGCCGCCTCGGGCTCGCCGAAGCTCGCGAGCCGCAATGCCTCGGGCCGCGGCGCGGGCGGCAGGTCCGCTGCCGCCGGCGCCCCCGGAAGGCGCGTGCCTTGCCACGCTAGCTGCGCGGCGAGGCTCGCGCCCAGCAGCAGCCAGAGCCAGGCGGGTATCGCGGTAAGCGGGCGCTGCTCCCGGCCCTGCTCTTTAACCCACGGACGGCTCACAGGCTCTTGCGCTGAAAATCGAAAAGGCCCGCCGCGACCAGCAGCAGCGCGTACAGCGCAAGGCCGCCGAGCGTTGCAGCGTACGCGCCGCCGGCAGGGGGCGCATAGAGCAGCCACTCCGTGCGCGTCACGGAGTCGAGCTGGGGCAGAACCAGCGCGACCGCGCCGATGATCCAGCGTGCGGCCTCCCCGGCGAACGATGGCTCGGCAAGCGGTCCGCTGGCGATCGCCTCGATGGTCGCGATCGAGCGCGCCAGCAGATACAGGCCTGCGGTAGCCGCGATGGCGGGCACGAGCTGCGCGAGAGTCATGGCAAAGAACAGCGCCGCGGCAGCGACCAGCGCGCACTCGCAGGCGAGCGAAATCCCCCACAAGGCGACGGCAGCGGGCGGCGCCCACAGCAGCAGCGGCACCGAGAACGCCGCGGCGAGCAGAATTCCCAAGGCGCCGAATCCCGCGAGCCGCCCGAGATACTGCGTCGAACGCGAGAGCGGCAGGGAAAGCGTGAGCTCGAGCCCCTTGTCGTTCATCTCGCGCAAAGCGCTCGAAGCCACATGCGCGGCGAAGCCCGCTGCGGCGCGCTTCGAGCAGAACGAAACGTGCGAAAGTGGCCGCGGGCATGGGTTCGTTTGTAGACTAGTCGCAGGTCCGCAATGATGCAACCAGCCGCCCTCTCGCTCTCGATCTTCACCCGGCTGGCAAACTCCGCCTGGGGATTCAGCCAGCGCTACTGGCGGCTGGTGGTGGTCGCGATGCTCGCCTTGCTGCACGTTGCGGTGGTTCGGGGGGTCGCCGACCCCTGGGCACGCGCGATGCTGCTTGCACACCTCGGACTGCTGCTCCTCTGGCAGCCGTTCGTGCGCGCCCAGCAGCGCATATCGCCGACGCAGGGACTGGTGCTCGTGCTCGGCGCCTTCATCGTGATGGTGCGCCTCGACTGGTGGCTGCTCGCTTTCTGGGTAGTGGTGCTCGCCGGGCTGGTGGGCGGCAAGGTGTACCAGCACGCCGCGCGCTGGCAGCGGCGCAGCTACCTGGTGGTCTTCGTGTACCTGGTGGCGCTGCTCGCGGTCGTGATCCTGCCCGAGATCGCGCCGCGGCGCGAGATCGCGCCCGAGATCCGGCGCTACGCCGAGTACGGCCTGCCGCTGCTGTTCGTGCCGATCGCGCTCTTCCCGGCCGAGCAGGAGCCTGCCGAGGCGGCGCAGATCATCGATTTCTTCTACAGCATCTTCCTCATGCTGGTGCTGGTTGTAGTGATCCTCGGCAGCTTCACGATCATGACTCTTGCGCGCATGAACTACATCGAGGCGCTAGCTTCGACGGTCACGCTCGTCGGCGGCGCGGTGCTGCTCGTCGCGCTCGCGTGGAACCCGCGCACCGGCTTCGCCGGCCTGAACGTGTTCTTCTCGCGCTACCTGTTCTCGATCGGCCTGCCGATGGAGAGGTGGCTGCATTTTCTCGCCGAGCTGTCGCAGCTCGAGACGCGCCCGGAACGCTTTCTGTCCGAGGCGGTCGCCGCCCTGGCGCGGCTGCCGTGGATCTCGGGCCTAGTCTGGCGCGCGGACCTCGCCAAGCAGCGCGAGGAAACGCTGCGCCAGGCGAGCTACCTGCAGGCGGTGCACGAAACCGGCGCCCGCATGACCCACGACATCAAGAACCTGCTGCAGTCGCTGAACGTGCTCACCTCGGCGGCGGCGCGCGAGGAGAACCGCGACTCGCCCGAGCTCCAGGCGCTGGTGCGCCGGCAGCTGCCGGCCATCGCGCAGCGCCTGTCTGAGACGCTCGACAAGCTGCAGCGGCCGCAGGAGGTGCAGGAGGCCTATGCCGTGGCCAAGGACTGGTGGGAGGCGCTCGCCCGGCAGTATCGCGGCGAAGGGGTTGAGTTCGCGGCGGGCAGGCTGCCGGCGGAGGCGCGCCTGCCGCGCTCGCTGTTCGACAACGTCGCCGACAACCTGATCCGCAACGCGTTGGCGAAGTGCGCTGCCGAGGAGGGCACGACGGTGCGCGTGGCGCTGGAGTGCGGCGAAGGCGTCACCCTGCGGGTGTGCGATTCGGGAAGCGCGGTGCCGGCGCAGATGGAGCCGAGCCTGCTGCGCGCCCCCGTCAGCTCGCCGGACGGTCTCGGCATCGGCCTGTACCAGGCGGCGCGCCTCGCCGAATCGAAAGGCTACCGGCTGACGCTGGAAGCGAACCGCGACGGCGAAGTCTGCTTTGCGTTGACGGGCCCGGCCATCTAAGGCGGCTCAGGGCAGCCGGTTGGCGGCCACCATCCGTGCTTTCAAGACGTTCGGCGAAACCCAGCCGACGAGGTCGTCGAAATCGGGAGATGGAATCCGGCTGACGAATACCGTCGTTACATTCGCGTTTTGCAACTCGTCACCTGCGGCGCCCGTTACCTGGGTGCCATCGCGGCGGTAGGCGCCGAAGCCGTTTTTTCCGTGAGAAACGAATATCGCGGGAATATTGCTCGCGATCACTATGGAGCCGTTGATGACGCCGTTATTCACGATGATGTTGCCGTTGTCGGTCAGCGAGAAAGACGCCAGCATTCCGGCAACGGGATCATCGGCGAACGTGTCCGTGATGCGGTAGGTGAATCTATTGTTCCAGGCATCGGTTTCCGGCAAACCCAGCGTCGCCCAGGGCAGCACGCCCTCGAAAAGTCCGCAAACGGTCGCCGGTTTGTTCTCGGTGCCGGCGCCCGCGGTCGTATTCGGGGTCGTCGGCGTTGCGGGGCACGGCAGCCGCCCGTTCGCGACGGCAAATCCAATGACCGCCTCGCGGATCAGGTCGAGCTGCCTTTGCGTGTCGCCGATGCGCTGCTGATCGACCTGCGTGCTGAGCGGCACTATCAGCATTCCCAAAAGCAGCCCAATGATCGCCAACGCGACGGCAAGCTCCACCAGAGTAAAGCCCGCATTGCCCAGCGCCGCCGTAGATCTCCGGCGGTTACTCATGGCCAGGGACGGACCGCGATCGGTTCGTCGTTGAAGGTAGCGCTGCGAAGGTTGTGATCGAAGATCAGCGTGGAAGGGGGGGTCGCGCTTTCCAGGTAATCCGTGGTTAACGCCGGGGGCGTCACCGGCCGGGCCGCTTGTCCTGCGAGCGCGCGGCCCGTCATCACCACCACTGCCTGTTTATTGTTGTTCAGCGCAACGGTGTTATTGATCGTGATGCATGCTCCGCAGGTTCCGCTGCCGTCGATCGCAAATGCCGGCGCAACCGCATAGTAGGCAGCTTGGTGCCAGTTGTTGTTGGCCAGCCACGTCGAGGTCGTCCAAGCGCTGGCGGAAGGCGCGTTCACTGTAACGGTCGCCAAGAGCCCGAGCGTGGCGTTGTAGGAGAAATCGAGCGCCTGGGCGGCGGAGTTCAGCGTCCAGGTATAGCTGCCCCCCAGGACGATGCCGCTGACGGCTACGTTCGAGGCCTGGGGCGGGTCGATGAAGGCCGTCCCCACGTTTCTCACCCGCGCAGTGATGGTGCCCAGACCGGGAAGAGCGGCGAGGCTTGTGCAGACAAGCTGCGGCGTGCCTACTCCTGAGCAGTTGCCCAGTCCAAAAAAAGATGCCGAGTCCCATACCACGGTCGAAGCGCTGAGGGGCAGGAGCCCGTTCGTTGTTCCGTTGCTTCCGGGCTGAACGACCGATGGGTCTGTGAGCGGCGCTGCCCACGGATAAAAGCCCTTCGCTCCCGTGACGAGGGCGGCGCTCTGCCAGTTGTCGTAATGACTACGCAGGTTTTGCGCAAACGTCATTGCGGCGCGTTTTTGCACGAGCGACATGATGTCGTCGGAATTGATCGCCAGCACTCGATCGTTGAAGCTTATGCTTTCGGCCGCGGAAACAAAGCTTGTGTTCAAGTCGGCGTTATCGACGCCCCCGGAGAGGTCCAGATAGTTGACGGGATTGCATTTAGGCGTATTGCTCGCGGGCGAAGTGGTGCACTTGAGGGTGGCATCGCAGTTCACGCCGACCGTACAGCCGCGCGCCTGGAAAACGCCGTCGGCCCGCTGCAGCGGGCTGCCGGCCGAGAACACGGCAGCCACGACATTGGCCGCCGGCTGCGTGCCGCTGATCGTCAGCGAGGTATTCCCGGTACGAAACGCCGTATTGACGTTCAGCGCGACGGGTCCGTTGGCGTGAAAGTCCACCGAAAGCGCATACCAAAGTCGTTCACCCGAGTCATCCCTAAGATCGGGGACGCCCAGAGTTACCCACGGCAAGCGTCCCGTATAACTTGCGCAGGCGCTTCCAATGAGGTCTTCGCCGATCACGAGCTTGCCGTCATCGTTTACGTCGGGACAAGGCAATTCGCCGGGGCGGTTGGGATCGCTCACCGCATATGCAATCAGCGCTTCCTTGGCCTTGATCAGGGCCTCGCGGGTAGTTCGGTCGCGCTCCACCCGCAGTGATGCTGCGTTCAGCGAACCGAGAAGCACAAGAGTCGCTGCGAGCGCGAGTACGGAGATGACAAAGATCAGCGCCAGCCCGCGCTGCGGCTTAAGTCCGGGAAACGTTCGCACCGCAGGTCTACCGCGCCCGGCGGCGGATCTTGATCTCGCCGTCGCCGATGCCGTCGCGCACCTCGCCGTTGCCGCGGTCGAGCGTTTCGCCGGGCTTCAGCTCGACTCGGGTGCGGCTTTCGCCGACCGTGACGCCCACTCTCGAATCGCTGCCGCCGGCCGGCGGGCGGGCGTCGTCCGCCGCTTCGCCGTTGACCCAGACCGTCGAGCGGCCGCCCGAGCGCTTGACGTAGCCGTCCAGCCGCGTGGTGGGCGAGGCCTTCACGACGGCCGCGGGCCTGTCGGGCATGCGCGCCCTGCGGCGCGCGTCGAGCGCGCTGCGCTGCTCGGGGGTGAAGAACAGGCGCCCGAGCTCCTGCGCGAAAGAGGGTTCACTGAAGAAAAACCCCAGGAAAAGCAGCAAAGGCAAAATACGTTTCATTGCTTTGCGGCCCGGTCGCGCAGCGTGACGAGATCGATGTCGCATTCGGCGCGCAGCCGCGGCACGATCCCAGCGCCGGTGGCGGCCTGTCCGGTGCGGGAAAGCGCGCAGCGCTTCACCATGTAGTACGCGTTCCCGGAATCTCTGAGATCGGCGAGAAACCGCAGCAGGTCCTCTTCGTGCAGCAGCGCGAGGTTGAGCCTCATGGTGCTGGCATAGAAATCCACGTTGGCGGGCTTGCCCGGCAGCGAAGCGAGCAGCCTCTGCCGCTCGACGCGGTAGCGCACATCGAGCAGCTCGCGCTGCGCGCGGATCCGGGTGATCGCGTCGGCCCATTCGAGGCGCCGCTCCTCGCCCAGGATGTTGAACAGCCTGAGCTGCTGGTAGACCTCGATTTTCTCCTTGACCTCGCGCTCCTCCTCGGCGATGCGCGCGAGCCGCTCGCCGTTTTGCGTGCGCTCGGCCTGCGCCACGGCGAGCTGCTGCCTGGCGGCGCGCAGCGATTCGCCCGCGCTCCAGACGAGTACCGCCCCGGCGGCGAGCAGCGCGACGCCGGCGAGCGCCGGCAGCGCGAGCTTGGTCAGCTCTTCGCGGTCAAACGTCACGGCAGCCTCCGCGCGAGCGTGATCGTGAAGCGCGGCGCTTCACTGGAATCTCCGCCGGCGGCGATGTCGCCCGTCAACGTGCCCTCAGACGTGACGTCGAACGGCAGCTTGGTGGCGATGAGCTCGTAGCCGGACGAGCCGCTCAGGGCACCGGCAAAGCGCTGCACTTGCGCGGTGATGCCGCGGTAATCGTCGCGCTGGGTCGCGTTGACCCGGCCCGTGATCTCCAGCAGCACCGCGGAATCGCCGGCGGCTTCCGCTTTTGCGCCCGGGCCGGGGGGCGTTGCCGCGGGCTTCGCATCGCGGCGCTCCGCCCGGCCGACGCTCCAGACAAGCGCATCGAGCTCCACCTGCGGAAACTCCTGCAGAACGCGCGAGACGTGCACCAGGGCTCGCTCGGGCGCGGGGTTGCGCTCGGCGAGGCGCCGGAACTCCACGACCGCGACTCTGAGATTTTCCGTGGAGGTCTGCGTGACAGGGAAGCCGGCGGTGATGCGGTGATACTGCTCGGCCGCGGTCTGCGACTGACGGCCCTGGGTCGCGGCGCGCTCGCCGATGTCCATTGCCTCGAGCCAGCGCGAGCCGGCGACCAGCACGCAGGCCGCGAATCCCACAGCGCCCGCGGCTACCAGGCCGCGTTGCAGTTGCCAGATGAAATAGCGCCGCCGGTCGGCGCGGCTGGCGAACTGCTCGCGGGGCGCCTTCTTTGCCGCGAGATGCACGTACAGCCCCTCGGCCAGCGTGCCCTCCGGCGAGCGGCTGAGCCCGATCGCCCGCGCCGCGTCGACCCCGTCGACGGTGTGGAACACGAGGCGTGCATCCGACACCAGCACCTGCTCGAACGCGGCGCGCTGCCCGGCCGGGGAAACGACCAGGACCTGGACCGGCGCGCCTTCGCGCGGCAGCACGCGCAGCGTCGCGAGGTATTGCGCGAGCCGCTGGGTTTCCGAGCGCACGAACATCGCGAGCGCCTGCGGCACCATCTCGGCGGTGCGCTCCAGGCGGCCGAAGCGCAGCTTGCCGTCCTCGACGAAGCACTGGCGCAGACCGCCGCGGTTCGAGGTGACGACGATGCAGCGGCCGGTGCGCGCCCCGAGCTTCGCCGCAAGGGCCGGGGCAAGCAGCGGCACCGAGTACACGCCGGCGAGCCTCGCACCGGACTCTTCCAGCGCGTCCAGCCACGGCGCGATCTGCTGGGTGTTGGTGAAGGAGGCGAGGAGCAGCCGTTCGTTGCGCCGCTCGCCGGCGATTACGTGGCCGAGCGAGAGCGCGGCCGCGAGCCGGGTATCGCGATAGCGCTGCGCGAGCCGCCGCTGCACCACCGCCTCGCGGTCGCCGCCGCGCAGCACCGGAATCTGGTCCTCGTGGAAGTCCTCGCCGGCGAGGTCGGCGAGCACTGAGAACAGCGCGCCGCGATGCCCCCGCAGGTATTCGCGGAAGTCGTTCACTCCCTCGTCGTCGCCCGAGAACCTGGCCTCGAGCTCGAGCGCGCCCCCTGCGCTGCGATACAGGTAGTTATGCTCCGCGGTGAAATAGAGGATGCGCTCTTCGCTCATAGGCTGAAATTCATCGCTTCAGGCTAGAACTTCATCTTCGAGATCGAGTCGTAGACCGGCCCGAGCACCGACAGCATCACCCAGCCGAGCAGCGCGCCGAGCAAGAGGGTGAGCGCGGGCTCTATCATCGCCTGCATCTTGCCGATCGATTCGCGCACTTCACGGTTGTAGAAATAGCTCACGTTGAGCAGCGCCGTGTCGAGCGCCCCGGTATTCTCGCCGACACGCAGCATCCGGATGACGAGCGCCGGGAACAGCTCCAGGTCCTGAAACGCGGCGGTCAGGTTCTTGCCCTCGGCGATCTGCTGGCCGGCGGTGCGCAGCGCATATTCCAGCGGCTTGTTGCCCATGATCTCCTCGCAGCTGCGGATCGCATCGAGAACCGTGATTCCCGAGGAGTACATCATGGCGAAGCTCGAGGCAAAGCGCGACAGGATGATCTTGCGCAGGATCGGGCCGATCAGCGGCGCCGAGATCTTGTAGCGGTCGATCGCGTACTCGAAGGCCGGATTGCCCTTGACCGCGAACTTGACGGCGCCCCAGATGACGAAAGGAGCGGCGAGCACCGCCCACCAGTAGTCCACGAAGAAGGCCGACACCTGGATCAGGATGCGCGTCTGCAGCGGCACCTCCTGGCCCATGTTGCGGATGAAGCCGGCCATCTGCGGCACGAGGTAGATCATGAGGAAGAAAGTCACCATCAACACGATGCTGCCGACGAAGGCGGGGTACATCATCAGCTTTTTCGTCTGCGAAGCGAGCTCGTCCTCCCATTTCAGCGATTCGGTGAGGCTCTTCAGCACTTCGGGCAGCTTTCCGGTCTGCTCGCCGGCGCGCACCAGGCTGACGAATACCTTGCTGTAGACCTCGGGAAATTCGCCCATCGCCTGCGACAGGCTGCGGCCGCCCTCGATCGATTCGATCAGCCCCGACACGACCTCGCGGAAGCGCGGGTTCTCGACGCTCTCGCGCAGGTCGACGAGCGCTTCGATGACCGGCACGCCGGCGCCCGCGAGCTGCTCCATATGAAAGCAAAAGTTGATCAGGTCCTGGCGCGGAATCCTCCGGCCGCGGAACAGCCGCGCGCGCTCGCTCGAGGGCGCGCCGTTCACCAGGTCGAGGCCCATGCGGGCGAGGCGCTGCTCGAGATCGAACAGATTCACCGCTTCGACCCGGCCGAGAACGTTCTTGCCGTTGCCGTCGATGGCTTTGTAGCTGAAAAGAGGCATCCGCCCCTCGCGGCTCAGGCCATGCGGTCGGTCAGGTCGACCACGCGCATGATTTCTTCAAGGCTGGTCGCGCCCGCGCGCACCAACCGGACGCCGTCATCGGCGAGGGTCTTGAATCCCTTCGCCCGCGCGGCCGTGAGAATTTCTCTGGCGGTCGCACGCCTGGCGATCAATTCATCGATGCCGGGATCGACTTTCAGCAGCTCGAGGATGCTGCTGCGGCCCTTGTAACCCTGGTAGTCGCACTGCTCGCAGCCGACCGCGCGAAACAGCGCGCCGGCCTCGCTGGGCGTCATGCCGACCAGGCGCCGCTCCCTGACATCGGGGTCGTATGACTGCCGGCAGGTGCGGCACAGCTTCCTGACGAGTCGCTGCGCCACGATGCCGATGATATTTCCCGCCATCACGTCGGGCACGATGCCGATGTCGAGAAGGCGAGGGATCGCGCCGACCGCCGAATTGGTGTGCAGGGTCGAGTACACCTGGTGGCCGGTCATGGCGGCGCGAAACGCCATCTCGGCCGTCTCCTGGTCCCGCACCTCGCCCACCAGGATCACGTCCGGGTCCTGGCGCATCAGCGCGCGCACGCCGTTGGCGAAATCGAGCTTGGCCGCCTCCGCCACCGAGGTCTGGCGGATCAGGGTCATCGGGTACTCGACAGGATCCTCCAGCGTCATGATGTTGATGCCGTCGGAGTTGATATGGTTGAGGATCGAGTAGAGCGTCGTGGTCTTGCCGCTGCCGGTCGGGCCGGTGACCAGGATGACGCCCTCGGGCCGCGCGATCATGCGCTTCAGGAGCTCGAGCTGCGACTCCTCCAGGCCGAGCTTGTCGAGCGGCACGAGGCCCTTTTGCCGGTCGAGAATGCGCAGCACGATGTTCTCGCCGTGGGTCGTCGGCAGGCTCGCGACGCGGAAGTCGACCACGCGCCCGGACATGGTCGCCGAGATGCGCCCGTCCTGGGGCGCGCGCGTCTCGGCGATATTCATCTTCGCCATCACCTTGACGCGCACCGCCATCGCCGGCCAGTAGGTCTTGTGCAGCGAGCGGATCTGGCGCAGCACGCCGTCGATCCGGTAGCGGATGCGCAGGAAGTTCTGCTCGGGCTCGAAGTGGATGTCCGAGGCGGCGCGCTCCACGCCGTCGGCGAGCAGCGCCGAGATGAGGCGCACCACCGGCTGCGAGTACTCGTCGCCTTCGGCGATCGTCGTGTAGTCGACCTCGCCGGTCTCGATCTCGCGCAGGATGCCGTCGATCGAGAACTCGTGGCCATAGTAGTGCTCGATCGCGCGTTCCACCTCCGAATCGCCCGCGAGCCGCAGCTCGATCTCGAATTCGCCCTTCAGGTAGGCGCGCAACTGGTCGACGGCGACGATGTTGTTCGTGTCGGCCAGCGCGACGATCAATTTCTTCAGCTGCCGGTCGAGCGCGACCGGGAATATGTGATAGCGCCGCGCAATGTCGCGCGGCAGCATTTTCAGCGCGGCGGGATCGACGATGATGTGCGCCAGATCGACCGACTGCAGGCCGAGCTTCTCGGACAGCGCGTCGCGCAGCGTCGCCTCGGACACGAATCCGAGCTGCACCAGCAGGCGTCCCACCGGGACGTGCGACTTGGTCTGCTCGAGCAGCGCGATGCGCAGCTGGTCCTCGGTGAGAATCCCCTGGTCGATGAGGATCTGGCCGATGTGCCGCTTGGCCTGCGGATTTGCGGGCGAATTCATCCAGGTTGAATGATAACCGGGACCCCCCGGCCGGGATGTCAAATTTGGCCCGGGGCCGCCGCCTGCGGGTCAGATTCTGTCAGCCGCCCAGCTGAGCGATGCGCGCCCGCGCCGCCCCTGCATCGAAGCTGCCGCCGCGCTTGGCAAGCAGCGCGAGGGCGCGCTGGTAGTACTCGAGTGCGAGCTTCGGCTGGCGCAGCTGATCGAGGCTCACCGCCAGGTTGTAGGCGAAATCGGCGTTCTCCGGGTCCGCGGCGAAAGCCTTAAAGTACTGCTGCTGAGCTTCCACCCAGCGGCCTTGCACCGCGAGCTGGTTACCGAGCGTGAAATTCAGGACGTGGGCTGCCGGGTCCGTGGCGAGCAGCGTTTTCAGCCGGCTCTCTGCCACCAGCGGATCCATGCGCCCGCCGCGCAGCGCGATGAGGCCGGCCTGCGCGTGCGCATCGCGCGGATCGGCCCGCAGCAGCTTCAGGTAGGTCGCCTCGGCGGCCTCCAGGCGTCCGCTGCGCACGTCGACTGCGGCAAGTCCGAGCAGCGCGTCGCGATTGCCAGGATCGTCGCGCAATGCCTGCTCGTAGTCTGCGCGGGCGCCGTTGATGTCGCCCGCCAGGTACGCGGAGTACGCGGAGTCCACTTTGGGATGCACTTGCGGGGCCGGCCGCGCGGCGCCCGGCTCGGGCTGCAGCATGGGCGAGGCGCGGTCGCTCGGCGGCGCCGAAGGGCGCAGGGAGGGCGCAGGCTTCGCGAACTGCGCTTCGCGCTGGGCAAGTGGCGCAGCCGCTAGCGGCCGTTGCGCTGGCGCTCGAGGCACGGCGGGCGTGCCTGCGGTTCCGGAAGACCCGGGCAGCCCGGGAATCGACGCTGGCGAGAAGGGCGCCGCGGGCGCGCTGGCTTGAGGGCTTGCGGCGGGCGTCGCCGCCGCGGGCGCTGCGGCGGCCGGAGTCGGGTTCGCGTTGACTAGCGACGGCGGCGAGCGCAGCTGGTACCAGAAATAGACCACGGTGCAAAGCGTCGCGAAGCCGAGCGAGCCCATCGCGAGGTAGAACGGCAGGCGCGGATTGGGCTCCCTGAATTTCGCCTCGAACACTTTTCTCGCCGTGGCGCGGTCGGCCTGCTGCGAGGTTTCGCGCGCCGCCGATTGCGGCCTCGGCTGCGAGGCGAACGGCGGCTTTTGCTCGCTCGCCCCCGCAGGCGCCTTGGGAGCGATGTCGTCGCTAAGGATTTCCAGCGGCTGCGAGATATCGGGCAGCTCTGCCCGGGTCAGCACGTGCTTGGCCTCGGCCGGCGGAGCCGTCTCCTGAAGTTGCAGCGGGGCGGGGGCCTGAGGCTCGCCGCTGCTGCGGCGTTGCGCCTCTTCCTTCGCCTTCTCGGCTTTCTTGAGCGCCTCGAGCAGCAGGCTCATATCGCCGTCATTCCCCAGGCAGTCTCGGCAGCTGCGGCGGCGCTACACGCTGCGGATTCGGCTTGCGGAAGAAGTTGTCGGCGGGCATCTGGTCGCGGAAGCCGCGGAAGTCGCCTTCGATGCTCGGATCGCGGATGACCGTGGCGCGGATGAAAATGACCAGCTCGGTCTTGAGCGTCCGGTCGGAGCGCTGCGAAAAGAAATCGCCCAGCAACGGGATGCTGCGCACGCCGGGGATCCCGGTGTCGGTGTTGTTGATCTGATCCTGCATCAGTCCTGCAAGCACCGCCGTGTCGCCGCTTTGCAGCCGCAGGATCGAGTCGAATTCGCGCGTCTCGAAAACCGGAATGTTGTTCGCTATCGTGAGGGCAGGATTCGGATCCGGTTGATCGGCAACCTTGCGGCGAATTGTCGGCCTTATGCTCAGTACGACGAAGTCCGCGTCGTTGATCTGAGGCAGTACGGCCATCATGAAGCCCTCTGCGGCGACGTTCGGCGTCGTTGTAAACGAAGGCTGGAGCGTGACGCCGCCCAGTCCGCCCGCTACCGTAATCGGCGTCGTGGAAGGCGTAACCGTGAAATAAATGATGTCTTTCGTCACCCGAAGAATGGCCGTCTGATTATTCATGACGCTGAGTTTGGGGCTGGATAGAACCCGCACGTCGCCGAACTGCTCGAGCAGCTTCAGATTGAAGGTAAGGTTCCGCGCCACCGACACGAAGCCGATCAGGAAAGGATTGCTGTCGACCGAGGCTCCCGGAACGGGGCCGGCCGGCTGCCGCAGCGTAAGGCCGCTCGGTCCCGGGGGGACCTTCGCCCAGTCGATGCCGCGCTGATATTCGTTCGTCAGCTGGACCTCCGCGACGGTGGCCTCGATCAGCACCTGGCGCTTCGCGCCCGACATCACCTGGTCGAGGAATTCCTGCACCCGCTCGTGCTGCTTCGAGGTGGCGCGCACGAAAAGCAGCCCGCTTTCGCGGTTCGCGATCACCGAGGCCGCTTCCTGGAACGTCGAGGTGGTTTGCTGAGGCGGCGTGCCCGCTTGGGCGGGCGCAGCCCCGGCTTGAGTTCCCGGCGGCGGAGGCGTGGCGGCGGCCGCGGTCACGGTCGTGCCCGGAATGATCCTGTCGGTCTCGCGCAGGATCTCGCGCACGTTCTGAACGATGGATTCCCAGAGATGATTTTGCGCCGTGACCTCGATCGTCGAGTTGGCCCCGGTGGTGCCGGCGCCGGCCCCGGCGCCGCCGGCAGTGGCGCCCCCCGCGCCGAACTGGGTCGACGCGGTGGAGCGCATGCTGACGTTGCGGTTCGCGCTCAGGTAATCGATCTTGTAGGAGCGCAGAAACGGCGCGTCGCGCATCACCACGAGGTTCTGGCCGTCGAACTCGTAGCGCATGTCGATCTGCCGGGAGAGGGGTCGATGTCGATCTGCAGCCTGGCATCGCGCGCCAGCGCGAACATCAGCTCCTGCGCCGGAACGCGGTTCACCACCACGCTATAGGTCTCGGGCCGCGTGGTCGGCTCGGGCTTGGGAAGCACCGGCGCGATCTGCACCGGCGGCGGAATGGCGCCGGCGGGACGCGGCTCCTCGGCAAGATGCGTCGCCACAGGCTTGATCGGCGCCAGTCCGCACGCGGCGACCAGCGTCACGAGCACAGCGATCGCGGCCTTCATCCCCGATTTCATGGCGCGCACTTCCTCCCGAACCAAGGATAGCACGATGCCCGTCTGGAGAAAGTAGCCTAACCGGCTGTCTGTCTGGTGTTTTCGGCGTTTTAACTAAATTTGACTTCGCAGTTCTGCAAAGCTGCGCGGCAGAGCACGGAACGCTTGCTGGTATCTGAGCGGCAGACGCCGCGCGGCGTCGAGCGCGTCGTTGCGGCTCGCGAATTCCCCGTATACGACTCGCAGTCGGTAGTTCCCGCCGGACGCGATCGGAATGACGAAGATATTTTCCAGCGGCACGAGCTGGCGGGCGCGAAGCAGGAAGCGCTCCATGCGTGCAGGATCGGTGTTCCCGGTGATGAACAACTCGAGACCGTGGCGTTCGCCGGGCGCGCGATCGAGCGTTTCGCGCGTCGCCGCGAGGCGCGCGCTGAGCAGCGGCCGGCTCGCCGGCGAATATCCGGCGAAGCGCTGCTGCTGCTCGCGGCCGAGCTGCTGCGCGGCCGGCGCGACGGCGGGCTGCGGCGCCTCCGGTTTTTTTTCCGGCTCAACTTGCGATGGCGGCACCGCCGCAGCCGGAGGCGCCGAGGGCAGCGGACGCGACGACAGCGCCCACTGGATCGCTGCCCCCGCGATGACGCCGACGGCGAGCGCCGCACCGAGAAAGACGGCGGGACGGGGCGGCTTCCTCACGGCGGCGAACTCCGAGTCGGCGATCGCGGCGCGCACCTGCCGGTCGGCGATCGCGTGCGAGTCTTCGGTGTATGCCGCGAGCAGCGACTTGTCGGCGAGAATGTTGATGCGCCGCGTGAGGCCGTCTGCGGCACGCGCGATCAGCTTGATCGCGCCTGCAGAAAATACATCCGGCCCACGGTAGCCGGCGGCGCGCATGCGAAACAAAATGTATTTCCCCACCTCCGGCTCCGACAGCGGGCGCATGCGGAAACTGTTGGTGATCCGGTCGCGCAGCTGCCTGAGGCCCGGCTTGGCGAGGGTGGCGTCCAGCTCCGGCTGGCCGAACAGCACGATCTGCTGCAGCTTGTGGCGGTTCGACTCCAGATTGGACAGCAGCCGCACCTGCTCGAGCGTCTCCTCGGGCATCACGTGGGCCTCGTCGATGAGGATGACGACGCGGCGACCCGCCGCGTAGAGCCGGATCAAATGCTCCTGGAGCTCGCGCAGCACGACGCTCATGCGGCCCTCGGCCAGCTTCAGCTCCAGCTCGTCGGCGATCGCGTGCAGGATCTCGTCGCGCGCGAGCGAGGGCGTAGCGAGGTAGATCGTCTCGACATGCGCCGGCAGGCGCTCCATGAGGACCCGGCACAGCATGGTCTTGCCGCTGCCCACTTCCCCGGAGACCTTTACGACGCCCTCGTCGTGCAGGATGGCGTAGATGAGCGCTTCGAGGGTCGCGCCGCGGTCCGCGCCATCGAAGAAGAAGTCGGTGTGCGGCGTGATCCGGAATGGCGGTTCGGAAAACCCGAAGTGCTCCAGGTAGAGCGCCACGCCTACTTTTCCTCCTCGGTGTTCATCCGGCTGTAGAGCGTGGTGCGGTTGACGCCCAAAAGCTTCGCCGCCTGGCTGACGTTGCCGTGCGTGAGCCGCAGCGCCGCCTCGATGTAGCCACGCTCCCAGGCCTTCAAGGTATCGTCGAGGTTGAACGGTCCGCCCTGCTCGAGAAGCCTGAGTGCCTGATCGACGATCGCGGCGGCCGCTTCCCCTCCTGTCAGGCCGGGGCCCGGTAGCGGCGTCGCGAGATCGAGCTCGGGCTCGAGCTCGACGCTCGACAGGCGTTGTCCGGCGTACTTGGCGGTGAGCCGGATCACTATGTTGCGCAGCTCGCGCACGTTGCCGGGGAAGGGATAGGTGCGCCAGCGCGCGACAGCGCCCTCGTCCAGCTCGAACGGCTGGGCGCCGGATTGCTGGGCATAGACGCGCCGGAAATGGTCCAGCAGGCTCAGCCGGTCGCCTTCGAGCTCCCGCAGCGGCGGCACGCTCAGGGTGAAGATCGACAGGCGATGATAGAGATCGGCGCGGAACGCGCCCTTCCTGATCTCGTGGCGAAGATCTCGGTTGGTTGCTGCGAGCACCCGGGCGCGCGACACCCGCGTCTGCGTCTCGCCGACCCGCTGGTACTCGCCGTTCTCCAGGACTCGCAGCAGCTTCGCCTGCAGCTCGAGCGGCAGCTCGCCGATCTCATCCAGGAACAGGGTGCCGTCCTCGGCGTCCTCGAAGTAACCGGCCTTGTTCGCGGTCGCTCCCGTGAATGCGCCTTTGACGTAGCCGAACAGCGTCGGCTCGACCAGCGTCGGCGAGATCGCGGCGCAATTGAGCGTCAGGTACGGCCGGCCCGATCGCGCCGAGCGCCGATGCAGGTTCTGGGCGACGAGCTCCTTGCCGCTGCCCGACTCGCCCTCGATCAGCACCGAGAACGGCGAATTGGCGAATTGCTGGATCTGATTCTTCAGCTTGGCGAGCGCCGGACTGGCGCCCACCAGGTCGGCCTCGCGGGCCGAAGGCAGCATCAGGGCCCGCCCGAGCGACCGCTTCAGCGTCGCCGGATCGCAGGGCTTGGCGATGAACTCCCAGGCGCCCAGGGCGCGCGCGTGACGCGCGTTGGCAGCGTCGTTCTGGCCCGAAAGGACGAAAATCTTCATTGCTGGCGAATGCGCCAGCAAATCGGCGATCAGCTGGAAGCCTTCGTCGGGACGATGCGGCGCGGGCGGCAGGCCGAGGTCGACCAGCGCGAGCTCCGGCGCGCGCGGCAGCTGGCGCAGCAGGTCGATCGCGTGCTGGCGGGAATCGCAGGCGAGAACCTCGAAGTCCGCGCCAAGCGCGAACGCAAGCGTGTCGGTGATGAGCGGATCGTCGTCCACGACGAGCAGCGCGGGTTTTGCCCTGGCGCCCGGCGCCGGCGCCGCCTCAGACGCGGGCTGCGGATTCGTCGTCACGGATGCACCTCATGAAAGCGCCTTCCAGATGCGCCTCGGCGTAGCGCGCGCACAGCGCGGCAGGGGCGCCGCGGAAGCGGATCCTGCCCCGGTCGAGCACCGCGATCGACGAGCACAGCTCCTCGACGTCGATGAGCACGTGGGAAGTGAAGAATAGGGTCCTGCGCTCGGCACTCAGCCGCCGCAGCACCGATTTCACCGCGACCCGGGCGGCAGGGTCAAGGCCGCTCATCGGCTCGTCGAGCAGGTAGAGATCGCGCTCGAGCAGGAAGCAGCCTGCGAGGCCGAGCTTCTGCGTCATCCCCTTGGAAAGCCGCCGCACGGGTCGCTCGAGAATCTCGCGCTCCAGCTCGAGCTCGCCGAGCAGCCGGTCCACCCGTGCCTCGTCGAAGCGCGCGCCGGCGAGGGCGAGCATCATTTCCAGGAATTCGCGGCCCGTAAGGTAATGCGGCGGCACGAAGCGCTCAGGCACATACGCGAGCCGCCGTCGCGATTCGGCGACGCGCGCCGGAGCGCCGAAGATTTCTACGCTGCCGGAGTCGAAAGCGCAAAGGTCCAGCACGCACTTGATCAGAGTGGTCTTGCCGGCGCCGTTGGCGCCGACCAGCCCGAATGCCTCCCCGGCGGCGACGCTCAAGCTGATGCCGGTGAGCGCGTCGAGCCGGCCATAGCGTTTCGCGAGCGACTGCACGCGTACAGCGGGTTTGCTGCTTGTAACGGACCCCTCCCTCATGCGCGGTAATATTACGCCGTGCAGCAAGCTTCCATCGTTGAAATAGAAGGCGTTTGGTTCGGCTATGACGCAGCGCGTCCGGTGCTGCGCGACATCAATCTTGCGATTCCGCGCGGCGCCGTGGTCGGCATTATGGGGCAGTCGGGCTGCGGCAAGACGACGCTGCTGCGGATCATCATGGCTGCCCACCTGCCGACGCGCGGCACCGCTCGCGTGCTCGGCCGGCCGACGAAGGATCTCGATCGCGAAGCCCTCTACGTGATGCGGCGCAAGATGGGGATGCTGTTCCAGTTCGGCGCCCTGTTCACCGACCTCTCGGTCTACGAAAACGTCGCCTTTCCGATGCGCGAGCACGGCGAGCTGCCGGAGGAGCTGATTCGCGATCTCGTGATGCTGAAGCTGCAGGCGGTCGGCCTGCGCGGCGCGGCGCGACTGATGCCGACCGAGCTGTCCGGCGGCATGGGCCGGCGCGTGGCGCTCGCACGTTCCATTGCGCTCGACCCGCATCTGATCCTCTACGACGAGCCTTTTACCGGGCTCGACCCGATCTCCTTCGGCGTCATCGTGCGCCTGATTCGCGAGCTCAACGACTCCCTTGGCGCCACCTCAGTCATCGTCACTCACGACGTCCAGGAGGCGCTGGGTGTCGTCGACTACGCCTATTTCATGGCCGGGGGCCAGGTGATCGCGCAGGGCACGCCCGACGAGATCCGCTCGAGCGCGGAGCCTTTCGTCAACCAGTTCGTCAACGGCAAGCTCGAAGGCCCGGTGCCGTTCCACTATCCGGCGCCGGACTACGGCGCCGATCTCGAATTGGCGGCGAGCTGATGCTGCCGCTGGAAAAGCTGGAAAAAATGACGCAGCCGCTGCGCGGCCGGCTCGAGCGCTTGGGAAGCACCGTCACCTCGCATGTATGGCGGCTCGGGTTCGCGAGCCGCTTCCTCTTCTACATGGTGATGCACTCGGGCACGGCGCTGCGCCGCTTCAGGCTGACCATCGCCGAGGTCTACTTTGCCGGGGTGCTGTCGCTCATCATCATCCTGGTGTCGGGCCTGTTTGTCGGCATGGTGCTGGCGCTGCAGGGCTACGAAACGCTGCAGCGCTTCGGCGCGTCCGAGTCGCTCGGCGTGCTGGTCGCGCTGTCGCTCGTCCGCGAGCTGGGCCCGGTCGTCGCCGGGCTGTTGTTCGCGAGCCGCGCCGGATCGGCGATCACGGCCGAGATCGGCCTGATGAAGGCCACCGAGCAGCTCTCGGCGATGGAGATGATGGCGGTCGACCCGGTGGCGCGCGTCGTTGCGCCGCGCTTCTGGGGCGGCGTGATCTCGATGCCGCTGCTCGCGGCGCTGTTCTCCGCGATGGGCATCTTCGGCGGCTATCTGGTCGGCGTGCAGCTGATCGGCGTCGACGCCGGCGCGTTCTGGTCGCAGATGCAGGCCGCCGTGGATCTTCGCAACGACATCATGAACGGCGTCATCAAGAGCGCGGTGTTCGGCGTGGCGGTGACCTGGATCGCCGTCTTCGAAGGTTACGACGCGCCGCCGACCGCCGAGGGCGTGTCGCGCGCCACCACCCGCACCGTGGTCACCTCGTCGCTCGCCATTCTCGCGCTCGACTTCGTTCTCACCGCACTGATGTTCACTGGAGGAAACGCACAATGAACCGCTCCGCCATCGACCTCTGGGTCGGCGTTTTCGTCGTCGCGGGGATCGCGGCGCTGCTTTTCCTGGCGCTCAAGGTCGGCAACCTCGCCACGTTCTCGAGCGGGCAGGCGTACCAGGTATTCGCCAAGTTCGCCAACATCGGTGGCCTGAAGTCACGCGCGCCGATCAAGAGCGCCGGCGTGGTCGTCGGCAGGGTGGCTTCGATCCGCTTCGACAACGAGAGCTACGAGGCGATCGTCGAGATGAATCTCGACGCCAGCTACCAGTTCCCGCGCGACACCACGGCCAAGATCCTCACCTCCGGCATTCTCGGCGAGCAGTACGTCGGGCTGGAGGCGGGCGGCGACGGCGTGATGCTGAAGAGCGGCGACCGGCTGCGCCTTACCCAGTCCGCCGTGGTGCTGGAGAACCTGATCAGCCAGTTCCTTTTCAGCAAGGCCTCGGAAGCCAGGGAATCGAGCAGGGAGCCGGCGAAGGACCCGGCGAAGGACCCGGCGAAGTGAGGGGGGCGAGGAGCATGCTGATTGCGCTCGGCCTGACGGCGCTTGCCGGCTGCGCGACCACGGGCGAGGGCGACCCGCGCGACCCCCTCGAGCCTCTGAACCGCGTGGTGTACCAGTTCAACGAAGGCCTCGACGAGGCGGTCGCGAAGCCCGTCGCGACGGCGTATCGCGACGTGGTCCCGGGACCGCTGCGCATCTATGTGCGCAATTTTTTCGGCAATATCGCCGATCTTTTGATCGGTGCGAACAACATCCTGCAAGGCAAGCCGGACGACGGGCTGCAGGACTGGGTACGCTTCCTGTTCAACTCGTTCTTCGGCGTCTTCGGCATCAACGACGTAGCCTCGGACATGGGGTTCGAGAAGCACAACGAGGACTTCGGGCAGACGCTGGGGCGCTGGGGCCTCGGCGATGGTCCCTATCTGGTGCTGCCGCTGCTCGGTCCAAGCAGCTTGCGCGATGGCGCCGGCACCGCGGTCGATTTCTATTTCGACCCGCTGGGCGATGTCCGGCCGGTTCGCCTGCGCAATTCGGCGGTCGCGCTGCGGCTGACGGGCACGCGCGCCGATCTGCTCGACGCCGGCCGGCTGCTGGAAGAAGCGGCGCTCGACAAGTACGTGTTTCTGCGCGACGCCTATCTGCAGCGGCGCCGAAGCCTGGTCTATGATGGAAGGCCGCCGCGCGAGCCAAGGGAGGACGAGAAGCAGGATCGTCCGGAGCGCGAAGAAAAGGAGGCGGCGCCCGCGGAGAAGCAGGACGCCGCTGCACCCGTCAACGTCGTGGCGGACTCGAGCGTTAATACTTCCGGACCCTCAGAGAATGAAAAAAATCGCTAGAACACTGTTGCTCCTCTACCTCTTCGCTCTCGGCGTCGCGCGCGCCCAGAGTCCGCAGGAGGGAGCCCCCGACGTGCTGGTGAAGAACGTGACGCTCGAGGTCGTCGAGCTGATCGCGAAAGACAAGGAAATCCAGTCGGGCAACCGCGCGAAGCTGATCGAGCTGATCGAGGCGAAGGTGCTGCCGCATTTCAACTTTTCCGCGATGACCGCCCTCGCCATGGGGCAAAGCTGGAACAAGACGACCCCGGAGCAGAGGAAGCGCCTGACTGAGGAGTTTAGGACGTTGCTGGTGCGCACCTACGCAAGCGCGCTTGCCGCCTACAGCGAGCAGAGGCTGGAGTTCCGGCCGCTGCGTGCGAAGCCGACCGATACCGACGTCACCGTGAACGTGCGTGTCATGCAGTCGGGTGCCCAGCCGGTGCCGATCGACTACAACATGGAGAAAACTTCCTCCGGCTGGAAAGTCTACGACGTGATGGTCGGCGGCGTCAGCCTGGTCGCCAACTATCGCACCGAGTTCAACAACGCCGTGCGCGAGGTCGGCATCGAAGGCCTGATCAAGAACCTGCAGACCAAAAACCGCTCGGTTGCCGCGCCGGTGGCGGAGAAGAAATGATCCGCCGCGACGGCCGCCGGATGTTCGTAGGTGGCCCGGTGACGCTCGCCAATGTCGGCCGCGTGCTCGAGGAGGGCCGGCAGCACCTGGAAGAAGGGGTGCGCGCGGTCGACCTGAGCGAGGTCACCGATATGGATTCGTCGCTCCTCGCCGTGCTCCTCACCTGGCTGCGCGACGCGCGCAGCCGCGGCCACGAGCTTGCGTTTAGCAACCTTCCCGAAGCCTTGCAGACCATTGCCCGCCTGTACGGCGTGGACAGCCTGCTTCCCGCGGGTAAAACTGCGGCGCCCCCCCGGCACTGAAAGCAATCGAAGTAACAAACGTCCACAAGCGCTACGGCGCGCTGCGCGCGCTCGACGGTGTATCGCTTTCGGTGGACGAAGGTGAATTCTTCGGCCTGCTAGGTCCGAATGGCGCCGGCAAGACGACCCTCATCAATGTCATCGCCGGGCTGGTGCGCGCCGACGCCGGCACCGCAGCCGTGATGGGCGCGGACGTAGCCGGCGCGTACCGCCGCGCGCGGCGCATGCTGGGGGTCGTGCCGCAGGAGCTGGTATTCGATCCTTTCTTCACGGTGCGCGAGACGCTGCGCATCCAGTCGGGCTACTTCGGCATCCGCGGCAACGGCGCCTGGATCGACGAAGTGATGCACCACCTCGACCTCGTGTCGAAGGCCGACGTCAACATGCGCGCCCTGTCGGGCGGGATGAAGCGCCGGGTGCTGGTCGCCCAGGCCCTGGTGCACAAGCCGCCCGTCATCGTGCTGGACGAGCCGACGGCCGGGGTGGACGTGGAGCTGCGCCAGGGCCTTTGGCAGTTCGTGTGCCGGCTGAACCGCGAGGGGCATACGGTCGTGCTCACCACCCATTACCTCGAGGAAGCCGAGCTCTACTGCAACCGCATCGCGATGCTCAAGGCAGGCCGCGTCGCGGCCCTCGACTCCACCAAGAACCTGCTGCAGACCTTCTCCGGGCTGGAGGTGCGGCTGCGTCTGGACCGCGAGCAGCTGCCCGAGCCGTTTCCGGCGCGCGTGGTGTCGCGCGAGGGCACGCTGTTCGTCCTGAAGCTGGAGGGCTATCCCCACCTGGAAGAGACCCTGGCGCGCCTGCGCGAAGCAGGCGTGAAGATTGTCGAGATGGAGCTGCAGCCGCCCGATCTCGAGGACGTGTTCCTCCGCCTGACCGGGCGCCAGTCGTGATCAGCTTCTGGACCCTGTTCCACAAGGAGCTGCTGCGCTTCTGGAAGGTGAGCATCCAGACCGTGGCCGCGCCGGTGCTGACCGCCTTGCTCTATCTGGTAGTGTTCGCGCACGCGATGGACGGATTCGCGCCCGCGCTCGGCGGCCGGCTGCGGGTCTATGGAACCATTCCCTACGCGGAATTTCTCGTGCCGGGACTTGTCATGATGAGCGTGCTGCAGAATGCGTTCGCCAACAGCTCATCCAGCCTGATCCAGTCGAAAATCACCGGCAACATCGTGTTCGTCCTGCTGCCGCCGATCTCCCACCTCGAGTTCTTCGGCGCCTACGTCGCCGCCTCGGTGGTGCGCGGCGTGGTGGTCGGCGCCGGCGTCGCCGCGGCCGCCGCAGCTTTCGTCCGGCCGCAGCTGGAGGCGCCGCTCTGGGTGCTCGGTTTCGCGGTGCTCGGCGCCGCGCTGCTCGGTGCGCTCGGCCTGGTCGCCGGCATCGTTTCTGAGAAGATCGACCAGCTTGCGGCGTTCCAGAACTTCGTCATCATGCCGCTGACGTTTCTTTCGGGTGTGTTCTACTCGGTGCATTCGCTGCCGCCGGTATGGCAGGCGCTGTCGCACGTCAACCCGTTTTTCTACCTGATCGACGGATTCCGCTACGGCTTTTTCGGTGTTTCCGACGTCGCGCCGGCCATAAGCCTGGCGGTGCTCGGGGTAAGCTTGGCTCTGGTCTCGGCAGGCGCGCTCTGGATGCTCGCCACCGGCTACAAGCTGCGCCATTGATATGGTTACCCCGGAAAGCGTGAAGCAGGGCATCGAAGCAGGCCTGGCCTGCCGGCATGTCGAAGTCGTGGGCGACGGCGAGCATTTCCAGGCACTCGTGGTCTCCGGCGCCTTCGAGGGCAAGAGCCGCGTGCAGCGCCATCAGCTGGTCTACGCGGCCCTCGGCGAGCGCATGCGCGAGGAAATCCACGCGCTGTCCATGCGTACCCTCACGCCCAAGGAGTGGAAGATGCCGGGCGGCGCCGAGACCGGGTGATTGCACGGCGCAGAAAGGTCAGCACTTCGCCATCAAAAGCGCCTTTTCCTGAGGTACAACTTAAGGCATGGATAAGCTGAGAATAACGGGCGGCCGGCCGCTCGAAGGAGAAGTGCGGATCTCTGGGGCGAAGAACGCCGCCCTGCCCATCATGTGCGCGGCCCTGCTCAGTGCCAGGCCCCTTTCCATCGCCAACGTGCCCCGGCTGATGGATACCTCGACGATGACCAAGCTTCTGGGCCAGATGGGGGTGGAAGTCGAGCGTTCCGAAGACCGGATGGTTTTGCATGCAAAAACCATCTCGCAGCCGATGGCGCCTTATGAGCTGGTGAAGACCATGCGCGCCTCGGTGCTCGTGCTCGGGCCGCTGCTTGCGCGCTGCGGCCACGCGAAGGTGTCGCTGCCCGGCGGCTGCGCCATCGGCTCGCGGCCGGTCGACCAGCACGTCAAGGGTCTCCAGGCCATGGGCGCGACGATCACTATCGACCACGGCTACATGCATGCCTCGACCAAGCGCCTGTGCGGCACCCGCATCGTCATGGACCTCGTTACAGTCACCGGCACCGAGAATCTCATGATGGCCGCGGCGCTCGCTGAGGGCACCACGATTCTCGAGAACGCGGCGCGCGAGCCCGAGGTAGTGGATCTGGCGCGCTGCCTTGGCGCGATGGGGGCAAGGATCGAGGGCGCCGGCAGCGACATCATCCGCGTCCAGGGCGTCGCCTCGCTCGGCAGCGCCGAGCACCACGTCATGCCCGATCGCATCGAAACCGGCACCTACCTCGCCGCGACCGCGGCGGCAGGCGGCAAGCTGCGCCTCGTCGGCGCTGCGCGCGATACGCTGGAGACCACGCTGGAGAAGCTGCGCGAGGCAGGAGCCAGCATCAGATCGGGAGAAAACTTCATAGAAATCGAAGCGCAAGGGCGGCCCAAGTCGGTCAGCGTGCGCACCGCGCCTTATCCCGGTTTCGCCACCGACATGCAGGCGCAGTTCATGGCGCTCGCCACGATCGCAAGCGGCAGCGCGTTCATCACGGAAACGATCTTCGAGAATCGCTTCATGCATGCGCTCGAGCTGCAGCGCATGGGGGCCGATATCTCGATCCAGGGCAACACGGCGCTGGTGCGAGGCGTCGAGCGCCTGCAGGGCGCCACCGTGATGGCGACCGACCTGCGGGCCTCTGCCGGCCTGGTCGTCGCCGCGCTCGTTGCCGAAGGACAGACGCAAATCGAGCGCATCTACCATCTCGACCGCGGCTACGAGGCGCTCGAGACCAAGCTGTCCGCTCTCGGGGCGCGCATCGAGCGCCTCAGGTAACCCTCGGCTAGCCCTCGGCAACTCTTTCCTGGAGGAATTGCAGCACCGCGACCTCGTCGCGGCGCAGGGCGGCCTCGGGCCGCTCGAGCCGCGCGCGGCGCGCGCGCGCCCGTGCCGGCGCCGGGGCCGTGAGGCCGAGGTGGTACGCACGCAGCAGCTCCGGGTGAATGTAGTACTTGCGGCACACGGCGCGCGTGTTGCCGAGGCGCTCGGCAACGGCGTCGATAGCGCGGATGATGTTGCGATCGGCTTCGCGGCGGCTCGATGCCCGGCCCATGGCGCGCAGCTCGAGCGCCGCCAGCATGGTTCCGCCCCAGGTGCGGAAGTCCTTCGCCGTGATGGCGCGGCCGGAGATTTCGCGAAGATAGGCGTTGACG